>Ga0172367_10009160_pt1 | contig 10909 bp, 22 predicted proteins | sample Lak10m_FD_114542 | JGI IMG/M metagenome (GOLD analysis project Ga0172367, IMG submission 114542) | Freshwater microbial communities from Kabuno Bay, South-Kivu, Congo - kab_022012_10m | ecosystem: Environmental > Aquatic > Freshwater > Lake | place: Democratic Republic of the Congo: South-Kivu...
CGCAACCAATCTTTTTGTTTCGTTCTTCTACAGGCTATCGCCTGATGCCGATTCAGTCGGCATCGAGAGACGGCTTGTCTCGATCACTCAGGAGGAAACAATGTCTGCAAACGTACAAGGTCTCAGCGTCGTTCCGGTTCAAATCAATGGCATGTCGGGCTATCAAGTCCAAGCGTTTTATCGAGTCAGCAGAGACGATCTCTTCGAAAGAGTGGCTCATGCCGCTGTGTTCCAAGACCGTGCCCGTGCTGAGCGGTTCTTGGAGCGATCCAAGCCTTACCCCAAGGACTGGAAGCATTGGGGCAAACCTGCCGGTTACACACACAGCACCGTGGACGCTATTCAAAGGTCTGTGGCTGTTTACACCGTTCTCTAAACCATCTAACTCAGGAGGCTTTCATGGGACGTTACGTCAGTGTTCAAGAGGTTGTTGACCATTTTGCTGGTGTTGGGGAGTTGCCTTTCCCGACTGACCGCCCCTACATCTACGCAGAGGTAGGGCTATTTAAACCCTTTCACGGGGCAACCATTGCCGCCCTGCGAAAGCGGGGCTACAAGGTTGTGAATGGCAGGGATAACTGGGGCGTAGTCCCCGACGTTTATTTGATTTACGACAAAGAGGAGGCTGTATGAAGCATCGTAATTTTGTGGCAAAGAACAGCCGTTCGTGCGGGGCAGGGCGGCACACTGTTCGCACCAAGTACAACCGCAAGCAGAAACACCGCAATCACAAGGAGGCTGTATGAACACCACGCAACAACGATTTTTGGCAAGCGCAATCGAGGAGGCTTGGTTCGCCCTGTACGGGACACCTGTTCGCATCACCCTCGACGTCACTTATGACGAAATGACCGGAACCCAAAACGAACGCTTTCTGTACGGGCCACCCGAGATCACATATCCCCAAAGCATCAGTGCAGACAAAGCCTTTGAGATGTTGGCTCGGATAACTGAAGCACTCGCCATCAATCGTGAAAATCTCCAAAGAGTGGCTCGAATGACTGATGCCGCCATTGGACGTCAAACTCAGGAGGCTGTATGAGCGCAATCAAAGTAGGTGACAAGGTGCGAACAAAGCCTAATGCCTTTCAACGTGTTGCTGGTTTTGTTGTCGCAGTCCATCCCAAAACTGTGCATGGGCACTCTGCCTGTGCGTCAGTCTATTGCGGAGGGTACGAGTCTGTGCAAGTTCCTCTCTCCGATCTCGTGCTAGCACATGAAAGGGCAGTCTGACTGATGAGGTCTCAATGACCGAAACCCCTCCGGGGGTCTCAGACAATCAACAAGGGAAAAGCATGAACACATTCACCGCTATAGGCATTGCCGAGGGCTTCGTGGAAGCCGAATCAGAAGAGCAGGTCATTGAGGCTTGGCAGTACCTCATCGACACAGGTCTTGCATGGCAGTTGCAGGGCTGGTTCGGGCGCACTGCCGCCCACCTTATCAGTGAGGGGATCTGCACTGACAAAACCCGTGCGGCTCAAGCCGCTATCCAATCCGCCTATCAGGAGTGACCATGAAGAATTGGACAGCCCAACAGTGGGCAGATTACGAACAGAAGGTCGAGGCAGTCATGCGTGAGTATGTTTGTGATCGTTCTGATGCTGAAGGTGTTGTTGATGCCCAACTTAGAGGAGGTTTGAAAATGAAAGTAGCCATAGCAACTGTTCGCACTGAAGAGGCGTTGCAAACTTGGATTGACAAAGTTGCTCACATGCCCGAGCGGCATGACCTGCAAGCGTGGCTCTCGCAAGCCGAGGAGTCTGCGAACAATCGGCAGTCCGAGAACGAAAGCATTGTTGTTGAGATGGTTTGGATTGCAACCGCATCAGGCAGACCCGAAACGCTGACGCTCGATCCAACCGATTTTGATTTCATTAATGAGGAGGTTTAAACATGTACCAAACACGTGAAGATTGGCTTCAAGCCGCTGTCGCTGAGTTGCGTCCGCTGTTCGATTTGAACGGCTTCCCTCTCCCGGACAAGATTCGGGTCACCTGTGGCTTCCCATCCAGCCGTGCCAAGGCGAACAATCGGAACATTGGTGAGCACTGGTCTCCGAGTGCGTCTGAAGACGGGACGCATGAGATCTTGATCTCGCCCGTTGTCGACGATCAGTACGATGTCTTCGGCATCCTTGTGCATGAGTTGTGCCATGCCGCCACTGACGGTGACGGGCACGGCAGACAGTTTGGCAAGATTGCCCGGGCGATGGGACTCGGGGGCAAGTTGACTGCCACCACCATCGATGACCTGTTCAAAGCAAACTTCAGCCAACTCGTTGGCGGTCTCGGTGAGTATCCACATGCCCGTTTAAACGTATCGGGGCGCAGGGTGCAGTCGACTCGGATGCTCAAGGCTGTCTGTCCCACATGTGGCTACACGATTCGGCTCACGCAGAAGTGGGCTGACCAAGGTCTTCCCGTTTGCAGTGCAGACGGTTCGCAGTTTCAACTTTCCTAATTCACTCGGAGGCTAAACGAATGAGCAAGAATCTAAACAAGTTTGCCCTGCTGACCACTGAGCAGTTGTCAGCAGTCCTTTCATCTGTCGGTCATCCCATCGATGGCGTGAAGCGGGAGTTAGTCCTGCGTGTCGATGCGCTTGTGGATGCTGGTGTTCTGTCGTTCGACAATGTCATGTCGGTTGCATTGAACACGGTGCCCACTCAAATCAAGGGCGTTGACTCGGACGTGCGTCAGCAAATCGTGGAGAACAACTCCAAGGTACATGCCGCCCTGCATGACGTGCAGAACGTGCAAGCCGCTGTCAATCGTGTTCGTGATTCGGTTGAGGTCAAGTTGTCTGAGATCGACACGACGTTTAAACGGCTTGAGTCCACGCTGACCAGCAAAGTTGCAAGCCTTGCCGCTCCCGATACCTCACGCATCAGTGCCGAAATTCAGGCGAGCGTGACTCGGCTCTTCGATGAGTTTCGCAAAGAGGTTCCCCGCCAACGGCTCGAAGAGATTGCCGCTGAAGCCCCCGTGTTTCAGATCAATCGGGCTGGTGACATTTTCCCTGTCACGATCTACGACGGGGTTGACTTCTCTGATCTCCAAGTGGGGATTTGGAATGACCCCGACGCACCCGAGGTGCTCGAAGACTACGTCTTCAATCCCGCCCATCTGCATCAGGCACTGATCGCTCTCGACGATCCTCTGCCCGATAACATTTGGCTTGCTGGTGAGCGGGGCACAGGCAAGACCGAGTTCGTTGCACAGTTGGCGGCACGTCTCAAGCGTCGCTTGTTCCGGGTCAACTTCGATGAGGCATTGGAGAGAGCCGACTTCATCGGGGGCAACAGCATTGAGTCGGGTTCGGTTGTGTGGAAACCCGGCATCATCACCCAAGCGGTGCAGACTCCGGGCGCAATCGTTCTGCTCGATGAGATCGGCTTTGCTCGGGCACAGAGCCTTGCCGCTCTTCACGCACTCTGTGAGCGTTCAGTGCATCGTTCGCTGACTGTGAGCGAGACTGGTCAGCGCATCAAGGTTGCCCCGCACGTGGTCTTTTTCGGTGCTGACAACAGCAACGGACACGGAGACCACAGCGGCAACTTCGCTGGTGTTCGTGAGCAGAACACAGCGTTTCTTGACCGCTTCAGTTTCACACTGCGGTTCGAGTACCTGTCGCAGGATGATGAGACAGACCTGATCGTCAAGCGCACCGGTCTCTCACGTCCCGCCACTGAGAACCTTGTGCAGTTTGTCAACGTCGCTCGAGAGAAAGCAAGAGCCGGTGTTCTGACTCAGCCACCATCCCTGCGCCAACTGTTCGCATGGGCACGGGCTGTGAAGAAAGGTCTGCCTGTCGAGACCGCTTTCCGCAACGCAATCGTGAACAAGTTTCCGATTGACTGCGCCCCGGAGTTGGAGGCGATTTACACGACGCACATTCGTGCGGACTTCATCAAAGCAAATATTTAGGAGGGCTTATGCTCGGATCAAATATGAAACGTGCCGTCGAGGCAAGCCTTGACCGCATCTACCAAGCCACGAACAACAAATTCGTTTCGCTTGAGGTCTATTGGGGCGGCAAGACAGCCGGGATCGTGATGAATGGCGGCTCTGCCAAGATCATGTTCCCGAACGTCGATGACACAAAGCAAGTCCCTGACAATAAGTTTCATGACCTGTTGGGCTATGCGATTCACGAATTGGGACACGCATGGTTCACCACCAACAAGCCTTGGGACGAAGCACGTCAACAGCATGGTTCGTTCGTTGGTGCTCTGATCAACGGGCTGGAAGATCCACGCATCGAGCGCAGGGTCATCGAGTCGGGCTACGCACCGAACGGGCGTGTTTTGTTCGAGCGGCTGTGCAATTCGATCCTGCTCGAAGATGGGTACGTCGAGCCGGATGATCTGAAGAACGTGCCGTTCCTGCTTGCAATCGAGGGGCGTCGTTTAAACGGATATTCGCTGATCTGCTCCAGCATAGTCGAGCGTTCGCCTTGGCGGTCTGATATCGAGTGGGCACTCAATGCCGCTCACGTTGCCAAAGACACAGCCGAGATCGTTCGCATTGCCATCGAGTTGAACAGCCGTCTGCAAAAGGCACAGCAACCCGATCAACCCGAGCAACCCGATCAGCCCGAGCAACCCGATCAACCCGGTCAAGGCGGTCAGCCCGGACAACCCGGTGATCAACCCGGACAGGATGGTGACCAACCCGGTGACCAACCCGGTGATCAGCGGGGTGACCAGCCCGGTAAGGGTAAGGGTAAGGGTAAGGGCAAAGGCAAGGCACGTCCTGTCGAGCCTGATGACTTCATCAATCGTGGACTTGCAGACCATCTGTACCCGAACGAAGATGGGACTCTGATCGTCGGCAAGGTTGTCTATCAAAAATTTCCTTGGGAGCACAAATGATGATCGAACGCTACACAGAGCAGTTCCACCGCATTGCGGCTCATGAGATCCCCGGTGTTGGTGCAGTCAAGACCAACCTCGCTCGGCTTCTCCGCTCGATTGACTTGGTTGGCTGGTCAAAAAACGAAGAGTCCGGGCGGCTAGATCGCAGAGCGTTTACACGCTATGCCGCTGGTTCTGTAAACATCTTCTCTCGACGTGAGAGAAAAGATGCAGAGACCTCTTCTGTCTACACCCTGCTCGACGTGAGCGGCTCGATGGGCACAGGCTGTCGCATCAACTTGGCGCAGGAGGTTCTGATTCACCTTGCCCGTCTGCTTGAGAAGACCCATGCACGGCACAAGGTCTGCGCCTTTCGGTCTGCTTCCGTTGACCATGACCTTGGTGACAGTGCTCGGTTCTTCAACGTCAAGGATTGGAATGAGTCGGTCAATCGTGTCGCACCGAAACTTGGGTATCTCCATGAGATCACCGGAGGCGGTACACCGGACTTCACTGCCCTGTCCCATGCGCTGAAAGATGTTGCGGCTCAGGACACGACACGCAAGGTTCTGTTCGTGCTGACAGACGCTGACGGGTTCCACAAAGAGGGGGTCAAGCGCATCGAAGCGAACGCTGAGTCTTTGGGAGTGACGCTGATTGTGATCGGTATCAACTCCAACGTGTCGGTGTTCAAGAACAGTTGCTCGGTGCGTGACCTCCGGGAGTTGGCATCCAGTGCGTTCGCAACCCTTGTTCGCAATGTGAGCAAGTGATGCTGACGCACAGCGATGGGCGGGAGGTGAAGACGGGTGACATTGTGTGGTACGGGAGACGCTCATGCGTCTTCCTGTCATTCGATGGCAAAGAAGTAGAAGTGCAAACAATGTGTGACCGCAGGTATTTTCTGCGGCTTACACCTGATCAACTTGGTTTACACATGGAGGCTATATGACTGACGTTGAAATACAGGGTATATCGATATGGGCGAGGGGCAGAGGTGCTGGTAATCAGTTTATGTCTGCCGGTTTGCTTCGCACAAGAATGGATGGGGGCACTGCTCAAATCTATATTGAGCACAAAGAGGATGGAATAGTGGCGGGAACGGCAACTTTTAAATTAGAAAAAGATGAGGCAATCAAACTCATTGATGGTCTGAAACAAATCTACAACTTGGAGGCTATATGAAAGAAGTGTTCTGCTTTGTTTTGTTTAATGACCAAGGTGTTCCATGCATGACCACCGAGGTTGATGAGTGCGATCCACGCATTGATGCGGAGTTTTGGAATCGCTTTCTTGAGGGTGACTGCACCATGCAGTATCAGGGAACAATCATTGAGGAGGATGAAGATGACCGATAAAGAAATGTATGAAGCACTGGATGCCGCAGGGATCGAGTACGAGGTAACAGAGATGTTTGAGGGTGTGAGATATGTCCGAGTGGTAGTTGAGGAAAAGGAGGAGAGCGATGAGTAAATCCGCAAGCGTGGAACAACTGAGATTACAACTCACGGAAACATACGCACTGCGTTTAAACCTATCGGACTGTGACTCACCGGCTGGCTACAAGGCACTATCGATTCACAGCGAGTTCAGCGGTGCAAAAGATCCTGATGGATTGCAACGACGTTTCCATGTAGTGTTGTCGAACGAACACTGGAAGAGCGTAGCGGCTCTTCTTGATACTAGTCGAAAGGAGAGAGATGAACGTGCTTGATAAACTTTCAGACGCAATGCATGGTCATGAAGTGGATGACCTGATCCCTGCCTTGACCACATTGCTTTGCATAGTCGCTAAAGCAAATTACGAAGACAAGAAGTTAGTTCTGTCTTTTGTTGCTGACAGTCTTGATCGAGTTTATGGAGAACAAAAATGAAGAGAGTGATCTACAAAGGTGTTATTGGCAACGTCCTGTCCGAGGGACGCTTTGAGCGCATGGTTGTCTTCCCCTACGGGGTGCGCTGGATTCCTAAGACCGAGTCTGTACCGACTTGGGATTGCCCCCGATTCCTGAGAAAGGAATCAGTGAAGAGTGCCGCTCGGATGGACGATCAGCCGAACCAGTAGTTTGTGCGGTTCAAATTTTTCGTTTCTTTTTGCTTTTCTGACCACAAAGTTTGCATCGGGGAAAGCGTGTTTAAACGACTCGCACATCCCCTGTGCAAACTCCTCATCAAAATAGAAACCATCCTTCCAGCCGGTTTCTGTCTCCTCGATGACCCAACTAGAACGCATCGATATTTTCGTTGTACGTGCCCGTGACCTTGTCATAGGCGAGTTGCGTCTCTCCAGCACTTCCTACCCACCGGTAGCGACACTTCCAACACACAATCTCAACATTCTCCCCCCTGTGGACAGTCAGTCCGCAGTCAGCCTTTGCCCACCAAGCCATAGAACCACTGATAGACATGCCATCAGGACGTGGTAGATCGACGCCTGAGCGGCTCACTTTGGCTGGGTGAGCCACGAACCACACATGGACTCCGAAAGCCTTAGCAAAGGCTTGTATGCGGGTCAGCATAGAACTGATCGCCTCAGTCTCGCTGGAGTCTTTCTTGACCTCGATGTAGTTGTAGGGGTCGATGACCAAACCACGAACACCCATCCGAGCGACTGCGGCTTTTGCTCGGTCGAGGATGGACTCGATGGAGGCGGGTTCGACTGTCTCGGAGTCCATAAACAGGAAATGTTCCTGAACCCATTTAAACGCATCGTTCTTTTCTTCCTCCGTCATGCGGTGCGAACCCTCGAAGAACCGCTTGTTCTTGTAGATCTCCATAAACCGGGAGATATGGATCTCGGGCTGGTTCTCAAAAGAACAGACAGCGAACTTCCAGTCCTCCCTTTTGGCTAGGTTGACCATGAGTTGATCAACGAAGTTGGACTTTCCATGACTCGGGTATCCGGTCACGACTGTGAGTTGACCGGGAACGATGGTGTAAATCTGATCTAGGTTTTGGAATCCGGTTGAGAACCCTTTCCCGGTTCCCTTATTCCACAAGTCGTTTAAACGCTCTTCAAACTTGGCAGCAGGGGAAAGCCCCTCCACTGGGTAGGGTTCAGCGGAGTCGATGATCTCTTTGACCTTCTCGGCTCCATCTTTGAGAAACGCTTCGTTGAGATCCTTGAAATCAAACTTGGCGAGTCTGCACTTTGCTTTTCCGATCCTCCGGGCGAGTTCTTCTGCGAGGGCTTGCCCCGGTGTATCCATGTCCGTGGCGATGATGACGTAAGGGGCTTTCTCAAGGGTCTCAAAGGCGTTCCATACATACGAGAATCGTTTGTCCTCGCTTGCCAAGACCTTCCCGTCTGCGACTTTGAGTGGAGCACCGGAGGGTACAGAAACAACGTTCTCCAATCCAGCCTCTGCCCCGGTCAGGGCGTCTATCTCTCCCTCCACGATGATGATGGGCTTTGTGGGATCGACGAGGTCTATGCCGAAGAAATCATGAGCACCACCGCTGTCTTGTGTAAAGTCCTTGTCCTCGATAGACCGGTACTTGGCGGCAGTCATGGCTCCGTTTCTGAAGTAGGGAAACCCGACAGCAGGGGCGGCACGTTCCAACTTCATGAACCACTTATCAGCGGCGAAGAGTTTAAACCGGTCGGCGGTCTCCTTGGAGATCCCCCGGTTGTGTAGAAACTCAAGGTGTTTATCGGTCAGTGCATTGCGAACAATGTTGGGGACAGCGGACAATTTTCTCTCCGGTCGTTTGGTTGTTGGGACAGCACCGCTCAGACCGCAATGAAAGCAGTAGTACACCCACGCATCATCTTTGCGGGTGATTTGTAGGTCTTTGGAGTTGTGCTTCTTGCGTTCTGTGGTACAGGCGGGACAGGCAACACGATCAGTTGTTGAAACGTGTAGCGAAGAGACGAGTGCTTGAACGTCGTTCAATTGGATTAGCCTCCGATTGTTTTACTTGTTGTCGCTTTTGTTAGCGGACTTTGTTCTTAGACGTAGATTTCCTTTTGTAGTCTTGCCCCCTTTTCGGATTGGTTTTATGTGGTCTATGTCCTTGCCCGATCTGTCGACTCCGTTCTTTTCATACAGCCGACGGGCTTTCTGTCGCTCCAAGAAGCCCTCTACGTCTCCACGCTTCTTCTGCAACTTGTACTCATGTTTGTAATCACGCTTCATGTCTAAAGTCTACTTGTGTTCACTGTTTGATTGCAACGACTTGTTGAATGTAACGACTTGTATAACTTCCCTTTTGGTGAGCAAGACTCAGCCATCCCTGACGAATGTCTGAGTCCTTTACATGACTTCCCTTTCGGAGCCGCACATGACTCGCCAGCCTTATCGTTCTCAGGGACGCTGGCTTCGCCATCCCATTGCAGTGTCTCAGGAACTTCCCCACAGTCTGCTCTTTGATCTGTACCGCTGTCCGTTACCCTGACCAGCACAGTCGCAATCGGAAATGAAAAAACCCCTTGAGTCTCTCCATCGGTGACGCCTCCCGTAGTTGTCAGGCTACAGGAGCGACAGAGAGGCCCAAGGGGTCTCGTCTCATACGGAGCGTCACTTCCGATGGCTGAATCCTAATCAATCAAAATCGGCTTGTCAAACCCTGTCCTATCTGCTCCTCTCTTCCCCTCTCTAAGGGAGGGGAAGAGAGGAGCAGAGGAGAGGAGACAAAAAAAGGGCAGGTGTTTAAACCTGCCCGAAGAAGAAGAATGAACGTCCACTTTCATGAACGCACCCTGATTGTCCTTTGCCCGTATTGACAGCACAACCACGAACGTTATAATTCCCCTGTCTTCTCCGATTAGCCTCCGAGACGATAGACCTAGCGGTCGGTAAGGGAACCCTCGGGTTCCCTTATTTTTTCCACTCTGATCTCGGTTCTCGGGTTCTCCTTGTCCAGCCCCCAATAGATGTGCTTCTCCTTGACCTGCCGGTCGTTGACATAGGCAACCCCTTGGAGGAGATCAAGGATCAATGACTCATCAAGATCCGGTCGACGGGAGGCATAGAAGATCTTCATGTGAACCGCCACGTCACCCTCAATCATCTGAGAAACCCCACATTGCACACGGAAATCCCGTGCGTAGGAGAGAGCCTTTTCTGACTTGATGAACATTGGCTTGCCGTGGAGGTAAACCATCTTGCGGCTGTTCGCCTTGCTGGCTGGCTCACCTTTGATAGTGATAGAAAACGCTTGCATGTAGTTCGTGCTTATGTTATTTTCCATGTTCGTGCTAGGAGGCTTTATGAAGATTACCAATAAACACAACGTTCCCGAGACTTTAGTTGTTCTCGCCAAAAGAGAGTACTACACCAAGGGCAACGCTGACTTCTCAGTCACCGAAATTATTTCACCCCCACAGATCCAGCGTCTGCGTAAGAAACACTACGAAGAGTTGGAGCAGGACGTTGCCGACTCCATTTGGTCGCTACTTGGATCGGCTCTGCACGTTGTCGCAGAACGTTCGCAGGTCAAAGGGCACATCACCGAAGAGCGTTTAAACGCAGAGATAGATGGTGTCGTCTTGTCCGGTGCTATCGATCTACAGAAGAAGACCGACGAGGGGGTCATCATCACGGACTACAAGTTCACCAGTGCATGGGCGATCCGTCAGGATAAGTTTGAATGGGAAGCCCAGCAGAACATCTATGCGTGGCTGGTGAGCACAGTCAAGAAGGAAAAGGTTGTGGGTGTTCAAATCTGCGCCCTGATCCGTGACTGGAGCCGCAGGGACGCCTCCCAAAAGGCTGACTACCCTCCAGCCCCCATCCAAGTCTTGGAACTCCCCCTGTGGTCTCTAGAGAGGACTGAGGCGTATATCCGGGAGCGTTTGGAGGCTCACCGAAACGCCAAGGTTGCCGATGACTGGGGTGACGCACTCCCCGAATGCACGGAGGAGGAGCGGTGGATACGAACAACGCAGTACGCAGTCAAGCGGGAGGGCAGGAAGACCGCTATCCGGGTCTTGGATGACCTCAAGGAAGCCGAAGCGTTAGCAGAGAAGGAAAAGGGTTTCGTGGAGATCCGCAAGGGCGAAGCCATACGTTGTACGAACAATTTTTGCGGGGTCAATCAGTGGTGCAA
>Ga0172367_10009161_pt1 | contig 10909 bp, 13 predicted proteins | sample Lak10m_FD_114542 | JGI IMG/M metagenome (GOLD analysis project Ga0172367, IMG submission 114542) | Freshwater microbial communities from Kabuno Bay, South-Kivu, Congo - kab_022012_10m | ecosystem: Environmental > Aquatic > Freshwater > Lake | place: Democratic Republic of the Congo: South-Kivu...
ACGATCATCGATCAGTATGTTGGGCGTACCATTAGTTGTGGCATATTTTTCTTTTCTTCCTGTCACTATGGTCTCGTCTGGTTGTTCAATGTTTTGATTGATCCAGACCTTCTTCCATCGAGCAGAGTTGTCATGATCTCCTCTCAGCGGAGATGTCAATATAGAAAATCTTCCACCTGTGTATTTTTTGATCATGCCAACTAGAGAATCTGCCGTGGGGAATTTGGGCAGTGTTTCAAAAAAGTTGGTGCCCGTGATCCTGTCGATCACATCCTGTCGCAGGTCCTTGGTCTTGTCAGATGCCAATTGCTTCCAATGGCCCACTCCATAGAGTTTTTCCACTCCTCCAAAGAAGTCGGCCAGCACCCCATCCATGTCTAGGTAAACTGTGGGTTTACCATTTGCTTGTTCAGGCATTGCTTCATTATACAACTTTTCCGTGTTTGTTGCAACCTGCTCTTTGATGCCCATGGACCGTCTCAATTCTCCATATAATTCATTGCCAAATTTTGGATTAACCATGCTCATGAAACTCTTCTGATCTCCCGCCGCCGCCGCCGCCCTGGCACCACTGGCACTGATGCCGCTGACGCCTTCCTGGTCTGGATCTCGCTCGCCCGAGCTCACGACATCTATGCTGTCAAATTCAAAAGGTATGTTGCCTTTCTTGTCGGGTTTACGATTGTATTGATCTAGGAATGCTCGGAATTCAGTCACTCGATCCGAACCTGCCACCATGGTGATATTTTTATAACCTCGATTCATTAATTCCTGTAACAATTGCACGATGGTTTTTATGGTGTCATCTCCGTTGAAATTTACACCGGTATAGGTCTTTCTAAGATAATTTAGTTTGTATTGGAATGACAGCGGATCTGTCTTGGGCTTCTGTGTTGAGCTGATGAATATGGCATGATCAGCACCGTTGGACTTGGCAGTGTTGATCACTGTTTGAAACACGGCCTCGTGTCCCAGCGTTGGTGGATTGTATCTTCCGAAGGCGAAAACTACAGAATCGTTCTTGGCCTCAAATAGTTCCTTTAGCCACATCGTACTCACCCTTTTCTATGTTTTCAAGTTCTCTGTCGGCTATGACCTGTGCCACCTTGGCTCTGGTCTCTTGCGGGAACATGTCCTTGACGTCCTCGTTGGGCTTGCCAAATTCCTTGACGTATTCTCTGGACGCATCATTGACCAGCAGGTTCCATCGCTTGACCGCATTGTCATGATTGTATCTTTTAGCTTTCACGTCTCGGTTTAAATTGTGTACCAATGGCATGAATCTCTTCCTGTACAGATCCTCGTTGTTGTTGATGTATAGGTCCAGTTCATTAACTGCGTCAATGCTGGATTCAGACACAAATTGATGTGCTCTTACCATTTCCTGCAACTCCAATACCTTGCCTTTGTCCTAGGTCCTGGGTTGGCGCAGTTGTGTCTCGCTCTGAAACTTTTTCTTCTTCCCGGAATGTGTTTTTTTATCCTCATGTTGGGATCACCAAAGTTAACTTTCTTTATGTTGCCGGTCTTGGGATCTTTCACATACACCTTGAATTTTTTGACATCGCCCTTCATTGGTCTGCCCAATGACACTTTCCTACCTCTATATTCTGCTTCCCATAATTCTGTTTCTGGAAATCCCAAGTAACCAAACATCTCATTGAAATCTTGGTGATCTTCCACTGTGATCTCATCCGCTTCCGGCAGTGGCTCATGTGCGGGCTCAGCCGCTATGCTGTCTATCTTGGTCAATAATACTCGGATATCTTGATAGTTGCTCATACCATGTATTTAGCTAATACAGGTTCTCTAAAAGCCACATGTAGAAAGGTGAGCTGAACTGGAATTCCCAGCGCCCGTTGTGTCCCATTGCAGTGACATTTTTAAATGATTCCGGCAACACTTTGCCCGCCTTTTTTTCTTGCGATGCCCAGGGTTCCGGATATTTCGGTTTGTAGATGCCTTCATAAATCAAGGCGCCTATGTCGATCTCGTCTATTTCTATAGATTTTATCTTCAATAATTGATCCTTTACAATATTGCCAGCATGGTCTACCACTGTCTGCTTTGAAGTTTTCCCCATTCTTTCTATGACCAATTGCTGGTTGTATCCTTCTGTCAATTCATGGTCAAATATAATCACTTGTGGTTCTTTTTCAGATCCACTTATTTTTCCTTTGAAGTGTACATGGTCATTTAACAAAATTTTAGCTTCTGGGGGCTGGTCCCAATACTGTCCCCATAATTCCAACTTAAATTTAAGTTTCTCAGTCGCCATATTTAAACTCCAGTCCTGCCTTGGTTCCCACGTATGGTCTATTTAAATCTGTCCTGTGCATCTCTATGGTCATCGTGGTTCCTTCCACAGCTACCTTCATATATTTGTCCGTGCGGCTAAGCACGTCCGCCTTTTTAGTTTTTCCATTGTCTATGCAAGTTATTTCTATTTGTTCCATCTTTTTCAAAATCTTCTCTCTATCTGCACACCAAATCCCAAACTATTTTTATTAGTCTGTCCGGCCACGTCCATCCTATACTCAGCATTATACTTCATATTCCAGTCCATGTCAGATTCACCCCTTTGAGAGTAATATAAACCTAAATTCTTTTCCGGGGTGGTTGTTTTAAGGTTGGCGCTGATGTCTTTGTACAACACATCTCCTTCTGCAGATGTGGCATATGGCACAGACACCATGGCTGATCCTTTGATGATATAGTTGGGCATGCCGGCGGTGATACCCCAGTTGCTATTGTCCGCTATAGATTGCTCGAATCCAATTTTAAAACTTTGTGAATGGATGGTATCCACTTTTTTTATCAATGAATTTTCAGCAGTGTTTACATTGGTATAACCTCTGCCTAGATCAATGCTAAATTTGTTTTTGTCTTGTTTGAAATCCAATCCTAACTGTGTGAAGTTGGTGTTATTATTTTTGCCTACTGAAAGTGCTCCACTGCTCTCATTGCCCAACCATGTGGTCTGTTCACTCATTGTGCCCAATGTTGTACGGACGGAGAAATTGGGAGATATTCCAAATTTCTTAGTCATCGTAGTGCTCCAATCTCCCGATAAATCTGCATTGCTTGTGATCCCAAATTTTAAATCGTCTAATATGAAAAAGTCAGCACTTTGTTGATAGTTACCAAATGTTTGCTGGAATGGAAGATAGGTCAGACCATCCTGTTGTAATTTGACGTCGCTTATTTTTCTTTTGTCTTTTACAGCTATCCCTTGCGATAAATCAACATAGAAATCTCTTGAGAATTCATCCACAATCATGACATTCGATAAGGTACCAGTATTTTTCAAAGAGCTTAGGGCGGTGCCCGATCCACCACTGCTAGTCAGCGTGGCAGTGTTCACGGCGCTGGTAGTTCTTCCTGAAGTAGGAATGCCCAATGCGCCAACAGGTTGTGTTGCACGATCGAGATCCAACATACCCTGTCCATGTGTGGCAGGATTGTAGTTGGGTAAATTTTTGTTTGCCGTTGTTGTTAATAATTTAACGATATTCTCACCTTTCATGTATGGCCACATCTGGCTCACAATGGCCACTCCACCGGTCACTATAGGTGCAGCCATGGATGTGCCGTACATGGTGGACACATTGTCATTCAAGCCTGTGCTCCTATTCACCCCCGGAGCCAATAGATAGAAATCGCTTACTTTGTATTTGTCTGCACATGAATCATTTGCGGCTATGTAATTTTGACATATTGAACCAGCCTTATTGCTCCATCTGTAGGGATTGCCTCTCTCATCTGCCGCTCCAACTATCAGCATACGTCCTCCCAGCAAAAGATTTCCCGAAGAGTCAGTGGCTGTGGCAAAGTGTCCAGGATTGGCCGAGACAGCAAGCCCTTGGTTACCCGCAGAGTTTACAACCACCATTCCCCGATCAGTGACAGCTTTCCACTCCAATGGATCCATCTCGTTATAATACTTGCCAACACTGTAGTTGTATCTAGAATCTGTGCTCCTGTAAATTCCGTTGCCTATATTGACTAGATTCTTGGCAAAAATAGTGTCATAGTTAGAGTTGGCGCTTACGTTACCAACTACTGCTCCATTATCGGAGGCCCATGCCAATCCCAAAGCGGCATCGCTTAAATTTACCCTAGTGTTGGTTCCCACCTTGACCACGATGGCCTTGGAGTCGTATGCAATACCATGGGTGCCGATGTTGTTTTTTGAAGCTACAATTTCTCCCAGCACAAAGGTACCATGTCCATGTGTGTCATTTATTCCTTGTCCTGTGTAGTCTTTTGTCGCAATAACCTGCCCTTTCAAATCCGTGCTTTTGAGAGAATAGCCAGTGTCAGCCACTGCCACTACGACTCCCTTACCTGTCCATCCACGTGCATAGGCCTTGTCTGCATTCACTAGAGAACCAGCAGGGCTGTTAATGAATTCCGGAGTATGGTAGAACCTTGGATTGCTGTTGTACCCAGGTGTGGGTGTGCCGTTGGTGCTATTTGTGCTGTTGTTTGTGACTTGACTTGGAGCAGGAATAGTATCTGTGGCAATCAATACTCCCGGAGTGTCGTCGGTGACGCTTGTTATGTTTTCGCGAATGGTGTTGACCTGCACCTTAGACGTGGTCAATATGTCTCTCACAAAAGTTTTTTTCCTAGTTACTTTCGTCACAGGCTTGTCTAATGTAATTACTTGCTTGCCATGCACCATCTTGGCTGTCCTTGTGGTTACTATTGATGTGGTAATTAAATCGTAATACGCTTTGTCCACCACTGTCTTTGGGGCAGTGATAGTGGTCACTTTTGGAGTTACGATTGTCGTGCTGGTAACACGTCTTGTGCTCCTAGTCGCACTGCCGTCTTGATTCTTCACCGTATAGGTAATATCTTTGAAGGCGGTGGTTGTGATTGGACTCTCTATCGAGACAACTTTACTTTCTGCCCCAAAAGACGAGGAAGCATTTTTTTCAATATATTCCGGACCACGTGCAGTGGTCACATGCACGATGGGAGATAAATGTCTGATACCATTTTTAATATTTTTACTTTGTGCAAATGATGTGTCGCTGTATATACATATTAAAGTTAGTGTGATAAAAATTTTAAAAAAGTTTTTCATTTTATTTCCTGTTGATTATGTCTGGCGTAAGCATGTCCACGGTGTTCACGATGGTCTTGCCAGCGTACACCACCGCTGATCCTGTTACGTCCACCACTGCCACGGTGGTAGAGCAGGCACTCAATATAAGCAAGATGCACGCAATATAAGACAATTTAGTCATAGTGCTTTTGCACAGACTCCTCTCGCTTCTTCTTGTCCGTGGGTTCCTTGAGCTTGTCGATCTCTACCTGCTTCTTGGCAATGTCAAGTGGGTCGTCTATCTCCTTGAGCAAAATCAATTTACCTCCAAAGAAGTCCTTGATCCTGCGTGTGGCGTCCTGTTCCGTGTCGGAATAGAACCAGGATTTCAACTTTATTCCGTTCTCCAACACACATTCAAACTGCCAGGCGTGTCCCATGGTCATCTGATCAGGCCCATGAGGTACATGCCAGCAAGAAAACAAATTAAGCAAGTGGTCAAAAGATAGGACTTCTTCTTTATGCTGTAACCATTTTCTTTCAACACATGCAAATGCACATCCATGCTCTCAGGAGTCACATTCACATTTACATATTCTATTTGGTCGATATCTCTGTCATTCATGTAACTATTATACAGGAGATACCCTAAAGGTCAATGGGTTGATCTTAGATAAAATTGTTTAAATTCAAAGGCTTAATTTATATAATTCTGTTAGAATATTATTGAAATTGTTAAAGTAATGTTGACGGTTCTTATGCAATCTTGCCTTTATCTCATCTGTGATCACAATGCCATTCGTTAGTTGTCTCGAATTGGCAGCAAATAATGTTTGAATTCTCTTGTGATTTGGCTTAGAATCGTATCCGTGGTCGAACAGATCATCAAAAACATCAAAACCCCATTGCCTCATGCATTTCACATGCCACCTATTGCTTACATACAAGGCAGGGTGGAGCGCCAACAAAGCATGGATTGTTTTTTCCGTTACATAATCAAACGGCAAATGAAAACGTGTCTCTGTCACGAGACTGAAGCATGTGCTGTTGAAAAGAGCCGCACAAGACAAGAGATTTCGATAATTTTGATAAATTGGATGAAAAGTTTCTTTGTCCAGTGATTTAAAATCTTCTAGGTGATCACCCCATGGGCTGAAACTTTTATAATCACTGATCGAATAATTACCTTTGAGCTCCAGCGTCTTATTTCGAGACACGTAGGAATAGATTGAATTATCTATGTCTTTTAACTTGTCCACCACAATATCTCTGTGGGGTCTTGCCTGCCAATTCAGGCACAAGAATTTGGACGTTTTGTTATCAAAGTTAAAAACTGTGTCTAACTTATTTTTATTTAGGTTCATCCATGAGTGTTGTTGATATAACATACCAGGATAAAAAACAAAATTAACTTCTTTGTCGTTTTTAAAAAAACTTTTAATTCCTAGATGTTCTGTGTAAAATACAACATCCTTGATTTTCTCTTTGTAGTGGCTGCGATATCTCTCTATTTCTATAATTTTTCCAACATGGTATGTGAGATCATCCTTGAAATGTATGTTTAATGTCTTTTCTCTTATTTCCGGAAAGTGCAAAGGCCATCCGCGCCTTTGGTCATGCTTTAGCCCTGCTATGGCGTCATATAATTTTATATTGCTTGGCAACATAAAAAAGTGCGTTTAGTTATTATAGAGTATTTTTGTTACTGAGCCAGCCGTCATGGCAGTGCATTTGGCCCTGATCCACACAAAGTTTCCAGTGAAGTTCTTGCTGTCCACCAAGGTGCTCTGGTCCGCGGTGAACGTGGTTCCGGATATGTCAAACCAATCATCCTCTGCGGGAGTGGTGGCCAGCGATCCCTGCATCCTGATCGATCCGGTCATGGTGCTGTTGACATGGTAGGCCACGGTGTGTATGCCGTCCACTTGCGAATAATAGCCGTCACCCTTGTGTTTGTCTGTGACGAATCCCACATAGTCCAGCGTCACAGGTGCCCCCGCCGCTTCTGTGGTCACTTCCTCTTCAACTATCACTTGTGAACTGGTGGCGCTCTTGACTGTGAATGTTTTATTGTTGTTGGTTGTTCCGGTCACCGTTATCGAATCAAACTGCGCCAGATTGCCCAGAGGAGTGGTTGTGGTGTTGCTGGTAGCTATCTTGTACTCCGTGCGTGTCTTGGCGAAACTGATCACTGTGCCAGTGATGTTGGCCTTGTGTGCAGGTACGGGTTGTATTGTTGTGCTTGTCTGTGCCATGGCAGTTATTTATGGCGTTTTTCTTTTCTGAATCTGCTTGTTTTTGGGCCTAGGTTGTACACAGCGGCCAGGTCCTGTGGTCGCATGCCATCTATGGTTATGATGTCATAGTACATGATCTTCCTGTAGGGCACTTCCGCGGCGTAGTCGAACTCCTCATCTGCTATGCAATGATCCGCGTGCAGTTCCTTGATCCGCATGGCCGCACGCACCTGTATGGGCGTGCCCATGTGATGCTTGTCAATTATGCATTCAACCATGGTGCCCACCTTGAATATGTTCTTCTCCTTCAATTTTAATATCAGGTCTATCATTTGCCGACCCTCACAACCTTGATCACTTTCTCTATGGCCTCCTGAGCTATGAGATATATGGGCGTCAGCATCTTCTCGTCCTTGACATAGAAGTAGCCCTGCCAGCCGTATTTGCTGTCTCCCGAAAGATACTCCTTGACATATTTGCCCGTGATCAGGCAGTTGTGGGAATTTTGAGTGATGTATCTGTATAGATCTTCTCTTTGGCTTTGACGTAATATCTTATGCACATTTTTTTTTAAGTGAACCTGATACTGATATCGCCCCAGTGGCAATCTCTTGCACAGCACCGAGTTTCTGTCCAGCAGGTAGGATTTATCCCGGGGCACCGAGTCCGCGTCGTGCCATTCGTCCCAAAACACAGACACCAGATCCTTTGCCATCTCCTCAGAGCAGTAAAACACGCTGTTGACGTGCTGTATGCGGAATTTCATTTTATGCCTGTTATGCAGTATGAAGGATGCCAATCTTTTTAATTTTTTTGCATGCTTGTGAAAGAACACCCATTTAGATTCACGCATGGCTCGTTCTGACTTAAAATCCTCTTCATTATGGACCAGCACAGAGTTAAGATGCTGATCTGTGGTGGGATATAGATAACATGCCCATGGCATGCGGAAAACCACCTTGTTGGCATATCGTCCAAAATATAATCTGTTATGATGTTTTCGCATCAGCCGATTTGATTTCTGTGTTGGTTTCTGCCTGGGATTTTTTGTATTCCAATATCATTTTTTCATCTTTTATTGTTACTTCAACCCTACCGCCATCCAATAGATCTCCAAACAGTATCATCTTGGACAGGGGCTTCTTGATCTCGTCATCAATAATCCTTGCTAGAGGACGGGCTCCAAGTTTATCATCAAATCCCTTCTTGACCAAATATTCTATGGCTTCTTCAGAAGCATTGACTTCAACACGTTTTTCTATGGTCATTGTGTTCAATTCCAATAGGAATTTGCTAACGATTTTCTTCATGACATCTTTTTCAAGTTTCCTGAACTTTATTACGGCATCCAATCTATTACGGAATTCTGGGGCAAAGAATCTTTTCACTGCATCATCGTCGTCGCTTCTCTGCTGATCTCCAAATCCTAGATTGGCTCGTTCCATTTCTTCTGCACCTAAGTTAGATGTAAGAATTAGAATAATGTTTCTGCAATCTGCTTTCTTGCCATTACTGCCTGTGACAGTTCCATAATCCATCACTTGCAACAACATATTGGTTACGTCTTGATGTGCTTTCTCCACTTCATCAAACAGCACCACTGCGTGAGGTTGTTTTTCAATCTCATTAATAAACAATCCGCCACCCATGTGCGAGTCTTCATAACCCACATAGCCTGGAGGTGATCCGATTAACTTAGCGATAGAATGTTTCTCTTGGTATTCACTCATGTCAAATCTTATCAATTGCGTGCCCAGTGTGGTGGCCAATGTTTTTGCTGTTTCAGTCTTACCACAACCAGTTGGTCCTATGAACAAGAATGATCCCACAGGTTTGTTCAAGCTCTTTAAACCTGCTCGACTGATCAATATCTTGTCGATAACTTTGTTTAGAGCTTCATCCTGTCCAAATACCTGCAGTTTCATTTTGGTTTCCAATGTTTCCAGATTGGCAGCCTGTTTCTGACTCAACTGCTCTATGCTGATTCCAGTCATCTTACTGATCTCATGTATTACTTCATCGTGATCAATCTTACCGCTTTTGATGCCTTTCAATCTCAAACGAGCACATGCAGAGTCTATCACGTCTATGGCCTTGTCTGGCAGTTTTTTATCTGCTATAAATTTAGACGAGTATTCCACTGCATCTTCACATGCTTCGTCAGTGATTGTGCAACCATGGAAGTTCTCATAGTATTGTTTGATGCCTTTCAATATCTTGACGCAGACTTCGTGTGTGGGTTCCCCAATTTGGATTCTTTGGAATCTCCTCATGAGAGCACGATCCTTTTCAAAGAATTTCCTATATTCTTCCCATGTGGTCGAAGCAATCACTTTTATATTGCCCTTGGTCAAAACAGGTTTCATCATGTTGGCCAGATCCATGCCACCCTGTCCTGTAGAACCTGCACCCACCATCATGTGTGCTTCATCGATAAACAATATGGCCTTGCCTTTTTGATCCAGTGCGTTTAATACCAATTTTAATCTCTCTTCAAAATCTCCTCGGAATTTAGATCCAGCAATCATGCTGGCAACATCTAGGCTATAAACTATGTGGCCTTTTAAATATTCTGGTACATCGTTTTTGTTTTTAGCAATCCTTCGTGCCAGTCCCTCCACGATGGCGGTTTTGCCCACTCCTGGGTCTCCCACTATCAACGCATTGTTCTTGTTCCTGCGAGCAAGTATCTGTTTTAATACCTCTAGGTCATCATCTCTGCCGATGACGGGATCTATCTTCTTGTCAAAATACTTTTGATTTAAATTTTCGCAATAACTTTTAAGTACCTTGTCCGCTTGGTTTGGTCGCAATTTCTGTTCTGGATTTATGCCTGGTCCACCGCCCATGGCAGCTTCTTCCAAGATGTTCTCTGCCGAGATCATATCATTTAGATCGTCTTTATTGACCTTGTGTGTTTTTAAGAAGAATGCACCATAACTTTTCTTCTCAGCAAATATGCTTAATAGCACATCTATGGCAGTGACACTCTGTCTTCCCTGGAACAGTGCTTGTGTGAATGCTCGATTCATTAATCGTTCTAAACTTGCAGTCTTTCTTGGAGCCACGGGATTGGCGCTCTTGCTCACTATGTCAGCACATTTGGTGTCTAGATAATTTTCTATGTCCATGATCATGGCGCTGACGTTGGTCTTTAGCTCGTTCAATATGGTGCCCACTTCCTTGTCCTTGATCAGAGCCAATAATAGATGCTCTATGGTCACGTATTCATGTCGACGTTTTTCAGCTTCCTTGACTGCGTTCTCAAAAATATTTTCTAGTGATTCGTTTGCTTCCAACATTATCTATTCGCTTTCTCTTTTGCCATGTCCCATTTTAATTTTGTAACTCTTTTATTAAACGTAATGCCATCTAGATGATCCAGCTCATGTTGGAAACATCTTGCTTCTAGGCCTTCTAATTTTGACAACAAAAATTCTCCTTGGTTATTTTGATATCTCACCATCACCGTCTTGGGCCTGCTGACATTCAGCAACACACCCGGAAAGCTCAGACATCCTTCCTGCCCTAGTTCTTGTTCCTCATCTGCAGAAACTAGCACTGGATTATAAATTATAGCAGGTTTTTGGAATACGTCAAATGACTCATGGCCTAT
>Ga0172367_10009162_pt1 | contig 10909 bp, 9 predicted proteins | sample Lak10m_FD_114542 | JGI IMG/M metagenome (GOLD analysis project Ga0172367, IMG submission 114542) | Freshwater microbial communities from Kabuno Bay, South-Kivu, Congo - kab_022012_10m | ecosystem: Environmental > Aquatic > Freshwater > Lake | place: Democratic Republic of the Congo: South-Kivu...
CGAGAACACCGCCAGCAGGGAGCTGCTCAGTTGCACGCGGATCTGAGTCTGCTGGGCGGGCGGGAACACATCCACCATGCGATCCACCGTTTGGGAGGCGGAGCTGGTGTGCAGGGTGCCGAACACCAGGTGGCCGGTTTCGGCGGCGGAGATGGCCAGCTGAATGGTTTCCAGATCGCGCATTTCCCCCACCAGAATCACATCCGGGTCCTCGCGCAGGGCTGCCCGCAGGGCGGCAGCGAAGCTGCGGGTATCCTCCCCGAGCTGGCGCTGGTGGATCACGCTCTTTTCATTCTTATAGGTGAACTCGATCGGGTCTTCGATCGTGAGAATGTGTTCTGCGCGCGTGAGGTTGATGTGATTCAGCAGTGCCGCCAGCGTGGTGGTTTTGCCTGATCCTGTGGGGCCGGTCACCAGGATCAGGCCCCGGGGTCGGTGGCTTGTTTCCTCCACCACCGCCGGCAGATCCAGGCTCATCAGGCTGGGGATCGTATTGCCCAGTGCCCGTAGACAGGCGGCGTAGGTGTTGCGCTGGCGGTACACATTCACCCGGAAGCGGGCCACGCCCCGCAGGCCGTAGGCGCAGTCGAGCTCCCAGGTCTGCTCCAGCTGTTTGCGTTGGGCATTGTTGATCATCGAGAAGATCAACCGGTTGCACGTGTCTTCGCTGAGCTTCTGCTCCCGCATCGGTCGCAGGCCGCCGCTGAAGCGCCCGTAGGGCGGCTGTCCGGCCGCCAGGTGCAGGTCGCTGCCCCCCTGCTGCACCAGCTCCTCCATCAGTTCCTCGATCTGGAGGTCCATCGCTGGGAAACGGGATCGGTGCCGGGATCAGTCTGTGGAGGTTGTCCTGCCGCGGCAACCGCGCTGCTGCGTTCAGCCGTCGGCGCCCCGCGAGGTGAGGCAGTACGGACACTCCAGCCAGGCATCGCGCAGGCCGGCGCCGCAGCCCTGGCAGGTGATCGTGTGCAGGGCGCGGATGCGCCGCTCCGATTCCAGCGCGGAATCCGTGAGGATCATTCGCTCGATCTCCTCCAGGGTTGTGTACCCCTGCCGCACCAGATCGAGGCCGTAGCCCAGCAGGGTTTTCATGCCCCCTTCCAGGGCCAGCCGCCGGATCTGATCGGTGCTGGCCCGCTGGGCGATGGCCGCCGCCATGCCCTCATTGCAGCGCAGCACTTCGTAGACCCCCACCCGCCCCCGATAGCCCACCCCCTGGCAGGTCGGGCAGCTGTTGCCGGCACCGCCCCGGTTGGCCTGGAAGAAGCGGATGTTCTGCTCGCTGCTGGCTAACAGGCCGAAGCGACCCATTTCGCTGGGGCTGGGTTGGTGCGGGATCCGGCAGTCCGGGCACACCCGCCGCACCAGCCGCTGCGACACGATCCCCAGCAGCGAGGCGCTCACCATGAACGGCTCCACACCCATCTCGGTGAGGCGGGCCACGGCGCTGGGGGCGTCGTTGCAGTGCAGGGTGGTGAGCACCAGGTGGCCGGTGAGGGCCGCTTCGATGGCGGTCTGGGCGGTTTCCTGGTCGCGGGTTTCCCCCACCAGCAGCACATCAGGGTCCTGACGCATGAACGCCCGCAGGGCCAGGGCGAAGTCGTAGCCCTTCTCGCGGTTCACCTGGGTCTGGGTGATGCCTTTGAGGGTGTATTCGATCGGGTCTTCGACCGTGGAGATATTGACCCCCGGGCTGTTGCGCTCCGCCAGCAGCGAATAGAGGGTGGTGCTCTTGCCGGAACCGGTGGGACCGGTCACCAGCAGCATGCCGAAGGGTTTGCTGCCCATGTCCCGCACGCCGGCCAGGGCGGCGGGATCGGTGATCAGCTTGTCGAGGCCGAGATGGGTGGCGCCGCTGTCCAGCAGACGCATGCACACCTTCTCGCCGAAGCGGCTGGGCAGGGTGCTCACCCGCAGGTCGAACACCTTGCTCTGGTAGCGGCGGCGGATGCGGCCGTCCTGGGGCAGGCGCCGTTCGGCGATGTCCAGGTCGGCCATGATCTTCAGACGGGATGTGACCGCCGGGATCAGGTTCTTCGGCAGCTTCTCCAGGGCCTCCAGCACACCGTCCTGGCGGAAGCGGATCAGCAGTCCGTCCTCCTGGGGTTCGAGGTGGATGTCGCTGGCCCCGCGGCTGAGGGCTTCCACCAACACCTTGTCCACCAGGGTCACCACCGGTGAACTGGCAGAACTGCTGAGGCTCTTCTCCACGTCCAGATCGGAGAAGTCCTCGTCTGCCACCGCCTCCAGGGGCCCCTTCAGCTGCAGGCCCTCCACCAGCGAGGCCTGCCCCGGCTTGTTGCTGGGCTGTGCTGCGGGCGCCGCTGGCGCGGCGGGGGCTGGCGGCGCCGCTGGCGCCTCCTCCTGTCTGGGTTGCTCGCCCTTCAGCTGGGCTGCGATCTCTGGCTGCAGGGCCAGGCGCAGGTTGGTTGGCAGGCCTTCGCCGCCGAGTTGGTCCTGCAGCCGTTGGCGCTGTTCCGTGCCCCAGTGGCTGGGTACGGCCACCACCAGGGCACCGTTGCTGCGCTGCACCGGCAGGCAGCCCAGGTCCTGGCAGCGCTCCCACGTCAAGGCGTCGTGCCAGCGCCAGCGCTCCCGCCCCGCTGCTCCCAGATCGCTTGGCGTGAGCACCGCTTCCCCCAGCAGCAATTCCACCTCCAGCCGCTGCTGCGCCGCCGTGGTGGCCGGCGGTACCGGCCGGGTGGGACTGAGGGTCATGGCCGCAGGCCGGTGGCGGGAGCCCCGAGGTGCGGGCTTCCGCCAATTGTGGAGGGGTCCCTCTTCAGATCAACATGTCGTCAGCAAAGTTTCCGTACGGACCCGATGAGCGGCGACGCCACCCCGTTCCCCATGGATGCCGCTGAAGCCAGCGCCATGCCGCCGGAGGCTGCTGATTCGGTTGTGGACAGCGCTGCCACTGAGGCTGAGGCTGCAGCCCCCTCCGAGGCCGGCGCTGCTGATGCCGATCGCGTGCGCGCCCTGGAGGCCGAGCTGGAGGCTCTGCGCGCTGAGCACGAGAGCGTGCGCGGCCAGTACATGCGCATCGCCGCCGATTTCGACAACTTCCGCAAGCGTCAGAGCCGCGATCAGGACGACCTCCGCCTGCAGATCACCTGCTCCACCCTCAGCGAGATCCTGCCGGTGGTGGACAACTTCGAGCGGGCCCGCCAGCAGCTCGATCCCCAGGCCGAGGAGGCTCAGACCATCCATCGCAGCTACCAGGGGCTCTACAAGCAGCTGGTGGAGGTGTTCAAGCAGCTGGGGGTTGCTCCGATGCGGGTGGAAGGGGAACCCTTCGACCCCAACCTGCACGAGGCGGTGCTGCGCGAGCCCAGCGAGGAGCACCACGAAGATGTGGTGATCGCGGAGCTGCAGCGCGGCTACCAGCTCAACGGCCGCGTGCTGCGCCACGCCCTGGTGAAGGTGTCGATGGGTCCGGGTCCGGCCGCCGGTGCCCCTCAGCCCGAGGCGCCTTCCGAGCCGGCGGTGGATCAGGCTGCCGTGGATCACGGGGCCTGATCGATGGCCGACTACTACAACCTGTTGGGGGTCGCCCGCGACGCCGACGCCGACACGCTCAAGCGGGCCTACCGCCGCCTGGCCCGCCAGTACCACCCGGATATCAACAAGGATCCCGGTGCTGAGGACAAGTTCAAGGAGATCGGCCGCGCCTATGAGGTGCTGAGCGATCCCAACACCCGCGCCCGCTACGACCAGTTCGGTGAGGCCGGCCTGGGCGGTGCCGCCGGCATGCCCGATATGGGCGACATGGGCGGTTTCGCCGATCTGTTCGAGACCTTTTTCAGCGGCTTCGGTGGCGGTGCGGCCGGTCCCGGCGGCGCCGGTGGCGCCCGCCGCCGCGGCCCACGCCAGGGCGACGATCTGCGCTTCGACCTCACCATCAGCTTCAGCGAAGCGGTGTTCGGCCAGGAGAAGGAGATCCAGATCCGCCACCTGGAAACCTGCAGCACCTGCAGCGGCTCCGGTGCCAAGAGCGGCAGCGGCCCCACCAGCTGCGGCACCTGCGGTGGTGCCGGCCAGGTGCGGCGCGCCACCCGCACCCCCTTCGGCAACTTCACCCAGGTGGCCCCCTGCCCCACCTGCGAGGGCAGCGGTCAGGTGATCGCCGACCCCTGTGGTTCCTGCGGCGGCCAGGGCCTGCAGCAGGTGCGCAAGAAGCTGCGGATCAACATCCCCGCCGGCGTGGATTCCGGCACCCGCCTGCGGGTGGCCAATGAGGGCAACGCCGGCCAGCGCGGTGGCCCGGCCGGCGATCTCTACGTGTTCCTTTCGGTGCAGTCGCACCCCAGCCTGCGGCGCGAAGGCATCAACATCCAGTCGGAGGTCACGGTCAACTACCTGCAGGCGATCCTGGGCGACACGATCGAGGTGGAAACGGTCGATGGCCCCAGCCAGCTGCCCATTCCCGCCGGCACGCAGCCCGGCACGGTGCTCACCCTCAACGGCAAGGGCGTGCCCAAGCTCGGCAACCCGGTGGCCCGCGGCAACCATCTGATCAGCCTCAGGGTGCAGCTGCCCACCAAGCTCAGCGGCGAGGAGCGGAACCTGCTGGAGCAGCTGACCGGCCACCACACGGCCAAGGGCCAGAAGCACCCGCACAAGAGCGGTCTGTTCGGCGGCTTGTTCGGGTGAACGCGCCCGCGGCCAGCCTCGACCTGCGCGGCACCCCCTGTCCGCTCAATTACATCCGCAGCAAGCTGGCGCTCGAGAAGCTCGAGCCCGGCGCCTGGCTGCAGGTGGACCTGGATGCCGGCGAACCCGAGCAGATGGTGGCGTCGGGGCTGCGCGGCGACGGCCATCGGGTGGAGCTGGAGCCGCTCAGCGCCGATGCCGTGCGCCTGCGCGTGCGCCGGGATGGCTGAGGCCGCGGCGGCCCCCCTGGAGCCGGTGGCTGCGCTGGTGACCACCGTGGAGGCCAACTTCTGCCGTGTGCGCCTGGAGCAGCCCGGGCTCCAGGCGGTGGATCAGCTGCTGTGCGTGCGCCGCACCCGCCTGGGCAAGGCGGGCCAGCGCATCTGCGTGGGCGACCGGGTGCAGGTGGAGGGCATCGACTGGACCGCCCGCCGCGGGGCCATCGCCGCCGTGGCCGAGCGCAGCAGCCTGCTGCCGCGGCCGGCGGTGGCCAATGTGAGCCGGGTGGTGGTGGTGGTGGCCCTGGAGCAGCCCAGCCTTGATCCGCTGCAGCTCACCCGCTTTTTGCTCACCGCCGAAGCCACCGGTGCCGCTGTGGAGCTGGTGCTCACCAAGGCCGATCTGCTCAGCCCGGAGCAACACCAGGCCTGGCGGCAGCGGTTGCAGGGCTGGGGTTACGAGCCGCTGCTGGTGGCCGCCAGGCAGGGGCTGGGCCTCGACCCCCTGCGCCAGCGGCTGGCCCGGCCGGGGATCAGCGTGCTCTGCGGCCCATCGGGTGTGGGTAAGAGCAGCCTGATCAATGCGCTGCTGCCGGAGTTGCAGCTGCGGGTGAGCGCCGTGTCCGGCCGGTTGCAGCGCGGCCGCCACACCACCCGCCACGTGGAGCTGTTTCCCCTGGGGCCGATGGCCCTGCTGGCCGATACCCCTGGATTCAACCGCCCCGAGCTGCCGGTCGATCCCGCGGCCCTCGGGCCGCTCTTTCCGGAGATCCGCGAACGGCTGGGCCAGGCCTGCTGCCGCTTCCGCAATTGCCTCCACCAGGGGGATCCCGATTGCGCCGTTGGCGATGGCTGGGATCGCTATCCGCTCTACCGCAGCTGCCTGGAGGCGGCGTTGGTGGCATCAGCCGCCGAGCCCGGCCGCAGTGAAGCCGCCGCCGGGCTCAAGCAGCGCGGCCATCGCCATGAACTGCGCCTCGATCAGCGCCAGCGCCAGCCCTCCCGCCGCCGGCGCCGCCAGGGGGAGCCGGAGGGCTGAGGGGTGCGGCGTTCAGCGGGGCTCAACCCAGGCCGGGCAGGCTGAGGTTGAGGCCGCCGGTGAGCTCCTCCATCCGTTCCTTCATCGTGCCCGTGGAGGTGTCGTAGGCGGCGCGCAGGGCCTCGAGGGTGGCCGCTTCCGCGATCTCCGGGCCTTCCGCCAGCAGCTCCGGCGCCAGCCGCACCCGCAGCGGCTGCTGGTTGCCGGAGAGCCACACACTGGCGCGGCCGCAGCTGCTCTGGCCCTCCAGCTCCATGGCATCGAGCTCCTCCTGGAGCTTGGCCGCATCCTGCTGGATCTGCTGCGCCTTCTTGAAGGCCTCGGTGAGCTGGCCGAAGTTGGGCAGTCCGAAACCGGCCATGGGGCGCGCTGGGAAGGGGTGTGGGGCGCAGGCTACGCGGGGCTCGCTCAGGCCGCTAATGCGATGGCATCGAAGGGGCCGAGCCGCTGCACCTCCGGATGCAGCTGCAGGCCGTGGGCCACCTCCACCCGCCGCTGCACCTCGGCGATCAGTTGATCGATCTCGGTGGCGCTGGCGGCCCCGGTGTTCACGATGAAATTGGCGTGGATCGGCGACACCTGGGCGCCGCCGATGCTCAGGCCCTTGAGCCCCAGGGCCTCGATCAGCTGGCCGGCCTTGCGGGGTTCGGGATTGCGAAACACGCTGCCGCAGCTGGGCTGCTGGTAGGGCTGGGTGCTGGTGCGACTGTGCAGGTTCGCGCTGGTGCGCCGGCTCACGGCGGCCGGGTCGTGGCCGGGGCTGAGCCGGAAGCGGGCGCTGAGCACCACCAGGGGCTCCTGCTGCAGGCGGCTGTGGCGGTAGGCGAAGGCCATGGCGCTGGCCGGCAGGGTGAAGCGGTCGCCGGGGGCGGCCGGATCCAGCACGGTGATGCTCTCCAGCACCTCGGCGCTGCAGCCCCCCTGGGCGCCGGCGTTCATCACCACCGCCCCGCCCACGGTGCCGGGGATGCCCACCGCCCACTCCAGGCCGGCCAGCCCAGCCCGGGCAGCGCGCCGGGCCAGGGTGGGGATCGGTTCACCGGCCAGGGCCTCGATCAGCCCTTGCGTCGAATCCAGCTCAGCCCCCTGCAGGTGCCGGTTGCACACCGTGAGCCCCTCCAGGCCGGCATCGCTCACCAGCAGGTTGGAGCCGGCGCCGATCACGCGGCTGGGCAGGCCTTCGGCCCGGGCCCAGGCCAGCAGGGCCTGCAGCTGCGCGGTGCTGTCGGGTTCGGCAAACCACTGGGCCGGCCCCCCCACCTTCCAGGTGGTGAAGTCGGCGAGGCGCACCTCACGGCGGAGTCCGAGGGGTGTGGGCTGGGCCATGGCCTCAGGCTGCCAGGGGCAGGGCCGCAGGATCGATGCGCTCCTGCAGCCGGCCCCACAGGCTGTTCACATCGCCGGCGCCCATGGCCAGCACCAGATCCCCCGGCCGGCTGTGGGCGGCAACCTGATCCGCCAGCTGCTCCAGGCTGGTGCTCACCGCCAGGGGCAGCTGGGGTGCGATCCGCTGCACGGCGGCGGCCAGGGCTTCGCTGGAGATGCCGGCGATCGGCGCCTCACCGGCGGCGTACAGCGGCGCCAGCAGCACCGCATCGGCCTGGCTGAGGGCCCTGGCGAAGGGTTCGAGAAATTCGGCGGTGCGGCTGTAGCGGTGCGGCTGGAACACGGCCACCAGCCGCTGGGGAGGGGTGGGCAGGGGGCTGCGGCCACTGTTCACCATCAGGCGGGCCATGGCCAGGGTGGCGTCCACCTCGCTGGGGTGATGGGCGTAGTCGTCCACCACGGCGCGGCCCTGCCAATCGCCGCGGTAATCGAAGCGGCGGCCGGGAGCCTGCAGGCCCTCCACGGCCCGGCGCAGCTCGCTGAACGACACCCCGTGCAGGCGGCAGCTGGCCATGGCCGCCGTGGCGTTGCTGAGGTTGTGCACACCCGGCAGCGGCAGCCGGAACTGGCCCACCGGTTCACCTTGCTCATAGAAGGTGGCCAGGGTGCTGTCGCCGCTGAGTTCATCGGCGATGGCGGCGAAGTCGACCCCCTGGGGATCCCGGGTCGACCACCAGTGGCTGGCCTGGAAGTGCTCCCGCAGGATCGGGCAGTCGCGGTTGGCCAGCAGCTGGCCGCAGCCGCGGGCGAAGCGCTGCAGGGTGGCGATCAGGGCCTCGAGGTTGGGGTAGTGATCGGTGTGATCCAGCTCCAGGTTGGTGATCACCCCCAGCCAGGCCTGGAATTTCACCAGCGAGCCATCGGATTCATCGGCTTCGGCCACCAGCAGCCGGCCGGCACCGTTGCGGCCGTTGCTGCCGAAGGCGGGCACCACGCCACCGATCACGGCGGTGGGATCGTGGTCGGTGGCGTGCAGCAGGCTGGCCACCAGCGTGCTGGTGGTGGTCTTGCCGTGGCTGCCGGCCACCGCCACCGAATCCTGCCCGGCGATCAGGGCCGCCAGCACATCGGAGCGGTGCAGCACGCTCAGCCCCGCACGCCGGGCTTCCTGCAGTTCGGGGTTGCTGGCGGGAACGGCCGAGCTCACCACCACCAGGGGCTGCTCGGCGGTGCCGCTGCGGATGGCGGCGATCGTGGCGGCGCTCTGCTCGCGGAACACCCGCACCCCGCGCCGGCGGAGGTCCTGCAGCACGGCGTTATCGCGGGGATCGGAGCCGCTCACCGCGAAGCCGCGGTCCGCCAGGATCCCGGCGATGGCCGACATACCGATCCCGCCAACTCCAATGAAATGGAGGGGTCTGCGGGGATCGAGCTGCTGGGCCAAGGGGGTCGGTTCCGCACCTCGGCCGAAGCTAATTCGGGAAGCCCCGGTTGTCCCACTGGGCGGCGCCGAATCGCGTACGCGGTAACGGGCGGCGCCGCCGTTGGGAACCGTGTCCCCATCTGGGGACATCCCAGAACCTCTGTATGATCGGCAGCCAAATCCCCTTTGCTAGCGGCTTTGCCCGCTTGGTGCCATGACTCTGAAGGTTGCGATCAACGGATTCGGACGCATCGGTCGCAACTTCATGCGCTGCTGGCTGAGCCGCGGGGCCAACACCGGCATCGAGGTGGTGGGCATCAACGGCTCCGGTGACACCACCACCAACGCCCACCTGCTGAAGTACGACTCGATGCTCGGCCCCCTGCGCAACGCAGAGGTGAGCACCACCGCGGACACGATCGTCATCAACGGCAAGACGATCAAGACCTTCTACGACCGCAACCCCGCCAACCTGCCCTGGAAGGACTGGGGCGTGGATCTGGTGATCGAGTCCACCGGCGTGTTCAACGACGACGTGGGCGCCAGCAAGCACTTCGAATCCGGCGCCAAGAAGGTGATCCTCACCGCCCCGGGTAAGGGCGCCAAGGTGGGCACCTTCGTGGTGGGCGTGAACGCGGATCAGTACCGCCACGAGGATTGGGACATCCTCTCCAACGCCAGCTGCACCACCAACTGCATGGCGCCGATCGTGAAAACGATCGACCAGGCCTTCGGCATCGTGAAGGGCACGATGACCACCACCCACAGCTACACGGGTGACCAGCGCATCCTCGATGCCGCCCACCGCGACCTGCGTCGCGCCCGCGCCGCCGCAGTAAACATCGTTCCCACCAGCACCGGCGCCGCCAAGGCCGTGGCTCTGGTCTACCCCGAGGTGAAAGGCAAGCTGAGCGGCATCGCCCTGCGCGTGCCCACCCCCAACGTGTCGGTGTGCGACATGGTGTTCGAGACCGGCCGTGACACCAGCGCCGAAGAAGTGAACGCCGTGCTGAAGGCCGCCTCCGAGAACGGCATGAAGGGCATCATCAAGTACTGCGATCTGCCCCTGGTGTCGAGCGATCACGCCGGTACCGATGAGAGCACCATCGTGGACGCTGACCTCACCCTCGTGATGGGCGGCAACATGGTCAAGATCGTTTGCTGGTACGACAACGAGTGGGGCTACAGCCAGCGCGTTGTTGATCTCGCCGAGATCGTGGCCAAGAACTGGAAGTGATCCCAGGCCGGGGTCTCCCGGCGCAGCCATCGTGTCCCGCAGCCGCTCCCTCCGGGGGGCGGCTTTTTTACTGGAAGTGGCAGAAGCCGGCGCTGCCGGCAGCCAGGGGTTCGCCGTTCTCCTGCCAGTGCAGGCCGCCGGCAGCCCCTGTCACCAGGGTGCCGATGCGGCGGCTGCCGGGCAGGGCCTTCAGCAGGGCCTGCCCCCAGCTGGGGTCCAGGGCCAGGATCAGTTCGAAGTCTTCACCGCCGCTCAGGCACCAGCGCTCCCCCTGCTCCAGCTCGCCGAGCTCCGGATCCAGCGGCAGCGCCGAGCGTTGCAGCGCCGCGCCACAACCGCTGGCGGCGGCGATCCCCGCCACCGCCGCCGCCAGGCCATCGCTGCTGTCGGTGCCACCCACGCGCCAGGGCTGCGCCTGCGGCTGGCTGGCGTGCAGGGCTGCCACCGCATCCAGCCGCGGGCGCGGGCGCTGGTGGGCGGCGATCGCCCGGTTCTGCAGGTTCGGGCTCAGCTGCCGTCGCTGCTCGGGCGCCAGCTGCTCCAGCAGCAGCGCCAGGCCCAGGCGGCTCAGCCCGTGGGGTCCCGTGCTCAGCAGCCAGTCGCCCGGGCGGCCATCGCTGCGGCGGATCGGCCCAGCCTGGGGCTGCACATGGCCCAGGGCCGTGATCGCCAGCAGCCGCTGCTGGCCGCTGCTGCAGTCGCCCCCCAGCAACACGCCGCCGTGCTGCTGCAGGGCCTGCTCCAGACCCTGATACACCCCCTCCACCCAGGCCCAGGGGGTGCAGCCCGGCGCCACCAGGCCCACCGTGAGCCCTGCCACGGCGGTGCAGCCCATGGCCGCCAGATCGGAGAGATTGGCCGCCGCCGCCCGCCAGCCCACCGCCTGGGCCGGCATGGTGGCGTCGCTGAAGTGCACGCCCTCCACCAGCACATCGGTGTTCACCACCAGCTGGCGGTCGGCCCGCTCCTGCAGCAAGGCGGCGTCATCGGCGAACTGGCCGGGCGGAGCGAAGACA
>Ga0172367_10009166_pt1 | contig 10904 bp, 10 predicted proteins | sample Lak10m_FD_114542 | JGI IMG/M metagenome (GOLD analysis project Ga0172367, IMG submission 114542) | Freshwater microbial communities from Kabuno Bay, South-Kivu, Congo - kab_022012_10m | ecosystem: Environmental > Aquatic > Freshwater > Lake | place: Democratic Republic of the Congo: South-Kivu...
CCTTTGAGGAGGTCGACGACGCGCTCGGCCAGGCGTTGTCGCGTCTGATGTTCGAGGGGCCGGACACCGACCTCACGCTGACCGAGAACGCCCAGCCGGCGTTGATGGCGGTGAGTCTTGCGGTGGTGCGGGTGCTGGAGCGCGACGGCGGCATCGGCGTCGGCCGGGCCGCCGGAGTCGTGGCCGGGCATTCGCTCGGCGAGTACTCGGCGCTGTGCGCAGCGGGCGCCCTTGGCCTTGCCGATACCGCCCGACTCCTGAAACGGCGTGGCCGGGCGATGCAGCGGGCGGTACCGGTCGGGGTCGGTGCGATGGCTGCCCTGCTCGGGGCCGATCTGGCCGCGGCGCAGGAGATCGCCACAGCGGCGGCTGCGGGGGAGGTCTGTACGACTGCCAATGACAACGCGCCCGGGCAGGTGGTCATCAGCGGCCATGCCGGCGCGGTCGAGCGGGCGATTGTGATTGCCGCCGAGCGCGGCTTCAAGCGGGCGGTGCGGCTGCCGGTGAGCGCGCCCTTCCATTGCCCGCTGATGGCCCCGGCAGCGGTGGAGATGCAAGAGGCGCTGGCCGAGGTGGCGATTCGGGCGCCGGTGGTGCCGCTGATGGCCAATGTCAGCGCCGAGGCGGTCACCGATCCCGAGCAGATTCGCGCGCTGCTGGTTGAACAGGTGACCGGCATGGTCCGTTGGCGCGAGAGCGTTCTGGCCATGAAGGCGAGCGGCGTCGAGACGCTGGTCGAGTTGGGGGCCGGCAAGGTCTTGAGCGGTCTTGCCAAGCGAATCGATCGCGGTCTCGAGGGGCGGTCGGTCGGCACGCCCAAAGAGCTTGAGGCGCTGATCGCCGAGTTGGGGTAAGGCTAAGGGCGGCCGGCGCCGGGAACAACATGGGGCATGAAGGCCACTGTTGATGTTTGATCTGACCGGGAAGTGCGCGTTGGTGACCGGCGCGTCGGGGGGAATCGGCGGGGCGGTGGCGCGCGCCCTGAACGCGCAGGGTGCCAGCGTGGCACTGTCGGGCACGCGGGTCGAGGCGCTCGAGAGTCTGGCGGCCACATTCGGTGGCGAGCGGGTGTTCGTCGTTCCGGCCAATCTCGCCGACCCGGCCTCGGTTGAAAAACTCGCCCGGGATGCCGAGGCAGCGCTTGGTCGGGTCGACATTCTGGTCAACAATGCAGCGGTCACCCGCGATGGTCTTTTCGCCCGCATGAAGGATGACGACTGGCAGACCGTGCTGGATGTCGACCTCACCGCCGGTTTTCGTCTGGCGCGGGCAGCCTTGCGTGGGATGATGAAGCGGCGCTGGGGCCGGATCATCGGCATCACCTCCGTGGTGGGGGTTACCGGTAATCCCGGTCAGGCCAACTACGCGGCCGCCAAGGCGGGAATGATCGGCATGAGCAAGGCGCTGGCGGCCGAGATCGCGTCGCGGGCTATCACCGTCAATTGTGTTGCGCCAGGCAGCATCACCACAGCGATGACCGATGCCCTCACCGATGGCCAGAAGGGCGCCATTCTTGGTCGTATCCCGGCCGGCCGGATGGGAACCTCGGAAGAGGTGGCAGCCGGTGTGGTGTTTCTGGCCAGTGAGGAGGCTGCTTATATCACCGGCCAGACTCTTCACATCAATGGCGGTATGGCCATGATCTGAGCGGCCCCGACACCTACGGCAATCCCGACGTGTCCGGAGATCGAGCCTTCGGCCGGACGCGCCATATCCCCTGACCTGGCCAATGGACGGGGAGGGGGGCGGGGCCGGGCGCGAATTGACGGGGATACCGGCATGGGCGCTCTGGTTTCGGGAATTGTTTTGTGATATCTGGCGGGGCTTTTTGAATCCCGGACCGGTGGATGGCTGCCGGCCCCGGTGTCGATGGCGGCCCACCCGGCCAATCAACCGGCGGGAGCCGCAGTTTTTTCGATCCGACGACTAATAGGTCAGGAAGGTCTCAAGAGATGAGTGACATCGCCGAGCGGGTTAAGAAGATCGTGGTCGAGCACCTTGGGGTTGACGAGGCCAAGGTGGTCGAGAACGCTCACTTCATCGATGATCTGGGCGCCGACAGTCTCGACACCGTCGAGCTGGTGATGGCGTTTGAGGAAGAGTTCGGGTGCGAAATTCCGGACGATGCGGCCGAGAAAATTCTGACCGTCAAGAATGCCATCGACTTCATCGTCGAGAACTCCGGGCCGTAAGCGGCGGGCGGGCGGACGCGACGGCGCCGCCTCGCACCCTCGTCGGGTCCCGCTCTCGGCCTTCGGGTCCCGCTCTCGGTCCCTGGTCCCAGGGCCGGCACGTCTTCGTGCCGGCCCCACACCGGTCCGGCCGAGCGTGGGCCCGCTGCCGATGGATGGTTCCAAGGCTCGCGTCACGGCGAGCCCGTCGCGCTTCCCCAACATCAAGCCAACGGCTGTCATTTCGGGTATTGAGGAATGAGACGCGTCGTAGTCACCGGTCTCGGCATGGTTACGCCGCTCGGAGTCGGCCACAAGCTCAACTGGGAACGGTTGATGCGGGCCGAGTCGGGCATCCGTCGCATTGAGTCGTTCGACGTTTCGGACATCTCATGCAAGATCGCCGGGCAGGTGCCGCGGGCACCGTCCGAGCCGGGCGCGTTCAACGCCGACGCTTTTGTGGCGCCCAAGGACCAGCGCAAGATGGATGATTTCATCATCTTCGCGATGGCGGCCGCCAAGGAGGCGATCGCGGATGCCGGATGGACGCCTCCGGATGAGGAGGAGCGTGAGCGCACCGGTGTCATGATCGGCTCCGGCATCGGAGGTCTGCCGCAGATCTACGAGGGGTCGCAGATCATTCGCGACAAGGGTCCCCGGCGGCTCTCGCCGTTCTTCATTCCGGCCAGTTTGATCAACTTGGCCTCGGGGCATGTCTCGATCACGTATGGTTTCAAGGGACAGAATCACGCGGTGGTGACCGCGTGCTCATCCGGTGCTCACGCGATCGGCGATGCCGCCCGACTGGTGGCGCTCGACGACGCCGATGTCATGGTTGCGGGCGGGGCCGAGGCGGCAGTATGCCGGCTGGGGCTGGCCGGATTTGCTGCCGCACGGGCGCTCTCGACCGCCTTCAATGAGACGCCGACCAGGGCTTCCCGTCCGTGGGACCAGGCCCGTGACGGATTCGTTATGGGTGAGGGCGCCGGCATCGTCGTGCTTGAGGAGCTGGAGCACGCCAAGCGGCGGGGCGCCAATATTTATGCCGAGGTGGTCGGCTATGGCCTATCCGGCGATGCCCACCACATCACCGCCCCGGCGGAGGATGGCAACGGCGGCTTCCGTTCGATGCGCGCGGCGCTGAAGCGGGCCGGCCTCGCACCCGAGGACATCGACTACATCAATGCCCACGGCACCTCCACCCCGCTCGGCGACGAGATCGAGGTTGGTGCGGTCAAACGGCTGTTCGGCGCGGCGACCGGGCAGGTGTCGATGTCGTCGACCAAGTCGGCGATCGGCCATCTGCTGGGGGCGGCCGGCGCGGTCGAGGCGATCTATTCGGTGCTGGCGATTCGTAACGGGGTGGTTCCGGGCACGCTCAATTTGGAGACTCCTTCGGAGAGTTGCCGGGATATCGATCTGGTGCCGCTCCAGCCCAAACAGCGGCGGGTGCGGGCCGCGCTTTCGAACTCGTTCGGGTTCGGCGGCACCAACGCGTCGCTGGTGTTCAAGGCTTTTGACTGAGTCCGGAGTGCTGTTTGGCGCGATACGCCGGCGCGCCCGTGCGCCCGCGCGTCCCACAGCCGGCCGCACCGGGGGTGACCCGGGGGACGCCGGGCCTTTGCACTGGGTCACGGGCGGATGCGCGGCGGTATGACCGGGGGCACAGCCGATTCGTGGGCGGGCTGCCGGCCGCTGGACTTGGTGCTGGCGGGGTTGAGCCATGGGGTGAACGCCCTGGCCGCCGCGGCCGGGGCTTTCGTCGTCGCCGCGTGGCAGGTGATGGCGCCGGGACCGCTGCTCCAGCCGCAGACTGTGGTAGTGGAGCCCGGAACCGGCGTGATCGCGATCGGCCGGCAGCTTGCTGCGGCCGGGGTCATCCGGCGGGACTCGTGGCTGGCTTTCGGCGCGCGGCTGGGTGGCGCCGGGCACCGGCTTCAGGCCGGTGAGTATGGATTCCCGGCCGCGATCAGCGTGGCCGGCATACTCGGGCTGATGCGGCGCGGTGAGGTGATCCAGCATGCGCTGACAGTGCCCGAGGGGCTGACGGTCGCCGAGGTGGCCGAACTGCTGAATCGCGATCCGGCGCTGAGCGAGCCCTTTGGCTCGCTGCCGCCGGAAGGGTCGCTGTTGCCGGAGACGTATCATTTCGTGCGCGGCGATAGCCGGCAGTCTTTGGTTGTTCGCATGCAGGCGGCGATGGCGGCGACACTCGCCGAGGCGTGGGCGACCCGGTCCCCTGGCCTGGCGCTGGGCCAGCCGGCCGAGGTGGTCGCGCTGGCCTCAATCATCGAGAAGGAAACCGCGTTGGCGGCCGAGCGGTCGCGGGTGGCTGGCGTGTTCCTCAACCGGCTGCGCCATGGCATGCGGCTGCAATCAGACCCGACGGTGGTTTATGGGCTGACCGGTGGCGCCGGGGGGGGGACGCTCGGGAGGGCGCTGACCCGTGCCGACTGGTTGGCCGAGTCGCCCTACAACACCTATCTCCATGCCGGATTGCCGCCGGGACCGATTGCCAACCCGGGGCGGGCGGCGCTAATGGCGGCCGTTGCGCCTGAGGCCCACGAGTATCTCTATTTCGTCGCCGACGGCAGCGGTGGGCACGCATTCGCGGCCACGCTTGAGGAGCACAATCGAAATGTCGCCCGCTGGCAGCGATTGCGCCAACGGGGGGAGGGCGGGTAAAGCGGCGGCCTGTCGGCGAAAGGGGAGGGGATGCCGTAACTTTGCCGGTTGTTCCTTTCTAAATTATATGGTTTCCAAAGGCCCGCCGGCCTTTGGTAGGGGGTGTCGGGGGACAACGTCCCCTGACAAATCGTGGCATTTGAAGCAGTTATACCGGCGGGCGGAACGTGTTATCAATTGCCTGCGGCGTTGCCGGCTTCTCGCCGGCCGTCAGGGGACGCGGTCCCCCGACACCCCCAGCCAAAGGCCGAAAGGCCTTTGGAAACCGGTTATGGCGATGGGGCAAACAGTGCGCTCGGCGGTATAAGGGGGATGGATGATGGCGGCATACTTGCTGGATGTGACCACAGCGGCCAAGCTGGACGACCTTGCCGCGGTGCAGACCGGTTTGCGCCAGTTCAATGAAGCCCACCTGGGGGCGCCGAAGGGGCGGCTGGCGGTGTTCTTGCGCGAGTCGCCCGACGGCACCATTCGCGGCGGGGTGGTCGGCAATCTCATTCGGGATGAGTTATTTATCGATTGGCTGTGGGTGGCCGACGATCTGCGTGGCCAGGGCTTCGGCGCCCGGTTGCTGGCCGCTGGGGAGCGGGCAGCCGCCGAGCGCGGGGTGCAGCGGGTGACGCTCAATACGTTTTCGTTTCAGGCGCTCGGTTTTTATCACAAGCAGGGCTATCAGACTCTGGTCGAAATACCGGATTTCATGTGTGGGGAAAGCAAGATTTATTTGCGCAAGCCGCTGTCATCGGGTTCGTGACCTTGCACAAGGTTGACCAGAAGGTCGGGACCGAGTCGGCGAGGAGGGCCGGCAACATCGAAGCGAGCGGCCTGCTCGAGCGCCCGGACACCGAATGGGGCGACGGCGGCCAGCCCGTCACCGCCCAGGATCAGCGGCGCCTGGAACCAGGCGATTCGGTCGACCAGCCGCTCGCGCAGCAGCGCAGCCGCCAGCCGTGAGCCGCCCTCGCAAAGCACCCGGGTGATTCCCCGTGCCGCCAGGGCGGCCAGCGCTGTGTGAGGCGGGATCGCGCCCTCGGTTACCGGTTGGTCGGTATACCCGGAGTCGGGCTGGGCCGGCGCGACGCCGAGGACCGTGACTCCGGCGGCCCGCAGCGCTTGGCTGCGCTGCTCCCCCTCAGCCGGGGCGAGACCGCGGAAACTTGTGATCACCCATGTCGGGCAGACGCCGGCGGTGGCGGCGAGTGCGCTGGTGGGGGGGAGGCGCAGGCCGGAGTCGAGCACCACCCTTATCGGCGAACGGCCTTCCAGACCGGGCAGGCGGCAGGTCAGGCTGGGGTTGTCCGCCAATACGGTGCCGATGCCGACCATGATTGCATCGTGGCGGGCGCGCAGTCCGTGTCCGGCGGCCCGTGCGCTTTGGTCGGTGATCCACTGGCTGGCACCGGCGGCGGTGGCGATTCGGCCATCGAGCGAGCCGGCCAGCTTGAGCGTGACCAGCGGCCGGCCTTCGGTGACTCTTAAGAAAAAACCATGGTTGAGCGCGTGGGCTTCCACTTCGGCCAGCCCGTGTTCGACTGCGATGCCCGCGGCGCGCAGGCGGGCAAGGCCACCGCCGGCGACCCTTGGGTCAGGGTCGACGCAGGCGGCGACCACCCGGGCGATGCCGGCGGCGATCAGGGCGTCGGCACAGGGCGGGGTTTGTCCGTGGTGGCAGCAGGGTTCGAGCGTGACGTAAGCGGTGGCGCCGCGCGCGGCGGGGCCGGCGGCAGTGAGGGCGACGGTTTCGGCGTGCGGGCGACCGCCGGGTTGGGTCCAGCCGCGTCCGAGCACTTGCTCGCCCGCTGCGATCACGCAGCCGACGGCCGGGTTGGGCCAGACCCGGCCCAGTCCGCGTCCGGCGAGCGTGAGGGCCATGGTCATCAGGCGGTGGTCAGTTTCGCTCATTCGGTGATGTAGGGCAATGGATCAAACACTAAGCTCATTGGTATAATTGGTTGGGGGCGACGGCAACTACTTATGGTCTCGGGGTCCGGGGGCCGCTGGCCCCGGCGGGGTCCAGGGGCAGCGCCCCTGGTCGCCGAAGGCCGGCCGCCCTCAGGCGGCCCCTCCCGCCACTACCGCGTGTGTCGCCGTCACCGTATTGACCGGCTTCAACGACTCGACGAACTGGTTGAAATCCGAAGCCTCCCGGAAATCCTTGTAGACCGAGGCATAGCGGACATAGGCCACCTGATCGAGCTGAAGCAGTGTCTGCATCACCATTTCGCCGATCTGCTTTGAGGGAATCTCGCTCTCGCCCGATGACTCGAGCTGGCGGACCAGACTGTTGACCACCCGCTCCAGGCGGTCGGCATCGACCGGCCGTTTGCGCAGCGCGATCCGCAGCGAGCGGAAGAGCTTGTCCCGATCGAACGGCTCCTTCTGGGTGTTGCTTTTGATGACCACCAGTTCCCGGAGCTGCACGCGTTCGAACGTGGTGAAGCGGGCGCCGCAATTGGGGCAGTAGCGGCGGCGGCGGATCGCCGAGTTGTCCTCGGTTGGCCGAGAATCCTTGACTTGAGTATCTTCGTGTCCGCAGAACGGGCAACGCATGATCTGGCCTCCAGCTTGGCCGGTGCGGTAGGGCTCGGCGAGGGAAAGGGAGAACCGATCGGCTCTCCCGGATGCCAACCGGCGCAGGCGATGACAGGAGAACATCATCTGCGCGGACGGGCAGCAGGTCTGACGGCCTGGTTGCAAATCAGGGGCCGGACGTCTCGACCTCAATGGGGGCGAGACGTCCGGCCGCGAATCGCACTAGAGCGTTGGATAAATCGGGAAGCGTCGGCACATCTCGCGCACGCGCACGCGCACGGCGGCCTCGACGGCGCTGTTGTCGCCCGAGTTGCTGCGCACGAGACCGTCCAGTGTTTCGACGATCATGGTGCCGATCTGCCGGAATTCCTCCACCCCAAAGCCACGGGTGGTACCGGCGGGACTGCCCAGCCGGACGCCGGAGGTGATGGTCGGCTTCTGGGGGTCGAACGGAATGCCGTTCTTGTTGCAGGTGATGCCCGCCCGCTCAAGGCTGGCCTCGGCGGCCTTGCCGGTCAGATTCTTGGGCCGGAGATCGACCAGCGCCAAGTGGCAGTCGGTGCCGCCGGAGACGATGTCGAGGCCACCTTCAACCAGCGTTGCCGCCAGAATCCGGGCGTTATCGACCACGTTACGGGCGTAAACCTTGAACTCGGGCCGCAGCGCCTCGCCGAACGCGACCGCCTTGGCGGCGATAACGTGCATGAGCGGGCCGCCCTGAAGGCCCGGGAAAATCGCCGAGTTGATCTTCTTGCCGAGATCGGCATCATTGGACAGGATCAAGCCGCCGCGCGGGCCACGCAGCGTCTTGTGGGTGGTGGTGGTGACGACGTGGGCGTGCGGCAGCGGGCTCGGATGGACGCCGCCGGCGACCAAGCCGGCGAAATGCGCCATGTCGACCATCAGCAGCGCACCGACCGAGTCGGCGATGGCGCGAAGACGGGGGAAGTCAATCACCCGCGGATAGGCGGAGCCGCCGGCGATGATCAGCTTCGGCCGGTTTTCTGTGGCCAGACGTGCCACCTCGTCATAATCAATGCGGGCATCCTCGCGGCGAACCCCGTATTGAATCGGCTTGAACCATTTGCCGGAGAGGTTCGGCGGCGCGCCATGGGTCAGGTGGCCGCCGGCGGCCAGCGACATGCCCATGAAAGTGTCGCCCGGCTGGAGCAGGGCCAGCATCACTGCCTGGTTGGCCTGGGAGCCTGAGTGCGGCTGGACATTGGCGAACGCGCACTCGAACAGACGGCAGGCGCGTTCGATCGCGAACGCCTCCGCGACGTCGACATACTCGCAGCCGCCATAATAGCGGCGGCCCGGATAGCCCTCCGCGTACTTGTTGGTCAGCACCGACCCCTGCGCCTCGAGCACGGCGGCGGAGACGATGTTTTCCGAGGCGATCAGTTCGATCTGATCCTGTTGCCGGACCAGTTCGTCACGGATCGCGACCGCGAGTTGCGGGTCCCGTTCCGCCAGCGTTTCGCCGAAAAAGCGGCCGGCGTCCCGGGGGGGCGAAGGCGGGTTGCCCGCTTCACCGGTGAGCGACGACATCGAACGACTTCCTTTCCAGATATGGATTCGGATGCAGGCTACCAAGGCCGAGGGTCCGGCCAATTCCACCGTCCAACGTCCCGGCCGGGATCAGTTATTCCGGGGTCGATCAAGCATGGCGACTCGCCGCTGATGACGCGCGGACCCTTCGAACGGGGTGGCAAGGAAGGCGGCGACGCAGTCGAAGGCGACCTCCGGGCCGATCACCCTGGCGCCAAGGGCCAGGACGTTGGCGTCGTTGTGGGCGCGGGCGAGGCGGGCGGTGGTGGCATCGTGGCAGACGGCCGCCCGGACGCCCCGATGGCGGTTGGCAGCCATGGCGATGCCGATACCGGTCCCGCAAATCAGGATACCACGGGTGGCCTGCCCGCTGGTGAGGGCGTCGGCGACTTTGTCGGCGAAATCGGGATAGTCGACTGAGTCCTGACTATTTGTGCCGAGGTCGCGTGCGGTGATTCCCGCCTGCTTCAGACGGGCACCGATCGCATCCTTCAAGTCGACGCTGGCGTGGTCCCCGGCGAGGACAACGACGAGTCCCGCCGGTTGCGTGGTGGCGGACGGGCCGCCGGACGGTCTTTGAGCCGACATTTCCAGGGAGTCCGCCAGAGTCTGGCTTGCGGTCTGGTCCGACATTGATTGGGCGTCTCCTTGCGCTCTTCCTGAAAGATCGACAGATACAGATAAAGTGGGGTGACGCGAGGTGCTACTCCTGCGCTCCCCCTTCTCCCCTTGTTTCCGGCCCCGTGTTTCCGGCCCCGTGTTTCCGGATCGCGGTCATCCGCAAGCACTGGTCCTCCCTACCATATTTCGCCTGACCCAGGAAGCGCTCCACAATGGAATGAAGAGATCGGAGAGTCGGAGTCGCCTTCCTGCATCACTTGCGCTGACTATCGGCAAAGACGGCCAGACATGATTCAGAGTCGGAGTCGTCCCAGCACTTTGGCCACAACTCTTAGACTCCTGTGAAAACCTAGAACGTAAGTGCCGTAAGTGTTCTTTTTTTGTATTTTCTGTAGTTCTGCTGCCGCATTCGCCCGAGTCCAAGGGAAGAAACAGGGGTGGGTGAACGAAGCGGGAGAGACACCGGGGAACGGAAAGCCTCAATCGGATGGAAGCCTCCAAATTTTATTTGCGTGCATGGTCACAGGTGGTGTCCTATCCTCATAGGCGCCCTATATCTTGATTGGAAGGGGGGCGCTCGGGGTTCTCCGATTGGGGAGCACCGGTCCCGAATTAAGAGCGCGGAGGAACGGGAGATGGGCAAGATTGCATTTTTCGGGCTCAAAACTGTGCGGTGGGGGTGCCGTCACTCTCCCAACAGGATTCTTTATTGACTCTTCATTCGCCTTATGCGATTCCCGTGCCATCAGCATAAAGATACTTTAAACAGAAACTACGAAGTTGGAGCAGTGAAGGATGACCGGCCAAGTACAGCTCGAAGGAAAGGAGCAGTCTCTCTTGCACATGACCGCGGAGATAGTCGCCGCGTACGTCAGCAAGAACACGCTTCCTGCCCATCAAATCCAGGACGTCATCAAGACCGTCTACTCGTCTTTGACGGATGTTCGGACCGGGCCGGTAGAAGCCCGTTCCGAGCCGCTGAAGCCGGCGGTTCCGGTCCGCAAATCGGTGACGCCCGAGTACATCATCTGTCTCGAAGACGGCAAGATGCTGAAAATGCTGAAGCGCCATCTTCGTACCACCTATAACATGACGCCGGAGGAGTATCGGGCTCGCTGGGGGTTGCCGCCGGACTATCCGATGGTGGCTCCCAATTATGCGGCCCAGCGGTCGGCGTTTGCGAAGAAGATTGGTCTTGGACGCAGCACCGGTCGGTCGGTGCGCTGAGCGCATTGGTTGACCACGTCCGGGCGGGGTCTGCCGGAATCTGGCAGGCTCCGCTCGGTTTTTTTGTTATCTCGGATATCGGGTCGGCGACCGGGGGTGGCTTTCGGCGTCTCCCTC
>Ga0172367_10009168_pt1 | contig 10904 bp, 10 predicted proteins | sample Lak10m_FD_114542 | JGI IMG/M metagenome (GOLD analysis project Ga0172367, IMG submission 114542) | Freshwater microbial communities from Kabuno Bay, South-Kivu, Congo - kab_022012_10m | ecosystem: Environmental > Aquatic > Freshwater > Lake | place: Democratic Republic of the Congo: South-Kivu...
CCGATCGGGATATGTGACTTTGCCCTTGATCCAGTGCCGGACCTCTCCATCCATCGGGGATTTGTTCCAAAATTATTGGGTGTTAATGGGCGTAATTTTGGATTAAGCCTCGACAATGGATGTGATTGGGTGTATTATTGGTTCCATGATCCGATCCGACACCATCCAAATCACCCCGGAGATCCTGACGCTGATCGCCAGGATAGACGAGTTCAAAGGAGCGTGGCGCGCCTTGGGCACGCTCGCACCCGATCGGCTGTCGGCCCTGCGCCGCGTCGCAACCATAGAAAGCATCGGTTCGTCCACCCGGATCGAGGGCGGCAAACTGTCCGACCGCGAGGTCGAGCGCCTGTTGTCCAATCTTCAAATCAAGACCTTCACCACCCGCGACGAGCAGGAGGTGGCCGGTTATGCGGAAGTGATGGAGTTGGTGTTTACGTCTTGGCAAGACGTCACGTTGACCGAAAACCACATCAAGCAGTTGCATCAGAACCTGCTCGCCTGCAGCGAGAAGGATGCCTGGCATCGCGGCAACTACAAGACCGCGTCCAACAGCGTCGTCGCCTTCGACGGGAACGGCGCACAGATCGGCGTCGTATTTCGGACAGCCACGCCTTTCGACACGCCTCGCCTGATGACGGAACTGGTGGCCTGGATGCAGGAGGGACGCAAGGTTGGACGCCCGCATCCTTTGTTGATCATTGCCTTGTGGACAGTGGTATTTCTGGAGATTCATCCCTTCCAGGACGGCAACGGCCGACTCTCACGGGTGCTCACCACGCTACTGCTCTTGCAGGCGGGCTATGCCTATGTGCCATATAGTTCCCTGGAAAGCGTCATCGAACAGAACAAGGAAGCTTACTACCTGGCGCTGCGACAAACCCAGGGAACGATTCGCACCGATGCGCCCGACTGGCAACCGTGGGTGGTGTTCTTCCTGCGGTCTCTGGCCGAACAGGTCATGCGACTGGAGAAGAAGGTCGAGCGCGAAAAGCTGGTATTGGCTTCCTTGCCCGAACTCTCGCTTCAAATCGTCGAATTTGCCCGAGAGCACGGTCGCGTCACCATCGGTGAGACCATCAAACTGACCGGCGCAAGCCGCAATACGCTCAAGCAGCATTTTCGTGCGCTGGTCGAACGCGGAACCCTGAACCGGCATGGCGGTGGACGTGGTGCCTGGTACGAACTTCGCTGATCCGCATGACGCCATCATGAAGATCGGCAGAAACGATCCCTGCCCCTGCGGCAGCGGTCGGAAATACAAGAACTGTTGCCTTGAAGACCAGGGCTCGGGTTTGCCAGACGAAGGCCCGGCGGGCGTGTTCGCGGATATCCGTCAGGCTCTGCAGGGGCGGCAATTCTCCTCATTGGAGGAAGTCCGGTCTTTTACGGACCGCTTCATGCGTCAGCATAACCAGTTTTACATTCCTGGTTAAAGAGAACTGATACAGCGCAGTGCTCTGGTTACGGTTGTTCGGTCGACGCCAAGGTGAACGGCGATACGGTTGGGGTTCATCCCCAGCAGGTGCAAGTGTACGGCTTGCTCGGCGATTGCTTGGTAAACCGGCGCCTTCGAGAGCTCGGTCAGGGCTGCTTCGAAAGGTACCTCCCCTTCGGTTCGAATTCTTTGCGACCGTGTCCACCATGCAAAGCATTCGAACCGTTTAACGATTCCGGCCGGCAAGCGACGGTCCCGGTCGAGTCCGGACTCCAATTCAATACGGACGCCATGAAGACATAGGCCGTATTGCGTTTGACGATGCAATGCAAATGCGGTATGATTGCATTGCAATGGACTGGATGGAACAAAGGAGGAAACGGCATGCCGGGCCAACTGACCGTACGCCTGACTTCGGAACTGGAAGAGGGGATCGAAGCGCTTTCGCGGCGCACCCGTCGCCGCCGCTCGGAGATCGTCCGTCTTGCGCTTGCTCGCTTTATACGGGAAGAAGCGGGTGAAGGAACGAAGTCGCCTTACAACAGGGTAAAGCATCTCATCGGAAAGGTGGAAAGCGGCATTCCCGACCTCGGGGAATCCCACCACGAACATCTATACAGCCGGTTCCGGCGTGGCTGATCTGCTGCTGGACACCGGCCCGTTTGTGGCCTTGCTCGACCGGAGCGAGCGGAATCACGAGCGGTGCGCCGCGTTTTTTCGGGAGTTCCGGGGGCGGCTGATTACGACCGAGTCGGTATTGACCGAGGCGGTCTATCTGCTCGGTCCTTCGTTTTCCCGCCAGAAACCGGCGCTCGATTTTGTCCTTGGGGGTGGGGCCGAACTGGTTCCCATGATGCCGGCGCTTCTCAAGCGTTGCGCTCACCTGATGTCGAAATATTCCGACGTCCCAATGGATTACGCGGATGCTACGCTGGTCGCCGTGGGTGAGACGCTCGGCATCCGGGACGTTCTGACGCTTGACCGCAGGGGCTTTTCCGTTTACCGGTATGCGTCGAGGGGGGCTTTCCGTATCTTTCCCGATTAGCAACAGGACAGCGTGATCATGAATATCGGCGGAACCGATCCCTGCCCCTGCGGCTGCGGCAGGAAATATAAGAACTGCTGCCTTCCTGGGCGACCTCGAGCGGTTTCTGCACGAAACGGTTCTGCCGCCGCTTGCCCAGGTTGCACTGGTTCATTACCAGTTCGAGGCGATCCACCCGTTTTTGGACGGGAACGGAAGAGTGGGGCGTCTGCTGGTCACGCTCTTCCTGGTGGAGAGGGAGATACTGCCGACGCCGTTGCTGTACCTGAGCGCATTTTTCGAGGCGACCCGCCGGGAGTATTACGAGGGGCTTCAGGGCGTCACCGAGCGCGGAGAGTGGGAGCGGTGGCTGGGCTACTTCCTGAACGGCGTGGCGCGGCAATCGGAAGACGCTCTTGGAAGGGCCGAACGGATCAACCGTCATTTGTCCGCATGGCGGTTGGAAATCGCCGGTATTTCATCCAAGACGCCGGCGCTCCTCCTGGAGCGTCTTTCCGCGAATCCGTTTCAGACGGTCAGGATGGCGGCCCGGGAAATGGGGATGGCGTTCACGACGGTGCAACGCGCCATGGAGAAACTGGAATCCCTGTCGATCGTTTCCGAGGTGAGCGGCGGGAAACGGGATCGCGTGTATTGCGCCAGGGCGCTGATGGAAATCCTGGAAGAACCTGCAAAGCTTGCTCCATGCATCTAATGGAAGCGAAAATGCCTGGAAGCCCGCATTGAGCGGGTGAGAGGTCCCCATGGCGGATCGCCCGTTGAAGCACCGCAGCAACCTGCTGACCGGCACGCCGGGAGGGGAGGATTGGGCCCGGAGGGCCGCCGCCAGGGCCATGCTTCGCGCCGTGGATTTCAAGGACGACGATTTCACCAAACCGATCGTCACCATGGCCTGCCCCTTCACGAACGCGACCCCCTGCAACGATCACATCCGGAAGCTGGGCGACATCCTTTTCCGGGAGACCGTTGCGGCCGGCGGCAAGCCGTTCCTGTTCGGGACGCCCGTCATCAGCGACGGGGAGACGATGGGAATGGAAGGGATGAAATACTCCCTGATGTCGCGGGACCTCATCGCGGACTGCATCGAGACCATGCACGAGGGGTACGCTGCGGACGGGATCCTCACGCTTTCCGGCTGCGACAAGAGCATTCCGGGGGCGGTCATGCCCATCCTGCGGAACAACGGCATCGGGCTGACGCTGTACGGGGGCACCATCCTGCCGGGCAGGTACAAGGGGGAAGACCTCACGATCGTGAGTGCGTTCGAGGCGATCGGCGCCCATTCGGCGGGAAAGATGGCGGACGAAGAACTGCACCAGGTGGAGTGTCACGCCTGCCCCGGGGCGGGTTCGTGCGGGGGGATGTACACGGCCAACACCATGGCGTCGGTGATCGAGGCGATGGGGTTGAGCGTCCCGGGCTCCGCCTCCCACGCGGCGGTCGACCGGAGGAACCGGATTTCGAGGGAAAAGCGGAAGGATTGCGCCGAATCCGTAAAGGCGCTGTTCCTGCTGCTGCGCCGCGGGATCCGGGCGGGCGACATCGCAACCCGGGAGGCCTTCGAGAACGGGATCGCCGTGATGATGGCCCTCGGGGGTTCGACGAACGGTGTGCTGCACATTCTCGCGCTGTCCCGCGAGGCGCGGGTTCCCCTGGAACTGGACGATTTCCAGGAGATCGGGCGAAAAATCCCTCTGCTGGGCAACCTCAAGCCCTCCGGGAAATACGTCATGGCGGACCTGGACGGGATCGGCGGCATCCCGGTCGTGATGAGGACGCTGCTCGACGCCGGCCTTCTCCACGGGGATTGCCTGACCGTCACGGGAAAATCGGTGGCGGAGAACCTGGCAAACATCCCGCCCCTCCCCGGGGGCCAGGACATCTTCGTTTCGCCGGACCGCCCTTATGCGCCGCCCGGGCGGCACATCTCCATCCTTCGCGGGAACCTCGCTCCGGAGGGGGCGGTCCTGAAACTGAGCGGGAAGGAACTTGACCGCCACGACGGGCCGGCACGGGTCTTCGATCGGGAAGAGGACGCGCTCGACGCGATCCTGGGAGGGAAGATCCGGAAGGGCGACGTGATCGTGATCCGGTACGAGGGCCCCAAAGGCGGGCCGGGGATGCGGGAGATGCTTTCCCCTTCGGCCGCGCTGATGGGCGCGGGTCTGGGAAAAGACGTCGCGCTGGTCACCGACGGGAGGTTTTCGGGCGGCACGCACGGGATCATGGTCGGCCACGTCGCCCCCGAGGCACAATCGGGAGGGGTGATCGCCATCGTCCGTGAAGGCGACCGGATCACCATCAGCCCCGGGGAGAAATCGATCTCCCTCGATGTGAGCGAAGCGGAAATCGCGGGGCGTCTTTCGGAGTGGAAGCCCCCGGAGCCCAGATACACGCGCGGGGTTCTTGGGAAATACGTCAGGCTCGTCGGCAGCGCGTCGAAGGGCGCGGTTACGAATTAAGGAGGGGGCGGCGGGGCCCCTGCGTGCGTCACAGGAGAGATTTCACCTTCTCCATCCGGGCGTGGAACGCCGGATCGCCGTCGAGGGAGGCGGTCACAAGCTCCAACTCCTGTGAGCTCCCCGCTCCAAGACCCAGTTCGACCGCCCTTCGCACCTGCCCCATCTCCCATGGCGAGGTTGTCAGGAGCCGCTTCCATCGCCCGTAGGACTTTATGAGGGCGAGGCCGACGACATCGCAGGCGCCCCTGTCTCCGCTCGCCAGGATGAGGTTCGCCTCTTCCGCCCTGCCCTCCCACGGCCCGCCCTCCACCATGACCTTCGTGCCGTCCGCGATGTTCAGGTCCGGACGGTAGGCGAGGTTTAGCTCCGTTACGATCTCCTCCCAGTGAAGGGCGTTCACGATATAGGGTCTATGGCGGAAGTGTGTCGCGCCGACGAAGTTTTTCAGGCAGATGGAGTAGCCGGCATACTCGTGCGTCTTGATGACCGGTCAGGGAGACCGCCCTCCTCCCGAATTCCATGGCCCTTTCCTCTCCCCGTGAGGGTCGAAAACGGAAGCGTCCTTCAGTTCCGCGGTTGCGGTGCCGGGGGCACGTTGACGGGCATGTCGAGCCGCGCAGGGAGCGTCGCCGTGTAATCGCCATCGGTCGGCGGAAGATCCAGAACCGCAACCGGCAGCGTTTCGCGGGGCCAGGAGAGGAACACGACGTATCGCCGGCCGCTCGTGAGCTTGTTATCGCGGCTCGTCTCCAGCGTCACGGCGCTTGAGCCCTCTTCCCGGGCGAGACCCTGGACCGCCCCCTCCGGCAGGGGCGCATTGTGGGTGTAACGGCTTGCGGACTCCGCCGGGACGATCACGAAACCGCTCACGCCCCCGACCGATTGGTCGAATCGGAGCGTAAGCGAGACGCCGACGGCATCGCCCTTCCGCGTCGCCCCTCGCGGGCCGGGGGGATCGCCACCGCCGCGGGCCGACGCGCAGTCCCGGCACGTCCATGACACGACGTGCCGCCATCCCCGATACTCGTAGTCGAAGCGGATCGTGTCCTGCCCGAGGATCTCTCCGGGACCCCAGAGCGACGATTTGGACAGCAGAAGGCGGCCGTCTTGCACCCGCCATTGGCCCCTGGTGGACGAGTACCGATAGCTGCCGTCCGGGTTCAGCACGAGCGGCTGGAAGTTGCGGCACGATCCGCCGCCCCCCGAGACGTTATAGCTCGAACAGCGGTAAGTGCCCGGCTGCAGCGCCTGGGCCATCCCGGGCATGAGCAGCAGGCAGAGCCCCGCAACGGTAATCGACCGGTAGGATCGCTTCGTCATCTCCCGCCTCCTGGACCAGCGGCCCGTTGCATCAGGGGATGCAGCCGGGTTGTGTATATCGCGGAACGTTCGGGTTGCATTTCTGCGGCGACGGCGTGCCCGCGTCGCCCTTCGGTTGTTCGGGCTCGACGCACCCGGGCTGCGCATAACGCGGCCGGTTCGGATCGCACAACGGCCCCGGGCCTGGCGCCGGTTCCGGTGCCGGTTGCGGGCCGGGAACGCATCCCGGCTGCCAGACGCGCGGCAAGTCCGGGTTGCACACCTTCGGCACAGGACCTGGTGTCGGATCGGGCTGGGGCGGGGGTAGTTTGGGCTCCGGAGCTTGCCCGGTCTCTATCCAAAGACCCGCGCGCGCGATCGCCATCCCGTCGGTGACCTCGATGACGTGGGCGCCGCCGGCCGCGTCCTTGGGCAATGCCCAGAACTTGTCGATCTCGCCGAGGACCTCGTCGCACGGCTTGCCGGCGGGCGTGTCTCCGATAATTCCCCAAACACAGCCGTCGGTCCGCATCGGGACGGCCTGCTTCCCGCGCTCCGAGATCAAGGTGGCTCCGAACCGGCCCTTGACCATCCAGCCCAGGCCCGTTGTGTTCACCGATTCGCCGGGCTTGAAGCGGGGCACGTCGCAGTTCGACTGGCCGCGCGGACACGTCACGCGCAGCGTCGGCTGCCGATACCCTCCTTGCACGTCCAGTTCGTCGCCGGCCGTGCGAGCCGGGTCGCTCACGGCGGCGACCGATACGCGGTACCTTCCGTCGATGATCCCGCGGGGAACCAGGATCGGCTGCCTGACCTGTGCGCTCGCCTGGTAGAGCTTACCGACCTCGAACAGTCCGCCGAAATTCACGACGAGCTGTTCATTGCGCTGGAAGCCGCCGATATAGCCATCGAAGGATTCGCCCTGTTTCGCGCGTTTCGGAAGCCGGATGCACGGTTCCCTGCAGATCACCTGTCCGCCTTCGCCGACGATCTCGATTTCCGTCTCCGCCGCGTTGCTTGCGCTGTCGACCAGCTTGAGGCGGTGTCTCCCTGCGAGACCGTCCGGCAGGGTGGCCTGGAATACCGGGTCCCCCTTGTCGAGGAGGATGTTCTCCTTCAAGACCTCGCTATCTAAATAAAGTTTTGCGCCTGCATTGGACCGGAACCCTTCCCAGGAAACGCTGATCCTGGTCCCGGGTGCCGGCCTTTCAGGCTTCACCGTGATGGCGATCGCCGGCAGCAAGGTGACTTCGGCGCTTACCTCGCGCCCGGCGTAGGAGCGCAGCACCACAGTCGATTGAAGGGGGGCAGTAATCGACTTCACCCATTCCGGGTTCAAGCGCGAGAGGGAAACCTGCGCGGATAAGTTCCCGTCGACATCGGTGGTTGCATTCTCCAGATCGATATCCAACGGGGATGGGGCATCCCGCTTGAGTTTGATGGCCACGTCGTGGAGCGAGCACTCGAAGTTCCTGGCTTGCACCGTAAGCGTACCCCCCAGGCTTACGTTCCTGGTGATCTGCGTGATTTCAGGCCGCGAGTTGTTATCGAAGTCGGGGCAGGGGCGATGGAAGTTGAACTCTCCTCGGGGCCATCCATACCCCGGGGCCCAGTATCCGGGTTCCGGTTCGGCCGCGATATCCTGCCCGGGAATCACGTAGTAGTGGTTTTGCCTGTCCCGCAACTGAATGTCGAGCTTGTGCCTTGTCATGGAATCACCGTCGTACCGGGCAGGGATCGTGCCGGAAAAGGAGGCGGAATCGCCGCTCGCGGCGCACTGGAAGGCGATCTTCGGGAATTCCAGCCGGCAGCTTCCACGGGGATCGCTGCCTTGCCATATCCCCTCCGCCCACTTCGCTGCCACAATTTCATCGCCCGCCTCCAACCCGACGATCTCCAGGGAGTAGGTGTCTCCGTTGCAAGGGCCGCATCTCCGGATCGCATCGATGTGCCTGTTCCCCGTCGGGGGGGAAGCCGGATAAGTAAGCCGCGCGGAGGGCCTCCGCGGCGCCTTCACTTCGAAGTCGGTGCCGGTCGTCGCACTGAGACGGTTTCCCGGTTTCCGGTCGCTGTGCACTGCCTGCGGGCATAGAAGCTCGGCCGTATACCTGCCGGGATTCAGCTCCGCCGGTACCTTTGCCATGACTCGTATGGGTGGGATGGGGACGGCGGAAGGGCCCGCGAAACGAAGGGAACCTTCGAGCCATCGGTCGTTCCCGAGCATCTGGACCGTGCGGGAGCCGGAATGCCGTATTCGCAGGCCGCAGGAATTCCCTGTCGGGCCTCCCGCCGCAAGCGTGCCGGAAGAAAATTCCATCCCGGAGACGTACGTCACTTCCTTCGGAAGGTCGGTCAGCAGCCGGCTCCCGGCGTAGACCGTTCCCGTTTCCGGCATGGTGAACCCAGGTTCCTGATCTCCCCTGGGAGGAGAGAGAGTGACCTCGATGGCGGGTTCCTCGGATTCCTTCACCGGTGGCATATCGGGCTTCCCGGCCACCGTGATGTCTCCCAGGGGAACGGATATCGCGCCGGGAAGGCATTCAAAGGCGGCACTCCAGCTTCCCGCGCCGGGCAGGGAGCCCTTGCCGGAAAGCCCTCGATTCTTCACGCGTGCGCGCATTCCCCCCTCGTCGAATAACAGCATCGATTCGGTATTGCCGGAAACCCTCGGTTCCTTGCCCTTGCGGCGAAACGTGATGCACCCCACGGAGCCGCCTTCGCGCAGCTCCCGGAAAGGCCCGCCGGTGGTAAACGCGAACGTGGAGCCCTCGCGGCAGGGGTCGCCCGGGCATGTCAGGCGGAAACCGTTGGTATCGGGCGCCGGGCGCTCGTTCGCAGGTCGCACTTCGACCTCGACCGACGCGAATTCGGATCGACTCCATGTCGATTCCGTGACAAGTTCGGTCGGCCCCTTGGAGGGATCCACATGGAAGCCTGGGGGAAGCTCGACCGGCGGACGGTTGTTGGAACAGGCGCGGAGAGGGGCGTACAAGGAGGAGTTCGCCATGCAGTCGACGTGAATCCGGAATAGTATCTTGTAATGTCCGGCCTGGATAAGATCGCTGTGGATGGCGAGCCGGCCGGTGAACGAATTGTCCGGGCCGATCTCGTTGAATCCGCCCTTCAGGTTGGACAGGAGCGCGTACTTTCCCTCGATATGCCGGCCATCTTCGGAGAACCAGTAATGGGTAACCGGACTCGGCGCGCTCCCGCGTTCCCCGACGTGCGTGAAACCGCGGAGCTCGACGATCGTGCCGTCCCTCCACCCATCCTTGTCCTCCGCGTAGAGCGTGCCCGCGTTGCGGCAGGCCACGATTTTCCTGTCCAGGTCGTTTGCCCGATCGTCGCATTTCAGAACCGCGCTCCCCGCCCACGCCGAGGATACGTTGGCGGCGAAGAGACAGATCAAGCCTATGACCGCTTGCCGGACGAATCGGTCCGGCGCACCGTTCGTCGGGTGCAGGGAAAGGCAGGCGATCGGGACTCTATTGCGTGGCGACATAGGGGGTTTCCTCCCGTTTTTCGCTTTCTGCCGCATTCAAACAGTTTACCTCTCCCCGGGGATCCTCAACGTGAACCCGGCACTTTGGTGAAAATCCGGCTGCGGGCCGGGGTGGGACAGCGCCAGGTGGATCGTGCGTCCGTCCACGGTTTTTACGACGGCGGCCACGCCGATCCGGAGGGTCTCCTCCGCGGGAAGGATCGTTCCGACATCCAGTTCCATCGAGAGTTCAAGGGAATCGGGCCCGTTCCGGACGTCGAACGGCAATGACGGGATGGCCGACTCCTCGCGCATTCCTTCCCGGTACCTGTCGAATCGATAGGCATTCCAATGCCCGGACGGCGAGAGATTGAGTTCCCAATACTCCCCGGAAACCGCCGTGCCTAGAAACAACTCGAGGCAGGTTTCCTCCCACAGCCGGTGCTTCCTTCGGGGCGCCTCCGCGTCGATGGGGATCGACACCTTCGACAGATCCCCCTGCACTTCGTAGCGGACCGTCAAGGCATCCGCCCGTCGCGCGATTGATCCCCCGATCGTCACGCCGGCCGGGTTCCCTTCCCCGGGAAACGGCTTCAGGAAAAATCGCGCAGGGATCAATCGTACAGGAGGTGGAGCGCCCTACGCCGGACGAACGCCCGCTCCTCGCGCGCCCAATCCGACGCGAGATCGCGCCACCCCTTGCCGTGCTCGATCGCCTCCCGCTCGCGGGACGATCCGCACAGCAGGTCGAACGCGGGGATCCCCTCCACGAATTCGTACGCTTCCGTCCGCCACCGGAAGCGCACCGGATCCTGGGCGCGCGCCGCGGCGACGCAGGCGACGCCGGTGCGGAAGGGACGAAACGCCTCACGGTCGACGACGAAGATCTCGACCCCGTGGCAACGCTTTCCGGCATGCTTGTCCCACGTCGGGACGAAGCGGACGGGCCGGAACCGGACTCCCGGCAGACGCTCGGCCGCGAGGGCTTCCGACAGGGAGTCGGCGTCGACCCAGGGCGCGCCGAACAGCTCGAACGGACGCGTGGTGCCCCGTCCCTCGCTCAGGTTCGTCCCCTCCAGTAGGCACATCCCGGGATAGACGACCGCCGTTTCCGGTGTCGGCATATTGGGCGACGGGAAGACCCACGGGAGCCGGGTGTCCCGCTGGAACATTCCACGC
>Ga0172367_10009169_pt1 | contig 10903 bp, 9 predicted proteins | sample Lak10m_FD_114542 | JGI IMG/M metagenome (GOLD analysis project Ga0172367, IMG submission 114542) | Freshwater microbial communities from Kabuno Bay, South-Kivu, Congo - kab_022012_10m | ecosystem: Environmental > Aquatic > Freshwater > Lake | place: Democratic Republic of the Congo: South-Kivu...
GTAAAAGGAACAAAGCACACATTTGTTATCCCTGTTTTAAGAATGAATTTTTTAAGCTCGGGGGATTATGAAAAACATTTTAATGAAGCTCTTGAGTCTTTTCGGGAAGATTATATCGATTGGTCGAAACAAGGATGGGTCACCGAATGGAGTCAAGAATACAGAACAGACTTCTCAAAGTACATCTCCCTATGAGGTAGAAGTGAAAGAGGTTAAGATTAAAAAAATAAAACTTAATAACTAAAATAATGGCAGAAAATATCCGATATTTTCAATATCTTGCAGGACCCCGAAACGGGGAAGTTGTTGTCTTTGATAAAATTGAAGAAGAAGATGGATTAGTATTTATCTGCTTTAAAGATGGCTCCAGATGTAATGAAAAACTTATTCTCCCCTTAAACAATCACAATTATCAGAGTGAGCTAATGGCTGAAGTAGATAGCCCTCAGAATCTTTGGGTTATGAAAGAAGAATGGGTTGGAAGGATGGAAGAAAAATGGGCTTGGTTAGATGAAACTAATCCGGGACTTCCCGAAGAAAAAGTTTGTGTTCAGCCTTTTGTCGAGGGGAAAAGAAAAATTATTCCGGTCCCCCCAAGACCTACCGCTCCAAAGGCATCTAAATTTGGCAAAATAGATCAGTTTAGCGCACCTGTGACTACTTCTAATGATACATCTGTACAAATGAATAAAACTCAGCAGGCGTCAGCTACGAAGCCTCAGCAAGCAAATTCAGGGGATCCAGTATGGATCATGTGCGAGAAAGCTCTTAAATTTGATCAGGAAATAAATATGACCCTTAAAATATCTCTTCCTAAGAAATCTCTTTATGATGTTGCTAAGGAAAGCTTTGAAGACGGGGGCCAAAAAGTTATTGAATATATAATTCACAATTTGGATGATAAAGAAATAAAAGAAAGTCTTAAACAAGCTCTTTTAGAAGCTTATGATCCGATTTGGAAAAACCCTAGCGAGGATTTGCCTTATGAGGTGGAAGCTCCTATTATCGGTCCAGGTAAAGCAGTTCCGATAGAAAAAGCCTATGTTAGGGAAGAAGAAAAATAATTTCTTATGATGGAAGAACCCAGAAAGAGACTTGTTGTTCAAGGAGAATATGAAGATGTCTTTGAAATAGATGGTCATTATTATCTCCAGGATAAAAAGGATAAGGTTGCCGTTATTCCCTATACTATATCTTCTGAAGGCTTAATTGATAAAATTGGCGTTGTTCTTGATTGGAACTATGTTGAAGAAGAAGAGGTTTTAACCCTTCTTAATGCTTATATTACTTCTGATGATGCAACTGATCTAGTAGCTGCTAATAGAATTCTTTTTGAAACCACAAAAATGAATATTAAAAGTGCTAAAGATTGGATGTATCTAGGAGCAGTTTATAGCAACCTAACATCGGATTCTCCTATCAAACTTTATGCAGTTGATATATCTGGGTTAAGAATACAGGAAGAAGCTGCCGAAGATGTTCAGAAGAAACAATTCAAACTAATGGATGCTTCGTCTGTTATCAGGACGGATGAAATCCTTTTCCTAGCTGCCTATTTCCGATTATTTAATCTTTTTTATATACGGTCTCTCGAAAAGAAATGATACTGAAATCTTAAATTCTAAATAAAATAAAATGAACAGACGTGAAAGAAGAGCCATGGAAAAAAGACTTGGCATTACTAAGTACAGAAAAAGTTTACCTTTAAGCAAAAGATTCGAAATTATTCAGGAGAATATTATCGAAGGTAACAAAATGCAAAACAAATTAAAAGAGGATAACAGAGTTAAGGAAAATGCAAAAGCGGATGCCGAAATTAATAAAAAAATTGCAGACAGAGCATTAGAATTAATGATGAAAGAGGATATGGATTATTATTCTTCTACTGAAAAAGCAAAAGAGGAATTTGGTAAAAAATCATAAGAATGAAGTTTTACATTACAATTGAGGGTCTACCAAAATTAAAGCGGGCTTTTTTAAATCTGAAATTATATTCAATTGTCAGTGTCCCCGAAATTCTAGAAGAATTAGGATATACTTATTCTACGATAGATGAGTATGGGACTTTCATAGTAAATCAGAGGATTACTAATATGATTGACAATTATATAAAATCAAAAAGGATAAGAGGAATTATTTATTCAAATCCCAATCTCAATAAAGATATTGTAGAAAATCTTTTTTCAGAATTAGAAAACCTTGATAAAATATCGGATTTGGTGCTTTTGGATGATAAATATGTTCCAAAGCTTGAAGAATACTATGATTTATTTGAAGAAATAATCTTTTTTCCATCGGTGAAAAAAGTTCGATTAATTGAAGCATCGGCAATTTTAAGACTTCCAGTCTTCCCTCTGACAAAAAAGTAATTTTAATAGTTGGATATATAGAATAAAACTATATGTCTAAAAAATTTTACATTTATCTTATTACTAATAAGATTTCTAAAAAACAATATATTGGTAGCAGAATAAATTATATTGGAGAAGCTGTAAATGATAATTATTGGGGCTCTAGTAAATATTTGAATGCTGATTATAAAATTTTAGGAAAAGAGAATTTTATAAAAAAAATTTTATTTGAAGGAGAATACATTGATAAAGAAAACCTACTTGAGAAGGAGACTGAATACATTTTACAGTATAATACTCTAAACCCTCATGGATACAATAGACAAAAGCCAAATATCTATCCAGGATTTTATATTGCGGGATCTCATCTATCTGATCTATCTAAGAAAAAAATTTCGGAAAGTTTAAAAAAGGCTTACAAAGAAGGGCGAAAAAAAAAGCCAAATTATGTTGGAAAGAATCACCCAATGTTTGGAAAACATCAATCAGCAGAAGCAAAAGAAAAAATCTCTAAAATTCAAACAGGTAAAAAATTATCTGTCAAAACTAAAAATGCTATATCCTTATCTCTGAAGGGGAAATTAAAATCCGATGCTCATAAGAAAAATATTTCCACCGGAAGAATTGGAATTATATTTTCAGATACTCATAAAAATAATTTGAGTAAAGCTCATAAAGGAATTATAAATTCCTTTTCAGGAGAAGGAAAATCAATTTTGTCGAAAACTGCTTCTGAAATAAATTCCAGACGAATAAAATGCGAAATTTGTAATATTCATTTTAATCCTGGTAATTATGGTCGTCACATGAAATGCAAACATGGGAGGCTCGATAATCCCAGATGATTACCGGGCCTTGCGGTTTTTAGTCCTTTTTTTATATCTCGAATATATAAAATAAAATGTCGTATGGCAGAAGCAGCTACAAGTAAAAGTAAAATCGATCAGCTAGTACAGAAGGCCGTGAAAGCTATTGAGAATGCTCTAGAATTTACAGATTATTATGCTACAAACGAATGTTTTCGTATAAAAGTCAATACTCTTTTTAATCAACTGATAACTGGGGATGGATTTTTCAGCAAGGATATAAAACCCGATGGATTGCATCATATTCACCCAATTGCTGCTGCAAGAGTTTATAAGGAAGCTTTAGCAAGAGCAAAACAATTTCTTGAAGAATGCTTAAGAGTTCAATATGCAAAAGCTATTAATGATAACGTTGCTTCAGAGATTCCTTTGACGGATTTTGATGGAAAACCACTCGAAGATTCTATGCTAGGTCCGTTCGATAAAAGACTCCAAAGATTATACCAAGCAGATGATAAAACTACTTTAGTTACCCCATACGATACAAGATTTCAACAAGTTTCTACGACAGGGTATCTTATTTCTGATAAAAAAGTAGAGGAATCCCAAATCGATAAGCAGAAGGACGTTTTATCCGCTTTATCCCAAAAGAGGGAACAACTTAGAAAAGACGATTTCTTTAAAGGCATTCCTTCTCTTATAAACACTTATGCTATTACTCGTTTATATGGAAGTAAGGGAGGAAATTATCTTATTAATCGAAAGGGAGAAAGAAAATGGTATGAAATTGATCAGACTTCAGACGGGGATTTAGGATTTAGTCTTAACCCTACTACTTCTTCAATTATTTCTTGGGGCAATGGAGATCCTTATGGAAGAACCCCTTATCATTTTAGTGATTTTGTATTCTGCAAATATTGGAATATTGTTCCAAATAATAGAATGATTACTCTTCGAAGATATGCTGCTCCAATTGTAGATAATTTAAAATTCCCGGGAATGGATGGTCTTGCAGATATGGGAACAGCAGCTTCGGAAACAAAAGTAGATAAAAATACTGGTGGACAAGCTGATAATGGAACTCCAGATCAAGGTTCTGGAAAAAAAGTTTCTTTCCCCCCAATGGCAACAGCTGTTACTTACTTCGGGGAGGAAACAGGAAACTCTTTAAGTAATATTCTCAAATTTAGTGCAGGATTAAACTGGGGGGAAGTTCAAGCAAAAGTATTTGAAGTAACTACATCAGTAGATCCAGATATGGAAGCAGGACCTGCAGGTCTTTTTGGCGGATTAACTAAATTTGCAAAAATGTTAAATATTGCCTCCGGAAGTTTTGATCAAAAAGCTATACTCAACAAAGGAAATTTGCCTCCCGATCCTTATTCAGGAGGACCTTATGAAAACCGAATTATGGGACCTGTTAACAGAATTGATGCTGTTAAAAAGAGAGAAGCAGGATTAAAATATGAAAATAAAATTTCTATTGTTTTTGAATATGTCGCAAGACCAATCGGAGGTATAAACACAAAAGCGGTTTTGGTAGATATTCTCTCAAACTTCTTAGTTATAGGAACTGCTTCAGCTATGTTCTGGGGAGGCCAGCATAGATTTATGGCAAATCCTCAGCAATATCCATTTATGGGAGGGGATGAAGGTATTCAAAAATGGTATCGCGGTGATCCTATCGGATGGGGAGAAAAATCTATAGGAACATTTGCAGATAAAATCACAGAAGCTGGATCTGAAATTGCAAAATTAGCTGAAGGAGTATTTAATGCTATGCTTGGAAAAGGAAGCTTAAAGGATATAATTGCTGGAGATAATGTTGCAACAAAATTTATCAAAGCAAAAGCTGCTGAAAAATCCGAAGGACAAATTCCATATCTCTCGGGGTTAAAAGCTCTTTTAATAGGGGAACCCGTTGGCGAATGGCATGTCACAATAGGAAATCCTCTCAATCCAATTGCAATGATTGGAAATTTAATTTGCGATAGTATTGAAGTTGAATTGGGCAATGAACTTGGCCCTGATGATTTCCCATTAGAAATAAAAGTTACTGTAAATCTTGATCATGGAATGATAAGGGATAAAGATGCTATTCAAAGTATTTTCAATCGAGGTATGGGTCGTATATACGATCTCCCCGATTCATTTACAAGCAGCGGGGATTATGAAACAAAAGTAGACAAATATACCGGAAACCAAACTGCAACAGGAACTCAACCAAGTTTTGCTGGGGGAACTTTCATTGCTGATTCCAGAACCACCGGAGGTAAACTTGGAAAATCAGCTATAAAAGAAAATACATTAGCGGGATCTGTTAGTGTTTGGAACAGAGAAAAATTTACAGCAGTTTCAGCTAATCAGGATCTTTCTTTTGTGGGAAATAAAGTATTAAACCGAAGTGCTTATAGATCAGCAGATTGGGTAAAAGTAAAATCACTTAAGTAATATGTTTTTAAATTCGCTAGATAAAAAACCTCTTCTTACAAAGGAAGACGGAACGATAATTAGAGACTTAACTCAGTCGATATTTAACTTTAAGACCAATAGTTATATTAGCTACCAAGCTTATAAAATACCTGTTGAGTATGCTATGAGACCCGATTTAATCTCTCAAGCTGTTTATAATAATACGATTCACGCAGAATATATTCTTAAGTATAATGGTATTAGTAATGCTTTTACAATTGCTCCAGGTGATGTTATTTTAATACCGGATTTAAATTCTGCTAAAGATAATGTTAAAAAGGAAGGAACCGGAGCAGATTCCCCTGAAAACAGAATTAGATTATCTTACAAATATTTAGATCCTACAAAAGCTCCTTCAAAAGATAAAAACGCAATTGCTTTCGAAGATCGAAATCTTAAAGAAGGTGCTTTACCTCCAAACATTGCAGAAGAAGGAGCAAAACAAATTGTTCATAGAAACGGAAGGGTTTATTTTGGGGAAGGAATTGGAGAGAGTGCATGTTTAAAAAATGGAATGAGTTCAAGCGAATTTTTAACTACAATTATTCGTTCAAAATCCGTATAATTCTTGTCTAGAATAATTAAATATTTTTATCATAGTATTCTTTCTTCCCGCTATGTTTCCTATTAATATGATATGAAAATCTAGAGGCATTTTTAAATATTTGCCCGCATTCTTCACAAATAAAGCAATCGTCTTTGGTTTTTCTAAATTTTTTCATGATTACTCTTTTATTCGAATATATAAATAAAGCAGGACAGTTAGTTAACTCTCTAATTGACTTTGTCACAGTCTAACTGCTTTTTAATATATATTCAAAAGCAAAAAGATCTAATGGCGGATTACACATTTAATCCTACAGGAAGTTCGATTGCTCCTAAGCAAGCGAATAATAACGATGCGGGTAAAGAAAAATATAGGATCTATAACATCTTTAAATCTACTATCGTCCTGGATGAAATGTCTCTTAAAGCAACAAATCCAGAGGGCAAAGCACAAAAAATCGAAGATAAAACCTCATTAGAATATCCTTTCATCAAGATAAATGATTACATCATTTCTCAGAGCGAAATTGATTATTTCCAAATAGATTCTACGAAAAGGCTTCCAAGTATTATTTTATCGCTTAGTTTTAATAATGATAAATTTTTTACAAAAGAAATGCCTAAAGATGGGGATATTATTTCTGTAGCCATCACTAATAAAACAGATTTACTTCTTCCTATTAGGAACGATTACGTAATTACTGGGGTTACCCCTCTTAAGAAAAGTACAACCGTAAAACAAGGAAATAGCATTACATTCTTTGGCGAACTATTTGTTCCAGGATTATCAGGATTTAGAGGTTCTTCTGCTTATATAGGAACTTCAATGGAAGTTCTTAAAAAAATTGCCAAAACCCTTAACTTAGGATTTAACACCAATGAAGAAAATACGGATGACAAGCAACTTTGGTTTATATCTACAGCTTTTGATATTTCCATCGAAGAGATTGCATCAAGATCATGGAAAGATGAAAATAGTTTCTTTGACTGGTGGATCGATGTTTACTATAATTTCAATTTTGTAAATGTTCAAAAACAACTCCTTTCAGCAGAAGACGAAGTTGATATTGCAGCTTCCTTAGGAAATGTTCCAAAAGAATTTTATTGGGGGAAAGAAAATGCTACTTCTGAAACCCCAAAAGTATTCTCCAATTTCAATGGATATAAAACTACAAGTTTTTATATTACTGATTGGAAACCTATTAATAAATCAACAGCGATTACATACGACTATGGAGCTTCCGTTCAAGCATGTTTCTTTGAACATAATAAAGTAATATATGAAGATCCAAATAAAACAAAATATTGGTCTTTCAAAATGGAACCGGCTTATGATCCGGAAAAAGTAAATTCTTATATACTTTTAAGGGGTAGAGCAACTTGGGATCCTTCTTTGCATTCAAATGAACCAGCAAGAGCTAATTATAGCTATAAGGATCTTTATAATATTTCCCCATGGTTAGGAATTCAATATACTATTTCAAACCCCGAAGAAGATAATTCTAAATGGACAGGAAATCACCATAAGAACTATGCGAGATCCCAGATACAGAATATTTTAAATAGAGTAGAATTAGAAAAATTAGTTGTAGAAGTTTCTGTTCAAGGAACTAACTTAAATATTATAAAAGGGGATAAAGTTCCTATTGTTCTTATACAGAAAGAAAGATTTGAAAATCTACTGATAAATAAGGATTTTGTAGCCGATGCTGCTTTGGAATTCTTTTATTCTGGATGGTATTATGTCAAAGGGTTTACTCTATCCTGGCAAAGGAAAATAGGGGAGATTTATTCACCTTTTTCTCAGACTTTTTCTTTAACTCGTAGAGAATGGCCAGCACCTATTCTTGTTGAACCGGTAAAGAAAACTAGCCCAATTGTTGAACAATAAATAAAAAAATAATATATCCATGCCATCTTTAGCCGAAAATATTTTTTATTCATTTAGAAGACCCGGAGAAGTTTTTAAAGGAGATTCGATAGCTGGCGGAAAATTGACGAAGAATTTTGATGAACCAACATATTGGACATTTTATGTAAATTTTAGACCTGCTAATACCAATCTGGAATTTACCAATTATGATAAAATGCCTCATCCTTTATTCGAAAATGTTAAACCGCAAGATGATATAAATGCTAGAAACTTTTATTCAACGAGACAGTTTTTGAGGGATAGCAATGAATTTGTTAGGGAACAAATGCTAATAGAATTTATTGAAAAATGGAATGTTCTCCAGTCTGATTTTCAATGGTATTTTCAAAATATATCCGGGATAGATTCTTTATTAAAAGTAGATCCAAAAAGAGGTATTAGGGTTCCAAAAGATGGAAAGGTGACTATTAAGATGCTTGAAGGTCTTGATATGAGGGTTTCTCATCTTTTGAATCTTTATAAAAAAATCGCTTGGGATGATGTTTATCAGAGATGGATTCTACCGGATATGATGAGATATTTCATGATGGATATTTATATTACAGAATTTAGAATTTTTCATCAATCCAATCTGAAATATAATCAGCAAACTCAAACTGAGCAGGGGGTTTATCCTCCAAAACAAACTATTTTCCAGCAAGGAGCTCAGAGGCTCGGGTTTGGAACAGGAAATAAGTTCCAAAGTACTGAGGTCCCAGAAATGATTCTAACAATTATGGATGATTTAATGCCTACTTATGTTCTTCACTGTGAAAGATGCGAATTTGATATAACTTCTTTAAATTCTCAATTTAATGATTTAAATGTAAGTGAACCCCAGATGGCTGAAGTAAGTTTTGATGTTAATGTGGGAAATCTTACAGAAGAATATAGGAATCCTCTTTTAAATTTTTATTATACAGATCGAATTATTAATGGATTTGAAAGGACCCAGGAATTAGAAGATGTTGAAATGGATTTGTCAAGACAAACAAGCTTTGGTCCTATCCCCCTCAAAATTACTCAAAAAGTCCCTTATACCCCTCTTAAAGTAGGAGGTAATACTAAAGCTACTACATTTATTCATCCAGATGTAGATTATAATTTAAAATCGAATCATACCTCAGGAAAACCATTCATCCAGACAGGAGGGTCCGGCGAATCTAATCTTTCTAATGCTTCCAAAGCTACAACTCAAGGACCTACTTGGGTTGGAAATACTATTAAATTTGGTAAAGCTTTTGCTGAAAATTTATTTGAAACCGGAATTGATAAGATAAAGACAGCAAGAATACCCGGTCTTAATGTTTCGTTTAGCGAAGCTTTATCTGCCATCCAAAGCAAAAATATTTTTACAGTATTTGGATTGGTAAGACAATCAATGACTTTATCTCTTAATGGAACTCTAGGTCCTTCTAAAGCTACAAATGGGGAATTAATAATTGACAATCAATTTAGGGCATTTGTACAAGAAGTTGCTAAATTAGATAAATCTGAAGCTACTGACAATGATGTTAAACTAGCAAAAGCTGCTAATCAAATTCTTAATAATAGAGGTATCTGGGAACAAATAAAAGATATGTCTAAAGCTACTGATCTATTATCAAAAGCCCTCGGAGAAGTGAATATGGGAAAACCTATTGAAAATCCAAATTCCTTGAAATTAAATGCTGAAGCTCAAACATTAAAAGATAGATCCAAAGCTACCGATCTTGATGGAACCCCTTCTCTTATTGGTGAGCCATTAGTCTATAGAGATATTCTTTTAAGTACTTCAACCGTTGGGAATCTTGAAATTAGCAAAGCTATTATTACTACAAAATTAGGATCTACCGATAAGGAAATACAGAAAAGTGATTTTAATGGTGCTACTGGAACTATCGAAGGAGAAATTCAGGGAGGGGAATTTTCTGGTTCCAAACCAAACACAGGAATACAACCCGGAGGGGTTGAAAGAGTACAATCTGGAACTGCTACTTCCAAAGATGGATTACAGCCTGCTGAATTTAATGGTCCCAAACCAAACACAGGAATACAACCCGGAGGGGTTGAAAGAGTACAAGCTGGAGCTGCTACTTCTAAAGATGGATTACAATCTGCAGAATTTTCTGGTTCCAAACCAAACACAGGAATTCAAGGAGGGGGATTTAATGAAGTTGCACCAAGTTTAGCTACTTCTAAAAAAGATATAGTTGAGAAAGGATCTTTCTCAGGATCTAAACCTGATATAGATATTTCGGAAGGGGGATTACCAAATAGCGATATAAGTCAAGCTACTAATGAAGAAATTCAAAATGGAAAATATCTCTTTGGTGGTGTAGCCAAAAAGCAAGAGATAATTAAAAAATCTATGGAAAGGCCCGAACCGGGAGAAGCTGTAGATAATGATACAAAATTAGTTCCCATTCCAAGACCCGAATTAAAGAAATAAGAAAATGGTAATACCAAACGGACTACAATTAACGTTTAAAGATCTTCATGATAATGACTGGTTAGGAGTTGTCACGAATAATATTGATCCAACTTTTTCGGGTCGATGCCAAATTCGTGTGTACAGATTAATGGACAACTTGGATGCAAAAAATCTTCCTTGGGCAGTACCAATTAACTCAACGATTTTCGCAGGAGATGGAGCAGGTTCTTTATCAGTTCCTAAAATAGGACAGATTGTTCGTATTCAATTTAATAATGGGGATATTTACTCGCCCGAGTACACGACTATTCAAAATATAGACACCCAATTAATACAGAGGATAAAAGATGATTATGACGGAACTCATGTCATGCTTTATGATCCTGATGAAGAACTTACGGTA
>Ga0172367_10009171_pt1 | contig 10901 bp, 9 predicted proteins | sample Lak10m_FD_114542 | JGI IMG/M metagenome (GOLD analysis project Ga0172367, IMG submission 114542) | Freshwater microbial communities from Kabuno Bay, South-Kivu, Congo - kab_022012_10m | ecosystem: Environmental > Aquatic > Freshwater > Lake | place: Democratic Republic of the Congo: South-Kivu...
CCATTTCAGCACATTAAACAATTTGAAAATGGAATATTGATCACTAACCCTCCATACGGAATTCGACTTGGACAGAGAAAAGAAGTTGAAATTCTGTACAAAGAACTTGGTGATTTCATAAAAACAAAGTGCAAAGGAACAACAGCTTTTGTTTATACAGGTGAACCGACTTTAAGAAAACACATCGGATTAAAAACTTCAAAAAGAATTCCATTAGTAAATGGCAAACTGGAAGGTGTGCTTTTACAAATAGACAGTTACGAAGGAAGTAAAAAAGCAAAGTATCAAAAAAAAGAAGGAAAGAACAATTTGAATATCAAAAGTTCTGAGATTTAGCTTAAACTTTAATATTAAACCCGAATACTTGATTTATTGGGAGAATCCAAATCTACTCAATATAATATGGATGCTATATCCAATTTTAAAATAAAAAACCCATCTAAAAAAAGATGGGTTTTTTTTGTACACCCGACAGGATTCCTCCATAGGAGTCCCTTTGGGAGAACCTGTAACCTCCCTGATTGTATCTATAAATTTAAAAACCCATCTAAAAAAAGATGGTTTTTTTTGTACACCCGACAGGATTCGAACCTGTAACCTTCTGATTCGTAGTCAGATGCTCTATCCAGTTAAGCTACGGGTGCATACGTATTATTGCATCAATTATGATTCAAAATTAATCTTTTATTAAGTTATTGACAAATCTAAAAGAAAGCATTTGGCGTATAATACCGGGACTAAGTACCTATTTACTTAAATAATTATTTAATCTAATTATTACCTGAGAATATTTCTTTATATTAATTCATAAACAAATAATTTTATTTAGTGTTCAGTATTAAATTATTGGAAAATTATATGAGATTCACTTTACGATCTCTTGTTAGCTTGTTGCTTTTTATGTATTCAATATCAAATGCATATGCACAGCAATTAGATCTGAATAATAACACATTCTTCTTTCCACACACATATAAATATCATCAAATGATAAGTTCGCTTGGTGTATCAACAGCCAAGCTGCCTGAAGATGTGGTTGAAACGGACGACTTAATCAGAGCACCGTTATTTTCTTATAGAGTTAAATATGGTCTTCCTGAAAACTTTGTGGCAGAAGGCGGAGTGGAAACGAATATCGTAACCTGGCAATTTTCTTTAGGACCTAAATGGCATTATCAAATTAACCAAATGGCCTTTTCATTAGGAACAGACATTGCATTCTGGACAGGAAAATTAAAACATTTTGGTTTTGATACTGATGTTAATGGCTGGACACTCTATCCAAATATTAGTGCAGGATATCAGTTTGATAAATTTGCAATTTCAATAAAATCAGAAGTGGTACTTAACCTTGCTGAAAATTCAACTCAGGGAGACCTGGAGATATCTGATAATTTAGAATTCTATAATGGATGGACTATCGGTGTTTATTTAGAACAGCCGTTATGGAAAGACAACTATGTAGTTCTCGGCATCAGATCAACATTTTTAAAATACTATTACCCCTTGTGGGCAGCATTTTCTACTTTTGACAGAACTTATTATATACCAGAAGCAACAATAACATTTATATTATGAAAAAATTATTAATTCTAATCGCAAGTCTGCTTTTATTTTATTCGTGTAATAATGAAGTGGACATTACTAATCCGGTAGTTGATCCGAGTGATTTTATGAGTCAGACTAAACCTTTGCCTGAAAGTTCTAAGCCTTTAATGGAAGGTGTATATGAAGTTATTGAAGGAAAAGATCTGCTTGGAGATCAAGTAGTAGTAAAATGGACCCGGGACAGACTATCAATTTTCTCAGGCAAGAATGGCGGGTACATTCTTTTGGAAAGCGGCTCTTTAGATTCAGTAGTTTTTTTAACTGGTTACTGGAGATATTCAACCAGTACAGAAACTGGAGCTGCAACTTTTTATATTCCTTCTGACGCTGGCGGAGGAGAAATTGTATCTGGCAATACACCCGCAACAGCGATTAGATTTATTGGTGAATATGGATCGGGGACTGAGTTAGCAAACAAACCTTTGACTTTGAAATTTGCAAGACCATTTAGCGATGAAGTAAAGCAAAGTAATTTTTATATTCTTGCTCATAGAGGCGGGGGACGAAATTCAGATTATCTGGGTGTTTCGGAAAACTCGATTGAAATGATAGATATAGCCGAGAGATTTGGATCAACAGGTATTGAGATAGATGCCCGTCTTTCAAAAGATGGTGTACCATTTTTATATCATGATGGTGATATCAATCTTCGCTTAACTCAAAAGAGTTTGATCTGGGGAGACATTGAATCTTTTACGTGGGCGCAATTAAGGACTCTTGTTACATTACGAAATGGAGAGAAAATACCCTCATTACGTGAGGCTTTAGAATTTGTACTCGAAGAAACAAATATCAGAGCGGTTTGGCTTGATACCAAAGATGTTGATGTAATTGATTCTTCAATTGCGATACAGCATGAAATACTACAAAGAGCAAGTGATATGGGAAGAGATTTAAAAATTGTTATTGGAATACCAGCTGATGATGTGTTTGAAGAATTTATCACCAAACCCAATTATCAGAATGTTCCGTCTCTCTGTGAACTTTCTACTGATAAAGTAATACAGGCAAACTCTTTGATATGGGCTCCAAGATGGACTCAAGGACTTCAGACAGCTGAAGTTCAGCAAATGCAAGCTCAGGGAAGAAAAGTTTTCACCTGGACATTAGATGATGCGAGTTATATTGAAGAGTTTATAAATGCAGGTGAGTTTGACGGAATACTAACGAACTATCCGACAATAGTATCTTACTATCATTATATAAAATAGAAGTAAAATTATTATGCAATTTAAAAAATTATTAATCGCCTTATTTATGATAACCAGTGCAGCTTTAGCACAAGTTGAAGATACTACTTACTCATTGTCTACCGAGCTGGGCATTGGTTATTCTCGTTACTTTACAACTATGGATTACAGCGACTTGAATAAAAACGGATTTTCAGGAACAGTAAGAGTAATGTGGAATCCAGAGCATCTTCTCAGTGTAGGATTGGAAACGGGTTATCAATACCTCTATTCAATTGATGTAAGTGATTTCAATACTGATTATGGAACTACCAAATTCTCAGCATCAATGAACGCGGTACCAATTTTTATGATTTTTGCGATGAAGATAACTCCAAATATTAAACTAACTGTTGGTTCAGGGGTGTATATGTTGAATAATTCCGGTGAATTATTTGGTGACCAGTTAAGCAGCAGTCAATTAAGTATCGGAGCACGTGCAGGAATTGCGTATACATATCCAATTAATAATTCTATCTCAATTGGCGGTGAATTGCTGTATTCTTACTTCTCAAAAATTCAGGATCAAACGGTGGCTATACAATTTTTATTCATTTATGATTTTTTAAAGTATTAAGCTGAACCATTAAGAATTTTATAGTAAGACTGATGATCTTTGAAAAAAGAAAAGCGAGTTAAATAGACTCGCTTTTTTTATTAATTCAATCTATTTCCTTTTGAAATAAAATTCGAGTTTAATAAATAGTAGGTGGATCAATTATATTTTTGTAAAAATGATTACAAGAGAGAAGAACTATGAAATCGTTACTAATTACAATTTTAGTTTTTGTAATGCTGTCATCAATTTATTCACAAGATAGCCACTACTGGAATTTACAATACGGTACAAAATCAACATTGCTTGGCGGTGCAGTAATAGGAAGTGTTAGGGAATTAAGTGCAACATATTATAATCCAGGGGCAGTTGCTTTGTTCAATGATCCAAAACTTATTGTATCTGCAAAAGTATATCAATACGAATCCATAACGGTGGTTGATGGTGCCGGTAAAAATAAAGATTTGGACTATTCAAGTATTTCTCCATCACCAACATTTGTTGCTTTTGATATTATTATTGATACCAAGGGCAGGAACAAACTTGCATTTTCTCTTTTAACAAGACAATCAATGAATTTTGAATTTGAGACCAGGCAAATTGGTATAGAAGACGGCAGCGTAAACAGTAATTTTGTTGCAGGTGGTTTATCCTTGCAGCAGAAGTTTGATGAAATTTGGGGTGGACTTACTTTCTCACATAAATTTTCTGAAATATTAGGGTTAGGTGCTACAGCTTATGTAGCTTATCGTAACCAGACATATAATTTACAAACAGTTTTTGAAGATTTAGATTCTATAAACCAGATCTCATCTCTTACTGCGTTTAGAAAATTAAAGTTTCAAAATTATCGTGTGTTGTTAAAGACCGGATTGGGTGTAAATCTTAATCCTATAACTTTTGGAATTACACTAACTACTCCCAGTTTAAGTTTATTAGGCAACGGTTCCTATGGATACAATAACTTTCTTAATAATCCATATGATCCAGCTCAGAACGTTTACGAAAGTAATTATCAGGACGACATCAAATCAACATATCAAACATCCTGGGCAGTTGGATTTGGTGCGGCATACTGGGGTAAATCTTTAAGTGTGCACTTTAGTGCTGAATGGTATAATGCGGTCAAAAAATATGAACCAATAACACTTAATCCGTTGTATTCTCAAAGTAAGGGCGAATATTTTACCAAAGAAATTTCCCAACAGCTAAAAAGTATTATAAATGCAGGAATAGGTTTTGATTATAAGCTTGATGATAAGATTAGCATCGCTGGAAGTTTTATAACAGATTTTTCTGCTAACGATACAAATGCTGAAACAAATATTGCTTTGTCAAGATGGGATATATACCATATTAGTGCAGGGTCATATTTTAACATTGGCAGCTCTGAAATTACGCTTGGACTCTCTTATTCATTTGGCAATGATGTTATAAGACAAATAGCTGATATAGGAAATCCGGATTCCGGAGCAGGAAGCAAATTAAACACAACTTCTGATGTTAAGTTTACACGACTCAAAGTTTTATTTGGTTTTATTTTTTAAGTAATTCGTGTTTCACTAGAATAAAATTAAAGTGCATAATTATTTGCTGCTTTATAACTACTTGCTGATTTAATTGCGATTACTTATTTCTTCCAAAATAGTATGTTAATTAAAACATCAATACAATCAACCAACCATTATAAAAAAATGATTGAGAAAAGAATTAATATCTTGAAACTATAGAATTGATATAAACTTTTTATTGCAGTAAATTAAAACAAGTAAATAAAACAATTCCTAATAACTAAATTAAAAATAATATAATTATGAAAACCAATATTGCTCTCGCCGCTTTATTATGTTTGATGTCATTACTATCGGCTTGTGATACAAAAAATACAGAAACTACTGAAGTAGTAATTGACAAAGAACAAATCAAAAAAGAAATTCAAGCAAAAGAAAATGAATTTGCTGAAACGTACAATTCCGGAATTCCAAAATCTATAGGCTACTATGCCGATGATGCTGTTAGCTTTGCTCAAAACAGATCACCATTGGTAGGAAAAGAAGCGATTGTGGATTATTTATTATCTGACTTAGATCAAACAACTCAATCCAATAAAATCTCATTTACGACTAATGAAGTTTTTGTATCAAATGATGGGAAGCAAGTGGTTGAAATCGGTTATTACAAAGTAGTTGACTCTAATAATACTGCTGTAAATACCGGAAATTATATGGTTCTGTTTGAAAAAAGAAATGGACAATATGTTTGTGTCAGGGATATGAGTGCTTCTGATATGCCACTGGAATAAAAGATAAATAATATCTTTTTACAATAGGTTGTCTTTATTGGGCAACCTATTTTTTTATTAGCACTGACTTAACTTACGCAAAATCAGAATTTTTGTTTTTTGATGGCAATTCCATTCAGAATCTACCTTTGTTAAGTATTTTTAGATGCTGAAATAAATTCAGCATGACAAATAATTATCTTCTTCTGCCACCACCACCACCTCTGGAACCACCACTAAAATTTCCGCCACTTCGTGTACGCGATGATCCCATTGTCTGATTAGTTGTTGACTTCCTTGTTTGCGAAGTTCCTTTTGTCATATTATTTGAGGTGTTATTCCTATTACCGGAGAAGTTGCTCTTATTATTTGAAACATTGCTCTTATTATTTGAAACGTTGTTCCTGTTATTCGAAACGTTGCTCTTATTATTTAAGACGTTGTTCCTGTTATTCGAAACGTTGCTCTTATTATTTGAGACGTTGTTCCTGTTATTTGAATTGTTATTCCTATTATAATTTCCATTAGCCTTATTATGGTTCACAGTATTGGACCTATTCCTGGAATTATTATAATTATTAAAATTATTTGTATTGTGAACAACAACTGTATTGCCGTAGCCGCCGCCATGATATCCGCCGTGATGATAATAATTGTTATGACGATATACGCCAATAGCCACTATTGTGAAAGCTCTAAAATAAGGTGGATAGTATGCGTAATAATATGGCGGATAATAAGGTACATACACAGGTGAATAGACATACTGTACAATCGGGGCTGATTCAACTACTACAACAGTTGTTGGTGCATCAACTTTTACAGTATCAGTTTTGTTACCGATATACCCGGGATTAACAGTAACTGGAGGCTTAGGTTCTATAACGTAATCTTTACCATACAAATCTACATCTCCAACAATTTGCATAGTCACTTTGTCATTCTTATCCTTCGATAGTAATATGACCGCAACGTCCTGTGTCTCTTTGTCGGTTACATCAACCTGTAGTATAAATGTAAAATCATTGTCCTCTTGTTTTGTAACAACCTTTATAAAATCAACTTTGTTATCTAGATTTAGATCAAGATTATTGATTCCGGTTTTTTCTTCATTTAATGATTTCTCAAAATCCTCAATGGTTTTTGATTTTTGAAAAAGATCTAATACGGCAAAGAGGTCCAGGTTATCGCCCGGCAAGCCTAATAACTCTGTTTCACTTTCGGTTTGAGAAAAAACAGGAAAACTTAATAAGCTCAACGAGAATATTAAAGCTGCTAAAAAAGTATTTTTCATGGTGTTATTGTTTATAAATTTGTTAATAAAGTTTACAAAAATAATTATCAGCAATCAACAAAATATTTTGTTCACCACTTTGGATAATCATTAAAAACCCAAAAGCTTTTCAGGAATTATACTTCGTCTTCACACAAAGACAATAAATTAGTTTACGCTTATTGAACGCAATAGAAGAAAAATTTCTTTTGGTACCAGCCGGGAGACACATAATAGTTTATTTATTACAATTGAAAAGAAAAGAGAGGATGCAAGATTAATAAATTTTTCCAGAGGGTTGAACGGGCAAGGGGTTGATGAATCTTCTAAAAAAATTATTTTTTTATCACCTATTTATTCAGTACTTAAAAATAATTAAAAACTATTGTCGAAATAATTAGATATATTTATCCATGTAATAAAGAAATAATTAATTGTCTAATCTAGAATTGATGAATTTTAATTTCCTATAAACTCAGGAAGTATCAAATGAAATTCAGAAAAAAAATAAACTATAATTTTTTTAACATTTTGCTTGCAGTAATTATTATCAGCCCAACATCATTCTCGCAGATGAGTGGCGAGATTTCTTTACTTTATGGTTATCAAATGCTCGGGACTGTTGAAGTGTATTCAGGACTTAATAGCGGTGATTTTGACATCAACGATGCTGCTTATTATGGTGGTGTTTTGGGTTTTAGAGCTGAGAGAGAAGTGATGTTTGAATTTCAATATGTTTATCAGCCAACAAAGGCAAGCTATGATGATTATGGATCTGGTCCAGAGATTGAATTATCAAATATTGATGTTCATTATATCATGCTAGGAGCAATGTATGAAAAACCATTTAGCAGAACTGCTTTTGGATACGGCGGTCTGTTGATAGGCACTTCGGGCATGGTACCCGATAAGAATTTTGAATCCGAATGGAGACTTGCATTTGGTTTAACTCTGGGTGCCAAATTTATGATAAGTGAAAAAATCGGTTTTAAGATTCAAGCACAGGGTTTATTTCCTGTTCAATGGTCAGGTGGCAATTTTTATATTGGGACAGGTGGCACAGGTTACAGCATAACTTCAGGTACATCAATAACACAAATAAATATTGGCGGCGGACTTTTTTATACATTTTAATTGTCTCTAAGGAACACAGATGAAAACAAGCAATAGTATTTTTATTTTGATATTACTTTTGGCTCTTATTTCCTGCAGTACTTCTCAAAAAGTTCTCAGTTCTTGGGTGAACAGAGAAGAACTAAAAGGGAAAAAATATTCGAAAGTTTTTATTGCAGTACTAACTCAAAATACATCGTCAAAAACAATACTTGAATATGATCTATCTGCCACGTTGAATGAAAATGGTTATCAGACTGTAAAAAGTATAGATGCATTAGCAGGCTCATTTAGAAATAATCCAAATCTTACTAAAGATGATGTACTGGCAAAAGTAAGAGAAACAAATTGTGATGTTATTCTAACAGTTACTCTTTTAGACTCAAAAACTGAGACAAGATATGTACCCGGCACAAGTGTCTATGCATCTTATGCACCATATCCAGCTTATGGATATTATGGCGGTTTTGGAACCTATTATGGATACTATGCTCCAGCAATATATTCATCTGGTTATTATACCACAGATAAAACATATTTTCTTGAAAGTAATTTATTTGATGCTGATACAGAAAAAATACTCTGGTCAGTGCAATCAACAACTTACAACCCTGACAATATAAAAGATTTTAGTTCTCGTTATTGCAAACTCTTAGTGTCTCAAGCTAAGGATGATGAATTGTTAAAATAGGCTGCTTTAAGTTTATTCAAAATAGTTTTGCAAGGTGTAAGAAATTCAATCTGTAATAGTTTCAACTTGCTCTTTACTAAACTCACTTGCTATGATATTATTGAAATTAGGTCGTACAACTTTTCTAATTATAAAATTATTTTTTATTCTAATTCTGAATGTTTCAATTTTATTATTTATTTCCTGCGACAATAAAACAGAAAATAAATCCCAAATCGTTAAAAAAACGGATAAGACCAAAATAATAGGTGAGTGGCTAAGAACTGATTCAGATTATATGATTAAAATTGTTGAGGTAAATGATAATGGATCGATGCTTGCCAAATACTTTAATCCTGACCCAATTAATGTAGGCAGAGCAAACTGGGAATCGAATTCCGGCGATCTGAAAATTATTATTGAACTGCGCGATATAAATTATCCCGGTTCAACTTATACTTTAAATTATCTTGCATATAAAGACATGCTTGCAGGCGAATATTATCAGGCAGTTGAGGGTTTAACTTTTCATGTGGAATTTATCAGGAATAGTTAAAAATGCCAAACAATATTGTTATGAATTGGGAAAAGAAATTGCCTTTCCTCTCTATTCCTGATTAACAAATTCTTTTCTATATTTTCGCCCATTCAAAAAAAGGAAAGCTAAATATGGTAAACACTTCAATTCAGAGAACTCTTTTGTTTTTTGTTATTTTGTTTATTTTAATTGGATGTAAACCATCGCAGGAAAAAGAAGGAACTGAATCCCGCTCTGATAAACCGAATATTCTTCTGATAGTAGCTGACGATTTAGGATTCAGCGACATTTCTCCTTTTGGTGGAAATATACAAACTCCGGTTTTGGAAAAACTTGCTAACGAAGGAATTTCATTTTCAAGATTTTATGTTCAACCGACATGCTCACCAACCCGTTCATCTCTTTTAACCGGAAATGATAATCATGTTACCGGTCTGGGAATTATGTCTGAAATGGACTATCCGCAATTAAATGGACTTAATCTGCCCGGCTATTCAGGTGAGCTGAGTAAACAGGTTGTAACTATTCCCGAGGTGTTAAGAGATTTCGGGTATCATACTTATATGGTGGGTAAATGGCATCTTGGTGAAGGTTCCGGAAAAGATCCATATGATCGCGGGTTCGAAGAGACATTCATTTTAGGTACCGGAGGAGGAAGTCATTTTGAAGATCGGAAAGCTCTATCTCCTCATCAGCATATGGAATATACTAGAAACGGAGTGATGATTGATCCACCAAAAGATTTTTATTCCACAACTGCATATACTGATTCGATGATACAATTCATTGCAAAAAATAAATCGGATCAAAAGCCATTCTTTGCTTACCTGTCATATACGGCTGTTCACGATCCTCTGCATGCACCAAAAGAGTATATCGAAAAGTACAAAGGAAAGTTTGATACAGGCTGGGATGTTCTGTGGCTGGAAAGATTGAATAATCTAAAAAAGCTTGGAATAGTACCAAAAGATTTGAACAAGTTCTCAAAAAATCCTTTGATTCCAGAATGGAAAAGTTTAAGTCGTGAGCTAAAAGAAGATTTTGCAAGAGATATGGAAGTTTACGCTGCTATGTTGGATTACATGGATATGAGCATTGGTCGTGTGTTGGATTATCTGAAGCAGAATAATTTGTACGATAATACCGTCCTTATTTTTATGTCTGATAACGGAGCAAATGGTGCAACGGCTCATACTTATCCAGGCAATGAGGATGGAGTATATCTTGGTTCGTTCAATAATGTGTTGGACAATCGCGGATTACAAAACTCATACATTGAAATGGGTTCCGGCTGGGCTCAGGCATCTTCAGCTCCTTTCCGGTATTTTAAAGGTTTCACTGCAGAGGGAGGAATAAGAGTTCCGTTGATCATGAAGATGCCAGGTCAAATGAAAAATGCAGGACAATGGAACAATAGTTTTATACACGTTACGGATTTTATGCCGACAATTCTCGATATTGTCGGGGCAAATTATCCAAAGCAATTTAAGGGGAACGAAATTAAACCTTTCATCGGCAGATCCTTCTTTCCAATACTGAATGGCGATACATCTTTTGTAAAACAAAGTGAAGGGTACGGCTGGGAGCTTTTTGAAATGAAAGCTTATATCAAAGATTACTGGAAAATACTCAG
>Ga0172367_10009172_pt1 | contig 10900 bp, 3 predicted proteins | sample Lak10m_FD_114542 | JGI IMG/M metagenome (GOLD analysis project Ga0172367, IMG submission 114542) | Freshwater microbial communities from Kabuno Bay, South-Kivu, Congo - kab_022012_10m | ecosystem: Environmental > Aquatic > Freshwater > Lake | place: Democratic Republic of the Congo: South-Kivu...
CGGCTGGAACGACATCGGCTGGAACGACGCCGGCTGGGGCGCCCTTGCGCTGATACTGGCCGCACTCGCGACCGATGCGGCCCGCCGGGCCCGGGCCGGCGCAGCGACGGACCCTGCCCTGCGCCAGGGGCTCGCCGCGAGCGCGGTGGCGGTCGCGGGCGCGCTTGGCCTTGGTGCCGCGTTCACGCTCTCTCAGGCCCAGCTTCCGCTCGCCCTCGCCGCAATCGTCGCCGGCGCCGGGTGGGTTTATGGAAAGATCGGGGTTGCGTCACTGCGCGGCGCTGCGCTGGCCGGTGCGCTCGGTCTGTTGCTGCCGCTCCTGTTCGTGCGCCTGATCGATCCGCTGGTGTTCGGCCCCGCTGGTTTCATGACCGTGCTGACCGCGTGCCTGGTCCCGGCCGGCCTGCTGCTGTGGGCGGCCCGGTGTTTCCGCCCAGTACATCCGGTCGGAAATCCCGACCCCGAAATGGGGTTGGGACTTCAGACCGGATGTACCAGCTTTCAAAGGGTTGTACCGACCGCCCGAGATGGGGACCCCGGTCCCCATCTCGGGCGGTCGGTACTAGCCGGCGACGCGCTGATGCGGCTCCTTGAGGCGGTCGGGCTTGGTCACGGGGTGATGGGACTTGCGCTGACGCTGCGCCTGATCATGGCCGGTGCCACCGCCGCGCCGCTGGCCGAGGCCGAGATCGGCCTCCATGCCGCAAGCTGGCTGATCATGGCGGCGGTGCTGGCCGGTAGCCGCACCGGGCTTGAGCTTGCCCGGCAGGCCGCCGACCTGCTCGCCTGTTGTGCCGGCCTGGCGCTCGCCATACTTACCTTTTCCACTCCGTCGCTTTGGGCCGGTGTCGCCGGCGATGCCGCCTTCTTCAACACGGCGTTGATCGGCTATCTGCTGCCGGCCGGATGCGCCGCGGTCTATGGCGAGCAGTTCGACCGCGCGCGGCGCCGCCACCGGATCGCGATCGCGGCCGCTTCCGTCATCGGTTTCCTCTGGCTCAACCTGGAAGTCCGCCACGTATTTGCCGGCCTCGCGCCGGAGGGCGGCGCGGTGGGTGATTTCGAACGCTGGGTTTACTCCCTGGCCTGGATTTTTTACGCCGCAGGCCTCCTGGGTGCCGGTTTTGGACTTGGGCGGGTGTGGCTGCGGCAGATCGGCCTTGGCTTCATGATGGCGGCGATCGTGAAGATTTTCCTTTTTGATCTGGCCAATCTTGAGGGCGTCTGGCGCGCGGCTTCCTTTATCGGCCTTGGCCTAGTCATCCTGGCGACCGCCTGGGCCTACCAGCGCTTCCCCGCCATCGCCAGAGACAACGGCAATAAAGTCTAATCTACTACCCTTATAACCGGTTTCCAAAGGCCCTTCGGCCTTTGGCTGGGGGTGTCGGGGGACGGCGTCCCCTGACGGCCGGCGAGAAGCCGGCAAAAAAACCTCCGGCACTCCGGTCAAGCGCTATTCCGCTGAATTACACACCATCTTATACCGGCGAGCGTAATGATTGATCCATTGCCTCTCGGCATTGCCGGCTCGCGCCGGCCATCGGGGGACGCTGTCCCCCGACGCCCCCGGACAAACGCTGACCGCAGATCATCCCCATTTGGGGATACTCGAGTGGCCACCTCATAAGGCAGGAGATTCCCAAGTTTCCGGCCCACACCATCCCGATTTTCTTTCGGCCATCGCCATATGTAGCGAGTTTTCACCTCATGCTTTTGTCTTGGGCTTGCTTGCCGAGCCGCCGCCTGCACCCCATACTAATGGTCTAATGCTTATGGCGGTCCTTAAGTAATTTGGGTCTGGATGATCAAAGGTGGTATCCCGTTTGCGGCACCCACCCGTCGGTCGTCCGCGGCGCGACCGGCCGGGCTGGAGTGGCTCTCTCACCCGCGGTTGCAACGAGGGGAGAGTTGGGTGGCATTTTACTTAATAATCGAATGTTTTGTATGCTTCTCGAGTCGTCGCGACATCGGCCCCCCCGACGACCAGGAGCTTCTTGGTTGACCGACCGACCGGCACGACGTTGCAGGCCCCTTGAGGAACAGCCGGGACGCGCTCGCGGCCATGGCGTGGAGTTCTTTTGAATGGACGATCCGTTACCTTCTGGTCTGGCTGATCAGATCATCGACCTCGAGGTCTATCAACGGCTTAACCTCACATCTGTCCTGGCCGAGTTGCCGGGTCATGGCACCAGCCTCGACGGCGACACCCCGGTGGCGGCGCTGGACCGGCTGTTCGCGCTCCATCCCCGCCTGCCAGGCGTCATCCTGACCGAGAACGGCGGCTACTCCAGTATGATCTCGCGGCGGACGTATATGGAGGCGCTGCGCCGGGCGCCGTTGCGGGACGCGTTCCTGGCTGGGCCGGTGGCGGCACTGGCGGCGGGGACGATGGCGGAGCCGCTGGTGCTGATGGCCGGGGACAGGATCGAACTGGCTGCCCAGCTTGCGATGGTGCGGCCGCACGAGGCGTTCTACGACCCGATCGTGATCGATCACGGCACCGGAGGGGTGCGGCTGATCGATATCCAGGTGGTGCTGTTCGCGCTTTCCTGTATTTTCCAAATCGCCAACGCCGAGAACGATACTCTTGCCCGCAACATCCGCAGCTATACCAAGCGGCTGGAGACGGCGCTCGACCATTTGAAGGCGACCGAGGAGAAGCTGCTGGCCGATATTCGGGCCCGCGAACAGACCGAGCAGGCGCTGCGGACGAGCGAGCGGCGGTTCCGGGAACTGATCGACGGCTCGATCCAGGGCATCCTGATCCAACGCGCCAACCAGCCGCTCTTTTGCAACCGCGCGCTTGCTTCGATGTACGGCTTCCCCTCCGCCGACGCCGTGCTGGCCGCCGGTCCGACGCTCAGCCGGCTTCAGGGCCGCACCACATCGGGCGCCGGCCTTAGTTCCGGCGGGACCGGCGGGACCGGGGGGACTGGGGGGACTGGTGCTGCGGCGGGAAGCGCTGTGCCTGATCCCCCAGGCAGCCCCGAGGCGGAGGCCACGATCGAGACTCGCCCGCGGCGCGAGTGCCATCGACGGGTTGACGGCCGGCCGGTGTGGGTGGACCTGATCGAACGCCCGGTTGACTGGATGGGCGAGCCGGCGATTCAGGTGACGGTGGTCGATGTTACCGATCAGGTGCAGTCCCAGCGGGCCGAGCGGCTGCTGCGCGAGGTGATCGACAATCTCAGCGACTCGTTCCTGCTGGCGGACGCCGACGGCGAGGTGGTGTTCTCCAACCGGCGCTTCCACGAGTTGTTCGACCATTTGCCGCCGGCGGAGGCCATCCGTGGCTGGCCGGTGGAGGCACTGTTCCGTCGGTCGCTCGAAGCGGGCCGGGTGCGGGAGCCGCGGGCGATCGCGGACCCCGAAGGCTGGCTGGCCGATCGGGTGGCGGCGTTCCGGGCCGGCCGCGGCGAGCCGGTCGAGCGCTACGACCGCGGCGCCTGGTTTTTGGTGAAGGAGCAGGGCACCAGCGACGGCGGCGCGGTCGCGATTCGCACCGAGATCACGGCGCTGAAAAAAGCTCAGACCGAGGCCGCGGCCCAGTCGGAGCGGCTGCGGACCGCCATCGATGTCATGCCTCATGGCATCTTGATGTATGACGATCACCTCACGATCGAGCTCTTCAATCAGGAGTTCGTCCGGCTATGGGACTACCCGGCGGATATGGTCCGACCCGGCAAACGGCTGACCGACCTCTTGATTTATAACTGGTATCGGGGCGACTACGGGGAGAGCCAACGCCAGGCGGCGATTTCGGAGGCGATCGAGCGCATGCGCTCGAGCCGGCTGGCCAGCTATGAGCGGGTGCTGGCCGACCAGCGGGTGCTGGAGGTGCGCACACGCCCGCGCGCCGAGGGCGGTTTCGTCGTCACCTACGCCGACATCACCGAGCGCAAACGGGCCGAAGAGGTCGAGATCAAAATGCGCGAGCGGCTGACGCTTGCGTTGGCCGCCAGCGGAGCGGGGGTGTGGGATCTCGATCTCCGCTCGGGCCGGCGCTGGTGGTCACCCGAATTTCTCGACATGGTCGGCCACGATGCCGACTCGATGCCGATGACCACCGCGGCCTGGCAGGCGCTGGTGCATCCCGAGGACCTCGCCAAGGTGCGAACGGCCGGCAAGCGCCACCTCTCCGGCCAGGATGCAGAATTCCGGGCCCAGTACCGGGTGCGCCACCGCGACGGGCGATGGCTGTGGATCGAGGATGTGGGCCGCGCGGTCCGCAATGCGGAGGGCACGCCGGTCCGCTTCTCCGGTGCGGTGATCGACATCACGCAACGAATGCGGGCACAAGAGGCGGTACGGGAGAGCGAGCAGCGGTTGAGCCTGGCGCTCAGCGCCGCTGCCGCGTGCGTCTGGGACCTCGACCTGCCGACCCGCGCGCTCTGGTGGTCGCCCGAGTTCTACGAATTGACCGGGACCGCCCCCGGTGCGCTGCCGATGTCGACCGAGAGTTGGCGGTCGCTGGTTCATCCCGACGACCGCGAGGCGATCCGCGCCGCGGCCAAACGCCACCTCGCCGATCCCGAGCGCGAATTCCGGGTGCAATACCGCCTGCGCGGACGCGACGGCACCTGGATATGGGTTGAGGACATCGGCCAGGCGGTCCGGCGGGCCGACGGCGTCCCGATCCGCTTCACCGGGTCGATCGTCGATATCAGCCGGCGCAAGGCGGCAGAGGAAGCGCTGGCCCGCAAATCGGCGATTCTGGAAACCACCCTGGAGACCATGGACCAGGGCATCAGCATGTTCGACCGCAACCTGAGGTTGATTGCCGCCAACCGACGATTCTTCGAGCTGATGGACTTTCCGAGCCACCTCGGCGCCATGGGGACGCCGTTTGAGGCGTTCATCCGTACCAACGCCGAGCGCGGCGAGTACGGCCCCGGCGACGTCGAGGAACAGGTACAGGAGCGGATCGCTCTCGCCCGCCGGTTCGAGCCCCACCTCTATGAACGCACGCGCCCGAACGGGGCGGTGCTGGAGGTGTGGGGGGCGCCGGTGGTCGGCGGCGGCTTCGTCACCACATACACAGACATTACCGTCCGCCGGCGGGCGATGGAAGAGTTGCGCCAGAGCCGGCGCCTGCTGACCGGAGTGATCGACGCCATCCCTGCGACCATCAACGTCAAGGATACCGAGCTGCGCTATGTGCTGATGAACTCCTATCAGGCGCAGTTGCTGGAGCTGGGGACCGAGGACGCGATCGGGCGCACCGCCGGCGAAGTGCTGGGGCGCGGGCCCGGGGACGAGTGGGGCCGACGCGATCGCTGGGTGCTGGAAACCGGGGCGGAGATCCCATTCTTCGAGGAGCGGTTCACCTTTCCCGACGGCAGCCACAAGTACTGGCTCACCACCAAGCGCCCCCTGCGCGACGACAGCGGCCAGGTGGTGCATGTGCTGACGGTCGGGATCGACATCACCGAGCGCAAGGACGCGGAGGAGGCGCTGCGCAACAACGAACGTCTGTTGGGGGAAATCCTTGAATCAAGCCCGATCGGGGTGTTGATCGGCGAGCAGGGACAGCGGCCCCTGTTCTGGAATTCCCGTTTCCTCGAGCTCCATCAGGTCGACCGCGACTACCTCCAGTCCGGACGCCCGCCCTGGGGGTACGTCAACCCCGACGACGGCGACCGGCTGATCGAGGCGATGGCCGAGCCGGGCGGGATCGCCAACACCGAAATCCACCTGAAGCGGCTCAACGGCAGCTCCTGGTGGGCGAGCTTCCAGATGCGGCGGACCGAGTTCCTTGGTACCTCCGCCCATATCGTCTGGACCTATGATATTTCGGAGCAAAAGCTGGCCGAGGAGACGCTGCGGCACGCCAAGGATCAGGCGGAGGCGGCGACCCGGGCCAAATCAATCTTCCTCGCCACCATGAGCCACGAGATCCGGACGCCGATGAACGGCGTGCTTGGCCTGCTCGAGCTGCTCGGCCACACCCGGCTTGATGGCGACCAGCAACAGATGGTCGGTACGGTCCGCGAGTCGGCGCTGTCGCTCTTGCGGATTATTGATGATATTCTCGACTTTTCCAAGATCGAGGCGGGCCGGCTGGATCTTGAACGCATGCCGCTGTCGATGACCGCGGTGGTGGAGGGCGTGGCCGCCACGCTCGCCAGCAACGCCCGGCGCAAGGGGATCTCCCTGATTTCCTTTGTCGATCCCGCGATCCCGGCGCAGGTGCTGGGCGATGCCGTACGTCTGCGCCAGATATTCTTCAACCTCGGCGGCAACGCGATCAAGTTCACCGCCCATGGGCGGGTGGTGCTACGGGCCCGGTTGCTCGGCATCCTGCCGGCCGCGAGCGCGGACGGCACGGGCGACGGAGCTGACGAGGGAGCGGGCGGCGCTGTGGGGAACCCGACGGCATCCCGGACAGGTACGGGTACGGGTACGGATGCTGATGCGGGTACGGATGCGGATGCGGATTCGGGTACGGAGTCCGGTGCGGGGAGTGGTGCGAGGAGCGGCACCGGAATTGGCACGCGCGCGCTGGTGCGTCTGGAGATCGCCGATACCGGCATCGGCATCACGTCCGAGCAGCGCGAGCGGCTGTTCCAGCCGTTTTCGCAGGCCGAGAGTTCAACGACACGCCGATTCGGCGGCACCGGACTCGGGCTTTCGATCTGCCGACAACTTATCCAGCTCATGGGCGGGACCATCGGCGTCGACAGCACGCCCGGGCAGGGCACCACCTTCTGGGCCGAGGCGGCGTTTGAGTTGCCGCGGATCGACCAGCGATCCACGGCGGTGCCCCAGAACCTGGCAATCGACCTCTCCCGGGTTGAGGTCCTGACCGCGATTGCCGATCCCGATCTCACGCAGACCGTTGCCGGCTATCTCGGTGCGGCCGGCGCACGCATGGCGCCGGTGACCGCAGCCCCCTCCAGTCTCGGCCGGGGCGGGGCGTACGGATATGGGGAGAACGGGAACGGCACGGATGAGAGCGTTGACGATGGTGGTTTCGGCGCCAACGACCGGCGTCGGGTGATTGTGGTGGACGTGAGCGATGCCGGCTGTGATGCCGCGGAGGGCCGGCGCCGGCTGGCCGGGGTGGCAATGGCGCCGGGGGATCGCGTACTCCTGATCGGTACTGGCGATCGCGGTCCGGCCTCCTGCCGAGGTGACGGGATTGCCGGCTGCGTCGACACGCCGTTGCGGCGATCGACCCTGGTCCGCGCGGTGGCGGTGGCGGCCGGCCTCGCCTCGCCCGAGCCGGAGGCGGCGGCGCTCGAGGCCGCGGCTGCGGCGACAGTATCGACAGGACGCCACGGTCCGCCGCCGTCGGCCGAGGTGGCCCAGGCCGAAGGCCGGCTGGTCCTGATTGCCGACGATCACGCGACCAACCGGGAGGTGATCCGGCGCCAGCTCACCATGCTGGGGATCGCCTGCGAGGTGGTCGAGAATGGGCTGCTGGCACTGGAAGCAGTACGGAGCGGGCGCTTTGGGGCACTGGTTACCGACTGTCACATGCCGGAGATGGATGGATACGACCTGGCCCGCGAAATCCGCCGGCTTGAGCGCGCCCAGCCGCCGACACGGCCGCTTCCGATCATCGCCATCACCGCCAACGCGCTCCAGGGCGAGGCCGACCGCTGTCTTGCAGCCGGCATGGATGATTACCTGAGCAAGCCGGTGGAACTGGCGCGGCTCGACGACTGCCTCAAGCGCTGGCTGCCACGGCGGCCACGTGCGAACGTACAGCCGACGGCGGCCGACGTGCCCGGCCCCACCTTTGCCGAAGGGGTATCCGCGGTAACGCTGCCGTCCTGGCCCACCGGCGCGCCGCAGACCGATGACGGCGACGCTGCGATGACCGCGACGGCGCCCGCGGCCGTGATGACGGATGCGGACACGGACGCGGCGGCCCCACCCAAGGCAGACATGGCGGCGCCCATTGAGGCGGCGCCAATTGATGTGAGCCACCTTGCCGAGTTATTCGACAACGACCCTGAGCTCATCCACGGCATGCTGCTGAACTTCCTGGAGGCAAGCCAGCCGATTGCCGCCGATATCGTGATGGCCGCCGAGGCGCGGGACCTGGGCGAGGTGCGCGACCACGCCCACAAACTGAAAGGCGCTTCGGGCATGATCCGGGCCGGCGAGTTGTCCGCGGCGGCAATGGAGATCGAACGCGCGGCCAAGCAGGGCGACTGGACGATGATCGACCGCCAGGTCCCGGCACTGAACGCCGCACTTGAACGGGTCGACCGCTACGTCCAGGGTTACGGGGCCACCTCCTTGACCGGTGCGCCCGCGTAGCCAAGCGACGCGCAGAGAAGAATAATCCAGCTTTGCCGGTTGGCCGCACCTAATACCAATGAGCGTTATGTTTCATCCATTGCCTGGGGCGTTTCCGACTTCTCGCCGGCCGTCAGGGGACGCTGTCCCCCGACACCCCCAGCCAAAGGCCAGTCGGCCTTTGGAAACCGGTTATAGGAGCAATGGATCAAGCTTTAAGCTCGCTGGTATAACTATACCAACCAGCGCAATGTTTGACCCATTGCCTTTAGCCGGTTTCCAAAGGCCTTTCGGCCGTTGGCTGGGGGTGTCGGGGGACGGCGTCCCCTGACGGCCGGCGAGAAGCCGGCGCCGCCATGAGGCAGTGGACCAGACATTTCGCTCCCTGGTATTGGGCCCTCTGCTCCCCAATATTGTATGGTTTCCAAAGTGCTTTCTTTGTTACAAGAAGAGGGGCTTTGGTTTGGGGTGTCCGGGGACAAAGCCCCCTTTTTGGGGTGTCCGGGGACAAAGCCCCCTTATTGTTTTCGGCAGTTATGCCGGCTATGTCACCGCTTTTCCTCAGGACACTGCCCACGGCGCATAAAGCATGCCCCTGCGTCAATATGTTCAGGGTTCCACATCATGGCCGACAACCAAGTTTCTCGGATCACAGTCAGAGGATTCAAGTCAATCCGGGACGTAACGCTTGAGCTGCGCGATCTCAACGTGCTGATTGGGCCGAACGGCGCTGGAAAGTCAAACCTGATCGCATTTTTTCGTATGCTTGCCTATATGCTTTCGTCGAACGGTTCACTGCGACTTTATGTCGGCCGAACCTACGGAGCCAGCAGGATTCTACACGATGGCCCGGCGCGAACCCACGAAATTGAAGGACTTTTGGAGTTCGACACCAAGGCTGGCCACAACGAGTACGCATTTCGCCTGTTTCACGCGGCCGGCGACACGCTCGTCTTTGCGGATGAGAGATGCCGCTTTTACAACCCCGCCTGGGGTAGCAACCAAAGATGGATTGAACTTGGGGTGGGACATAAGGAGTCCGGTCTGCTCTCCGCCCCAGCGCCCGGAAGAACCGCGCCGACCATTCTCGGCCTGCTCCGAGGATACGTCGTCTATCAGTTCCACGACACGTCCGCATCGGCCAGAATCAAGACCAAGTGGGCTGTCGGGGATAACCGCTTCCTCAAGGAGGATGGCGCCAATCTCGCGCCAATTCTGTTGCGACTGAGGGAGCGCAATAGAAAATATTATGACAGGATCGTCAGTTCGTTGCACGATGTTCTTCCGTTCTTTGCGGATTTTGTCCTGGAGCCCGACAACGGCTCCGTCTACCTTCAGTGGATGGAGCGAGAATCGGACATGATATTCGGCGTCGATCAGGCGGCCGACGGCATGCTGCGCACCCTGTCGCTGTTCTCGCTGCTCCAACTGCCGCCGGAGGATTTGCCATCCCTGTTGATTCTGGACGAGCCCGAGTTGGGGCTGCATCCGGCGGCCATCGGTATCATGGCAGGAATGCTCAAGGCGCTTTCCGCCCAGCGACAGATACTGATGGCCACGCAATCACCGGCACTGCTTGACCACTTCAGTGCCGACGATGTCATCGTGGTTGAGCGCCGGGGCCGCGAGTCGATCTACTCCCGGCAAAGCAGCGACAAATTGGCCGAGTGGCGCAAAGAATATTCAATGAGCGAACTATGGAACAAGAACGTCTTTGGTGGGCGCCCGTAGGCCAAGCGGAGAGCACGATGATCCGGTTGCATATCCTGGTCGAGGGTGAGACCGAGGAGCGCTTCGTGAAAAGGGTTCTGGCACCCCACCTCGAGGATTATAGCGTTAGAACGTCAGTGATATGCTTAGGGGGATGGAATAGTTACCAGAAGGCTCAGCGTGAGATTTGGCGATGGTGGCGCGATTGCGGCGGCGAGGATGCATGGTTTACCACCATGCTCGACCTTTACAAAATTCCACTGGACTTTCCAGGTCTTGACGGCGCGAAAGCGCTGCGCGACCCCTATAAGAGAGTATCTTCACTCGAGGAGAGATTTTCACAGGAGATTGCTACCGATGAGTTCTGGCGCTTCATTCCGCATCTTCAGCTCCATGAGTTTGAGGCGCTGATTCTGGCCGATCCGGCCAAACTCGACTGGGAGTTTCTCGAGCATGACGAGGCAATCTCCAAGCTGGTATCCCTGACCAAGCGTTACGATTCGCCTGAGTTAATCAATGATGGCCCCGAGACCGCACCATCGAAGCGGATCATCCGTGAAATTCCGACCTACGAGAAACTCAAGCCGAAAGCAGGGCCGATAGTTGCCGGGAAGATATCTTTGCCCGTGATGCGTGCACGCTGCCCACACTTCGGCGGCTGGGTGACCCGCCTGGAAACGCTTGACAAACCGGCATGATGGTGACACCTCAGCGCTCCGCCCCTCCCCTCCCCTCCGTCGCCGACGGGAACGCATGACGCAGCTCCCGCAGCTCTGGCACGCTGTTATACCGGCGAGCTTAAAGCTTGATCCATTGCTCCTATAATACCGGCGAGCGTAATGATTGATCCATTGCCTGCGGCGTCGCCGGCTCGCGCCGGCCGTCAGGGGACGCTGTCCCCCGACACCCCCAGCCAAAGGCCAGTCGGCCTTTGGAAACC
>Ga0172367_10009174_pt1 | contig 10898 bp, 7 predicted proteins | sample Lak10m_FD_114542 | JGI IMG/M metagenome (GOLD analysis project Ga0172367, IMG submission 114542) | Freshwater microbial communities from Kabuno Bay, South-Kivu, Congo - kab_022012_10m | ecosystem: Environmental > Aquatic > Freshwater > Lake | place: Democratic Republic of the Congo: South-Kivu...
CATAGACGCGACGCTGCATGAGTACCTGTACCGACCAGAGTGCCAACGCGGCACCTCCGAACGCCGCCATATATATGAGTATCTGCGCTCCGACTTCCGACCCTTGCACCCAGAACAACTGACTGGCTCCGGCAATCACAATCAGCAGTACGAGAATCACTCCAGCGAGTCTTTCAGTGGCGTCACTCAGCCCCCACCACTTCGGCAGCACCACGCTGGCACCCCACCCTCGGTCTGCTTGTTCAAGTACCGCCTCAGTCTCCGCCTCGAGTCGCTGTTGCAACGAAGACCCCTCCTTGGTTGGGTCGGGGTCTGGGTTCGGCGGATTCCACGCGGGGTCACGCTCTTCAAATCGGTCATTACTCGGCATGCGTCATTATTACCAGAATTGCCGCTAGTCGAGGAACTCGAGCATCGCTTACTCGAGCTCGTTGTAAAGGGTCCCACCGAGTACCTCGACAGACTCTGATTTCCCGAGAACAATCTCCCAGAATTCACCCGACTCGTCAGACTCAGCGTTACGTGCCGACAAACGAATCTTTCCACCGCCAATCGATTCAGCCCTAAGCAGCCACTCACTGAAGCTGAAGTCGGCAAGCCTCCCATCAATCTCACCGTGATGACCCCCGATTGAACTGACCGACGGATTCTCTGTCGTGCCGTCACTCTCGAATCTCAGCCAACCAAGATCGATGAGTGAGCCACCAACGGTAATCCCAGAGACATTGATTGCTCTTCCAATCGTGGCAAATGCGTTGTCGAAGACGGCGTCGAAGCTGGCACCACTAATTCCAGCACGACCAGCTTTTCCGACTTTGCCAGATTTCCAACCGGTAACGCTGTTCACGACATGGCCAGACTGCCGAACCCCACCACCGATAATGGTGACGCCTCGTGTCGATTTTTTCGAAACTTCTAGGCCCTTGCAGCCATCGGTGTCGGCATTGTCAAAGTTGCAGCCTGTTATTCGCGCACCCTCGAAGTCTGAGTTCTCTAGATCAGCGTTACTGAAGTCGCAGCCGGTGAGCGACGCTCCCGCAAAGTTTGAGTTGTCGAGGTCAGCGTTACTGAAATCAACCCCCGAAAGCGAGGCACCTATGAAAGTAGATCGCTCTAGTTCTGCATTGCTGAAATCGCATCCCGCAAGAGATGCCCCTGAGAAGTCAGAATCCGCCAATTCGTGATTGGAGAAGTCGACTCCCGTAAGGGATTGGCCCGAGAAGTCTCCGGACCCCTTTCCTTTTTTCCTGCGTGCCATCTGCGGTACCCCTCCGAATCGTATCTCATCAATGCGCTTCGGCAGTCAAGCAAACCCTAGGCTTGCGGATTGCCGATTGGTTTGGCAGGCTGAAACGCAGAGAGAGGGTAACTCGTGCCTAGGGACTATTCAGCCAAGCGCCTGATGGGTGTTGATTTCAGCGGCCAGGATCTCTCAGAGGCAGACTTTTCAAATGCGAATCTAAACGGATGTCAGTTTGTTGGTTCGAACCTCCGTTCAGCAAGCTTTGAGTCAGTTCGTGCGATGGGTTGCAATTTCGATGATGCTGATCTCACGGATGCTCAGTTTGAAGGGGCGCGATTCATGGCCAGCACATTTCGGGATGCCATCCTTGCTGGTTCGGATCTTGAAGAAGCATCGCTGATGGGTTGCGACCTCAGTGGAGCCATCGATGAAGTTACCGACGAAGAGGTTGAGGATGACGAGGTTGAGGATGACGAGGTTGAGGATGACGAGGTGGCCGATGATGAGGTTGAGGATGAAGAGGTTGAGAGTTGCACCATCCGACGTGCCAGCAATCAACGGAATAGCGGTGGCAGTGTTAATAGGATCTCTGTCTTGACATTCACTCAAGAGTTTCGTCGTCGTCCAGCGATGACGATAGTCGCCTCGAGTGAATCTCGACCGTTAGTTGATAGCCAACTACGGTCAGTAGGAAAGTGGCGAAGAGCGAGATGATTCCACGTGTGATGCCGCGCGCAACGTTCTCCAATGGTTCGATCAAGAATGTAATTCCAATAATGGCGGCGCCACCAATGCTCCCGTACTTTCGTCTAACTCGCCCGTCAAAGTGGCTAAGCGCAAGAGCCACAAGTGTCGTAGCTGCAATGGGAGTAATGACCTGCATGAACGGCCGTGAAACGAGCGACAGCATGAACCCGGAAACCGCTCCAGCTAGTCCTATGCGACTGAGGCCAAGCATGGAGGTCCAGAGTCTCTCGTCGCTACATGAACCGCGCGAAAGCCACTATCAGAAGCAGCGCTAGACCGAGTCCACCAGCCCTCATTAACCACACTGCTGGGTTGGACTCACATGAGCCAGCACAGAGTGGGTCGCCACACTCTGAACATGGAGCGCTCTCATGTGGAGCATCTATGGGGCTTGCGAAAGGCACTTGCCAAGTTTGCCCCGCCAGGCGAAGATTTACAAGGGGCACTTTGGCAAGACGCTATTGTTCTGTAGGGCAAACGAGGCTAGGTAAAGATGAGAGATACTAGAGAAAAATTTCTGGTCATCGTCGCTGTCCTCGTATTGGGCTTTAGCTGTTTTGTTGGTGTTGTCTCGACTGTCCAAGCAGACGCGATTTCTAGCGACAACATTGACATTTATGTTTTGGTTGATGAGTCAAGCAGCCTGTCAGAGCGCGACATTCAGCTGGAGCGTGAAGCAGTTGAAGGCATCGTCTCACTTCAAACGATTAAGAAGCGAGGTATCCGAGTTGGAATAGTTCCATTTAGTAGTGGTCCAAGCTCACCACGTCGGCTCGCTGGCTGTGAGTTGCTGCCCGTGGATGACGGAAACGATTTGGTCCTTGCCGAGTGTGCTCGACGAATTCGTCGTCAGTTTGGCGAAGCTGGCAACACGGACTTTGCCACGGCGTTTAGCGATGTAGCGGATCGAGTTGAAGGTTCTGAGGACGAGGGTCGCCTTCCAGTCATTGTCTTGCTTACGGATGGAATATTTGATCCGGACGGGGATCAGGTGACATCGGCAGACGAGCTGACCGCACTAGACGCGTCAATCGCAAGATTGAAAGATCATGAGATTTCTATCTGGGGTCTCGGTTTTGGGAATGCGAATATTACTGCACTCGAGTCGTATTCGTTAGCGACGAGGAAGCCTCGTGGCAACTGTGACACAGAAGCGAACTCAAGGATTGTTGAGAAATCTAATCTGGCTATCCAACTGAAAGTCATTATCGGAGAAGCCACGTGTACTGATGTGACACCCCCGGAGCCGACACCCAGCATCAGATTCGTACATCCCTTGATTGACACAGTCGTCGTCACGGTGGTGGCTCGCGACTCAACCAAGCCGACTCTTAAAGGCCCAAATGGTACGGACCTCTGTCTAGCAACATTTGTCGAGATATCACCGAGGACGTTTCAATGCATTGTCACAGAGGATGGCTCTAATTCTGGTCGTTGGACTGCCGCTGCCGGACCAGGCGCGTCGGCCTCGTGGGAATTTTTCGGAAACGTTTTACTTGAGTTCGATCAATGTCCAAGCCCTTCGTCATTGCTTGTAAGTCGTCTGGATGGCAAGCCAATCAACTTCGCTGCAGCAGTGCTCTGGCCGAACGTTGAGCTAGCCATCGGGGATCGCTCCCTAGGTCGAGCAACGCTCCAGCAAGAGTCGGTATCGCTGGCGACATCGTTCGGATCACTGCCAAAAGTCGGACTTCTCAGTGCGCGAAGCTCGGATGTCGCGAAACGTGACGGTCTCCCACGTTTGAACATTCGTCCAGCGACATGCGACTTGGCCCTCCCGCCTCCACCGACAACGTCATTGCCTCCACCGACAACGACGCCCCCAACGACGACCGTTCCACCGCCGCCGTGTGATGTTACTGATACATGTCCACCACCGCCCCCGCCATATTGGTTGTTCGCCACCATCATCTTCGCGGGAGCGGCGTTGTCTTACGCGTTAGTTCGATGGCGAAAGAGTCGCATGTTCCCACCAGGAACTAGCATTCTGCAACGGTCGCCGGTCAATGACCGTGCATGGATTGATCCAATGGGTGAGATTGGAAGTGATATCGGAGATAAGAAGAAAGTTTCTGTGGTAGTTGACCGAGTCAATAAGAAGATTTCCGTTGATGCTTATGGCAGTGCGTGTGACTATGTCATCTCAACCGCTGGTGGTCAGTTGTTAATCGAAGCAGGAGTTGAAGAGAGCGAAGAGTCGGACGATGAGACAAAAGCATCACCTTCCAAAATTCCGGCGCGTCTAGAACCATTCGGTCTACCAATAGTGCTCGAGCAAGGAATCGTAATTCGTGTTGAAAGACCTGATACAGATTCAGAAGAAGATGAAATCACAACCTAGTTACAAAGAGGGAGAAAAAGGCCATGATTAGACAACGCATTCTCTACGTGGGAATTGGTGGAAGCGGACTTGATCTTGGAATCAAGTTAGACGAAGCACTACGTCGTGAAATTTGTGGATTGGACGGCAGAGCGTTGATAAAGAGCGGTTCGTTCCCTGGGTATCGTCCCAATCAGCTTCCTTCGTTTGTTCAGTCGCTGTATATCGACTTTGCTGCCGAATCGCTAGCGCACGTTACGAAGAACATACGTGGTGGTAATGCCGTGGCAGCAAGCAATCTGATTCCGACGATTGACAATTACTCTGCTGTCGCTACGGCACTGCGACTCCACAGTGGGTCCGACTTCCCGTGGATTCCGCCGGCGGCTGGTGAACCCAACATAAAGCCATTAAACGGTGGTGCAGGTCAGTTCCCAACTGTTGGACGTGCAGCCTTCTTTGAATCAATCAAGAGTCAGACATACAAGAAGGCGATTGGTGTCGATATTTCACGCGTCATAAACCTTCTTGATGAATCGATTGGCGAGCTCTCCGAATACACCGGACAGAACTGTGTGTCCGATGTTGCGGTTTATGTTGGGTTTTCAATGTCTGGCGGAACGGGATGTGGCATATTCCTCGATGTCATCCAGTTACTGATGCACGAGTTTCATAACACACTTCCTAAAGTCGGCGTAACAATCCTTCCGATCGTGCTTTTGCCTAGTACTTTCGACGGATTGTTGCCAGCCGACAACGAGCGCCGGGCGAAGCTCAATGCCGCTCGCGCTCTCTTGGACTTGACCGAGACAATCGAACAACTGCAAAGTCCGAACACTTCTAGACGGGCTGACTTCAGAATCAAATACCCAGACTCCACTGTTGGGTCTAATGGTGTCGTGGGAGTCGAGTTCTTGGGTCGGGCTCCAATGATTCCAGTGGCGACGCTCGTGGAGAAGCCGGGGATTATGGCACGTGACGACGTCGCTCGCTCTGTAGCAGCGTCGATTGTTGCGCAATCGAGCACCGTGCGAGAAGTTAAAGGCGCAGCAGCTGCGGTCGGGGCGTCTCCTGAGAACAAAAACTCCTTTATCGAAGATCTCATCAACCTGATTCCGCAGATCCAGACCCCTCACAAATTTGGGTTAGGAACTCATCCGTTGATGCCCATGGTTTCAGCATCATTGACGCTTCCATCTAGGAAGATTGCGGACATTGTGGCCAAGCAGATTATTGCGGAAGGACTTGAAGACATTGAGCGTCAACAGCGAACGCAGGGGACTCAGGCAACGACATCTGCGAACTGGAAAGATGTGCTTCCACACTGGCGATTGGATGATCTAACTCGCCCTGAGACGTTCGATGCAGATACGCATCTCCGGTTCGCACCGAAGACTCAGCCGAAGTCAGCGAGCGAACTCGAAGAGCAGCTAAACAGGTTGCGAGGTCAAGTCAGTGCCGCTATTCCAGTGATTGAGACTTCAATTAAGCAGAGAATCGCACAGCGATCTGTCTTCCAGGTTCTTGAGGGTCTCAGGAAGTATCTGGTCGCTGAAGGTCTTAAGTCAGGACTAGATCTTCCCACGGCGATCATCGTTGCCGGGCGCGCCTTGAGCGAGTTGGAAACAAAGCGCAGCGTGACCTCCGATGCAGCTGTAACTAGAACACCAAAAAAGAAGAAGGGTCTCTCTCTGTTGCCCCGAAAATTGGATCCAGCGACTATCAAGTCGTCATTCGAAAATGCTCGAAAGAGCTTTGAAGCCGATGTGGAGTCGAGATGGTGGATTCAGTGGTCAAGTCAGACAGCTGCATGGTCGAACAGCGTCGAGACCGGTAAGTCACAGCTTCTCGATTTGCAACGAATTCTTGAGTCCTTGCGCGATGAGTTCAAGAAGCAGGTTATTTCTGATCAGTCAGAACTTGGGCAAGCACGAGTTGGAATTGTAAATTTTGTGCCTACTAATGGCCGATCTGTCGGTGATGCTTTAGCTCAGCTCACAATAGGTACAGCAACTCAGATTCGTCGCAACATTCAGTTAGAAGATCAGTCTCCGGCTGCGTTGCTTCGTGCACTGGCGTGTCGGGAGAACTACAACGCCTGGTCTGAGATGGTTGATCGTCATGCGAAGAAACAGAATCTCACGCAAGTCTTTGATGCCCTAGTCGATCCGGTGAGAGATGCAGTCGAGATTGCGATGACTGGCACCGAAGCGGTGCCTGGAACCTTGCCACGCCTCGGGCAATTGCTGACTAACGTTGCTAATTCGTCGACATCGCCTGAGGGTTCAGCGTTGCGGCTGGCACTAAGCGAACTAATGCCAGATGGGTTGATTCCTGGAGGTGCTTTTAAGACTGGTCGTGTGCTGATCAGTTACCCCGGATCTAAAAATGAAGATGTCCAGAAGATGATCAAGGACTGCTTGAGTCTTGGTGGTAAGTACCGAGATCTTCTGTCGAAGGACACTCGAGAGGAATGGACTGCAACTGGCGATAGTGACGTGCTAACCGTCAACGTCAATCTCATTGGCCAGGGACTTCTTGACAATCGGGAGACCCGTGAGATTCTCCTTCGATGGAGAGAGGCAATCACTTCACCAATTGACGACAAACTGAAGTGGCGTCAACGACGCAACTTTAAAAACATCGATCAAATTTTCACCGGTCGCACGCAGGACCATCTATTGAGCGCACTGGTTTCCGCGCTATTCAGCGGCAACCTTGAGGTGACAGCCGGAACGCTCGAGGAGCCTGCTCGTCTGCTTTTGAAGGATGCCTCTGGACAGGTCGCTGATCTCGCTCGCGTAGAGATTGACGTTCCGCATCTACGCGGATTCTCATCGTGGCCGAATGTGCTTTATGCCTTTGAGCGCATGGTGTTAGAAATCGATACGGCGGCTGACTTCAGGGGGACTGTAGTGGGGCAGATGTTTGAAACACGTCCACCGATTCTCCAGGGAGACGTAAATGCAACAATTCCTCCTGTCGTCAGAACAATATTGCAGATTCGATCTGCGGAACTTGAAAAGTTGCGAGTTGCCGCATCTGGGTCAAACTACGGAGAGGGAGCTCTTCGAATGATAAATAACGCTGTTGAGTTCTGGGAGCGAGGCTTGGTTAATGCCATTGACTTCGAGATACCAGGTGCGTTTTATAAGTCTCTTGGCGCTGCAATCAGCGAAAGGGAGCCGGGCTTCGTGTGGCGGTAATTCGTGAAGCCTCCGTTTTAGTCCTAGATCTTGGGGAGGTTAATGACGCTCCAAAGTCATATGACGAGCTAGTCAAAATTCACAAACCAGACTTTGTATCTGAGGGTGTAGTTCGACCGTGGAATCTCCTGATAATCGACAAGTCTGAATCTTTTTCGGCCCACTTGCAGCTTTACGAATCGATACTTCAGAGCCCGACGCGGCCTCGGCTCATACTTTTGCTCGACGGTCAGCTCTTTGATACAGCGACATCTGCGCCATCCGTGCAGCTTCCAGAGGTGTTTCAGGATCATCGGTCTCAGGTAAGACTGATTTCGATTACCGATCGAGCTGGATGTGAGTGGGCGGTAGGTGAGCCGTTGCCATCTGGAATCGCATATTGGTCTCACGATCCCGACGGTGAGACAACTATCGATGTTCTCTGCGAGCCGCTCGCAATAGAGCCGGTATTTAATGCAATGTTCGAAGCTACAGAGACAGGTGGCTACGATGCCTGGTCACTTGGAACCAGACAAGTTTGGTTCGGACGTCTCCCTCAGAAGGCAACGGCTGACTCACTTTATGAGACTGGTCAGGCTTTGGTAGGCGATGACGGGGATGCGACTCTCTTGCCTCGGAGCGCAGATTGGGAGATACCGCAGGCCCTTAGCGGAGGTGCAACGGAAGATGACCTGCTGACAGTGTCTGATGGGTCGATTCTCGACTCGTACCAATCAATACGAAAACAGATCTCTAGCGAGAAACTAAGATTTGGAATTACTGGACGAAGACAGGTACTGAAACGAGTTTCAAGCTTTCCTGAGCATCATCTTCGCATAATCAAGCAAGTCGAAGAGAAGAGTTTGACGGCGAATACAAATGTCTCAGTGCTGCTCTCATCAATTGACGCACGCGATGGATTTAATGAGGAAGAGAACAGAAAGTTTGATCGACTTGGAATAGTGATTAAAAGATCAGACGATCGTCGATCAATCTATAGAGATGTGGCGACTCAGTTAAATGATCGAATAGTCGATGGCGTTAGAGACTGGATTCGCACTGGTCACAGCATCGCTCCACTTATTATCACCGTCGACGACACCATCGAGAAGGTCGTACCGCGAGAACCGCAGGAGATAGTGGATGACTTCTCTTCGGTTTCTATGGAACCGAGTATTGAGCAATTAGACAAATCCCGAACCAACCTTCCCAAGGGACCGTTGATGAAGATTGGGAAACTCGTTGCAAAGGCGCTCGAGCCGGTTTGGGCCAGATTCACATTTGTTGTTCTCTTTTCGTGGGTGGTTGCCACGGGTATGTTTGAGGCTTTTGATCAGGGCCGCACTCCAGGCTTTCTTCCCGTGCCTGAGTCGATTCGCGCTGTAACTGCGGACATTTTTGTCATTGTCGCGATTGTCCTCGCGCTTGTTGTGCTGGCGCTTGGAGGTCTGCTTCTCCACGTTGACTCGAGAATTCGTTCATGGGGTAAGCGAGTCGGATTCCTTGAACTTGAGCGCGTGATTGATCAGCAGCAGGAATTTCTTGAGAGCGTCGTACTAAATGAGTGGGTATTGAACAAGACGCGCAGACGAACAGCTGCATCTTTGAAGTTTTTAAACGAGACGCTAAGGGGTTTGTCAGAAGTAATCCGCTCTCGCCTTATCGACAACCACGAGAGTCTCGCCAAACAGCCAGATGCTCAACTGTCGCCAAATCCCGCGATTCGACGTGACCTGAATGATGTGGCTGCAGCTGGGACATTCATGCAGCTTGATCAAGTGATTGCAATTCTGCGAACTGATATCAGCACCTTGATCGACGAAGTTTTGAGTCTTCGAATTCATGAGTTTAAGGGAATTGGTGCTGGTGCCGTTCCGAAGCAGATCTGTGATTCCATTGAACAGAAGATCGATCTGTTTGTTGGCCATCTGATGGAAGAGGGCCCATTGAATCTTGATGTGTCGCGAAGTCGAGAATCGGCGTTTCTTCGGAAGCGCTTGATAGAGACATACTGGAAGAATGTCAGCTTGGTCAGTTCCGCAGTTCATGATTCAGCATTGACATCGCGAGACGCACGTCTTCTTCAGTTCATCAATGCCGACGACTTACTGCACCTCGATCAACAGCCAAGCGCGACTGCAGTAGTTCGCTTTGCGCCGGAGCCGAGTCGTGAAGAGATTCAAAAACTTGCTGCACACACTGATATGAACATCATTTTTACAGAAACCACGTCATGTGCCGGCATATTGCGTGCTACGGGATTTAGGAATTCACTTGTAGCGGCACAAATCACGGTGCCCTAGGTCATTCGCTTTCGTCACCACCTGAACGCCAGTAGAGATACCAGCCAGTCAGTATGAATGGCAAGATCATGAGGGCGTGACGTAAGACAGTACTCATCAGCAATACAAGTAGTAAAGCAATGAGTAAAGTCAGGACGGTGCTTGTGTTCACTTGCTGACTTCAGTCTGTGAACCCAGGAGTGATTATCTGATGGTCAGGCTCATCGTGACTCGCTCTCCAGAGTGACCAAGAGACCAATGCGCTCGCTATCGTCGCAACAATTGCTGCCACCAGTAGAAATTGCCAGGTTCTTGAGAGGCTTGGTTGGATATTTTCAGATATCGATTCGCCGAGGTTTGCTAGTACTCTCCCGACGCCCTCCAACAGAGTGTCTTCAAACCATCGTTCAGGCGCTCGAGCCTTCGACTTTATGTCGGCTGCAATCTGGCGAGTTCGGAAGCCGACCACGATGGTGATTATGAGCGAGGAGATTGAAGCAGAGAGACCGAGGAGAGACGTCAATCTTGCGTTAGTGCCAGACAGACGATCAGTAAGACCGATTGCACCCACAGCAGCAATGAGAATTCCGGCAAGCATTACGACTCGGCCATACCAGTCATCGGTGCCGCGATAGTCCACCCATGCAACTTCAACCCATGTTGTTCTCGAAAGTAGAGCTATCGAAAGTCCAAGAACTATCTGTGCAGAGTATGTGGCACGCATGAGCATGTGGGATGAATCATCATCGGTATCAAACTCCACGATTTACAGGATAGCCAATAGCCATCCAGAGGTCTGGAGCGTATGTGTGACGTAAGCAGTGTTTCGGCTAGCTACAGATTGATGAAAAGCTATAAGTTAGGTCGCATCGACGAATGGTTTTTGTCGATGAGAGCCTCGGCTGTGGCGTCGAGCGTTTCGGCGGAGAGCGCCTGCAGCGAACGCCGCGAGAGGGCAATGGTGTCAGCGCGCCTCATCTTCATTCTTCCCGTCGTCTTCGATGTCGCCCATCAGGTTGTCGAAGATGAACTGGGCGAACTCGTCGAGCTCTTCGTCGGTCATCTTGTCGACCGGCTTCTTCGGCTTGAAGTACTTCTTCTTGGGGTTCTTCTCGGTCATG
>Ga0172367_10009175_pt1 | contig 10897 bp, 6 predicted proteins | sample Lak10m_FD_114542 | JGI IMG/M metagenome (GOLD analysis project Ga0172367, IMG submission 114542) | Freshwater microbial communities from Kabuno Bay, South-Kivu, Congo - kab_022012_10m | ecosystem: Environmental > Aquatic > Freshwater > Lake | place: Democratic Republic of the Congo: South-Kivu...
GGGGGGTACCACCACCGTCTTTCTCTCCCCCGATGGCGCCCTCAGCCTGATTCCCTTTGAGGCCCTGGTGGATGAAAGCGGTAACTACCTGGTGGAAACCTACCAGTTTCGTTACCTCACCGCTGGTCGCGACCTGCTGCGCCTGGGGAATGGGGTGGCCAACCCCAACCCTGCCCTGCTGGTGGGTAACCCCACCTACGGTCGCCCGGGGGAACTGGTGGCCCAGGCCGATACCCGTGCCATTGACCTGAAGAACCGCATCTTCCCCGCCCTACCGGGCACCCAGGTCGAAGTCGAACAGATCGCCAAGAAACTCCCCGGGGCCCAGCTCTATACCGCCACCAATGCCACCGAAGTCGTGGTTAAACAACAGGCCCAGCCCAGCATCCTGCACATCGCCACCCATGGCTTCTTTACCGCCAGTGGGGAGATTGACCCCCTGTTACAGTCAGGGCTGATTCTGGCGGGGGCCGCCGCCGGGGGCCAGAGTGGCCCCGACCAGGATGGCCTTCTCACCGCCCTGGAGGTTACTGGCCTCAACCTGCGCGGTACCCAACTGGTGGTGCTGTCGGCCTGCGAAACCGGCCTGGGGGAACTGGCCGCCGGAGAAGGGGTGTATGGGTTACGGCGAGCCTTTGTGCTGGCCGGGGCCCAGAGTCAGGTGATTAGCCTCTGGAAGGTAAATGACACCGCCACCCAGGCGTGGATGGTCGATTACTATACCCGCCTGCTCTCCGGCACCCCCCGCGATCTGGCCCTACGGCAGACCCAGCAGGCTTTCTTAAACAGTGATCAATACCGCCAATACCGCCATCCCTACTACTGGGCCGCGTTCATTGGGTCCGGTGACTGGCGTCCCCTACAGCGATAAAAGCAGATCACCCCTGGAAATTGGCAAGGCTGGGCATGGAAACCCGGCTGCGACCAGCTCACCTTCTCAGCCTTGCCGCTGTCGGGGCAACAAAAAGCCCCCGGGCGGCTGGGGACTGGTTAGAGGAGGGGACGATAGAGGTCAAAGCTAGCATGAACTTAGGGTGTAGCGTGCTTCCCGAAGGGTGAAAAACTCCAGGTTTCAACTTAGACGAGGTTTAGAACCACGATGTTTAACCGCCTTAGCCGTGATCAGCTCAGTGCTCAATAGGGCAGTGGCATCCGCTGCACTCAGGGGTTTTGAGAACAGGTATCCCTGGCCATATAAACAACCCATGGCCAGCAGCATATCCACCTGGGCTTGGCTTTCAATCCCCTCCGCAATCAGCGTCATTCCTAATTTGCGTCCTAGGGCAACAATGGTGTGAACAATTTCCCTATCATCCCAGTTGTCATCCATACGGCCCACAAAGGACTGATCAATTTTGAGCGTATCCGTGGGAAAACGGTGCAGGTAGCTCAGGGATGAATAGCCCGTACCAAAGTCATCGATGGCTAACTGTAAGCCCAGTTCCTTCAACTGGTGCATGAGTTGGCGGCTATCTTCCACATTTCGCATAATCATGCTTTCGGTAATTTCTAGCTGAATCTGCCGGCCATCCATACCCAGCTCCTGCAGGTACTGGCCAAATTGACTAACCAGATCAGCCTGCTGAAATTGACGTCGAGATAGGTTGATACTCATTTTTAAGGGATGATCAGGAAACTTCTGATGCCAGGTCTTTAACTGATCACAGGCCTCTCGAAAAATCCATTGGCCGAGACTAATAATTAGGCCAGTTTCCTCAGTAACTTGAATGAATTGGGCTGGGGAAACAAACCCTTCACCAGCTCTAAACCAGCGCACTAAAGCTTCGAATCCAATAATTTGACGAGTTTGTAGACAAACTATAGGCTGGTAGTAGAGTAAAAACTCCTGCTTTTCAAAGGCGTTTAATAGATGACTTTCTAGCTCCAATCGACGTAGGGCTTCTTCTCGCATGGTGCTGGCGAAGATCTCGTAGCGATCCTCATTCATAGCCTTAGCCCGATACATAGCGGTGTGGGCATCCCGCAGTAAATCCTCTGGTTTGGTTGAGTGATCATCCCGGGCAATCACCACCCCCATACTGCTACTGATGGATAGGCGGTGCTTGGCAATATTCATCGGTTTAGACAGCTCGGCCTGAAGCTGGTTGAGCTGTTTCTCCACCTGGGCTTGATCGCTCATGGGTAACAGGAAGGCAAACTCATCACCCCCCACCCGTGATAGTTGGGCAGACTCGGGCAGTACCTGTAGCAGACGACGGGCGATGGTTTGCAGAACCTGATCTCCCACTGAGTGGCCGAAGGACTGGTTGATCAGTTTGAATCGATCAATGTCTAGAAAAACTACGGTTATGGGATCATCGAGATTACTCCGGCGTTGGTGGTGGAGTTCTCGTTGTAGATGCAGGAGGAATACGTCTCGACCGGGCAACAGGGTCAGTTGATCGTAGCTACTACGATAAAGCGCCTTTTGGGCAACTACCAACCCCGCCGCCAGTAAAAAGCCGGCGATGGGCTCTATGGTGGGAAGCCACCACAGTTGGCCGAGGGCAATGCTGCTAAGGGCCCATATAACCAATACAACCGACCCCCCAATCACGATTAACGTGACGGGACGCCGGATACTCCAACCTATCATGCCAGCTACTGTGACCCAACCCAGTAACCAGGCGAGTTCCCCCCACTGGGGTAAAAACCTATAGATCACCCGATCGCCGGCGATCGCATCGAGCAACTGACTAATACTCTGGGCATGGACCTCTACCCCCGACATCATAAAGCGGCTGGATTGCTCCAAACTAAAGGGGGTGAAAAACTCATCCTTCAGGCTGGAGGCAGTGGTGCCAATCAAAACAATCTTGCCCTTTACCCATTCTTCCGAGAGGGTACCTGCCAACACCTGGCTAACGGTGAGCATGCGAGCAGGTGCATAGGGAGTTCGATACTTCAGTAAGGTCTGATAGCCTCGATTATCAATGTGGGCATATCCGCCATCGCCAGCCATAAGGGCGGGAATCCTAACATCACCAAGGTGCAGCTGATTTTCCTTAGGATCAATCTTGAAGTCTAAATTATTGTCATAGGTGAGGGCGACCCGCAGGGGAAAGGAGTAATATTCCTGATTGTCTCCACCTACGTAGAGCAGACTCCGTCGCAAGACTCCATCGGGATCAAGGGCAAGGTCATTGAAACCCACCTGCTGTTCCGGCCATTCCGGGGGGGCAGGCACCTCTCCTGAATCCAGTTCTTGCCCAACATTCATGATGCCAATCACGTTAGGAGCCTGAAAAGCTCTTAGCAGGGCTTCGCGCCCCTCAGACTGAGAAATATTGCGATAAAGATCAAGGCCAACGACCGCTGGTTGATACTTTTGCAAATTAGCAATGACGGTAGCCACCTTTTCATCAGACAGGGGCCAACCGTGGGCCTCGAGGTCCGCCTCGGTAATCTCCACAACCAATAGGCGGTCATCAGGAGGTTGGTAGGTCTGGAGGCGAGTCATGAAGTCAAAACTAGCCATTTCTAGCGGTTGGAGAACTCCAAACCGCTTACTGACGGCTACCACTGACAAGGCCAACAAACTCGACACCAGGATAGCCCGGCTAGCAAAGTTAAGCTGTTGAATTAAACGAGTCGTTAGCTGCTGAAAGTTTAGCTTCAGAGACCACACCCCAACTTTCACCATGGCAGATGCTGAAAAACGGTAGATTTGGAAGAATAGTAATAACCAGCCCCGAGTATTTACCTATACAGAGCGATGGAACTCCTATCCGGAAACTTTTAAGGAATTTCCCTACTAAATCATGGCAAATCTCCTTAGTAGGCGTCTAGACCACCTCTACCCCCTGATCAGGGGCTATGGCCATAACCCTCTGAGCAGCAAAAGCTGCCGCTGAATCCTGGCGGCAGCTGTAACCTCGGGCAAAGCGCTAAGGCTCAGAGACTCTGTAGATTGGAATGATAGGGACGGTTCAGAATTAAAGCTCTGGCGACCTCCTTAGTCGTGAGCGGAATCACAATACCCCTGTAGCAAGCCTATAGTTCCCTAAAATTCAATAGACCGATCAACGGTACTGATCCATGCTTGAACAGAACAGGGGGTGGCCATGGTATACCAACGGTTGGCTATGACTTATTAGTTACGAGTTATAGCGGTTTTCCATAGAGTGAGACACCCCATCGCTCAGTCCTACCCCCCAGCGCCTGGCTGTATGAGATTCACGCGGTACTCCCCCTTGGCAAGGGGGGGTGAGGGGGGGTGTTCACATCGCACTTCACCCGAGTGAAATCCGCTATAGTTACGAGACATTAAAAAACGAGACGGCATCGGGGCTGGTCAGCCAGCTGAAACCCTCTAACCAGCCCCGATCCAGGGTGGCTAAAGCTCTAACAATTGGACCCTAAGCCAAATTATCCCCCAGTGGGATAATTAAGTGGGTACCCCCACCACGTCGCTGCCCTGGGAACTGATCGCGATCATTCTTGGCCCGAAAATCCTGCTGAAGTAGCGAACTGTGGATCAGTATCAAACTTAACACGCTCAATGTCATCAAAAGAGTGATGCCACCCGGTAAAATGAAGAGCCGAATTAATGCAGATTTCATAGATCACGCAAGATTGTAGAGACACCAAACAGTGCTGCGGTCTAGGTGACAGGGGGCAGGAACACCAGGAACTCACCGCATTCCGGGACTACTATCATCCTTCACTGCCAGAGTCACCTGTGAACCAACAACCTTGCAGTTTTATGGAAGCTTTATTGAGGTTTGAACTTCCCCCCCCCGTAGCTTCACGCAAAGATCCAGCCCAATGCTACGCGGCGTAGATAGGCCTGCTACTGACTCCCCTGGAGACGTGCTGAATTTATGCTGCCGAGTACTCGTGCTGAGTCAATTAACAACTGGTGGGTAAGGGCCTATCCATGCAGTAGTGTCGTTGGCCATCCCTATGCCAATACCAGGGTGAAGCTCCATCGCCTCTACCCGTCAATAAATAGCTGAAAATAGCTGACCGATCACTAGGCAGACTCATCCCTGGGCTTTAGGTCACCCTCAGGCTGCACCTTACGCGGCTTGACCACTGGGCGATCGCCCGCGACGGAACGCTGGGGTCGATCCCCCCCAGGGCGACGGTTAGATGGGGGACGGCGGCCGGTTTTAGATCGCTTCTTAGGCGGCACAATGGCCACCACGCTAGCCTGGTCAAGGATCAGGATCTTACCCTGGCGTTTCAGGCGAAAGTCCCAGAAATAACCAACGGTGCGGCCCTCAATCGACCCCTGCAGGGTTAGTTTAAAGGACTTGGGGGGATCCTCAGGAGCTCGCTTTGCCCCCTGCAGGATCTTTACGGTGATGGCCTGACTCTCGGGGGAGTACTTCACCACCTCCCCCCGCACGGAAAAGAAATTCTCCTCCACCGTAGGCAGGTCTGGAACTGGAGTCGGGTCGGCCGCCGGCGCTTCGGTGGCAGCCGTCACCCCTGGGGTTTCGCCAGGCAAGCCTAGGGTTTCCGGTTCCCACACCCCCACCACCTGCAGATGCAGGTCTGGGTCGCTATCATCATCGGTCTCATGGCGAGTGCGGGGGTAAACCACCCAAAGGTGGGGAAGGCTTAGATCCAAATACTTTTTCACCAAACTGGTGATCCGCCCCAACAATACTGAATCGATGCTGGCCCCATCATCGGTGACCAGGTTGCCCCGGTTAATTTGGGTGGGATCCAGGGGAGTATAGGTACCCCGCACCAGACCAATGGCCCGGTACTGCATGGGCTCACTGGGGGGGGCAATGGGCAGGCTATGGCTCTCTAGAATAGGATCATCCACCCCGATCACCTCGGGGGAGGGCCGAACCACCGCAGTGGCTAAGGTCGCTGATGGCTTGTCTGGGCGAGGCTCCGACGGCAACGGAGTAGGGCGGGAGGGTGGCGCCACTAACTTGGGACGACTGGGGGGTGGCTTTAAGCCGCCGCTATCCACCGGGGGTGCTGCCGCCGGCTGGGGTTGGCTCAGGCCTGATGTATTGTCTTCTATCCCACTCATAACCCCGCTAACCTCCGCAATAACCTTCACCAACTGGGCTAGGAAATGCCCTATTTTGCCTGTAAGCCTAGCGTAACATTGGAATTCTGGGATGACCTGATTGGTTTTGCCCCCCATCTGGGGCAGGCCTGTGCCCCACCATAGTCACAACCTTGAGGATCATGGGGGCAACCCAGGCCGATTCAAATCCTAGGCCAGGGGCATGAATTAGATCTGAATTGTTTGCTACTGTAGCCCTGGTAAGACACGATCGCGAGGCTTAACTGTGAACCGCCAACGTAATCGCTGGTTAATTGGAACCGTTTTGATTTTGGCCCTGGCGGCCTTTCTTTCCCTCTCGCTGCTGCCGATTCTCGGCGGCAACGCCGGGCGCCAGGGGCGGGCCCCGGGGAATGGCTCCACCCCCGTCGACCCCGCCAGCCGCCAGGGGGAACTGGAGGCCCAGGCCCGGGGTTACGAGCTGGTGTTAGAGCGGGAGCCCGACAACCAAACCGCCCTCAAGGGGTTGGTGGAGACCCGCATCCAACTGGGGGACCTGCAGGGGGTGGTGCCTGCCCTGGAAAAACTGGCAGCCCAAAACCCCACGGTGAGCGACTATCAGGTGCTACTGGCCCAAACCAAGCAACAACTGGGGGACCTGGACGGGGCGGCGGACCTCTATCGCCAAATTCTTGATCAAAACCCCGCCGACATGAACGCTCTGCAGGGATTAACCGCCCTGCTGGTGCAGCAGCAGCGGCCCCAGGCGGCCATTGGTCTGTTGCAGGAGACTTTGGCAAACGCTGCCAAAAACCCGGACAACGGCAACATCGCGAAGGTAGACACCCTCTCGGTACAACTTTTGTTGGCTCAGGTCTACGTGGAGAGCGATCAGATTGACAAGGCTATGGCCCTCTACGATCAGGCCATAGCCAGCGCTCCCCAGGATTTTCGACCGGTGCTGGCCAAGGCCCTGGTGCTGCAGCAACGGGGCGATCAGGCGGCGGCCCAGGCCCTGTTTGATCAGGCCACAGCCATGGCCCCGGCCCAATTTAAGGATCAGATCAGCCAGATGGCCAAGCAACCTCCTGCCCCGACCAATGCGGCTCCAGACACCCCCACCAGTGTTCCGTCGGAACCCCCTAGCCCCGCCAACTAGCCTAGCCGGCGGCGACGGCAGAGGACCTTGACGCCCTTGTCGCCGCCGCATTGGTCGCTTCCACCGCTTCCACCGATTGGAATTCAATATGATTTAATAGGGTGGTGACAAAGGCAAACAGCAAAAAAGGCAGGGACAGCACTAAAATCAACCCCACCGTGGCCAGGGCAAAGATCGGCTGGCGGGCCCCCATCAGGGCCAGGGAGGCGGCCAAACTAATTAGCAAAATCACCAGCCAGGCAATGATCTGGCCGTAGATGTCGCCAAAGGTCAGGGTACACCGGAAGCGATATCTTGTTTCTGTATCCATAGCGCAGTCCTGTGGTAAGAGTCGGTTTAATGACGCTGAATCGAAGGGTATGTTTCAGCATATCGGCCCAACCCCCCGGGTCGGTTTTTCGCAATATTTCCACAAGACTCGACATGAATTGTTGCAAAGGGTTGTTGCAAAGGGTGCCTAGGCCCAGCGGGAGGCATCTAAATCGGGGGGGACATCCTGCCAGCGGCCATTGCCCACCGCCCGGACCGCCTCCCGTAGGCTGAGATCGCCAGTGTAAAGGGCTTTCCCCAGGATCACTCCAGTCACCCCCTGGGGCTCGAGCCGTAGCAACTGTAGCAGGTGACTGAGGCGACCCATGCCACCGGAGGCGATGATCGGCAGGCTGACTGCCGCCGCCAGGGTCCGCAGGGCCTCCAGGTTGGGCCCCTGCAGGGTACCATCCCGATGGATGTCGGTGTAGATAATCGCCGCCGCCCCCCGCTCCTGCATGTCTTGGGCCAGGTCCACCGCCGCCACCTGGGAGGTATCTAACCAGCCCCGGGTGGCCACTAAGCCCTGGCGGGCATCGATACCAACAATGATGCGGCCGGGAAAGGCCTGGCCCAACTCCGCCACCAACTCTGGCTGTTCCAGGGCCACCGTGCCCAGAATGGCAAATTGCACCCCCAGATCAAACAGGGCCGCTACCCGATCGCGGCTGCGCAGGCCCCCCCCCACCTGAATCGGTACCTCCACCGCCCGGGCGATCGCCGCAATCGTCTGCCAGTTTTCGGGTTTGCCCGACCGGGCCCCGTCTAGATCCACCAGGTGTAATCGTCCGGCCCCCTGCTCTACCCAGCGCTGGGCCACCGCCACCGGGTCTGGGTCAAACACCTGGGCCTGGGCATAGTCACCCTGGTACAGCCGTACGCAGCGGCCGTCAAGTAGATCAATGGCGGGGATAACGTCCATGGGGGCAGGGGTGAAGTACGGATTCTATGGTACAGGAGCCAGGCGGAGGATTTGCCCTCAAGGCTATTCTCCGCCCCCCTGAACCTGCCCCCTAGGGTGGAAGACTAGGGTTGCCAGGGCCAAACCGTGTTACTAAAGCTTAATCTCAGCGGCAGCTTAATCTGAGCGGGTAAAGCCAGGGGGAATGGTATGATGAGCCTAAGCTAGGGGTGCCCGAGATGATCGGGCTGAGATTATACCCTCAGAACCTGACCTGGTTAATACCAGCGGAGGAAAGCGTTGATTCTGGCCAGGGGCCGAAGCGACGAGCACATAACCCAGGCGGGGCTCCCAGTCGGGGCTCTGCCAGCCACAGTCTAGGAAACGGCAATGCTTTTGCCAACCGACTATGGCCAGGTTAAGCTACCCGTCACCGGCTCACCAGATCCCCCTTCCCAGGTGCACACCCCTAGGTCCTAGTCCCTATCTGGAGGTGTGCGAACCATGACCCTGGCGACCACGGCCTTGGCCGTTACCCTGATTACCGCAGCCAGCTTTGCCCTTTTGGGGTTGGTCCAAACCAACCGTCAAACCCTGACCCTGGAAGACTACACGGTCAGCCGTAACCGGGTTGGCACCCCCATGGCCACCGCCACCATTGTGGCCTCCGCCATGGGAGCCTGGATTCTATTTAGCCCACCGGAGGTGGGGGCCACCAGTGGCATTGCCGGCATCCTGGGCTACTGTGTGGGCCAGGCCGCCCCCTCCGGGTTGTTTGCCAGTCTGGGCCGTCGCATTCGGGGCCTAATGCCCCAGGGCCATGGTTTAAATGAGTACGTGTTGCACCGCTTTGGCAATGCCATGTACCTGCTGGTGTTGGCCATTGCCCTGTTTTACATGTTTATTTACCTGGTGGCGGAGTTGACGGCGATCGCTAAGGCGGTCGAACTGCTGGCCGGTGTACCCCTCTGGCTGACCGCCCTGGTGGTGATGACGGCGGTGTTTGCCTACACCCTGGTGGGCGGGCTAGAGGCCACCATCCTCACCGATGCTGTCCAGTTTGCGGTGATTGTCCCCCTGCTGTTGCTTAGCTTTGCCATCGCCCTGGTGGCCCTGGGAGGGTGGGGTGCCGCCCTGGCCCCGGTGGCCCAAACCGCTCCCCAGTTGCTCACCCTGAGCCATGGGCCGGGGCTCAAGTTTGGGGCCACCCTGGTGATCGCGGTAATCGCGGCGGAAATGTTTAACCAGGGCAACTGGCAGCGGGTCTACGCCTGCCGTAATGATCAGGTGGTGCAACGGTCCTTTTTGAGCTCCTTTCTGTTGATTGGGCCAATGTTGCTGATCGCCGGGTTGCTGGGGATTTTCGGTATGCACTTCGGCTTTAACGACGATCGCACCTTCTTCTCCCTGTGGCAGGCCCTGGCCCTACCCCAATGGACTACCCTGGTGGTGCTGGTATTGGTGCTGGCCCTGGTGATGAGTAGCCTCGATACCTTACTAAACGGCATGGCCAGCCTCTGCACCACCGACCTGCGACGGATTTTCCCCGGCCACTCCAGTGGGGGAATTTTGCGGCTCACCCAGGGGTTTACCCTGATCACCGGCCTACCAGCGATCGCCATCGCCGCCCAGGGGTACAACGTCCTCTACCTGTTTCTGCTGGCGGATCTGGTCTGCGCCGGCGCCCTCTTCCCGGTGCTGTTTGGCCTCTATTCCCGGCGCCTGACCGGTGCCATGGCCCTGGTCAGCGCCCTGGTGGGGATTGGGGTGGGGGCCCTGTTCTTCCCCCGGCCCGACTTTTCCCCCTGGAATAGCCTGCCCTGGGCCGGTGACCTACTGGTTAGCTTTAGCGCCCCCATCCTGGTGTCTTTGCTGCTCTGCCTGGGGGCGATTCAACTGCAGGCCTGGCGCGGTCGCACCCAGGTGTTTGACTTTGGCCGCCTGGCCCAAGCCATCCGGTCCTACGACTAATGTCCTAGGTCATCGCCAAGCAGCACCTGATCAATTAACCCAGAGTTTCAGGCCCTATAAAGCTCTGGGCAGGTCACTGACAACTCGAAAACCACCAAGGTAATTGCGACCGAGGGGGTCAAGGAAGGTACGGTGGGCGCAACCACAGTGGTTAGAACCATCGAACAGCGATAGGTGATCCCAAAGAGGCTACCAGAGACGGCGGCGATCGCTAGGGGAATCGGCCAACCCAGGGGAGTGGGGTGGACCAGCCAGAGCACAGTCACCTTGACCGCCGCCGATTGGTGCGATCGTCGTCGCAAACAGGACCAGGACGTCAGGAAGCCCCAGCGTTCCAGATCGGATAAGTGATCTTGGACAACCAGTCAGATCGGGCGTATCTAAAGGTTAGGGGAGGGGTCGGTTAGGGGGTTAGGAACGGAGGGAAAGAGGTCATCAAAACGATGATTAGCCCAAACTAACCTGAGCAAGAGAAGATGGTTAAAGCCATCCTCACTCCAGCGCATACCGACACCCTTGAAGCGCTGCTGAATCAGCCATTTACAGGCACTTTCCACCATTCCGGAGCCCAAGGGAAGAC
>Ga0172367_10009176_pt1 | contig 10896 bp, 8 predicted proteins | sample Lak10m_FD_114542 | JGI IMG/M metagenome (GOLD analysis project Ga0172367, IMG submission 114542) | Freshwater microbial communities from Kabuno Bay, South-Kivu, Congo - kab_022012_10m | ecosystem: Environmental > Aquatic > Freshwater > Lake | place: Democratic Republic of the Congo: South-Kivu...
GAATCAGAATAGAACGGCGTTTTCTCTCGCGTTCTTTCTGCTTTTTGAGCGGAGAAACAAAAGCCTGTTCCTCTGCCGCGGCTGGCGGCTCGACAGGTCCCACAGGCGGACGGGGCGGCGTCTTTTCCTTGGCAGGGACAGATTCACTTGGGTCATGCGGCAGGAAAGATTCCGCGGGGGGCGGCGCAACCGTATGACTGCCCGGACGGGCTTTTGAGTCAGACCCAACCAACGCTTTCTTGAAGTCCTCGGCGCTTTGAAAGCGGTCACTGGGATCGACCGCCATCGCTTTTTCGATTGCAGAGGCAAAACGACGCGAAACCTTCGAATTGCGCTTGCGAAGCGGAGTCAACTGGGCGTTGTCCATTGCCCGCGCAAGCCCATCTTCGGGAATCACCCCGCACAAAGCCGCGTAGAGCGTGGCGCCCAGGGAATAAAAGTCGGTACGCGGATCGGTGCGCGCTGTGCCATATTGTTCAGGCGGAGAATAGCCAGGCGTCATGGCGCGCGCGCCCGTAGTGGTTGCCTGACTGTTGCTCTGGTAAACCTTTGCCAGACCAAAATCCACCAGGAAGATGTGCCCATCCGGGGTGATTTTTACGTTGCCGGGCTTGATGTCACGGTGCAGGATGGGAGGTTTGCGGCTGTGCAGGTAGGCAAGCGCATCGCACATTGCCGCGCCAATTTGGGTGGCATCCTCTTCGCTGATGGTCCCCATGCGATCCATGCGATTCCGCAGGTCCTCACCTTCGATGAAATCCATCACCAGGTATTGTCCCTGGTCTTTCAATTCGAAATGATCAGAGACCCGCGGCAAATTCGGGTGGCGCAAATTCGCCAGAATAACAGCCTCCAGGCGAAACTGGCGCGTATATTCTTCGGTTGTAAAGAGATTTTCCTTTAAAGCAACCGCAACCCCAAGATTTTCATCGATGGCACGATATACCGACCCCATGCCGCCCTGCCCAAGAATTTCGATAATACGATACCGGTTGTGAAGAAGAATGTTTTTCTCGAGCGTCATCTACAAAAAACCCTTATGATTAACAGAATGAGCGCGATTATATCAGATGGTCTTGGCGCGCCCGGCAAGTTTGAGCCTTACAAAAATCCAAGGCGCCCCCCCAGCCACCCACCAGCCAATCAGCAGGTAGCGGATATACCGCAGAAAGAGATGGATAAATTCATCACCCCGGGGAAACACCGCGCCCAATCCCATATAGAGGATGAGGACGCCAACCAGACCGATGACATAGCGAAGGGCGCGTTTCTCGAGCGGACCCGCAGCCTGATACCCGCCCAGTGAGGTGATCCACGCCGCGCCCGCTGCCAGCCCAAAGAAAGTCCCAGCCGAGGTAAAAGTGCTGTTTGCATTCACAGGGTCGGGCGCCTCGGCGCCAGCGAACAGGGCATTCGAAACCCATGTTTCCGGAATCTGATACCCGCTGCGAAAAACCCAGGTTCCATATCCCAGCGCAATGAAAAGCAGAGAGACGACGAAGGCGAGCAAAACCTGCTGGCTCAACGTCTTTTTCATAACCCAGGCTCCGACAGATTCCCAAAAGGAAACGAAAGCCCACAGGATCACCGCTCCCAACAACCAGCCGAATAAAACATCATGCGGAAAGTGAACGCCAAGATACATGCGTGAAAAACCGATCAGGAATATGATGATTAGCGCGGCACCCCATACCCAGGCGCGTTTGGCATACGCCGCAAACATGCCCCACACCGTCATCGGAATTTGCGAATGTCCGGAAGGGACGCCAAACGAAGTTTCAGTCAGCCAAAGCGCGCGTACTTGTGAACTCACCCAATACGGGCGCGGTCCTGCAAGAATCAACTTGCCGACATAATTGAACAAATTACTTGTGACGAGGATAAACCCCACTCGCAAGCCGAGCGCCGAATCGACGCTCCAGTAAACAAGGGGCAGGACGAGTAGGAAAAATTCTTCATTGCCGAGATAACTAAAGAAACGCATGGGAATAATGAACCAATCCCCCACCGAACTTTGAAGTGCAATAATAAAGGCAATACCCTGTTCCACAAAGACCTGCATAGCATCCTCCATTTTTATCGCGCTCAACGTTGACGAACATGCGGGCTTTATTGTACACTCAAAATATGGAAACGTCATCCACGCCCGCTCCTCACGAAGAACAAAATACAAACAACCGTCTTTGGGACTGGCGTGCGGCACTTCTAGCGCTCGTCATTGTGGAAATCTCCGGCGCGCGACTGGCAGGCACAGAATGGGCGCCCTACCTTTCCTTCACGCAAACAATGGGCGGAATTGGCGTGCTCCTGGGATTGGCGCTCGGATACAGCCGTTTTTCACGGCAAGCCGTCCTGCGGCTCACCGCTGGCTACACGCTCACCCTCCTCCCTGCTCAACTTTTGGTTGCGGTGGAAAAAACGGGCTGGCTCTGGCAAGACCTCCTGACGCTTCTCGACCGCCTTTTCATCTCCCTCGACCAATTCATCAGAAATAAGCCCGTCCACGACCATCTGTTTTTTATTTCGATTATGACGATGGTTTACTGGCTGATCGGTCTGGCTGCCGGCTATTGGCTCACCCGCCACAGGGAATACCTAAACGTGGTTCTGCCCTCCGGTGTGGCGATTTTGACCGTGCAAGCCTTCGACTCAGCGCAGCCTGATCGCGTATGGGAACTAACCATATTTATCTTTGCATCGTTGCTGTTGTTGGGCAGGATGTACTACCTCAAGAACCGCTCCTTTTGGAGAAAGACTCATTTCCTGTTGAGCGACGAAGCCGTAAACGATATCGAACGCGGAGCATTGGCGGCAACCGCGCTGGCAGTGTTCATTGCCTGGTCACTGCCGGGCTGGCTCAACGACATCAAGCCTGCCGCAAAGGCGTGGCGCGAATTTTCACAGCCGATCTTCGATAAATTCACCAACGCGGTCAGCGCCTTGGAATCGCCCTACGCAGTCAACAGCGCGGGCGGAGAATTCTACGGCGACTCGCTTCTCCTTGGCGACCAGGCTGCCACAGGCGAAAATGTCATCTTTTCGGTTGAAGTCAAGGAAAGCAGGTTCACCCCCATTCGAACCTATTGGAAAGGCAGGACATACGATCTCTATCTCGACGGACGCTGGACGACCGTCGAAGATACAAGCGAGCCGTTCATTCCCGCCCTGGATGAATTGAGCCTCGAATATCCACAAGACCGTCATGAAATGGAATATACATTTACCAGCAACGCAAAACGCCAAAGCCTGCTCTATGCGCCTGCAGAGACCATCTGGGTCAGTAAAAGCGCCGCCGTTCAGTCTGCGCCCAGCGCAGATGGGATAAAGGATGTCACCGCCTGGGTCGCAGATACCAGCCTTTCGAGCGGAGAACAATACAAGGCGCGGTCCATGCTCAGCGACCCATCCATCGCAGAACTGCGTTCGACTGGGACGGAATATCCCGCCTGGGTTACGGAAAGATATTTGCAAATTCCCGAAGAGCTTATCCCCCGTTTGAAAGAACTGACGCTGGAAATCACTGCCGAACAAGAAACGGTTTACGATCAGGCGCAGGCGGTTACTTCTTATTTAAGAAAAGAAATCAAATATCAGCCAGCGCTCGCGGAAAACCCGCCTGAAAACAGCGACCCCGTGCTGTGGGTTTTATTCGAATATAAAAAAGGCTTCTGCATGTACTATGCCAGCGCAGAAACCTTGATGCTGCGCTCGATTGGCATTCCCGCCCGCATGTCCGTCGGTTTTGTGGAGGGCAACTACGACGAAATGGAGAGGAAATACACCGTCAGCTACAAGGATTCGCACGCATGGACCGAGGTGTATTTCCCCGGCATCGGCTGGGTCGAATTCGAGCCGACCAGCAATCAATTCCCAATCGACCGACCCGAAACAAGGCGAAACCCCGACAATATGGCATCCAATACAGAGGAGGAGTTTGCAATCCCGTTGACTGCCGTACCAACGCAGGATAACCTCAAGCCTTTAATAGATGAAGAAACCGATATTGTATCGACAGCGGGTTCGGCAGCATGGTATCGAAACCTCATCATCCCCATGCTCATTCTGCTGGCATTTGGGATTGGAATATTCATCATTTACCGTTCCTTTGTCGATGAACGTTTGCCAGTATACTTGGCGCGTCAATATGAGCGGCGTGGGAATCCCCCTCCGCAATGGCTAAAGCGCTGGCTGCGCTGGACAACCCTTTCGCCCATCGAACGCGCATTTCAAAGCGTCAACTTAAGTCTCCGTTGGCTGGGGAAACCACAGCCAAGACACATCACCTCGCAAGAGCGCGCCAGCGTCCTTATGGAATGCCTGCCGGCGGTAAAAGAACAAACGTTGATACTGCTGCGCGAATATCAAAATGAAACGTTCACCCCGCGCAAAGGGAATCTTGCCAAAGCGCGCAAAGCCGCATGGTCGATTCTGCTCACAACATGGCAAGCTGCATTAAAAGAAACCTTACAATTCGCCGACAGCAGTTATAATCAATTAAAATAAACAACATGAATGAACAAACCCGCCCCACGACCATTCCCGATCAACTCCTGACGCTTGGCATGCAAGCGGGCAAAGTTCGCGCCGAATTGGAGGCTGCCCGACTGAAGCTGCCCAAAAATACGGCGGATGATTTGCGTCACCTCGAAATCACTTTGGGGCAGATCAGCGAAAAGATCGAATCTTTCCAACGCGAACACAACAATCTACTGGCGCTTGCCAACATTGGGCAGGTCATCAATTCATCGCTCGAATTGGATGAAGTGTTGACCATCGTGATGGACAACATCGTACGCCTGACAAAAGCCGAACGCGGCTTTTTGATGTTGCGCGATGAAAAAGGCGAAATGGTCATCCGCACCGGGCGCAACTGGGAAATGGAATCCGTCAACGCCTCCGAGTTGACCGTCAGCCGTTCGGTTGTGGGACGCGTCATCGAAACGGGTGAATCCATCGTCACCACCAACGCGCAGGAAGATCAACGCTTCATTGGGCAGGAAAGCATCGTGGCGTTCAACCTGCGTTCCATTTTGTGCGTCCCCTTGAAAGTCAAAAACGACCTGATCGGCGTGATCTATGCCGACAACCGCATCCGCGCGGGCATCTTCGCCGAATCAGAACGCAACCTGCTGGTTGCCTTTGCAAACCAGGCAGCGGTTGCCATCGAAAACGCGCGGCTCTTTTCTTCGCTCAAACATACCCTCGAAGAAGTCACTGGACTAAAGAACATGATGGATAACATCTTTTCATCCATCACCAGCGGCGTGATTACCACCGACATCCAGGATCAGATCACCCTCACCAACCGCGCCGCAGAACGGATTTTGGGCTACGCATCCAATGATATTGTGGGGCACTTCCTAAACGAGACGCTTGCCTCGGTCTCGATGGAACTAGAGCCGCACCTGATGGAAGTTCGAAAAACGGATAGATCCATTGCCGACTTGGAAATCAGTCACCACTTCCCCACGCGCGGCAATGTGGACTGGCGTTTCAACCTCTCCCCGTTGAAGGATGCGGGGCAAAAAACGCAGGGTATCGCCATTGTGCTGGATGACCTGACCGAAAGAAAGAAACTCGAAGCCCAGCGCAGACTCTTCGAACGCATGGTTTCACCTGCCGTCATCGACCAACTCGACCCCAACAGCCTGCAACTGGGCGGCAAGCGCACCGATATCACCGCGCTGTTTGCCGATATTCGCGGCTTCACCTCATTCAGCGAAAACCAGGCGCCGGAACAATTGGTGAAAATCCTCAATCGTTACCTAGCCGCCATGGCAGATGCAGTCCTCGCCCAGGAAGGCACCATCGACAAGTTCATGGGCGATGCGATTATGGCTTGGTTCAACGCGCCCGTACCGCAGCCAGATCACACCCTGCGGGCGGTCAAGACCGCGCTGATGATCCGCGACCTGGTCGACGGCTTGTACAAGGAATTGCCTGCCGAATTCCACCTTGCCTTTGGCGCAGGCATCCACTACGGCGACGCCGTGCTGGGCTTGATCGGCACCGAAAAACGGCTGGAATATACCGCCATCAGCGACACGGTCAATACTGCCAAGCGTATTCAGGAAAATTCAGGCAAGAACCAGATTCTGATCAGCAGGCAGGCTTTCGAGCGCGTCAAGGATGAAGTGAGCGTCGTGCCCCATGTGGAAATGTCCATGAAGGGCAAGACCCACGTCGTGGAAGTCTTCGAAGTCATCCGATTGAAATAAAAAAATAAGCGCATAAAAAACTCCGCAAGCTACGCGGAGTTTTTTTATGCAACCCTTTCGATTTGCCTGCGTAAAACAATTAGACAAACGAAAGGAGTAAACATGAGCGACATCAAAGTTCTCACTCGAAGCAAATCCAACCGCATGATTGCAGGCGTATGCGCCGGGCTTGGCGACTACCTCAACATCGACCCGACCATTATCCGCCTGTTATTCGTGCTGGGATTCTTCACCTTCAACGGCGCCATGCTGGTGGTTTATCTCATCATGGCAATCGTCACCCCCGAAGGATGATACACGGGCGGGAGAGCCAGTTTACCAAAACATGAACTGGCTCATTCCCAAGCCTGCCAATTGCAGGGGGATTCCAGCCAGCCGCGCCAGCAGACTCACAAAACCCCAAAACAGATTACCGAAAAACGGGACCTGCCAGAGCAAAATCAGCACAACCCAGGCAAGCATCCCCTGGGTCTGCGCCAGTTTCAGGCGGAGGTTCATCGGCAGGCGGGGTTCGAGCGCGCCAAATCCATCGAAGGGCGGCAGTGGAATCAAGTTCAAGACCAGCGCCGAGATTTGCAGGAAAGCAAGAAATGCCAGCCCGGGACCAAAGCCCGAGGCGCTGACCGATTCAATTTGCAGGATCAAGCCAAGAACCAGCGCCAGCAAGGCATTCGAGAAGGGACCCGCAAGGGAAACAAGGGTCTCCCAGTTGCGGCTTTTCAATCTCCACCGTTCGATGTACACCGCCCCACCGGGCAAACCAATACCGCCCATCAGCAAAAAAATCAGCGGAAGCAGCAATGAATAAACAGGGTGGGTGTATTTGAGCGGATTAAAGGTGAGATACCCCTTATCCTTGACGGTGTGATCTCCGCCATAATATGCGGCAAGCGCATGAGAAAATTCATGCAGACAAAGCGAAAAGACCCAGCCGAGAAAAACAACCAGGAATGTCATTATTTTTCATATCCATGCGGGTGCGATTTGTGCCATTGCCAGGCGCTGGAAAGGATGGACTGCATGTTGGTGTTCTGCGGTTGCCAACCCAGTTCAGCGACGATTTTTTGCGGGGATGCGACCAGGCGGGCTGAGTCGCCGGGGCGGCGCGGAGATTCGACAACGGGAATGGCGTGACCCGTGACCTGCCTCGCCGTTTCGATGACTTCGCGCACCGAAAAGCCGTTTCCACTGCCCACGTTGTAAACGAGTTTATCCTTTGTCTCGAGCGCGTCCAACGCAAGGACGTGCGCCGAAACCAGGTCTGCAATGTGAATATAGTCGCGGATACAGGTTCCATCCGGGGTGGGATAATCCGTGCCGAAAATAGAAGCAGATTCAGCCTGTCCCAGCGCAATTTGCAACACACGCGGAATCAGGTGAGATTCGGGCTGATGCGCCTCGCCTCGTCCGGGCAGCGCTCCACAGGCGTTGAAATAGCGCAGCGCCGCAAAATGCAAGCCATAAATACTGCGATACCACTCGAGCGCCTGTTCGGTCATCAACTTGGTGTGACCATAAACATTGGTCGGTCCGAGCGGCGAGTCTTCGGTCAACGGGGTTTCGCTGGATTGATAGACCGCCGCAGTGGAAGAAAAGACCAGTTTCTTCACGCCCGCCTGAACCGCTGTTTCCATCAATTGCAGAGAGTTGGCGAAATTGTTGCGAAAGAATTTACCGGGGTCTTTCATGCTCTCCCCCGCTTCGATAAACGCGGCAAAGTGCATGATCGCATCGAATTTAGTGGAAGTCAGCGCCTCTGCCAACGCGTGACTGTCATCGAGGCTGGCGTGGATAAAGGCTGCGCCTTGCGGCACGGCGGCGCGATGTCCCGTAATCAGCGAATCGAAGACGGTCACGGAATGACCGGCGTTAATCAGGGCTTCGGCTGTGGCTGAACCAATGTAGCCCGCCCCGCCTGTGATAAATATGTTCATGTGTTCTCCTAAAATAGTTTGGAAATTATACGATACCCTCGGGCAGAAAATTGCGTTCCCCACAGGGTAACAAGGCGCAATTCTTGACCGTGATGGATGTATCTTATTGCGTCGGCGGCGTTTCCTGCCAAACCCGCGCGTACCAGTTCAGATATTCCGCCGTATGAGCGCCCCAGTAGAGTTCGCTGTGATCGCCCGTAAAGCGGTGAAACTCGTGAAGGTAATCGGCTTCGACAAGAATAGCCTCCAACAGCATGGCGCGGGTGAATTCCATGTCCGAGTCGCCGACATCGAGCCACAACTTTGGGCGAAGGTCGGGCGGCATGGCAGCGATGATTTGCCCCACGTAGGGCGCGTCATCGCGGAAGATGGCGGGCGAATGCAAACCGAGGGCGCCAAATAATTCGGGATGCCCCAGCCCCAATTGCACAGTCCAGCCGCCGCCGCGCGAGAGTCCGCCCAGAGAGCGGTGGTCACGGTCTGCAAGGGTGCGGTAGTTTTGATCCACGTAGGGAATCAGGTCGTTGATGAAGCGATTCCCAAAACCGGGTCCCGCCGCCGAGTTCCAGTAACGGTCATCGGGGAAAACCATGATAAAGGGGAGGCTTTCGTCAGCGTGAATCATCTGGTCGGCAATGACCGGCGCGCCCAGCCGCACCCATTGATCCTGATTATAGGTTTGTCCGTGCAGCAGGTACAAAACGGGATACCGCTGATCAGGAAAAGACTCGTAACAGGGCGGCAGGTAGATCATGAATTCCTGCGGCGGCTTGGTGGTGGAAACGACATCCTGCTTGATGAGTCCCGGCTGCGTGAGGCAAGTCAACGGGGTGGGAGTAGCCGGTACCGAGGTTGGCGTGGCAGTAAAAGTTGCCGCCGCGGTTGGCGAAGGAACAGCCTGCGCCTGGACAACCTCACCCGAAGGCGCGCAGGCTGGCAGTCCGCACAGAAATACAAGGGAAGCAATAATTGTGACGGCTTGACGGGTATTCATTCTTCGCATTATACTCGCCCAGTTTGGTCGATCGGGGCGTAGCGCAGCCCGGCTAGCGCGCTTGCTTTGGGAGCAAGAGGTCGTGGGTTCGAATCCCACCGCCCCGACCAATAAATGAGGAAGGTTACTCACAGAGACACGGAGGCACGGAGGTATTTCTCTGTGACCGTGTCTCTGCGATTTAACCCGTGTGTGCTAAAATTACGCACAGGACTTTCGGAAACTTTCCGCCTGCCGAAAGCAAATTCCATGAAAATTATCGACAAGACCCCCCTGCAAGATGAAAATGGCAACATCAACGCCATTGCCCGCGTTCAAGGAACGCTCAAGTATGGCTTAAGCTGGTTTGCCGAATTGGAAGCCCAAAAAACGGTCATCGCACAATTGGATCGCGCATTGGAAAAGGGCTTTGTACTGATTCGCAACTTCACCCTGCCAAACAGTGAAATCGTCATCCCCATGATCTTGATCGGCACGGGAGGGGTTTGGGTCATTTACGTTACGCACGTAAAAGGAAACTTCGAGGCAAAAGGCGACCAGTGGAATACGGTCAACAACGACGGCAAGGCGCTGCCCGCCAACATCAACTACATCAGCCGCGTGGCGCAACTGGCAACCGTCTTTCAAAAGTTTTTGAAAATTCAAAAAGTCGAAATGCCCAACCCGGTGGAATCCGTGTTGATCGCTGCCGACCCCGGCGCGCAAATTGACTCCGTTCGTCCTGTGGCACGGGTGGTAAGAAGCGACGCCATCCGACAGTTTGCAGGCGCACTCTTGCAGGCGCGCCCCGTCTGGCGGACAGATTTCATTCACGAACTGGCAGATCGCATCATCGATCTCACCCCGCCTGAAGAATTGCCGATTCTCAGCCCGGCATCAGCCCAGCCCGCCCAGCGCGCCAGCGCCGCATCTTTATCCTCCGAAGCGGATAATCCGTTGGGGAGCGAACTCGGTTTTGCATTCGAAGAGGGCGAAGAACAGCCAGCCGAAGACGCGAACTTGGCGGGCATTCCCCGCCCACCCGCGCAACCCAGGCAGGCTCCCGCAAAGAAGAAATTTCTCGGTCTGCAGGATACACAGATCATCCTTCTGGCTGGCATGATGATTGTCGAGTTTTGTATTCTCTTCGGATTTGGCATCATCCTATACTTGAGTTTGTAATCCTTTGACCTCTCCCTTTTTATCCATCATCATCCCCGCTCACAACGAAGAGCTTCGCCTGCCTCGCACACTGAGGCAGGTCTTTGCGTTTCTCGAAAAACAACCCTACTCGGCAGAGGTGGTTGTAGTGGAAAATGCCAGCACAGACCGCACGCTGGAACTGGCGCAGGAATTTGCCGCGCAACAACCAAACCTGCTGGTTCTGCATGAGGAAAAAGCAGGAAAGGGCAACGCGTTGCGGCGCGGCGTACTGGAGGCGAGCGGCGAGTATCGTTTCATCTGCGACGCCGACCTTTCGATGCCCGTCGAAGAAATGGAAAAATTCCTGCCTCCCACCCTGGCGGGCTTCGATGTCGTGATTGCTTCGCGTGAAGCCCCGGGCGCGGTGCGTTACAACGAACCTCCCTACCGCCACTGGGGCGGGCGCGCCATCAACCTGGCAATCCGCCTGTTGATTTTGCCCGGCTTGAACGACACCCAATGCGGATTCAAATGTTTCCGCGCCGAAGCGGCTGAAACGCTTTTCCGGCGACAAACCCTCGGCGGCTGGTCGTTCGATATCGAAATCCTGTACCTTGCCCGTCGAAAA
>Ga0172367_10009178_pt1 | contig 10896 bp, 8 predicted proteins | sample Lak10m_FD_114542 | JGI IMG/M metagenome (GOLD analysis project Ga0172367, IMG submission 114542) | Freshwater microbial communities from Kabuno Bay, South-Kivu, Congo - kab_022012_10m | ecosystem: Environmental > Aquatic > Freshwater > Lake | place: Democratic Republic of the Congo: South-Kivu...
ATGGAAGGCACCGCAGGCGGCGGGAGTGATCCATACCGATTTTGAGAAGAAATTCATCAAGGCCGATACGGTCGCATGGAAGGATCTCGTCGACAACGGAGGCTGGAGTAAGGCTCGCGAGCTTGGAAAGGTTCGCATGGAAGGGAAAGAATACGTCGTGCAGGACGGAGACGTTATGCTCTTTAAGTTCGGAGCATAATAATAAAAACTTGAGTCTCTCGGGTGATGTGGTACGATGTACTCATACGTTTTTTGTATCTATTTTCTTCATATGTCATTCGATCTCAAAGGAATTCAATTGGATCTCGCACCACTTCGTGATTTTTTCACGAATACCTTATCTGATACTCAAGCAATACTGGATGCTTGGACGTGTCGGAAAGAGGTGTGCGAACTCGTACTGCGCGGGGGTGTTCATCCGGAAGAGTTTAGAGAACGCTACGCCGAAGGCGTATTCGATTACTTTCTCCGTGTAGCGACGGAAGATACGGTGGACCCCCGTAGTAATGGTATAACAAAACTTATTGATCGTATCGGGTACGAGGGCATTACGACTATCGAACTGGTTGATATATTCCTCTATCTCAAATGGGAAATTCTCTCACATATTCCTGACTCGCTCTCCTCTATCGGAGTAGTGAACGGTATTCATTATGTATTCGAGGTACACGTGCTTACGATTGCTCGTATGCACGCTACGACGGTCCGGCGATTATTAGAAGAGTATCGCGCTGCGGCGGATGCCTCGAGTATCGTCTCTATCACCGATCCGGAGGGAAATATCGTATATGCCAATGATATATTTTGCAGTGTTTCCGGCTATTCCCGAGAGGAGCTTATCGGCAGAAAGCATAACATCATACGTCACCCCGATATGTCGAACGAGGTCTTTGCTGGTCTTTGGAATACTATAAAATTAAAAAAAGTCTGGAAATGACTCGTAAAAAACCGAAAAAAGGACGGAGATTTTTACTGGGTCAATACGACCATTGTTCCGATCCTCGACGTGCACGGAGAGGTCGTCGAATACATATCCATCCGGTCGGACGTCACCGACCTGCAGGAGAGCCTCAAGAGTATCCAGGAGTACGATCGTGTTCTCAATGAATCGAATCTGGTGGCTAAGATCGATCCGTCCGGACATATTACATCGGTTAATGCCGCATTCTCCCAGATACTCGGGTATCCGAGCACACAGTTTATTGGTCAGATGTACCCCCGCTTCTCAGAGTACGATGATGAAGAAGGATTATCTTCGCTCCCGCCCGATATATCACGCATATCACTCATTACCCGGGATATGGCAGATGATATATGGCAGACGATCTGCAAAAAACACGTCTGGAAAGGGGTTGTGAAAAATCGTACCCATTGGCGCGGATATGTTTGGTGTTCTACGACTATCACTCCGGTGCTTGATTCCGAGGGGGATATCAAGGAATTTATCCTTATCGCGACCGATGTTACCGATCTCGAAATTGCGAAAGACCAGATAAAAAAATCCCTCCAAGAACTTCGTGAGCTCGATGAAAAAAAGGATAATTTTCTCAACATTGCGAGTCATGAGCTTCGAACTCCGATGACAGCCATCAAGGGCTATATTTCGATGGTCCTCGATGGTGACGCCGGAGAAATTAGTGATGAAGCAAGATTTTTCCTGGATAAGGTATTGCTGAGCTCCATGCGCCTCATCGAGCTCATAAATGATATGCTCGATATTGCTAAGCTTGAAGCGGGGAAGCACGAATTCATATACGAATCGGTCGATATGGTTGAATTCCTCAACTCCACCGTATTTGAGCTGGCACCCGTTGCGAATATGAAACATATAAACTTTTCGGCTCAGCTCGGTTTTGAGTATCTGTCTTTCGAGACCGATGTGAATAAACTCAAGCAAGCTCTCATAAATATTCTCGGAAATGCCCTCAAATTCACTCCGGACGGTGGCAGCGTTACCCTCAAGTGAGATATTTCCCAGGGGATGCTCATTATTACAGTCTGAGATACAGGGATTGGGATTCCGGAATCCGCTCGGATGAAGATATTTGAAAAGTTTTCCCAGGTCAAATGATCGCTTAGCCGCGATACGAATGGAACATGACTCGGACTCGCCATCACGAAGAGTATCGTTGAGCAGCTGCACGGATCCATTTCTGTGGAGAGTGTCGAATGAGAGGGGTCAGCCTTTACTATTAAATTACCGCTCCACCGAAGCGGAAAATAGCGCTTTTTGACTTAGTTCGAATGAGCTTACAATAAAAATCAAGTCATTCTGCCTTGCAATGCAAGAAAGAAGTCCTACAATTGGGGATATTTTATCCCCAATTTTTTCTTATGGCACTACGATCGTTCTTCCCTGCGATGCGCAGGACTATCGCCCAGATATTGCTCGTCACGCTTATTGCGAGCGATCTTTCCGGGATTTTTTCCGCAGGAGTCGAGTCCGTCTCTGCGAAATACGTTCCGAATGGCATGTATGAGCTCTCGAGTACGGGGCAAACATTTACAGGAGTATCTCGACTGGATTCCTATTCAGGGAGCTTCGTAAATACCGGATCGCTCCGTTTCGATGCCATATTCGACGGATTTCGATACGGTACGGGATTTTTTCGGGTGACTCATAGCGGATCAGCGCAAGAAGCCTCGTTTGTTTCGGTAAACTCTGTCTCTTTGTCGGGGGCTCTCTCCGGACCAGGGGATGCCTATTTCTCCGGGCAGGTATCGGCGACCTACTCCGGGACGAGCTTGTCGGGAGCATCGCTCGATATTGCGAATATGCAGGACGGGGATTACGAGGTCTTGATGCGCGGGGAGGGGGACCCCCAGCAGGACGAGATCGCCTATCGATTTATCGTGGATACCGTAGCGCCTCAGATCCTACACTCGGGATCGATCACGGATATCGCCGCCGGATCGATACGGGTGAGTAATATCTCGATCGACGAGATCCATCTCGATATGTCGGGGTCGGGGACGGTAGTTCTGTACGGACAGTCCGGAAGTAGTCTGGATCGATTGTCCGTTATCCCGAATGCCGCATGGTCCGGCTCGGTACTCAATGCAAATCCGGTCAATCTCACCGGACTATCGCCCAATACCGACTATATATACCGTGTACGTGCGACGGATCAGGCGGGTAATGTAACTCTCTCGGATACCGGATCTTTTAAGACGGCAGCAGAATCGTCCAATCAGGGCGGAGGATCCACCTCTGCGAACGGATGAGGAGGAAATAATCCGCTCAAGATCGCATTTTCGAACTCCGGACAGGTGAGCGCTACCGGTACTGTTACGTTTTCCGTTACGAATGATCGTCCTGAGGTTATGTCCGGGATCACCACGGTATTCATCGGACTCAGCGATAAGTTTTTTCTCAACTCCCCCGATATTACGGAATTTTCGGGCGCTATTGCCGGAAAGAGCTGTAGTGGGGCCCTCGCGATCGTGAAGGACTACGATAAAAATATGATCCGATGTCAGCTCGACTCTCCGATCAGCTCATTCGCTACCGGTGCGATCATGGAGATGATTCTCTCGGGAGTGAAAAATCCGGACATCGCGGGACGTTATCCGATCGGGACAAAAATAAAAACCTCCGCGGGGGAGCAGTTTTTCTACGGGGAAACACTTATTAAGGATAATAACGATTCCACACCACCGGCAGTCGTATCGACCTATCCGATCAGTCTCGATCGGATCGTCATAGAGTTCGATGAGCCGATCTATGTCGATGGAGGAAATACGAGTATCACCGGCAGCTTCGCTCCATCGGTCGAACTTGAAGAAGCATTCCCCGATTCCATAAATCCGAGGAAACTTCTTGTTCGCACATCTACCCAGTCGAGCGCTACTCCCTATACGTTCACGTTGCACGGAGTGAAAAATTTCAACAAAATAAGTGGTAATCCTACCGGATCATTCCGATCGTTCGACGAAAATGCGAAGCGACTCATCTACCTATCCCCCTCTGAGTTTTCTCAATGAAAGAGCTACTCGGGAATTACGCTCTACGGAAAAAACAATATTTTCTCAGGTATAACTGCGACGTGAGTCATCGTTCGTGATCAGTCGGGCATGACCTTCACATGATTCACGCTCAAGACGGTCAATGAATTGACGTTGTCGGTGTCGGTTGATTCCGATGCGGTGCTCGGCAGCCGAGACTTCGAGATCAATATCGGTACGGGGAAATATCGTATCTTCAACGGACTGCGGATCGAGAAGAACCGGGATGATTACGCATTCTGGCAAAACGTCTCTCCGTCGAACTATAATGTCACAAATAAGACCGGAAAGGTAAAGATCGAATTTAGCGAAGTCATCACCGATACAGGATCGATATCGGTCGAGAAATGATATGGTACGACCGATCTGACTCCGGGCATCGTGAGTCAGACGAAATCCGGGAAGCTCCTTGAGCTCAGTCTGACGGGCGTAGAGGTGGGGGTCGAATACCAGCTCCGATTCACCGATCTGTCCTTTAGCGGAGGGAAGACGCTCAATGAATACAACGCGAACGCGTCCTTCTCGTTCTCCGACGGAAACTATGCGAATCAGATCCTTCCTCCGATCGTCTCATACTCGTTCCCGTGAGATTTCGTAAACGATGTCCCGGTAAAGGACGCGAGCGCGACCGGATTCGTGATGAAGGTTGGATTCGATCAGTCGCTCGACGACGATACGATTACGACCGACAATATCAAGCTCAAGGACACATCGAATAACGAAGTATCGATCTCGCTCTCGTACACGGGCACTGAACTGACCGTGACTACGGACGCACCGCTTAAGAACTCCGAGAAGTACGCCCTCACGCTCTCTGCGAACGTCAAGAGTTCGAAGGGGTTGAACTTCGTCGGAAATATCCCTACCTCGGAGGGTGGTGGACATAAGATCACCTTCAATACCGTAGCGGACTACTCCGGTACCGGATCGACCGCAGCGGGCACCTTTACGATCGAGAAGACCGATCCGTTCTTCCAGGCGACCGACGTGCCGTACAACGCGAAGATGCGTGTTATCCTGAGTGATGTCATCGATAAGACGACGGTGACGAACACGAATATTAAGCTGTACTATTTGTCCGGAACTACCCAATCGGGCAGAACTCTTAGTTTCACCTACGATAACGACTACACTCCGAAAACGATCTACTTAAGCGGTGGTACGCTCCAGCAGAACGCGAAGTACAAGCTCGTGATCACCTCGGGGGTAAAATCGGTGAAAAACCAGTCACTCTCCGTACCGTCCGCGGGATATATCGTGGAGTTCAAAACCGGTACCAAGACGGCAGCGGAAGTCCCACTCACGATCACGCAGGACTATAAGTCCCCGGACAATACCGCATTTGAGGTCGGATTCTCCTCTCCGATCGATGCCTCGACGATCAATGCGACCACGGTCGCTCTCTACCAGAGCGGAGGAAGCAAGGTAACCGCGGGAGTGAAGTACAATCACTACGCGAACTCCGTCATCCTCGAGACCTCCGAGAAGCTCCTCGACTCGACCCAGTACCTACTCGTACTGAAGGCTCAGTCCATCAAGGATATCGGAGGAAACTCGGTAGCGACCGGCAGCCTCAAGAATAATTTCGTCTATAACGCGACCAACGCGACCGTCGAAAAGGTCTACTCTACCGCCGGAGCGGTCAGTGTGCCGTTTTATGTGGAGTCCTTCGTAGCAAACAGCAATAAGATCGAAATCAAATTTTCCAAGACGGCAGCGGATGCGCTCAATAAATCCAACTACGTCATCTCCTACTGTAATGCGACCGGATCGACGCTCTGTACTCCGTCGACCTCGCTCCCCCTCACGGATGCGAGTCTCAAATACGACGATATCAATCGTGCTACCACGATAGAAGGGATCAGTCTCCCGGCATCGACCTCGAGCGCTAAGACGGTAGTAAAGATCGACGTTTCACTCCTAAAGGACAAGCTCGCGAATGCTATCACCGGAGGCATACTCCAGACCGTCCTCATGAATGACGAGGTAGGTACCTCCAGTAAGTCGGACACGCAGGCGATAGAGCTCAAAGCAAATATCCGTCCGCAAAACAATACCGCCGGAAAGAAGACGCTCTATCTCATCGACTTCCCGGCTACGACCCAGCTCTCGGCGGGCGCGAAGATCGAGGTATCGTTCCCGTCTCAGTTCGACCTCTCCGCAGCACGATTTGACAGTGGTAGTTATGCGAACTATGTCGACGGAGATAAGACCAAGCCAAAATTTACGATCGCGAAGGTCGCGGATAAAAACATCCTCGAATACACGATCACTTCCGACTACGCGAGCAAACTGACCGGAAACGATTACATCATCTCGGATGTCCAGGATATCGTCAATCCGACGCAAGCAAAGGACTTTACGACCGACGGATATATCGGAGAGATCACGACCAAGGATTCCTCGGGTATCGCCCTCTCGAAGATCAAGTCCAACCCGGTATTTATCCGACAGGCGGCTACCAGTACTGCCGCGATCACTATCCGTCTCCAGGATAAAAACGGCGATACCCTCTCCGGGGCGACTATCTCCGGAGCGGTCGTAGGACTCAATGCTCCGTCCGGATACGAAGAGCTCCTCGTGGACAACTCCGGTACCGTCGTATATACGGGAGAACTCAACAGTAATTACTCGGTGTTTGTCTCGCCGGATATCCGCCTCAAGGATACGAGCAATAATACCTATACGAGCTCCAATTATGTCTCGACAAACAATCAATTCTTCAACATATTCCTCGATGCGAACCGCACGGTAGATATCAGGCTCAAGGATAAGACCGATGCGACCGAGTTCGTGACGCTCGCCGGAAGCATCACCGGACTCTCCGGAAAGGAACTCACCCTCTGGGTAGCGGGACCGAACGGATTTTATAACAAGGATCTCGGCATCGTCGGCTCGCCGGCAGCCTATACGATCAAGGTACCGAAGAATGCGGGATACGTCTCGATCTGAGTGGGACCTACGATCGCGGTAGGTACGACGAGTACGTACAAGGCACCTGACTTCATGCCACCGAAGCCGATCAATACGGAGGTAAAAACCGCGAATATTTCGAATCTCGACTTCGTCGTCACATCCGCAGCGACCGACTTTACGGTTGTGGTAAAGGATAATTCTTCTGCTGGATGAAAAGCGATCCCGAAAGCGAATGTCTACGCGTACGCTCCGTCCGGAGACAGTATGGGGCTCTACGGACAGACCGACGCGAACGGATCGGTCACCTTTAAGGCGAAGGCTGGTGTGTATAAGTACGGTGCGTATATCGAGGGGCTTCCGAATCCGACCGAAAAGACGATCACCATCGGTACGGGAGCGAGCTATACCGGAAATCTCACCGTCATCGTCCCGACCCTCACGATCGCCGGTAAGGTCCTCAACGGAAACGATCCGATCTCCGGAGTAAACGTGTCCGCGTACAATCAGTCTAAGGGCGCATACCTCAACGCTCTTACCGATGCATCCGGAAACTATAAGTTCTACGTCGCAGACGGTACGTGGAAGGTGGGCGGATGGACCAAGTCCTACGGTCCACTCGAGGAAAAGACTCTCACGGTGAGCGGAGAGAGTCTCTCGGATCAGAATTTCACGATCTCACAGGTCGGAGTCTATACTATTACCGGCTCCGTCAATCTGAGCTCCAGCTCGGGGACGGGGATATCTCAGGCGAATATTTTCGCTGAGAGTACCGATAACGATTACACGAAAAACTTCTTTACCTTTACCGATGATTCCGGACTCTTCTCGCTCTCACTCAAGAACGGAAGCTATAAGATCCATGCGTATCATCCGCAGCACGGAGAGATCGGGGTAAAGGATGTAACTGTCAGCAGTGCGAACGCATCCGCGGGAGCATTCGTTATCGAGCCACCGAAGAGCGTCACGGTAGCCTTTGCCGGTGCGGGACTCCCGAGCGATCTCTCAAAATTCGAATGGATGATCGATGTGTTCGACCAGACGAATAAGAAGGGGATGAATAAGAAGATCAAATCTCTCTCCGGATATACCTTCGACAATGTCGGATCCGGTACGTACGATGTGAAGGTAAACGTGGTCGGACTCGGACAGGTCTTCTCGTCCGGCTCGTTCGTCGTCCAGTCGGATCGTACGATCGATATCACTCTGCAGGCAGCGGAGCAGCCAGTCAGTCTCTCAGGTACGGTGTATGCCTCCGGTACGAGCGTGGCTCTCCAGGATGCCTTCGTAGAGGTACGAAATACGTCTACTAAGCAGGTATTCGGAACAAAGACCTTCTCGGGCGGATTCTTCGAGATCAAGCTCAAAAAGGGTACGACCTATGAGCTCATGGTACGAAAACCGGGATATGCCAACGGGGATGTACTGACCGGTACGCTCTCCGCAGCGACTAACGTCGGAAGTCTCTATATCAAGGAAAATTCCACTACGATCAACATCTCCGGTACGGTCTCCGGATCCGGCAGTATGGATACCAAGGTGGCATTCCTCAGTCTCCAGGGGGTCAACTCCGACAATACCGACTCCACGAAGTGGTTCGGACAAAAGGTTACGTTCTCAGGATCCGCATTTACGCTCTCGGGAGTACCGGCAAACTTCGGATCTGGTAAGCTCATCGTCGCGACGGAAGGATACGAAATGAAGACCGACAGTGTCCGCGTCTACGGATCGTCCGATGTGAGCGGTATAAGTTTTGCTCTTACCGCCCTCTCTCTCCCTGCTCCGAAGACCCTGCCGATCACACCGGCACAGGGAGGAGTGATCTCCGATAGCGAGGCGGGTATGAAGCTCACGCTCCCGAGCAACGCGCTCGGTACCTCGACCGATGCGGGATCGGTCATAACGAAAGAGACCTCCGTCATACCGAATACTCCGGGATCAGAAGCGGTCGGCGGAGTAGCGAAGGAAATCACCGCGACCGATGCGAACGGACAGTCGATCACCAATCTCTCGAGCGATGCGACGATCGAGATTACCTACTCCGGTAGTGAGCTCGTCAGCACGAATACGGGGATCACCCTTACGGAAGTCAAGAATCTCCAGCTCTCCTACTACGACGATACCGCTCAGAGTTGGGTGAGTCTCACAACCGTCGTCACATCTAACTCCGGAAGTATCTTCGATAACTACACGGGATCCACGCTCCTCTCGACCCTCAGTCCTTCGACCCTCACCTTTACGCTGCGTGCGAGTACCGATCACTTTACGCTCTTTACCGCTCTCGTCAGTACGGTAGTCTCGAACTCTACGAGCTCATCGAGTTCGTCGTCGAGTAGCTCCTCATCATCGAGCAGCTCTTCGTCCTCCGGCGGTGGTGGTGGTACGATCGCGGCTTCGCTCGCATCCGGGCTTGCCGCTACGAGCTCGAGTGTCTCGAAGTACCTCGGAGATACGACCCAGTCGATCGCATTGACCTCAGGAAAGAACATTAACGCGGTATTCTCGATCAAACGAAACGGAAAGTCGATCGCGCTCGCCGATGTCCTGAAGACCGGAGTCGGTACGGTATCCAACGTAAGCAAAAATCTCGTAAACTTCGCAGTCGGAGATGTCCTCTCTGCATCCAAGGAGGGGAGTATCGCGATCGCACTCGACGGATACTCCAAGATGAATCTGTCTCCGGGTGCGAGTATGAAGATCGCCGAGGCGAGCAGTAATTTCCTCTCCTACGAGAACGTAGCAGGGACGGTACAGTACCAGTTCGAACATCGTGACGGTGGAAAATTCCAGTATCAGGTTAAGGGAAAGACCGGATATGCAACGATCCGCGGTACGACACTCAAGGTAACGTCGGACAGTCGTCGGGATGTATACAGCCTGATCGAAGGGAAGATCGATATCTATAATTCGGTACTCAAAAAGACCGTAAGTCTCGTATCGGGGGATACTTATATCGCCTATGCGAACGGAGCGGAGGATACGACGAAGATGAAGGATCCGACACCGATCGTGACGACGAATAATACCGTATCAACCACCTCTTCCGTGTCAAAGGCATGCGGAGTGTACCTCGATCTCGACTCCTCGAGCGAGTGGTGTGGATACGTCACCAAGCTGAAAGACAAGGGGGTAATTAGGTCAGCGTCCTCGTACCATCCGAATAAGAGCATCACTCGTGCGGAATTCCTCAAGATGGTTACACTCGCCCGAGGAGTTGCTCCGATCTATAACGCACAGTATACCTTCTCCGATATAAACAGTGCCGACTGGTGGGCTCCGTATGTCTCGACCGCGAAGCGCCTCGGATATGTCTCCGCATCCAATACAAATTTCCGACCGAATGATTCGATCACTCGTGCGGAAGCTATGAAGATCATATTCAACTATTCCGGTACGAAAACGAGCTACGACAGTGCGTACGCATACTCCGATGTACGGTCGTCCGACTGGTGGGCTCCGTATGTCTCGACCGCGAAGCGTCTCGGATACGTCTCCGCATCCAACTCGAGCTTCCGACCTGCGGACACGATCTCCCGAGCGGAGGTAGCGAAGATTCTCTCGAACGTATTCTTGAAGTAAAAAAGCAGAATAACTTCGATCTTCGCGCTCTATCCTCCGCTTCCTCGCTCGCCGTACCATCCAGTACGTCTCGCTCCGGTGCTCGGTTATCGCACGAATATCATCGTTCTTCTGCTTTCCCCCGCCCCTCTCTATCTTGCTTTCCATGAAAAAACTCCTCATCTGCATCCTCCCAGCACTTCTCCTCTCCTCCTGTCTCGGGGGAGGGGATACGTCGGTAACGCACGATATCTCCTACTATAAAAATCTCTGGAACGAAACCTTTCGCTCGTATCAGACATCGACCACGAAGATCCCGAAAAAGGGGAGATTCGACTTTCAGTTTACGAGCATGGCTACCGGATCGGGAGAGTCCCTGAGCCAGATCGGGGGGATCGATCTGGGGGAGAGATTTTCGAG
>Ga0172367_10009179_pt1 | contig 10894 bp, 11 predicted proteins | sample Lak10m_FD_114542 | JGI IMG/M metagenome (GOLD analysis project Ga0172367, IMG submission 114542) | Freshwater microbial communities from Kabuno Bay, South-Kivu, Congo - kab_022012_10m | ecosystem: Environmental > Aquatic > Freshwater > Lake | place: Democratic Republic of the Congo: South-Kivu...
CTGGGACCAATTGGTAATATCCCGCCGGCCGAAGCCGAGGCAAACTATTACCAACAACTTTCCGAGTCTGCCATGGCGGCATGACTCACAACCAATAGCCTCCGAGATTACCGGGGCGATTCACAGCCCGAAGTTGCAACTGTAAAGCTCGTAGAATAAACGGCAATGGGGAATCGTTTTCAACGCGCCAGGAAACAGGTGTGCGCAACACGATTCTTTATGATCGAGACCATCCGCAAAACCGCGATGATTCTCCCTCAAACCCAAGCCTTTCAAATGGACGTCACGCGTTGTAATGAAGTTATCGTCATTTTCATCGTATTCGGGATCGTGTTCGGCCAGCATAAAGTAGAGCGTGGCATCGATTTCATAATCATCGATCGGACTGGTGATATCAGCCATCGATGAAACCAACCCGGGTTCGTGATGGGTGGTGAAGGCGACCAAATACTGCTCCAACGCCATCAACCGTTTATTGAATTGCACCAGTTGGGCAATTTCGCTATCGGACAAAGATTCAGGCGTATCGGGAGATTCCCAATCGAGAATCTCGAACTGGCGCTGTATGCGCTTTAGATGGCGTTGCAGGCAGCCAACATTGGCCTGTAGTTGTGAAACGATTCCTCGTGTTGTCAGATTCAATGTCATCAGTCGTTACCCATTGAATGTCCTTGATGTCTACGTCAATCGCTTGGAGCGAATGGTCCGTTGGTCATAGCGGCGAATGGCAATTTGCAGGCATTGTTCTGGCAGCAGGCTGAAGGCAAAACTGGGATTGCTATATTCAGAATCTGCTAAAAGATCGATACAGCTCAATTCCGTGCTTTTTCTGCGTTTCTCCGGATGTAAATCCCGGTTCATCAACTCGATAATCAAACCGTCCGCCGTTCTGGCGTGAGCAATGTAGTGGTTCACATAGCGAACAAACTGCACTTCAAGTTGAGAGCCAACTGGATATCGGGCCTGAAAATCGACCAGCGGATCTTCAATCAATGGCAAGCAATCCAGCCAAAAACCTTTCCATTGAATAGTGGCCTCCAAAGTACGGCAGCGATAGGTGGATTTCATTGCCGATTTTGGCCACACAACCGCCTGAATACGATCACCCAGCGAAAGCACATCGCTCGTTTTGTAAACCGGCTGCCAATCGATAAAGCGTCGTTCCAACGGTAAAAGATAACCGCCGGCTAACTTCACCGTCGCAAACAGATTGTGCAACGCCTCAACCTGCCCGGTCACAATCTCACCGGGATAAAATGGTGCATGGCGATTTGTCATAGTGTCACCCGATAAAAAAAAGAAAGGCGGACGAAGCGGAACAATCAACAATCAGCAATCTACAAAAGATTCGTCATCGACCTTATCCGGACAAGCATCAGTACAATCAACAATGAATATAGAAATATTCATAAAAATGATGCCTTGGCCCCGCATAAACAAAGCCTTTTCGAACCCAGTTCGAGCATCGCTCTAACAAATGTGTTGTGCTCCATCCGCCTGCTGCTAGTAGTCATCCGATCATCGGCAGCACGACGACCTGACCCGCTAACGCGGGAAATTACAAACCAGCGACTTTGGCAATGGCGTCGGATACCTCAAAGGTCAAACGCTCGCGATTCAAATCGCTGATCTGATCCGCCAGTGCATACACTTTGGCCAACAAGGTCTCGGCTTCCTGGCTAAAACGAGCTTCAGTCTCGGCATCCAGCACTTTGACCACCACCGAACTACGACTGCGCTCGTAAAAGCCATCAGTCATCACTTGGCTGGGCAGCATGGCCAGTTCATTCAGACTGACCATATTGCTGGCCTGACTATTCAGAATGGTGTCGAGCAGTTTGTGTCGACGCAGTAAGGCATCGTATTCCGCCAACAGCGTGCTGACACCAGTACGAGCATTGGTGTCGCCAATCGCTTGGCGCAGTTGAATCAACGAATCCTGGATTTCAAACGCCTGAAACAAATGCTCGACTTCGCTTTGCGCCAATTCGCGCAAACGGGCGATTTGAGGCTCGCCCAGATAACCGCCCACTTTGGTACTGATAAAGGTATTACGGGCATTTTGGGTCAGCTGGGTGTAGGCACGAGACAAACGCTCGGCGACTTTATGCCAACGACTGATAGAAAGTGTGTAACTGGCCATACTGGATACTCCTGACACGATGTGGGTAGGAACAAGCTTTGGCAGTTGGAGACTGGGGCTCGTTCAGTTCATGGTGTTAGGATAAGAGACTGTTGCGACAGAATGGGTCGCATACAATTAATCGTGTAAGATAATCAGAAAGGTGGCTGGGGTGAACATCTGTATAGTAAGATATTTGTTAGCCTCACAAATTAACCATATTCTTTTAAAAGTCTCACTCGGCTAATTATTAGAATAAAAAATACTTAGTTTCAACCTGAATTCTATCCGATGAATAACAATCAAATATTTACCTATGAAGTTTCTGATGCTCATGAAGAACAGCTTGCAAAAATTCTTGGACAAATAACCCATCATATTCATCCATGCATCGTAAAATATATTGCCGAAAAAAATAAAGATTATAAAGACCGGTTTCCGGGAAATTGCAACACAGACCCCTTTTTCTATCCTGATTCAGATTGTGTTTTCCCAGGAGTTAGAAGACCTATAAATAATGAAAAAACTGGAGTTAGAAGACCTATAAATAGTGAAAAAACAGATCCATGGAAAAACAATTTCTATACAGATGGCACTATTCTGAATGACAATACTTTTCCAAGACACATTTGGGCTTATTTGTCTGTGAATAAAGGATATTCTGGGGGAACGAATGGTTCGTGGGCCTCAAGCGGTTTAGATAAGTTTGAACTGGCTCATGTGTTTAGCCATAAAGAAGATGGAAGATCTCATGAGAAAGAAAAATTAGGACTAGTGTTCGATGAATGCAAAACCGAACCATATGGCTTATTTACCTCTGCATCAAATGTTGTTTTAATTCCAAAGGGCTTTGCCAAACCTACAGATCACATGGAAAAAATCAAGATTTGTTTTTACCAAAGACATCTAGACCTTTATGGCAAAAATATCATTGGATTGACTCGAACAAAGTATAAGTTACCAGGTTGGTATAAAAATATTGAATGGCTCAAACCTAAAAAACCTGACGACTGGAAAGATAGAATCGATAAACTATTGACTTATCGTGAGGAGTATCTTAAAAACAAATGGCTGACGAAAACACCATAAGATTGAAGGAAATATAAAACTGCTGCCGGCAACGACACAGCGTCATATGATCGTGTCTATCAGCCAATCAAAGCTAAACTGTTTTAACAGACAGAAAAAATTCAATTGAAAAAGCTGATGACCTTTTTTCTACCAGAAAGTCTGGTTCCCCAGCAATTTAATTTTTAATCCAATCCCGCCAAGCCTCAACCACCATCATCATCGCCAAGGTATCCAGTTCGCAATAGCGCAGTAAGGCATCACTAATACGTTGGCGACTACTGGCGTCCAGTTGTTCGAATTGCAGACGGGCGTATGCGGTGGTGGCAGCGCCGCCTTCGGCGATGATGCTGGCCTTGTCTTCAACCCCTTCAGGCAGCAGGTCTTTAGCATATTGTTTCAACAGCTTGTACGGATCGGCTATGCCGTTTTCTTGCAGATCCAGCCAGGTAAAACCTTCGTCACTGGCAAAATTCAAACTGGGAATGCCATCCGGCTGCTTGCCATAAATCGGCTGGCTGTATTTATGGCGTACCCATTCCGATGTTTTCAAAATCGCCGGCAGAACTTTCTTGATGGAGACACTGCCTTTGGTATCGGCGTGAAAATAGGCTTTCTCGGCCAGTTTGCACAGATCAATCATGGCCCGCTCACCGCCTTTTATCAGTGAGCGTATGAATGTACTCAATGTTTCGTGATCCGCTACTTGATCCGGCAAATGCTGTAATTGGTTCAGAATACTGCCCAAAATACTGTTTTCGTGATGGCTCCACATAAACACCGAGCCTTGATCATTGCCAAGCTGATCACGCAAAGCACGTACGAAGTCGATATTGGGAAAATGTCCGGGGTTGGTTGCCAGAAACTGGCCGGCATGGCGAACGCTGCCGTCTTGCTCCATGATGTGATGGGAAAATTGAAACGCCACCGCTTCATACGGATGCATGTTGCGATGAAACGGCAATGCCAGCGACGAGGTTTCAAAATCGATGAAATGGTAAGGAAAACGCCAACTACTCATGTGCTTGGCCACTAACGGCGCATCGAAATAAAAGCCGCCGTGATCGTAATCAGTGGGAATGCCGTTGACTTGCAACCATTGTCGCTGAGTCCGCGACAAACCCTCGGCACCCGTTTCATCGTCAAAATCCCCCAAATCCTGCCGTTCAACCTGGCTCAATTTCAGCGTACCTTGCTTGATCAGCTTGGCTTTGCCGCGAAAATTCCACAAATCGAGAACGGTGCCGGCGGCCAAATCAGCGTCGCTCCAGCCATTAGCCAACTTCCAGCATTCATGAAAACCGCTTTTCAGCGAATCATCCAACTCGGCGCGGAATTGGCATTGACTGCAATGGGCGCCAATCGCCGGTGGCAGCCGCACATCATCGCGATATGCACTGGCCCATTGCGGCGCTAGGGTTGCTAGAGAATCCATGCCACCAGGAAACTCCAATGGCTTGGACAGAATCTGATGCACGTATGAATTGACATCAACCTTTGCCAGCAAGGTTTTGGCGATAGCCTTCAAGTCGATGTGGGCTGGCGCACAAACTTCGACGGCATTGCGGGAACCGACTTTGAAGATTTGATTGATACCATCAACATCAACCGATTTGGCCTTATCCGGCATCATCAACCAGGTACTGATTTCAGCCTTGGGAAAAGCTTGTTGCAATACCCAGGTTTGAAAAGCGGCATCTTGAATATATGGCAACATGCCGGAATTGATACCACCGAGCTTGGCTTCGATTTTAGGCTCCTGACTATTGAAAGATTTAGCCTTCACCTCGATCAATTCGAAATGGTTACCGCTTTTAACCAGAATGTCGATACGAATAAAAAAATCTCCTACCCGAATCGCCGGCTCAAATAATACCACCTGATCGCGCTCAAGTAATTGCAGCGTTTGCTCAACGGCGTGGTCATGATTGCGCGCTTCTATTTCGATACCACCGGGATAGCGATATTTCGCCAACTCCCCAACCTGATAGCCCCCTTCAGCCAGCATGGCCAGGAACTCGTTGTCGACCATATTGTCACGATATTCCTTGGCCTTGCCGGTGTAATACAGTTTGGTCGGACAATCGACGGCCAGTTTGAAGCGGGATTTGGTGAGGTAGCGAGGTGATGATTTCGTCGTGGCCATGATTTATCCCTATTAATTACTGGTAAGCAAAAGATCGCTTACCAACAAAGGTAGTCGATGGCAGGCTGATTCGCGAAACCATTGGCAACGTTGCGGCACATTTTCTAGTTCCGGCGAAATCAAGATCAGTTCAGCCTGAGGTTTAACATGATTGGTCAAATCCGCTGCCGGGTAGACCGATAACGAGGTTCCTACCACTAACAACAAATCGGCCTGTGCCACCAATTTCTTGGCTTTGGGAAACTGAGTGACCGATTCGCCAAACCAGACCACATCCGGTCGTAACTGACTGCCGCGTTCGCAGCGATCGCCGATTTGAATATCGCTATCACCTAATGGATAAACCAGTCTGGAATTAGCGGTGCTGCGAGCATTCATGATCTGGCCATGCAAGTGAAGGACGTTTTCCGAACCGGCACGCTCGTGCAAATCGTCGACATTCTGGGTAATGATGCTGACGGAGAAATGCTTGGCCAGTTCAACTAAGGCGATATGTGCGGCATTGGGTTGCGCCGCACGTACCTGCTGACGGCGTTGGTTATAGAATTCAAGCACAGTGGCTTTGTCGTTGCGCCAACCGCGAAGGCTGGCCAGTTGATAAAACGAGTAATTGCGCCACAATCCGTTGCTGTCGCGAAAGGTCGGCAAACCGCTTTCAGCGCTGATGCCGGCACCGGTCAACACCACGATTTGTTTGGTTTTAGGGCTCTTGGTGTCGTCGGTTGACTGGTGGATTTTGTAAGGGTGGTAACGGCGTGTGGACATTTAACTCACCGGGTTTTGAGGTTAAGGCCGATTCGATTGGTTTGCAGTTTCCGTTTAAGTTGCTCTATCGAGCGGATACCGGCCAACATTTTGCTTCGGGCCGACGAATTGGCAGAATGGACGAAGATAACCGGCGGCACGAATCCCTGAGTGGCCACAGCCTCTTCAAGCCAGAGGATTACGTCGTAACCCGTGCCACGATTGTCGTCGCCCAGATCGTGATCGAGGCTGAGTTGTTCGACATGACCTTGAATCAACAAGGCAATAACTTCATCTGGCCAATAAGCCCGCACCCAACCGGCCGGTGCGGGGCGAACATCATCCAGAAAAACCTTCATCAGCGATCCATCAACTTTCGACGTCGGCCAGAGCCACAACCAAAGTTTGATCCAGCACTCGAGTCACGTATTCGCTAATCCCGCGAGCAGAAGTTTCACGTTTACCGGCAACATTTAGAATTTTGACGTTATTACGCACCAAAAAATTAGCCAGGAATTTTGCGTGCACGCGAGGACGCATATGGATAAAAGGTTTACCTAGGTTTTTAGCGAATTCGGCAGTTTTTTTAGAACCACCATCAAGCTTTTCGTCCAGGGTAAAGATAACCGTTGCATCGCTATCGCGGACGTTCCATTCGGTTCGTTCCAGATATTTCGCGCTAGGGGTTTCGGTCAATTGATAGCAAGAATCTATTGAACCGTCTTCAGAACGACGGCCTTTAGGACACCAGCCGCCATGATCCACATCATGGGCAATCGCCCAGTCTAGCCCTGCCTGATCGGCGCCGGTTTGACCGCCGCTCACGATTTTAAAATCTTTAGGTAATGTGTATTTCTCGGTCACGGCTCGCTCCAGAAATGAAATCGGCTGGTTAATCTATGAGCAAGTATTATCTGGATCATTGCGACAAAATAAGTCGCATGGAATTAGTTGTTCAAATTTTTGGTTTAACCACACCCTTGATGCAGCAGTGCTAAATCAGCCATATTGTTGAGCGGCCTGCTGCAATAAAGCGACTATCTGATTCCGAAAGGACTCTGGCTGATGAATGACAATTTGTGGTCCCTGCGAAAGCACCCACCAACGCAATTGCCAACTATCGTTAACCGTAGCCGTCAATCGATAGCCCTCCCCTTCTGCATCAAGACGTTGATCCATTGACAACGGAGTTTCATGCAGATAATTAGCCAGCGTTGGTTTCACAAACGCATCAAGGGAAAACGGCTCAGCGTTACCAAAATTCAACGCTCCATCTTCTACGTAATGTTGCAAATTGAACTGCTCCGGTCGATGGGCAGCCTCCTCCGAACGATCAGCCTGCTTAAAACGATGCACGGCATATAGCCGGACATCCTGATAATCAAACGCCGTTGCCGCAAGATAAGTCACCGAACCGCGCTGAATCATGCCCAACGGATGCAAACGAAAGTGTTTCTCTTGGGCATCGTGCGTCCCCTGATAGACCACTTCGAGTATGTTTTCCTGTAGCAGAGCTGTCTGAATCGTATCCAAAATAGCCATGTCGATAGCGGGAGGTAGTAAATTCAAACCCGGCGCAACATAGCTCACCTTATGCTGCCAGGTCGCGAACTGATTGGTGCTTTCCAGGGTTTTCAGAATCTCTTCGGCCTGACGAAATTGCGGCTCTATCCCGGTTAAGATGGCTTTTGGCAGTAGCGGCTTTAAAAAATCTTTCAGCAGCCTCAGCGATAAGGCTTCGGCAATCGACAATCCAGGAATGGTAATACCACGACCTTCATCCCAATACCAACCATACGGCTTACCCTTGTCGTTGCACTGAAACTGAAAGAAGCGAAACAAGTCGTTTAAATCCCGTTCCACTGTGCGCTTGGTGACATTAAAGCCCATCTCAACCAGTTTAACTTGCAGTTCACTGGCAGTAATCCCAGGCGGGCGTTTAGGCAAATGATTCAAGATCGCCCACTGCCGCATCATGGCGTTATAGTCTGAATTACTGGACATTATTATTTCTCATATTGGTTGGTAAGACTGATTGGTTGTGAGTGCCATTATGGCTTCGCAATGCGACGAGATGGGTCCTAACCAAACAGATCAAACTCGAAGAAAATTAGCTTTGAACATACGTCTCATATTGTCGCATCAGCGATTTACATTACCGCTATCAAATTATTTCTGGCCGCTTCACATTGGTAAACACTGCCAGCATCAACTCGATTTTGGTGAGGTCTTATGACAAACTATTTCCATGATTTTGCGGTATACAGCCTGCCTTCCCACTTTTATCGCGAACCACCCAACCCAACCCTCTGCCCCTGCTGCGATCATCAGCTTGTACAATCCGATGCAGAACGTTCATGGGAAGTTCGCCAAGCGTTGCAAGAAGTAAATTCCATTCCACTTCATTACGGCACAAAGCGTTTTGAATGTGAATACTGTGATTGGTGGTGCGTCCGGGAGCGATGGGAATTCCTGGCCTATTGTCCAGGCGGCTATGCCGATTACGTGGCAGCGCCGATTGTTCAGCGCTGGTTTGTTGATGATTGGTTAACCCCTTTAGAAAATGCTGCCAATGAATTAAATGACTGGTGGCGTGCAACTAATTTACTGGGGAAAGAGCTATATGAGCACTTACCTATGCTGTCTGCGATCCTGGATAAATATTGGCCTGACAACGTCGTTGAACTTATCACCAGCGGAACAACAGATAAAGGAATCATTGGCTTTTACCGCGTTCATACTGCTGATGCTTCATTTTTGATCGTGACCCAACAAACAATCCAAGGCTGGTTCAGTTTTACCGCAGTTAAAACCGTGAATAGCATTCGTTATGAAAACGGTCGTGCTGTGCTTGATATTTCTACCGTTAGGCAGATTTATAATCCAACCAAAATGAAATATCGCCAAAAACAACGCGAGTATCATCTCGATATCAATCCTGATTGGCTTGACGACCTGTTTCCACCGATTGATGCAAACAAACTAGTCACCTGGAAAAAAATGGCTGAATTTCATGTGTTGTACGAAAACCCCGACACAGTATCCAACACCTTGCGCTTGGCGTTTAGTCGATAAACCAGAAAAACCGCAATTATTCATTTAATGAAATAGCGTTTTGACCTGTATGCCACGCGACTTATTCTGTCGCAATAATGCCCGATCATACTGTCACTCGCAACTCTGCAGACAAGATTGGTAACAATGACTACCCACGAACCTTTGATTCTAGCTGCGGCAGAAGCCTTGCAAAATGCCGATAGACTGTTCATTACTGCTGGTGCCGGCATCGGTGTTGACTCTGGATTACCTGATTTTCGTGGAAATCAAGGCTTTTGGCGCCAACACCCTATTTATGCCCAGCAAAAACTGACCTTTGCCGACCTGGCAAATCCGATGTGGTTCGAAAATCAGCCCGATCGAGCCTGGGGCTTTTATGGCCATCGTTACCACTTGTATCAACAAACCCAACCGCATGAAGGGTTCGAGATTTTGCGACAGTGGATGGCTAACATGCCGCTACCGGGGTTTGTTGCTACCAGCAATGTCGATGGCCATTTTCAGAAAGCCGGCTTTCCAACCGATGCGATTTACGAATGTCATGGTTCAATTCATTTTCTGCAATGTTTAAAGCTTTGTCGTGAATGCATCTGGCCGGCGGAAGGCATCCCTGCAGTTGATGATGAGCAATTAATAGCTATCGGTAGCTTGCCGAGGTGTCCAGATTGCGGGGGACTGGCCCGACCCAACATTTTGATGTTTGGTGACGCTCAATGGCAATCCGCGCGCTCAGACATGCAGCGCTATGCTTTTCATAACTGGCGGCAACAGGCTGTGCAATCAAAGATAGTCATTGTCGAAATTGGCGCCGGTTACTCGGTGGGACGAATCCGCAGTTTGAGTCAAAGTTTGCCCGGCACGCTGATTCGCATTAATCCGCGTGACAGTGAAGGCCCGGCAGGGACAATTTCGATTGCTCAACCGGCATTGCTGGCACTGAAAGCGATTGATCAGGTGCTGGAAAAAAGGTGATGCGCACTGAACCCTTATTAAAATAACGAAAAGCGTGCCGAGCGCTGCCTGTCAACTTCTTTACGCCAATCACCCATAAGAACTTGCTCATAATACTTTGAGACTTGCCGCCATTGCCCAAAGCCTTGGCCGCAAAATCTCAAAGAATCCAAATGAATCAAACAAACCCAATCGCTTGGCGACGGAATGGATTTTTCAAGGCATGCTCATCTTCCAGCGCTGCAACCACTGAGTCAACACTGCGCAGTGGTCGAAAGCGGTTTTGTCTGGCGATGACGGCAAAGTCGCCGGGGGTTAATTGGTCAAGTTTGCCCATTCTGGCTTTGAAATTGTCATCTGGGTGATCTAGTCCCAGTGTTTGACACAGTGCCAGTAATAATCGCCAGCTTTGATCGCTATTTAAAGCATTGAATTTAATTTTCAGGTCAAATCGACGCAGAGCTGCAGAATCGAGGCTTTCAAGTCGGTTGGTGGATGCAACAAAAACACCGTTATAGGATTCGAGGCGAGTCAGCATTTCATTGATGGCGGTGATTTCCCAAGAATGTTGACTACCTTGACGGTCTTGTAAAAAGCTGTCGACTTCGTCGATCAGCAACACGGCATTGTCTTCGCTGGCATCCTGAAAGGCGGAAGCAATGTTTTTTTCAGTGCCTCCCACCCATTTAGAGATCAAGTCAGCGCCACGTTTGACATGCAAGGGTTTATCCAATTGTTCGGCCAACCAGCGTGAATAGGCTGTTTTACCCGTGCCGGGAGGGCCAAAGAAGCATAATCTGGCGCTA
>Ga0172367_10009181_pt1 | contig 10893 bp, 12 predicted proteins | sample Lak10m_FD_114542 | JGI IMG/M metagenome (GOLD analysis project Ga0172367, IMG submission 114542) | Freshwater microbial communities from Kabuno Bay, South-Kivu, Congo - kab_022012_10m | ecosystem: Environmental > Aquatic > Freshwater > Lake | place: Democratic Republic of the Congo: South-Kivu...
TAAATATTTTTCGTAGGGAGAACCCTGAACCAAAGAACAGCTCGCATTCAAATCAGGTACTAAAACTTTTTTATTAGGATTTAAAATCTTCACACTTTCGGCCATAAACACTACGCCCGCCAATAAAATGGTAGACTGACTCACTTCCTGGCCTTTTTTAGCCAAAAAATAGCTATCCCCAACGAAATCGGCAATGTCCTGAATGGCACCTTCTTCGTAGTAGTGGGCCAATATAACCGTATCTTTTTCTTTTTTTAGACGTTGAATTTCGCTAGCAATATCATAAGCCATGACAGCTGCTCCTGCTAAAGGTTAGAGCCACCCTTTAACACATTTATAATGGATTTAGAAATAGATAAAAAAGACTCCATAACACCCTTACCTTCTGCTGCTGACGCCTCAAATTCAGGAGCATTAAACCGATTAAGGCTCGTGCGAAGTTCATTCAATGGTAATGCACTCGGCAAATCCCGCTTATTATACTGCATAACTAAGGGAATTTCATTTATATCATAACCCTGCATTTTCAAATTCACTTCCAAATTTCGCAATGATTCTAGATTTTCTTCCATTCGTTCACTCTGTGAGTCTGCCACGAAAATGACACCATCTAGACCCTTCATAACTAATCTCCGAGAGTTATCATAAATAACTTGCCCCGGAACTGTGTATAAATGAAAGCGCGTTTTGAAGCCTCGAATTTCACCGACGTTCAAAGGTAAAAAGTCAAAAAACAAAGTCCGCTCCACATCCGTATTAACAGCAACCAATTTGGTCATTTGGTCTTCTTTAGTTTTTTGGTAAACCCATTGCATATTCGTGGTTTTACCTCCCAATGAGGGGCCATAGTAAACAATTTTGCAGTGTATTTCGTTTGCATTTGTATTTACAAATGACATTACAGCTCCACCCTATTCTCTAAGGCGCGACTCATTGTGCGGTCATCAATAAAATCAATGTCGCTTCCTATGGGCACACCTTGAGCTATGCGACTCAGTTTTATACATTTATTGTTTAAAATCTTATTTAAATATAAAATGGTGGTATCACCCTCTAAATCAGAATCGAGAGCAAGAATAATTTCTCGAATTTTAGGTTTACTGCCCTCAAGACCCTGTTCAATACGCACTAATAATTCTTTGATTTTAATCTGATCGGGACCAACTCCCTCCAGAGGAGCAATCGTTCCATGCAACACATGATAGCGTCCACGAAAAGCCCCAGATGATTCAATTCGCATAATATCAGAAGGCTCTTCTACTATACAAAGAACCTCATCCATGCGTTGAGGATCATCACAATAGCGGCATAGATCGACTCGGTCGGTATAATTAAAACACTGAGGACACATTCTCACTTCTGCTTTTAATCGCAGCAAAGCCTCATTGAGCTTATCAACATATTGATCTCGGGAGCGTAAAATAAAATAGGCTAACCTTTGAGCTGTTTTGGGCCCAATTCCCGGTAATCGACCTAACTCATGGACTACGGCCTCAAGGGCCTCTATTTGTAACATGGATTTATTGTATCAAGATTCAAGTTGATGGCAACAGGCTAAAATAATCCGGGAACATTCATTCCACCTGTGATTTTTTCCATTTCCTTTTGATGGGCTTGACGTGCATTTTTGACTGCATCATTTGTCGCGGCCATCACCATATCCTGAAGCATCTCAGCATCGCCTGTCTTCAAAACTTCAGGATCAATTATTAATGCCATCATTAAATGATCACCATTGACCTTCACTTTAACAGCTCCACCACCAGAAGTGCCCTCATATTCCATTTTAGCGAGGTCTTCCTGAACCTTCTTCATGCGCATTTGCATTTGATTTGCTTGCTTCATCAGCTGCGCCATTCCACCCGGCATTCCCTTCATTTTTCCTCCAATGGCAATATTGCCTTAATTTCACCCCTAAAGATTTCACTGGCTTTCTGCACCAGGGGGTTCTGCTTGATTTGATTGCGTAAATCTTCATCTGCTTGCAATTGCTTCTTCTGAGTCAAACTCACTGCCGACTCACCCGCCCCAACGGCCTCAGAACCAGTTACTTGAAAAGAATATCCAGAGCCCCAATATGAATCAATATATCCTTGCAATCGCTTACGAATATTTTGATCTAGCATTTGCTTTTCCAAAAATGCCATTCGAGGGGGAATTGCCAAGTAAATCATTTTTTGTTCTTCCACTTTTTTTATAAAAAGCAAATTTTCTACTTTAGCTGCAAAAAGGGCATCATCATGTCGCACCGTATCAACAAAGGACATCCATTCATCTGCCGTAGACTGAGCGGGAGATGTTCTTGGCAAGGGCTCCTTAGAGGCTATGGGTGCTAATTCTCTTTTTTCAATGACAGCGCGCATTTTCTCCAGGGGTGCTGGAACGACACGCATCTGCTTGGATTCAGCCAAACGCTCATGGCCAGGACTTCCAGCTCCTTGCTGGGAGGCGCCCGCTCGAGCAGTTGGAATTGGCATCATGCCAGTAATAAGTGCCGTCGATATCGAACCCACACCTGACGCTGAACGTGAATGGGCTCCGGAGCCACTAAGAGAACTACCGATTCCTCCACCACCATCGCCGCGAGAAAGTTGGTAAACAAGGTCCTGCAAAGAAGTCACTTTTGGCGCCGAAGCCATTCGCAATAATACAACTTCCAAAACAACACGTGAGTCCGCTGCGCGATGAACATCAGCGCCCCCCTTGAGTGCCATATCAAATAAAAGGTGAATTTCTTCTTCACTTACCTTGGAGGCCAGTTCCCGAAGAAAATCATATTCAGAATCGGGCATCTCCAATAAGCCAATAACTCTTTCTTCGGAAATTTTCGCAAGTAAAAGATTCCGAAGAGCTTCTATAAAATCTTTAATAAATAGATAAGGTTCAATTCCAGAAATAGAAAATCTTTCTATTATTTTTAAAATATCAAAGCTGCTTCTGATAACAACGGCCTGAAGGGTCTCCAACAATAAAATTCTTTCGGTAAGTCCTAGTACTTTAGCAACATTGGCATTGGTTAAAGCCCCCTGAGTAAAGGCAATGGCCTGATCCAAAAGACTTTGCGCATCTCGCATGGAACCATCTCCCTGACGAGCAAGAGTCCATAGAGCTTCATCTTCAAATTGAATTTGATCTGATTCACAAATAAGGCCCAATCTCTCAGTTATTTCTCGAGTAGAAATGCGACGAAAATCATAACGCTGACAACGGGATAAAATAGTCTGAGGAATTTTCTGAGCCTCTGTCGTTGCCATAATAAAAAGCACGTGGGAGGGTGGCTCCTCGAGTGTCTTTAATAGAGCATTAAAGGCACTCGTTGAAAGCATGTGAACTTCATCTATAATATAAACTTTTTTGCTTCCACTGGAAGGCATGTATCCAACTGTATCTCGTAGCTCGCGAATGGCATCAACACCGTTGTTGCTAGCTCCATCAATTTCAATAACATCAATACTTCGACTTTGTGCAATCTCCTGACAAATATCACAAATATGACAAGGAACAAAATCAACGGCGTTAGGACAACGCAGGCTTTTAGCTAAAATTCGAGCAGAAGAGGTTTTTCCTGTTCCACGAGGACCCGTAAACAATAAAGCGTGATGAAGTCGATCATTGCGAAGAGCGTTCAATAAAGTTTGTGAAACATGTTCTTGCCCCACAAGCTCACTGAAAGATTTTGGACGCCATTTTCTTGCTATGACCTGATAAGACAACTTCTTGACCCCTAAAAAAGTGACCGGGCACCCCCGTATCACATGGTCCTCTTAATACCGTTGCTTCCTTCCGGACCTAGCGGAGTTCAAAAGAGAACGCATTGTACGGGACCCGGCCACAGATGGTGTAACTCAGTCTATCTGAGATTTCATTGAATGATGCGTCAATTTAAAGGACTGGGGAAGATCTCCAGGAAATTTGCTCAAGCACTTCAGTCTCTTCAGCCCAGTATGTAAAGCTATTAAATTCAGGAAAAATACGTGGAAAAGAGGGATCATTCCATCGGCGGGCAATCCAGCCACAGTAATGGATAACCCGAAATCCCCGCAACCAAGGTAGCCAATCCCACTGATGATAGGGAAACTCACGAATTTCTTCGTACCCAGCAATGAGCTGCTCTTTTTCTTCCGCCTCCCATTCTCTATCTCCCGAAAGTAGCATCCAAAAATCTTGAATAACGGGCCCATTGCAAAAATCATCGAAATCCACCAAGCAGAAATCATTATCCATTTGTAAAATATTTCCACGATGACAATCCCCATGGATACGAATGAACTGAGATTCATCCACAAGTTGATCAAATTTCTGCAAAATTTCAATTGCAGCATCGTTATATCGATCTCGAACCTCTGGAGCGATAAAATCTTGCAAAAATTCCATCGTCTCCCAAGGATCTAAAGCTCCATGACCAAGGGACGAGCGATGGACTGCAACGCGAGCCCCTCCAACGTTGTGCATTCTCGCTAATAAAATACCGATTTTAAACAAATCCTTTTTAAGAAACTCCTGGGGCATACGCCCCCTCACCTTTGGAAACATTGCCATCCAAATTCCATCAATAGAATGAAGTGTCTTGTTGTAGTTGAAGGAATTGTGTAGGTCTAAAGGTGCCGCCACTGCAATTTGCTCATCTCGCAGTTCTTTTAAAAATTGATGCTCATCCAAAATAGACTCAGAACTCCAACGACCAGGACGATAAAACTTACAGATAACATTTGATAGCCCTCCATTGCACGCCATCTCAGACTCAAGAGAAACATCGAAAACTCTGTTTTCATAAGAATTCAATTGTTGAAATTCGCCTGTGGCTACAAAACCTGCTGATTCAACGGCTTCAAGTACCTTGTCCGGGCTCAATCTATAAAAATAGTTCATACAGAAAAAACCTGCGATTTCACTCGCTCCACAAGGAGTCCACTGCGATCAAAAAAATAGAGGGTCCACAAAGTAAAAATATGACCAATCATACCCCCGGTCCAAACATCTGAGGGAAAATGATAGAGGGTTCCTATTCGGGTAAATCCAATTACAAAAGCCACCAACCAAAAAATCCCCTTCCATCGGGGAAAGGCAAAGGAAAACATTGTAGCTGCACAAAACATAACCTGGGTATGACCCGAAGGAAAAGAGTGAAAATCCCAGTCGGAACTAAAAAAGGTCCAAATATTGTTTAAGAAAAGAGGATCCTTATGAGGACGCTGCCGTCCGAAAATGATTTTTACAATGAGGTTTCCAATTCCCGCAATGCACAGAGCAAAAAAGAAAAGTCTCGACCAAGTCTGGTAATAAAATAGCCGCTGCTTTCCTATCAAAGCCATTAGCTTGTACCCGAGATTATGTTTCAGAATGAAAGTTGAAATAACATAAACTAGGGCGACTCCAAAAAAATAATGGGCCCCCAGTCCAATATTGGTAATTTCACGCATAAAGAGCCGAAATTGCTCACGGGAACTCTCCCCTATAAAAACCATTATGGGTTGATCAAGTAATCTATAGGACAAAATAAAACCCACAAACCAAATTCCAAGGGCCAAGAGAGAATAACGAATCAAGCTTTTTCGATCAGTATAATCTGTAAACAACGTCCTCTCCGCCTAACTTCTTAACTACTTTAAAAAAGCCATTCTCTAAACGACCTATCGTTGCTCACTCTCGATTGCAAAGGAGGAAGAAATTCCAAATCCAGTTATTAAAAATAATAAGTTGTACCGATTGTTCCGTTTGGCACCAATCGCATATTTTCCGGATTCAACATCATAATGGCCTCAGCAAAAAGAGTAAAACCCATATAGTCGCCATTCAACTGATTATATTGCGCCCCTATGGAAGCATTCAGAAAGTTCAAACTATAATGACCATTATTCATTTCGCTTTTTGTTAAGAATTCTTTCAAAATAATTGAATCATTAGCCCCGTTCGCCGAACCGCTGGAGTTAAACCATGAGGTATAACCAGCTTTCACGTAGGGAGTTAAATAAGTTCCATCGAAACTCATCTTCCAAGCTAATGACACTGCAGTATAACCTGAACCTTGGCCAACACCCACCCAAGCTGCATTTTCATCATCAAGATTCAGATCCAAATGAGCTCCAAATAAGCCAGTCAAGCCACCCACACTTAGGCCAGCCCCAACCATTCTGTCTTCGCGAAGCTGATATCCAGACAAGTAAACTTTGTTTGAATCTGAAATCTTACTAATTGTCATTTCATTGTTGTTACGAGTTTCTTGAATTTCATGAATACTTTGAATTCGATCCCCATGGATATCATAGCTCTGAACTGCTCCTATTTCATTTTTTGCGGCTTTCGACAATGAAGCCATCATCAATCCACCTAAAATGCCTACTGCTGCAAAAGAAATTTGAATACGCAAAAAAATTGCTAAAATAGACATAAAATCCCCCTTTTTTAATTTCAAATTTACATCAATTTAAATCGGGGACGCAAGCATTTAGAAAATCTTGGCTTTGACTCCCTCTTGCTGCAAAAACTTACGAATTGCAGGACCGTCTAATGGCTCTAAGCGAAATAACAATTTATGAAGCAAATCATAAGACTCCTCCGCCTGCTTCGAGCGTAACTTTCCTGTCAATTGAGCCAAATCATCACTTATCTTTATAGAATTCTCCAGAAGACGCCCAATTTCCTTATTTTTTGTTGTTTTATCCAACAATATTAATGTTCTATTAAAATTATTCACAAGATGATCCAATTGAGAAATCAAATTTGTGACAGACCCTTCATTTTTTTCAACAATTTCCATAAATTTTCCAGCCAAGCCATAACCTTGTGAAATCAACTGATCTATTCGAGGTGGATCTTCTCCTCGCACAAAATCGCCATTGCTAAATTCTTTACTTTCGCTAGTACCCGGCGTGATCTCCAAAAACTTTTCACCAATTACTCCTGCAAGATTAATAAAAAATTTTGAATCCTTCCGAATACTAGTCCAGGCTTTTCTGTCCACAGATATTGTAAGTTTTAATTTAACCTCCTCACCCGTAGATGATTTGTAGCTAGGGTCGAAAGCAATTTTTTTTACTTTTCCTACTTTAATTCCCATGACTCGAACTGGCGAGCCCTCCTCAATTCCGCCCGCATAGTTGTACATTACATTAATTTCATCGGCGGATGAATATGGGCTAATCAAGCCCATCATATAGGCAAAAAGTGCAATAAATAAAAATGCCGAAACGGTTAAAAGGCCCACTTTAGTCTCAATTTTCACAACCCCTCCTTGGGCAGATGCTTAAAAATATATATTCAATAAAAAAATGAAAAAACAAAAGTCAAAATAAAATCTATAAAAATAACTAGGGTTGAAGCTACGACAACACTATTTGTTGTGGCCTTGCCAACACCATCCGCCCCTGGCTTGCATCGAAATCCAAAATAGCAACTAACCAAGGGAATGACTGCACCAAAAGATGCTCCTTTCAGAATTGCAAAAATAAGATCTTTAAATTGAACAAAGCGCCGCATCGAAGATAAAAACATTGCTGGTGGATATCCTAAATAAGTATCGCTCACAAACATAGCACATAAAATACAAATCATATTTGCAATAATCGTTAAAAAAACAGCTCCAGCAATACACGCCAAAAACCGAGGGATCACCAAAAATCGAATTGGATCAATTCCCAACATTTTTAAAGCATCTACTTGTTCTGTAACTTGCATAGTTCCTACTTCGGCAGCAATTCCCGCACCCACTCTGGAGGTCAACAAAAGAGCTGTAACCACGGCACCTAACTCTCGTAGTATAAGGAGTGTCGCAAAACCCGGGACCATGGAATCATTTTGAATCACCATCTTCATATGAAATGATGATTCAAGAATGGTGACCATTGCGGCAAAACAAACACAAAAAATTATTATAAATAAACTTTGATTAGCAATAAAAAAAAGTTGTTGAATAAACTCTTTGACTCTATAGGGAGGAATAACAATCCCCACTAAAGTCCAGAAGACCAAAGCTGAAAATCCCTTTAGAGAGTTCCATCCTTCGATAACAAAAATTCCTATAGAATCTATTCTATCAATAACCATTTGCTACTCTCAAAATAATATCGCTCAAGAAACTCGTAAACCAATCCATGACGACAATGCAAATCATCGTACTTACTGCAGTCGCTACGACAGCGCGACCAACCCCTTTAGCTCCACCAGATGCTGAGTAACCTCGGTAGGTACATATTGTTGCAAGGATAAAGGCAAAAGTGAAACACTTTACGACCCCCCCTAAGATGGAGGGCAGCCCCAAAATATGAGGAATATGACGTAAGTACTCCTCAGGGTTGACTCCTGCAAAAACCCGCCCCATAAGAAGGCCACCAAGAACTGACATAAAGAGACCACCGGTTAGAAGAAAGAAACTGGCCAAAATAATTCCCATAAACCGAGGCAAAATAATTTCCTGAATCGGATCAGCTCCTAAACAGCGAATGGCATCCAACTGCTCAGTCACACGCATAGTTCCAAGTTCTGCCGAAGTGTAGGCTCCAATTTTTCCACTCAACATAAAAGCTATCAATAAGGGACCAACCTCTCTAAAGGTTCCACTTGTTGAGAGTCCACCAAGGTACCCCAAGGCATCAAATTCTTTCATTTGCAATGCAAATTGAACAGCTAGAATTGCACCGACAAAGAATCCTGCCATGGCTGTCGTGGGAAAACTTTCCCAAAAAACATTCCAAATCTGGAGAAGTATTTCGCGAGTTGCCAACTTTTTTTTCAAAAACGTACGAAAAATAAGTCCAAAAAATTGTGTCGTTTTTCCGATATCATCAAGAATATCAACAAACATTATTGCAATACCTCCGCTAAAAAATCCTGCACTAGTTGTTGGTTGGATTTCTTCAAATCTTCGGGCGTTCCTTGATCAACAATCTGACCTTTATCAAGAACAATAATACGGTCAGCAATATCAAGAGCGCACTGCATATCGTGACTAACGACCATGGATGTGGTTTTAAGTGATCTAGATAAATTCAAGATCAATTGATTCACGGCAGTTGTTGTGATGGGATCCAGTCCAGTGGTTGGTTCATCAAAAAGCAATATTTCGGGCTCAATTGCAACTGTTCTCGCTAAACTCACTCGCTTTTGCATACCATAGGATATTTGTGCTGGCAATTTTTGCTCAATTCCTGAAAGCTGAACCATGTGCAAAGCTTTAGTCACCTTTTCTTGAATGATCTCTTCCTTTAGAGTAAAATGGCGACGCAATCCAAAAGCGACATTTTCAAAAACTGTGAGTGAATCAAACAATGCAGGGTGCTGAAAAACCATTCCACACTTCTTACGAATTGGTAAATATTCATCTTCGGAGAGCTTTGATACCTCTAGCCCGTCAATCCAGATTTCACCTTCGTCAGGACGCAAAAGTCCGACTAGATTTTTTAACAAGACGGACTTTCCAGTGCCGGAAGTTCCTAAAATAAATATAATTTCTCCTTTTTCTACTTTAAAATTCAGACCTTTTAGAATTGTCCTTTCACCGAATTTTTTTACCAGATCCTTGAATTCAATCATTCCTGTTATCCCATCGCCGTGATAGGGCCCAGCACTCGGCCGTGAATAAACTGCTGGACTCTTTCATCTGAATAAGTTTTCGTTTTTTCTGGACTTCCGGTCTCAATAATTGTTTTTGAAACAACGAGGATAATTCGATCTGCTAATTGATAGGCTCTGTTCATATCATTTGTAATGGCGATGATTGTCGATTTTTCCTCTTTTTTGAGTTGCAATATAAGCTCAATAATTTTTCTTGAAGTAATTGGATCTAGACCCGCCGTTGGGTCATCATAAAATATCAAAGAAGGTCGAAGTGCCAAGGCTCGAGCTATCCCCAGGCGCTTCTGCATTCCTCCGCTGATTTCATCAGGAAAAAGGTGTCGAGCATGGGGAATACCAACTGCTTCTAGAAAAAACTCCACTTTCTCTTGAATTTGAAATTCATCCAAATCTGTTGTTTCACGCAGAGGAAAGGCAATATTTTCTCCGCAGGTCAAAGAATCAAATAAAGCATTTTTTTGAAAAAGCATTCCTATACTCTTTAAAGCAGAATTTCGCTGAGCGTTATTGAGGCGGATCCAGCTTTTACTAAAAATGCGAGCCTCGCCCCGGCATGGCTCAATAAGTCCTGCCATCGTCTTTAGTAACACAGTTTTTCCATGACCACTGGGGCCCACTAAGACAACAGATTCTCCTTGCTTGATCTTTAAATTTACCTGATCCAGTACGACTTGCGCGGCAAATTGAATGGTTACGCCACTCAATTCCACAACATCATTTTCTTTTGTTGAATGTTCGCTCATCGCTTTCAAATCCACCCCACTCTTTAATGGTTGCGAACTATAGCATCAAACGCAAGAAGTTATTGAAATAACAGGCCCATTCATAATAGAACTTATTATCACTTATTTTTAAACATTAACATCTTCATAGGACATGGGAGAAATCATGGCTCATAAAAGAAAAAAAATAACAGTTATTGGCGCGGGATTTGTTGGCTCGACTGCAGCTCATTGGGCTGCTCAAAAGGAGTTGGGGGACGTCGTCCTTTTGGATATCAATGAAGGAGCCGCTAAAGGTAAAGCACTGGACCTTTTTGAAAGCTCCCCTGTCGAGATGTTTGATTCTCGTGTTACTGGCTCATCTGATTATAAAGACACAGCAGATTCAGATGTTGTCATTTTAACGGCAGGACTCCCTAGAAAACCTGGAATGAGTCGGGATGATTTGCTGGCAACTAATGCAAAAATCGTTAAAGATTGTTGTGAAGGAATCAAGAAATATTCTCCGAATGCTGTAGTTATCGTAGTATCAAATCCATTGGATGCAATGGCGTATGTGGCAAAACAAACCTTGGGCTTTCCTCGTGAGCGAGTTATTGGA
>Ga0172367_10009183_pt1 | contig 10892 bp, 8 predicted proteins | sample Lak10m_FD_114542 | JGI IMG/M metagenome (GOLD analysis project Ga0172367, IMG submission 114542) | Freshwater microbial communities from Kabuno Bay, South-Kivu, Congo - kab_022012_10m | ecosystem: Environmental > Aquatic > Freshwater > Lake | place: Democratic Republic of the Congo: South-Kivu...
ATAATACCGGCGAGCAGCCTGTCCTGAGAGTGATTGAAAAAAGGGGGGGCCTGGGGGGCCGGTCAGGCCCCCCAGTTGGGGGTTCGGGGGGCGAAAGCCCCCCGACGGTTTGGGTGTCCGTTGTCGGGGCGCTTCCGCCCCCCGAAGGCCCCCTGATCCGGGGCCTGACCGGCCCCGGAACCCTCTCTTTTTTTTAAGGAGAGGTATCTGGTGCGCAATCTCGGCGGTTACGCCTTGCCTCGAATTGGTGACACTGGGGCCGGCCCCTCTTCCCCGGCCACCAGTAGCGGCGGAGCACGCCGTAGCGGGGGGCGAGGAGAATGGCGAGGGCTTCGATCAGTCCGGCGACCACGGCGATGCCGCCGGCGGCCGAGAGCGCGTGCTCGAACCCGAACGCGAGCGGCAGCCAGGCGGCGGCTAGGTAGCCGAGCCAAGCGCTGGCCAGCGCGAACAGGGCGCTCCACCAGAGTTGCCGGTCAAAATGGTCTGTGACCATGCGGGCGGCGGCGGCCGGACAGACGAACATGGCAATGACCAGGATCGATCCAAGCGCCTGGAAGCAGGCGCAGGCGACGAGTGCGGCCAGGGTGGCGACGCCGAGGTCGAACGCGGTCGGCGGAATGCCGATGCTGGCGGCAAAGTCGGGATCGAAAATGGCGACCTTGATTTCCTTGTAGAACAGCAGCAGTACGGTGACGGTCAGCGCCAGCAGCACCGCGAGTACGGGTATCTGTACCGGCACTGTCGCCCAGATTTCGGCCCGCAGCAGCGAGGCCACGGTGGTCGGCTCGGGCCAAAAGGTGGTCTCGAGCGCGCCGAACAGGGCGTGCTGGGTGTCGAGGTGGACACGCGGGCCGACCCATTGCTCAAGCAAGACCACGCCGAAGGCGAACAGAGAGGTGAATACCACCGCCATCGCGGCGCCCGGCTCGATACCGCCGAACCGGCGTACGGCTGCGATCATCACGACAGCGATCAGTGCGGCGCCGAGGGCCCCGCCCAGCATTGCCGCCGGCGCCAGGGTCCCGGTGATCAGGAAGGCGACCACGATTCCCGGCAACACGACATGGGAGAGCGCGTCGCCGATCATCGCCTGGCGGCGCAGGAGCAGGAGGCTGCCAATCAGCGCACAGGCGACCGCGCCCAGCCCGGCAGCCGTCAGCGCCGGCAGGTCGATCTGGAGGAAGGCCTCGACGGTCAGCATGGCGTCGCCGCCTTCCGCCCGGCTGGGGGGGGCGGGGGAGCACCGCCGCCCGGCCGGCCACCATCCGTTGGCGTTGCCCCCCCGCCTGCCGCTCCTCCGCCGATCGTCCCTTCACCTGGACGTCCGAGGGTCCGGCGGGCCCGGGCGCGATACCAGAGCTGCGCCAGGACGCCGCGGCGCGGCGCCAGGGTGAAGCTGATCAGGAAGAGCCCGGCCGCGACCATGACGATCAGCGCGCCGGCCGGCAGGCGCGGCGCGGCGGCCGAAAGCGCGGCGCCTAGATATCCGCTGAAGCCGCCGAAGAGGGCGGCCAGCAGGACCATGGTGCCGAGGCGCTCGGTCCAGAAGCGGGCGGCGACCGCGGGAATGATCAGGAGGGCAAACACCAGCACCGCGCCGACCGTCCGCAGGCCCACCACCACCGTTGCCAGCAGCAAGGCCATGATCATCAGATCAAGCCGGCCGACCGGCCAGCCCAGGCTGCCGGCAAAGGCGGGGTCGAAGCAGACCAAGCCGAATTCCTTGAAGAACAGCAGGGCCAGGACCACCACCACCAGCCCGGCGCCGACGATCAACTCGGCATCGGCACGCCCGAGGGCTGCGGTCTGGCCGAGCAGGAACGCCTCCAGTCCCGCACGGTTGCCGGCGCTCAGACCCTGCAAGGCGCTGAACAGCACCGTGCCGACGCCGAAGAAAACGCTGAGGACGGAGCCGATTGCGGCATCCTCGGGCAGACGGGTGTGGGAGACAATCCATTGGATCGCCAGCGCGCCGGCAAGGCCGGTCAGCGCTGCGCCGGCCAGCAGGGTCGGCAGGTGGCGGCCTTCGTCGAGCCCGAGCCCGTACGCGACCAGAAAGCCGATCCCGACCCCGGGCAGGGTGGCGTGGGCGATGGCATCGCCGACCAGCGCCCGCTTGCGCAACAGCACGAACACCCCGACCACGCCGGCGGCCACTCCGATCGCGCTGGCACCGATCAGCACCACCGCGGTGTTGTAGCCGCCGTGAAACGTCAGAATCGTCGCCAGGGCCTGCCAGAGGCTGGGGGAGTCGGCGGGGAAGAGGGCGGGCATTGCTTCTGATCCGCCGACGCCGGGGTTAGAGCCCGCCGGTCAGCGACCGGACCGCCAGGAAGACATAGTGGGCGACCAAGGCGCCGGTCACGCCCCAGATGACGCCGAGACCGTCCGAGGTAATCTGCTTGCCCATCAGGACCGGATCGACCCCCTTCTTGGCGTCTTTCTTGGCGGGCGCGCGAGCCAGGGCCGCGCGCAGGCGCTGAGCGCCGGCGACAGGCTCGGCGGTCGCCACCTCGGCTGCGCCTGCGCCGGCCGCACCGGTCGCCGCCATCTCGGCGGCGGCGACCTCCGCCCCCGTCGCCGCGACCTCGGCGGCTGTCGCGGCCGTCGCCGCGACCTCGGCGGCTGTCGCGGCCGTCGCCGCGACCTCGGCTGCCGCTGCCGCCTCTACCGCCGCTGCGGTGCCGACCGCAGCGGCGGGTGCGGCGGCGAATGGCCAAGTGAATAGACCGACGAGTCGGCCGCCCGCCCATGCGAGTCCGCTGCCCACCCACTGAACGGCGTTGCCAAGCGGTGCCAGCCGGGAGCTCAAAAAAGGAAGCCAGGGGACCACCGCAGCCTGGGCATAATTGAAGGCGACGACGCCGAAGATTGCCCCGGCGCCGATCGCCAGCGCCTGCCGGCCCTCAAGGTGTCCGGTTCCGGCGGACTGAGTGGTCGTAGCGGTGGTTGCGGTCGCGGTTCGATGACCGGTCTGGGCCATGGCGTTTTCCGCGCCCGGCCCAACGATCAACCCAACCATCAGCACAAACACCGCCAGTATGGTCCCCTTGCTTCGGATTGGAGTCGTCATCCAATTGGTTCCTGAATACGTTTGATTTTCAAGGAGAATCACTAAGATTCCGTCCCGCTCCGGGCCGCTTGGGCCATTTTAGCAGAAGCGGGCGCCGCAGTCAGGGGTCGTGTGGCCGTTCCGGTCGTGATGTTCCAGTATCTGCCCAGGGATACGTGCAAAAAAAGGGGGTTCCGGGGCCGGTCAGGCCCTGGATCAGGGGGCCTTTCGGGGGGCGGAAGCCCCCCGAGAATGGGGTACAAGTATCAGTCAGGGGGCTTTCGCCCCCCGAACCCCCAACTGGGGGGCCTGACCGGCCCCCCAGTCCCCCCCCCTTCTTTATTCTCAGACCGGGCCAACTGGGCCATTTATGTTACCGGCCCGCCGAAATAGGCGGCGGTGACCGCGGCGTCCGCCTTGAGCCCAGCCGGAGGGCCGTCGAAAATCAGGTGGCCGCGCTCGAAGCAAAGAATGCGGTCGGCAAGCGCCGCAAGGAAGTCGAGGTCATGCTCGATCACCAGTATGGCCAACCCGTCGGCGGCCGCCTGACGCAGCACCGTGGCGACCTCCTGCCGATCATCGACGCCGAGGCCGGCCGCCGGTTCATCCAGCAGCAGCAGTGTGCCGCCGCGGGCAAGGGCACGGGCAAGCTCAACTCTTCGGCGAACGGGGGGCGGCAGAATGTCGCAACGCCGGCCGATCTGGTCGGGCGGGACAGCGGCCCGATCGAGAAACCAGCGCGCCCGGCGCTCGGCCAGACGGCGGTTGCGTTCGTGGCCGGCCAGTCGGGCAACCGCCACGGCTTCGAGCGCGGTCAGGCCGTCCGGCAGGCCGCCGCTTTGGAAACTGCGGGTGAGGCCGGCGCGGGCGATGCGGAAGGGCTCGGCGCCGGCGATCTCGCGGCCAGCGAATCGGATGCTGCCGCGATCGGGTCGCTCCACGCCGCTGATGAGGTTGACCAAGGTGGTCTTGCCCGAACCGTTGGCGCCGATGACCCCTACGATTTCTCCCGCCGCAACCGAAAACGAGACGCCATCGACCGCCACCACGCCCCCGAATTGCTTGCGCAATTTGGTAATAACCAGCAAGTCTTCTTTATTAATTGGTTTCCAAAGGCCCGCCGGCCTTTGGTAGGGGGTGTCGGGGGACAAAGTCCCCTGACGACTGTCTTGGCGCTTCGCGCGCGGGCTGCCGCCCGCACCCGCCAGGGGAGTGGACTCCCCTGACCCCTCTCTTTTTCGGAACCAGGAGAGTGGGGCGTCTGCGCCAGGCGCCAGCGCCACCGGCAGGCGCACCGGCGGCTCCGGCCACCAGCGTCGGCGTATCTGTTCGGCAAGGCCGATCAGTCCCTCGGGCGCAACCACGATCGCCACCAGCAGCATGGCGCCGTACACCACCAGATAGGCGCGCTCGAACCCGCGCAGCCATTCGGGCAGATGGATCAGCAGCAGGGCCCCGACCGCGGCACCGCTGGCCCGGCCGCGGCCGCCGACCATGGCCATGGTCAGGAAGCCGACCATGAGCGGAAATTCAAGCGTCTCCGGCGACACCACCCGCAGGCTGTGCACGGCCAGCCCACCGGCAAGTCCGGCACAGGCAGCGCTCGCCACCAGCATGGATAGCCGCAGCGCACCGACATCCAGGCCGAGGCAGCGGGCCATCATCGGATCGGCCCGGAGCTGGGCCAGCGCCAATCCGCTCCGCCCGCGCGCGATCAGCGCCACCCCCATCATCACCGTGGCCGCCGCGCTCCACACCACCAGCACCAGCGGCCAGCCGCGCCCGCAATTCCAGCCGAAGAGAACGAGGCCGCGAACCCCCGGCAGGCCATTGGCGCCGCCGGTCACTTCCTGGCCCAGAATGACCGCCAGCAGCACCACTTGCCCGACCCCGAGCGTGGCGAGCGAGAAGTAGTGCGACTCGAGCCGCAACACCGGCCCGCCGACCAGCAGGGCCAGGAGGGTAGGGGCCAGCACGGCCGCCGGCACGGTCGCTTCGACTGGCCAGCCGGCATGCACCGCCAGCAGCCCGGCGGCATAGGCGCCGACGCCGAAAAAGGTGCCCTGGGCCAGAGAGAGGGCGCCGGCCAGCCCGAAGACAAGCTGAAGGCCGGCCACGGCGATTGCGTGAATCCCGGCCACCGCCAGCAGCCGCACCTGATACGGGCTGGCCGCTCCGGCCGCCCACAGGGCCAGGGCGCAAGCGCCCAGCAGCAGCGGCAGCCGGATGCCGGTGGCCAGCCAACGCAGGAAGTCGGTCACCCGTCGCCTCCGCCTATAGGCGCCGGCCGGCGGCTTCGCCGAAAAGGCCGGATGGCCGCACGATCAGGATGGCCAGAACCGCCAGGTAGAGCAGGCCGAGTGCGAGCGGTGTTGATATCCATAGCGAGACCACGGTTTCGAATCCGGCGATTATGAAGGCACCGGCTACCGCCCCCGGAATTGATCCCCAGCCGCCAAGGGTTATCGCGATGTAAGCCTTAAGAATATAGACGGCGCCGTCACCTGGGCTGACGAAGAATCGGTTGGCCAGCAGCAGTCCGGCGGCCCCCGCGAGCGCGGCGCCGGCGGAAAATGTGATCAGCACCATGATCGTCACCGGAATGCCGCAGGCGCGCGCCATGTCCGGGTCCTCCGCCGCTGCCCGCAGCCGGCGGCCGAGCCGGGTGTAATGGAAGAGGCTGTATTGGCCGCCGATCAGCAGCGCCGCCACCGCGATGATCGCCAGCGACTGGACGGAGACCGGCATTCCGCCCAGCTCGACCGCGGCCGCAGGCAGCAGCGGCGGTGCCGTCCGCGGCTCGGGACCCGCCGCGAGCAGGGCTGTGTTCTGTACCATCCCGCCGATGGCAATGGTGCTGATGAAGACCGCCGCCGGCGGCCGGCGCCGCAACGGCAGATAGCCGATCGCGCCGATCGCCACTCCCAGCACCGCCATCACCGCCACCACCAGCGGCAGCAACAGCACGCCCGGCACCGGCACCGGCGCGGCCGCGGCCGCTATCGCCGCCAGCAGGCCACCGGCCATGACAAGTTCCCCATGGGCGAAATTGACGGCGCCGATGGCGTTGAGTACTAAAACGAATCCGAGTGCGACCAGGGCGTAGGCGGCGCCGAGCGCAAGGGCATTGACAAGAAGTTGGACCATAGCGGCGCCTTGGGGGCGTTCTGTTTGCGACAAGCCCGTCCCGGGGGGGAGGGCGAACCGGCCGGAGCATCTCTCAATCAAAGCCTGGAGTGGTAGTGAAAACCAATCCCGCCGTTGCTCCTTGTTTTTTTCTTCGCCCGATTGATCCCGTGTCGGCGGCGGGCCTTTGAAAACCATGACTCTATCTTTCGATAAGTTACGCCAGGTCCAGGACCGGCCCGGTCCTGGTGGGTCCAGGGCAAAGCCCTGGCCGCCGGAGGCTTCCTGCTTCAATTCTACGACTATAGTCCTTCGCCCGATTGCCCTGCGCTGACCTGCGCTGAGTGGTTGACGCGCTTGCGCCCGGCGTCGATACTCCGCCGCAGTCGATTCCCACTAGCCCCCACTGGACGGTGTCGATGCAGGTCGCGCACCGGAGACGGTGGCGATGCCAAGGAGCCGATCCTGGTCGGGGAGGCGAAGCGCCAGCCCCCGTTTCTCCTTGGTTTTTTTTGGACGTATCAACATAGTAGCCGGAGTGATATGCCAGACCGCGTGCTCCCCCTTAAATGCCTCGGCGTGGTTGCTTTTCAGGGCTGCCACGGGGCCTATTCCGACCTTTCGTGCCGCTCGGTGTTTCCGGGGTCCGTTACGCGTCCCTGTCCTTCGTTTGAGGACACTTTCGCTGCGGTCGAGGGCGGCGAGGCCGATCTGGCCATGATTCCGATCGAGAATTCGGTCGCGGGTCGGGTTGCCGATATCCACCACCTGTTGCCGCGCAGTAGCCTCCATGTTGTCGATGAGCACTACCAGCGGGTTCATCATCACTTGCTGGCGGTCAAGGGGACGCGACTCGAGCAGGTGCGCATTGTGCGCAGCCACATTCAGGCGCTCGAGCAATGCCGCGGCACCCTGCGGCGGTTGGGGATTCAGCCGGTGACCCACGCTGACACGGCAGGGGCGGCGGCCGAGGTGGCACGGCGCGGCGATCCTGCCGAGGCGGCGATTGCCTCCAGCTTGGCCGGCGAGATATACGGCCTTGAAAGTTTAAAGGAAGGCATTGAGGACGCGCAGCACAACACCACCCGTTTTCTGATCATGGCCCGCGAGGCGCGGGTACCGCCGGTCGGTGCCGGCCCCACCATCACCAGTTTTATTTTTCGGGTCCGCAGCGTGCCGGCGGCGCTGTTCAAGGCGCTTGGCGGATTCGCGACCAACGGCATCAATATCACCAAGCTTGAGAGCTATCTGGTCGACGGCAGCTTCACCGCAGCTCAGTTTTATGCCGATGTCGAAGGCCATCCGGAGGAGCGCCCCTTGCGCTTAGCCCTTGAGGAGCTGGACTTTTTCGCCCGCGAGGTGCGCATCCTGGGGGTCTATCCGGCCCACCCGTTCCGGCGTGACGGCCGGAATGGCGTTGAGGTTGAAGCGGATCACTAGTCCGATCGATTCAAAGTCGCGACCCCTTAAGGGAATAGCCGCCTTGTCGTCGCCGCGTTATCGTGCTACGCGACCCTATGGTGTCTCTTGCTGCCCCAGCACTCTCCCGCTTCGTCTCCTTATCAAGTTCGGCGGCCCTGTCATGACCTCCCTGCGCTCCGATTTTTTGGCGATTCTTGAACAGCGTGGCTTCATCCACCAGTGTACCGATCCGGCTGCGCTGGATCGGCTGGCGGTCGAAGGCAGGATTACCGCGTATATCGGCTTTGACTGCACCGCCGATAGCCTGCATGTCGGCAGCTTGGTCCAGATTATGCTGTTGCGCTGGTTGCAGCAGACCGGGCATCGGCCGATCGTCCTGATGGGTGGTGGCACCACCAAGGTCGGCGATCCCTCGGGCCGTGATGAGGGCCGCCAACTCCTGTCCGATGCCCAGATCGGCGCCAACATGGCCGGAATCCGGCGGGTGTTTGGTCAGTTTCTGGAGTTCGGCGATCGCCCCAGCGATGCGGTGATGGTCGATAATGCGGAATGGCTGGACCAACTCGGCTACATCGCTTTTTTGCGTGACGTGGGCCGGCATTTCACCATCAACCGCATGTTGACCTTCGATTCGGTGCGTATGCGGCTGGAGCGCGAGCAGGCGCTGACCTTCCTCGAATTCAACTATATGATTCTCCAGGCCTATGATTTCCTGGAGCTGTCCCGGCGCTTCGACTGCCGGTTGCAGATGGGTGGCTCCGATCAGTGGGGTAACATCGTCAATGGGGTGGAACTCGGCCGGCGGATCGACCAGCGCGAGCTGTTCGGCCTGACCTCGCCTCTGATTACCACCGCCTCTGGGGCCAAGATGGGTAAGACCGCGTCCGGCGCGGTGTGGCTGAATGCCGAGCGGCTGTCGCCTTACGACTACTGGCAGTTCTGGCGTAACACCGAGGATGGCGACGTCGGCCGTTTCTTGCGTTTGTTTACCGATCTGCCGATTGCCGAGGTCGAGCGGCTCGAACGGTTGCGAGGGGCCGAGATCAACGAGGCCAAGAAGGTTCTGGCCGATCAGGCGACCTCATTGTGTCACGGCGCCGCGGCGGCGGCTGAGGCGGCGGAAATCGCGCGTCGGACCTTCGTGGAAGGCATGGCTGCCGAGGGGCTGCCGACGATTACGCTGGAACCCGGCCGTTTGGCCGCTGGCGTGACGGTGGTCGATCTTTTGTGCCAAGCGGGTCTGACACCCTCGAAGGGGGAGGCGCGGCGGCTTATTCGCGGCGGTGGTGCCCGGGTCAATGATCGGCCGGTGACCGATGAGCTGGCGACGGTGTCGGCGGCGGATATCGGTGCCGAAGGGGCGATCAAGCTGACGGCGGGCAAGAAGCGGCATGCGCTGGTTCGGGGGGATGCCTGATTCGTTGGTTGGTTCTTCAGTCAGCTTAAGTCAGGGGGATTTTTGCCCCCTGCCCCCCCCCCCAGCCAAAGGCTCCATTCATTAAAGAATGGGGCCATTGGAAGCCGGGACCTTATACCAATGAGCTTAGTATTTGATCCATTGCCCTTATAACCGGTTCCCAAAGGCCCTTCGGCCTTTGGCTGGGGGTGTCGGGGGACAGCGTCCCCCGACGGCCGGCGTAAGCCGGCATTGCGGCAGGCAATGGATCAACCATTACGCTCGCCGGTATAGAGCCTGTCCCGAAAGTCTATCCATGATTCCAACCGGCTTCGCCTTGGTCTCGATGGCTGGCATCGCCGGATGCCATTGGAATCATGAATAGACTTTTGGGACAGGCTCTTATGGGGGAGACACGAGGTTTGGTGGAACAGGAGGATTACGGTAATGGTTGAGACGACGGAACGCTGGACGCCGGAGAGCTGGCAGAGCAAGCCGATTCGGCAGGTGCCGGTGTATCCGGATCAGGACCGGCTCAAGGGTGTGATGGAAAGGCTTCGCAACTACCCGCCGCTGGTGTTTGCCGGTGAAGCGCGCAAGTTGAAAAAGGCATTGGCCAAGGTGGCCGTCGGCGAGGCCTTCCTTCTGCAAGGCGGTGATTGCGCCGAGAGCTTTGCCGAATTCCACCCCAACAATATCCGCGACACCTTCCGCGTGCTATTGCAGATGGCGGTGGTGATGATGTTCGGCAGCGCAGTGCCGGTGGTCAAGGTCGGCCGCATGGCCGGCCAGTTCGCCAAGCCGCGCTCTGCCGACTGCGAAACCGTCGACGGCGTGTCGCTGCCCTCTTATCGGGGCGATATCGTCAATGGCTTCGAGTTTGAGCCGGAGGCCCGGCAGCCGGACCCGGAGCGGATGATCCAGGCCTACAATCAGGCGGCCGCCACCCTCAATCTGCTGCGCGCCTTCGCCCAAGGCGGCTACGCCGATCTGCATAGGGTTCACGGCTGGACGCTCGAATCCATTGTGCACAGTCCTCAAGGGGACCGGTACAAGGAGATGGCCAATCGCATTGCCGAGACCCTGGACTTTATGGCCGCTTGCGGGATCACCGGCAAAACTACGCCGCAGATCAGGGAGACCGATTTCTTCACCGCCCATGAGGCGCTGTTGCTGCCTTATGAGCAGGCGCTGACCCGGGTCGACAGCACCACCGGGGATTGGTACGACGTGTCCGGCCATTTCTTGTGGATCGGGGACCGCACCCGTCAGCCCGACGGCGCCCATGTCGAGTTCCTGAGCGGCGTGGGTAACCCGGTGGGGGTCAAGTGCGGGCCGTCGCTTGAGGCGGATGACCTCCTGCGGGTGATCGATCGTCTCAATCCCAAGGACGATCCGGGGCGGCTGACACTGATCGTGCGCATGGGCGCCGACAAGGCGGCGGAGAAGCTGCCGCCGCTTTTGCGGGCGATCAAAGGCGCCGGGCGGACGGTGGCATGGGTGTGCGATCCCATGCACGGCAACACCATCAAGTCGGCAAGCGGTTACAAGACGCGACCGTTCGATCGCATCCTTTCGGAAGTCCGCACCTTCTTTGCCGCCTGCCAAGCAGAAGGGTGCCACGCCGGCGGGGTTCATTTCGAGATGACCGGCCGCGACGTGACCGAATGCACCGGCGGTGCAGATAAGATCACCGACGATGCGCTGTCCCTGCGCTACCACACCGCTTGTGATCCCCGGCTCAACGCCAGTCAGTCGCTGGAACTGGCCTTTTTGATTGCCGAGGAATTGAAGCAGCACCGGCAGGCGAGGGGGTAGGGGGGCCTTCTGAAGAAAGAGGGGGTTCCGGGGCCGGTCAGGCCCCGGATCAGGGGGCCTTTCGGGGGGCGGAAG
>Ga0172367_10009185_pt1 | contig 10891 bp, 10 predicted proteins | sample Lak10m_FD_114542 | JGI IMG/M metagenome (GOLD analysis project Ga0172367, IMG submission 114542) | Freshwater microbial communities from Kabuno Bay, South-Kivu, Congo - kab_022012_10m | ecosystem: Environmental > Aquatic > Freshwater > Lake | place: Democratic Republic of the Congo: South-Kivu...
AATTCCAACCCAGTGATATCAGTCTTTATAATATTATTTGTGTTGGCGTTAGTGTTGGCGTTTGTGTTGGCGTTAGTGTTGGCGTTAGTGTTGGCGTTAGTGTTGGCGTTAGTGTTGGCGTTAGTGTTGGCGTCGGAGTTATTAATAGTAATCGGTGTGTTACTAGAGTTAGATGCCACCAAGCCGTCTACATAACTATTTATAATAATATTAAAAATGTTGGCAAGAGATGCACAATGATAATCAATATCGTCTAAGCGGTCTCCTAGCTCATTTAGCTCATCTAGGTTGTCTGCGGATATATTTGATATCAGTTCGAGTTGATTTATTATATTATTAAGCCGTTCACGTTGTTCATTAATCCAATTAATGAGTAATGCATTAGATGCGCTTGGACCAGTATTTTCATCATTTAATATTGATAACGACAACAACATACTTATTTTGTAATATTAATATATGATTGTCTAAATAGATTTAATATGGTTTTTAAGGGTTAGAGCGTTTTGATGGTTTTTGTTTTTTGGTGGTTTTTGATTTTGTGTTTGAATCACCAGTAACTGTCGCCTTAATTGTCATAAATTTTTTAAGACGTTCTTTTTTGTCTGCTAGGTATTGTTTTTCGAGTTGTAATAAATTAGTTTGATTAATGAATCTATCAGTAATGCCAAAAGGCCGGAATTCCCGTAAAATATAGGGAATCTGCGGCTCCCATCTAAAATGAACATTTAAAGCGCTCAAATCTATGAATTGGTGTTTAACATATCCATGTGAATCAACCAAATGTTTATACATATCAATACATATTAGTTTGGCATTTGCCACAGCTTTTCTTAAATCATTATTGAATTTTGCAACCCGGGTTATCCGGGTTTTCATTTTAAATTCATGTGACAACTTTTGTTGAATTAACGGGTCCTTTTCAAGTCGAATATTTGAAATAATATCTTGTATTTGTTGTTTTTTATTATCGGAAAATTTGGAATTACGTTCAGGAAGGCCATAATAATTATCCAATATAAAATATTTGTTGAGTTGTTCTAACATATTATAATCTGCAACTGCGGACGGATAAACTAATTGGACACCTATTTTATATTCCAACGGATTTGTAACTGATTTTATAAAATTTATATATCCTGTAATGATTTCATGATTATTAAATGATTTCCCGAACAGTTTTGTGTAATAATAACTGAATTGAACATCAACCGTCCCAAAACAAAAAATTACACCTCCTAATTTATTAGCATTGCTATATTTCCTAATAGTCCGAATTATTTCTAACCGGTTTTCATTATTTGGCTTTATTAATCCTTTCATAGTGGCGCCTTTGAATTTTATAATTTTCCAATTGGGTTGATTAAATAATTTTAAAGGTCCGGTAAAGCTATCACCAAATACTAATACATATTTTTTAAAACCATGTTTGACCGTTTTTTTATGTGCATAGTTACTTACCGTTTTTCTAAATACCTTTTGGGATTTCTTTTTGGGTTTCATTTTTTAATAATAATTCTGAAAAAAATAAAGACAACTAGTAAATTTGCTTATTAATTTGCATACCACTACACTAACACAAAATTATAAAAAACCGAATCATAAAAGTCTCGGAAAAAAACTAAAATATGCCTATGTATTACAATGCCTTGTTGCCGGTTGTGGATGTTATCCGGTTATTCATAAGCTATATGATAATTTATTTTGTTCAACGGATGGAACAAATTAAGTGCCTAGATGCGCCTAGTTGGAAACCAACATATATGAAATTTTTCAGTGTCGTAGTTATTATCCTAACTGTGGTCGGTATTTTATCAGAACCTTCATTTGAACTTAGTGGTGCTGCAGTTGCATTAGGGGTGCCACTTAACCTAGTAATGATTTATGCGGTGTATACTTATGTCCGCGACCTAGAGCTGCAATTCAAGTCATGCCCTGTTAGTCAAACTGACATGAATATTCACGAATTCCTCAAGTTCTATTCGCTTATTATGGTATTATTGGTTGGGTTGACAGTGGCGGCAATGATAGGAATTGTCATGGCATTTGTGCCTTTCCCTAAATATGTTGGGATACAAGCCAATTGTAATGCAATGCAAACTCCTATTAATACCCTAAAATTTACTAGATCTAACAAATCTAACAGATCTAACAAATCTAACAAATCTAAAAAATAATCCAATTGAATTACAAAATCATAATAAGCCTAAAATACCAGATGCCCTGTAATTACCTGTGAGTCGCCTCGCCTTATTGATTTAAATTCAGTATAATTTTCATTAAATGTAATGTCATGAATTCTTCCGCCAAAAGTTGCTGTTATTTGGTGCAATCCATTTATAATATAACTACCTTTTCCAAATGCGGACATCCTATATTCCGGTAAAAATGTAATTTTTGAGTTTTCCCATGTATATGACATATTTATAATAGTATTTATAGTTTTTGTAACATTAACACTACAAATTATACCTTCGTTAGTATCATTGACAATTTTTTGGGGCCCTGGAATATCAGTTAACCCTATGTATTTCTCAAACATTAATATTTGGCTTGCCAGTAATTCATCTACTATTTTTTTCACACCTGGCCAAACTCCATAATCATCGAATATGATATATTTAAGATTTTCAAATCTATTAAGTGAATTCATTATGTCACTTTTAACTGATTTATAATCATGAGCTGCATCTATAAAGACAACATCTATATTTGACGGCAAAATATTCCATGAAGATTTATAAATATCAAAATTTACATAATGTATATTAGTTGCTTTTTTATTTAATTCTTTACTATTTTGTATAAATTTTTCATTATTATCTACAGCATATACTTCTGCAAATATTTTAGATAATTCTTTAGTTGAATATCCTTTATATGACCCTATTTCTACGATTTTATATTCTGGTTTATCATTAAAAAAATCTGTAATTTCAGTTCTCATTTTTGTTGATATAGTCCATATATCTTCATAAATATCTATATTTAAATTGGTATTATTACATTTGATCCACCAACATTCTGTATAATCAGTAAATATTAATGGAGATGTAATATTGTTTTTAGTTCTAAATTCATCAACAGCTCTTTTTGCGCCAATGAAATGTCCATAGTCATCTATTATTATAACTCCACCGTCAATTACCTTATCATATAGTTTTTCTAGGCAAATTTTAGTTGATTCATACCAATCGGCATCCAATCGTAATACTGCTATATCTCCTAATTTATTTATATTCTCTTCAATTAATGTATCTTGAAAAAAACCTTTAACCAATGTCACATTTTCCATATTTAATTCTAATTGGGTAAATGTCTTATAAACATTTTCTATTCCACCTGATAAATTATCTCCTTGTTTTCCCATTCCAGTTATAGGGCATGACTTATTATAATTACTAATATCTTCCTTAGAAATATTTGGCATGCCTTCGAAGCTATCAAACCCGACAACCTTATTTTCCGGACCAGCAACATATTTCATAATAGCTAATGTTCCACCTTTTGCAACACCAAGTTCTACAAATGAGTGTTTTGTGTTTACAAATTTAGAACATTGTTTATATAAATTATGTAATCTTTCATTACTAACTAATGTAATTTTTTTTTGTAATATTTTAGTAATTATTTGTTTAGGCTTGTCATATTGTAGTTTTTTTAAAAACTCTTCCATAATTCGAAGTTTAGGCTTATAATTACCAGGTCCCCCAGGGAAATGATGTATTATTTTATTTAAATCATAAACAACCGTATCTGAATTTATATTTCCAAAACTAATATTTTCCAAATATTCTGTCAATATCTTATTATCATATAAATTAAGTTTGAATTATAAATTATATATGGTTGGTCACAGCATTCAAATTTATATGGTCTATTAATAATATCTGCCTTTATTATATTGAATAAATTTTTAATAGTTTCACAATTTTTAAATGCTAAAATGCCACTAGTAAATGCTGTTTTATCCTCATATAAATTAATTTCTAGCCCAAATAATTTGCCACCATGATGTATACAATCAATTGTGCTCTCTTCCAAAGTATATAATACATCGTCATTAATAATTTCGAATATTGGGCTAATATCCCTAGTAATTATAATATCGGTATCAAGATACAATATTTTGTTAAATATATTAATATTAATATTGGTATTGATATTTGGTAAATCAAATAAATCCAATCGGGCTTTACATGCCAAATCAATAGTGTTATAATTGTCATTTATTGCAAATATAATTTTATCATTATAAAACTTAGTATTATTCCTAATAATTTCCATAAATGCTGATGAAGTGTAAATTAAAATTTTGGTTTGCTCATCCAAATTACCAAATAATTGTAGGCTTTCTAATAATATTAAAAACATATCAACATATTTTTGCTGATTAAATACACAAATAAATATACAATTCATAGCCAGCCTTATGGTTATGTTTGCTGGTATTTTTTATGATTTGGAAAGGTTTTTTGTTGTTTTTGATTTAAACTATATATATATAATAAAATAAAATAGAATAGAATAAAATAAAATATTACTATTAATATGTCATTGCAACCGATAGTTTCATTTACCATCGGACAGAAAGATTTTGCCAATCTTATATTTGAACAATACCCGGATAAAACGACTATACTTCAACGGATTCAGGTATATCTTGGTATAGTTGCTATCAAGGCTATTAACACAATGTCCAATTTAGATATTGTAGATTATAAAGCACATCCTAGTTGGGGTAGGGAATGGATATATATTAGCTTGGTTAGCCGGCAATCAGCAAATCACCCATGGGTCGCAGCTTGTAATATCCATGCCAATTATTTTGAAGTATACCGGCCATTTGGGCGTGAACCCGGACAAATAACCATTGAACAGTTTAACACCATCCTAGCCGGCACTAGGTTCACTAAAGCACAATATTACGGATTTTTCACATTATTCAGTGAAAATATGCGTGTCCGGAAAGAGGAAATGATATATAGTCCCAAATATAGTCTCATTAAATGTGATAATATTAAACAATGCTTGCTTAAAAAGAAAGATATTACAAAAAGCAGGTTAGGGGCTGCAGCTAAAGCAGCTGAATTGGCAAAATATCAGGCATTTTATGAAAAGAAAAGTGTGTCGTTCATTCTCAAATATTTTGCAATGTTGGATGACCGGGATTATGATGAAGCTTTTGCTTTCCTGCGTATGAAAAATGGCAAATACTATGGCAAACAACGCCTTGACACCTTTTTTGTTAATTCGGGTGAAATTATCGGGCATCTGCAAATATTTATTGAAATCTATAAACTCATATATTTCGTTATCGATAGGTTTCAAATGATGTAATGAAAAAACAAACAAAAATATTTAACACATGTGATTTATTTATTAATTTTATTCAAATATACCACTTTATTAAAATCTACTCGTCCCGCAAAATGAATAAAATAATTTTGTTTGAAAAAATCTTCTAAACCTATATTATTATTTTTTTTGAATTTAGTCAACCCCCATATTGCATTAAATTTGTTATCTATTATGACATATGTATTAGTGGTTTGCAATTCATATCCAATACATGATTGTTCAAAATGAAATTTTCTATAATGAGTTATACTTTGGATAATATACTTATCATATATCTTTTGTAAGAAATCTGCATGTATTTTGGGCTGTAATACTAATACACCAGTATTTAAAACTATATCTGTATTTATATGAAGGTCGCACAATTTATAATACTCTGTTGCATTTTCCTCCCAACCCATTTCCTTATTTATTTCTAATCTATCTGCAACTCTAGGTTGGCTAAATTCATTAATAATACCTATTTTATTATCATAATCAGCATAATTGTGAATAGATGGTGCGTTAATATTTATTAGGATATCAGCATCAACAAAAATAATGAAATCATATTCATTTGACCACTCTTTACTGCATACAAGTATTTTATTAAATGAAATAGTTGTTTTTTCATGTATATTATCATCTAAAAAATTAGTTATGACTTTAAAATCATATCCATGTTTTTCTGCATATTTTTTTTTGACTATTGTGGAATAATTTATAATATTCTTTCAAATATTTATCACCAACTGCTATTGTTGCAAGTAAAACTTTCATATTATAATATTATTATAAAAGGTATTATTTGTAAGGTATTATTAAGGTATTATTAAGGTAGTATTATAATATAAAATATTTAAATTTATATGTTTATATTTGGTTTATTATATAATATTTAATATTTCTTCATATTTATATTAGTGTATACAGTAATTCAATGTAAACCTTATACCATATTACTATATTTTAAACTCAAACCGGCAAATAGGGCATTTTTGCTGTTCTACGATGTCATTATGGCAATTCACACAAATATAATGCCCGCATACCCAATTAATCGGGACACATTGGACTTGCTGTTCCATACATACCGGGCAATCATCAGTTTTACACGTATTCAATGCCAATTTACCGGCCAATATTTTAGCGGACGGCCGTTCTTTAATTAATTCTCTCGGGAATCCAAGTTCATCTGCTAGGTTCAAGAATTCGGCAATATTATTATTTTGTTTCATATCAAGAAAATTAAAAGTGTGTTCAAAATCAACTTTATTTTTATGCGATGAAAGAGCAAGATTATCCTCTATATCTTCCATGACGAAACAATATATAAATGACAAGAATATCAATGTTTTATTTAGCGGTGTATGTGTAAGTTTTTCATTATACCAGTCATTAGATATGTAGCGATAATAGTCAAAATGATTACTCATGCATTGAATTTTTAGTGATAGGTCAACGTTTTTATAGCAATTTTCTACAAGATTTGCTAGGTGATAGTAATTTTTCTCAATGTATTCAGTATCTTCCGGTAGCACTGTTGACCTAATGGCACGGACATAGTAGTCTATTTGTTTTTTCTGAAAATTATCCATAATTCCTAGATAATCGGCCACACATTCCATCATATATTTGTCAGTGGTTTCTAGGTATTCATCTTTCATACCGTTATTATACATATCCATGATTTTGTCATCTAGGTGCGCGTATTCCGGTTCATCAATATTCAAATACAAAACTCTGGAAATTTCTTCACGGGATTGCCATTTACGCTTACCTTGTAGTGTCGGATTTGTCAATAATTCATTGATTATGTCATCTTCACTAATGAGTTCTTTGACTTTATTTAGTATCCGGAGTTTTAGTTTATCTTTTGGCGTCATTGGTTCAGCATCGGCCACAAATGCGCTACCGCTAGGTTCAGCACTTGGTTCAGAAATTATATTTGTATCTGTTTCAGTATTACTTGGTATATCGCAACTATTATTGATATTATTGTTACCAATATTGATATCATTGTTACCAATATTAATATTAATCGTAATATTATCTACAATTGATGCCATTTTTCTAAATAATGAATAAGTTTATATATTTTGTATGTCGTATTTTTTCTTAAACTGTTTTGTTTGGTGTTTAATCCTAGTTTCTACAAACCACGGATTATCATAACCGATAAACCTACCACCAGGTGCTAATAATTTGGCGATGGACTCCCGAAATAATGGCTTATATTCTAAAGTTTGCTTATCAAAGAAAGGTGCCAACCAACTAATCGAATCAATGATTATATCGAACCCAGAAAGCCATGGTGCAAACACAGGATTTTGCCACCAAAGCGAATTATCCAAGCGGGCTAGAATATCCGGCCGCTCATATTCCTTGTCATCTAGGCTAACCACATCAAGTCTTGCCAATAATTTATAATATTCCTCAAGTGGTATCGGCGCACATCTAGGTTCCTTAATCGTCCCATCATATGCGGAACCCCAATCCAATAATAATAGTTTGGGTTTTGGCACTGATTGTTGTTCTAGGTTCCTAGATGTTGTTTTTTCCTCAAACATAGTTTTTTTTTATTAAGTATAGAAAGTCCATAACCAAAAACAAAACCAAAAACATAACAAGTCATACTATTCATTCATCATATTAATTTATATTATTTATCTCATTCAGAGCTAACCACGATTGCCTAGCAGCAGTTTCCATACGGGTTTGGAATGCCAGTATTTCATTAGTGTTATGACTAGTTCCTGGTGTGGCATCAGCCAGCGAACCCAACAGACTGGCACCTAGAATGACAACTAGGTTATGGTCGCGGATTATAGCATCACGAATGGACCGATACCTGGCTGGGTCTGGATTTGGTGTTTCATTTAGTATAACACCTGGTGTCATACCTAGCACACCATCATGATATACATTTAATTGTGTTATCATCGCCCGGACCGGATATTCGGGCTGAAGAATTATTTCAGAAACCGCCGCTTTGAAATCCGGTGTATTACTTAACGAGCTCTTAGTATTCATTTGCCCAACTAGGAGTAATTGTGGTCGCATCGATTGAGTTCCCGTAGTTGTTCGGGTAGCTAGGTATTCGGGGCCATTCCAATAGCTAGCTACGTTGGTAGCTAGGTATTCGGGGCCATTCCAATAGCTAGCTACGTTGGTAGCTAGGTATTCGGCGACATCCAAATAATTATTCGGCATTATAGTAATCCAATCTGCAACCCGATAGAGTCCTAGCATATCAGCCCGGATTTGCCTATAAACAATCTTCGGGACATCTGCCATTTTCTGGTCGCACATAATTTGATATCTTCCGTGTTGTGCCATTTCAATTAATTCATTTTGTGCCTCTCGGGTCCAATCACTGAATAAATCCGGATGAATTTTAACCATACAAATAAATGGTGCCGATAATTGGAGTAATTCCCGGCCTAATTCCCAACTAGACACATCTAGGCTGAGACACACTGATGTCCGCTTATCACTAATAATATCCCGGAGTTCCCAATTTTTGGCATCTAATTGGTTCGTTGGTCGTGTTGACATATTACTGATTTTAGATAAAAGTTATTATTTAATAATTTTGTTTAACCTAGCACTGCAAGTTTTAAATTGAGTTAACAGAAAACAAATGATGAATAACAAAAGATGAAAAACAAATAATTAATAATTCGGGACAGAATTAGTTAGCTGGTTGTGAGCTACTAGGTGGTGGCAGATGTGCTAGGAGACCTTCCGAACTATTCAAGACCACATCACGCCACGCAGCGAATCTAGGACTATCTAGTGCTTTTCGATATGTCTCATACGGGGTAATAGATTTTACCTGGACTTGTGATCCGTCTTCTAAAGTAATAGTCTTAGTTGGCATATCTTCACCTAGTAGTGCAAATCTTAGGAGTGACGCCGAATAACCCTGTAGGAATTGGACGCCTTCTTGCTCGGCCGATGTTTGAACTCCTGGCGTTCCTGAACGTAGGTTCCAATAAATAATCCGGGGCGCGGTTTTAAGTCCTAGAGCTGCAACTCTTTCTAAAATCCTTTGATGCATAGTCGCTGATGAGTTCCGGTTTTCCCAGGTTTCAGCCTGATCCCATTGCATATCAGTGAATACGATAAGGTCCATTTCTCGACCAGTGCGAACCATTGCCTGTAGCACAAGTTCTATAGCCGACCAGAAATTAGTATTATATCCGACATTACTATTCACTTCCGCGATACGCTCTTCTAGGCTCATTCCTGTGAAATCAAATGCCCGGGGATGTTCGGTAAAACTAACAGCAAATGGCGGAACACCCATTTTTTCCTGTAAGTAGGTCAAAAAGATACCTAGACCCACCGATACCTCCATAGGTGTACCATGCATACTACTGCTAACATCCATCATTGGGACTAGGACGGCTTTGCGGGTATCCGGCACACTAGCTGTTCCATCAAAACTATCATATTTCAATTCGACCATATCCCCTTCTGTTTGATTAATATTACTATCAGCCGCCATAATCTCAGCATAAATAGCATCCACCTTTGCAAGCCATTGTTTCAAGATTAATTCGCGTTCAGTAAGTGATTTGGTAGCATTGAACTTATTCATAATCTCGTGCGGGTCTAGGCCATCAGTTTTGAATGCCCGGGATTGCGACATAAAGGATATCAAGTTGGAACGAGCATTGACGCGGTCAGGATTATCAGGATACCGGTTCCCTGTTAGCATTTCATCCTTGGTTGGTGGCTCTTTCAGCTTTTCATTAAGAAATGCCTTAGAATATTTAGACATAGCGCGGCTAGGCACTTTACCAGGCGCAATTTCCGACCACTTCCCAGAACACGCTTTTTGCTCGAAAACATCTACCACCTCACAAATACGGGTAATCAATTTGCGTAATTTCCGTTTTTCCCAACTGATATTATGAATTGTCTCGCAGACCCGGGCAATATCATCCCTAGTCCTTAGTTCAGCCACCGCTGACATACCTAGATTAGTAGCCAAATGATAAACTGCCGTCAGTGCAGTATAACTATGAATTACATTCCCACCAACACATGTCATATCATGTATAAAACATTTCTTATCCCAATATGAACCCTCGCGCGCAATCCATTTAGCCGCTAATGAAATATTCCTACGTGATTCTAGGTCTTCTAGGTCTTCTGAATTCTGACTATCGGTATCTATAAATTTTGCGTCATCCACAAGTTGCTTCACTAGGCACTTAAGGATTGGCACTATTATAGTATTTTGCCCGCTGACATCCTCATCCGACATTGATAGCGACCAAATCATATACAAATCCTGCCAACAACCTAGCTGCGGAATTAGTGGAATGAGGTCACTCACCGTGTTTGGATATTCTTTGTAGAGCTCAATCATCATCCGCGCAAAAATCATTCGCTCACCTTCACCTCCTGCAAGGGAGGAGACTCCACCGCCTGCCAGGGAGGAGCCACCACCTCCTGCAAGGGAGGAGCCACCACCTCCTGCAAGGGAGGAGCCACCACCTCCTGCAAGGGAGGAGCCACCACCTCCTGCAAGGGAGGA
>Ga0172367_10009188_pt1 | contig 10891 bp, 27 predicted proteins | sample Lak10m_FD_114542 | JGI IMG/M metagenome (GOLD analysis project Ga0172367, IMG submission 114542) | Freshwater microbial communities from Kabuno Bay, South-Kivu, Congo - kab_022012_10m | ecosystem: Environmental > Aquatic > Freshwater > Lake | place: Democratic Republic of the Congo: South-Kivu...
TCATATATAGCATACATATCTTCGCGGTGAATTTGTTTATATTTGAAACCCGCGCTTTCGAATTCTTTTTCTAGTTTTTTCATATTTTTTTGTTGAATTATTTAAAATATTGTGTATTATATATTAGGTAATAATTTATTAGACAGAGTATCTGTGAATGCTACGGCTCACTACACAGGAAATAATCTAAGATAATTATTAACTACTTTCTAAATAGTCTTTGTAATTGTATATTTAGAATTTTATTATAACCTACAAATTATGATTGTGTGATGATGTAGTTTTTGTCGCTCTGTTCTCGCATCGCACTCTAGTAATTCAAAACAACTTGACTTAAATAAAAAAGATTTCAGCATTTCGCTTTTTTATTGAAAACCAAAATGCAATTTATAAAAAGTTTTTCGTGATTGAAAAGCTATAATATTTTTTTGTTTTTATTTGATACAAAATACTTCAAAATTCGCGCAAAGTCAACAAATATTTTCAAAGAACAACAAATCGCCGCAAATTCAATTATTCTTATTTATATCATCTTGTATACTCTTTGTGGCTTCTTCATGTGCAATTATGTCAATTGTTTTTGAAATACCTAGGGCCATCCCCCGAATAAATAGAAAATACGAGAACATGATGTGATTTAATAAAAAAACCCAATAAATAAGGGTATTTGGATGTATATTTACCACATACAACATAAGAAATAAGAAAATAGTATGTATTAAACTACCGTATTTTAATAAAATTAATTTGTATTTATGCATATATGAGTATACAGTAATATTTGGTTATTAGAAAGCAAATGGTCGCAGATACCTTCTTTTATCTATCTTTCTTCTATTCTTACCATCTATTCTATATATTCTATATATGCTGTATATATCTTTATTATATATTTATCTATCTATTTTATCTAGTATATTCTTGTGTATACAACAGCTATTTCTTCTTATCTAATTTCCTGAGAAATACCCAATAAATAACGATAAAGTAAAGCGTAAAGAACAACATGGTAGCCATGTTATTATTTACACTTTTTTGTATCAATTATTTAATCAAAAATGACTCAGATTTTTCTCTTATTTTCTTGATATATTCTCAGCTATTATTTAGCTTATTTTTTCAGCTTTCTGTATCAGATCCAAGGCATATAACCATAAACACTATAATAACAGTTATGATCGTAAACCAAGCAATAATATCAATTAAGAAACGATCCATGATGTTAAATTACTAATTACTTATTATTAACGATAAAGTCGTTCACAATTTTACATAAAAACATATCATTCTGACCAAGTATACTCAATTCGCCGGGAGTTATCATGTTTTAATTTAATTTTTTCTTAAGAATATAATATCCTATAGCATTAAAAACCAATCCAGTAATTAATGGTGAAATGTCTATGTGATAGAATTTATAGAGAAGGATAGAGGTTGTCAAGCCCAAACCTATTGACGCAAACATTAAGATAAATAGTTTCATATTAGAATGTAGTTACTTCGCCTGTATCCCAATTGTAAGCAGAGTTCTTAACCATGATACCTTTCTCGTAGATAAAGAATCCAGCTTCAATAAGCTCTTGAGTGTATCTCCAAGTGAGTCTAAGAGATGGATATTTGGCAATAGCAGGATCAATGTCTTCGAACGGTAAGCCATCCTCAGACTCGAAATGAATGGTGGCAGACGCTCCATCATGCTCCCAATCATATTCAGCACCAAACTTCTTGACAAAGTTCAATTCGCTGGTGATCTTGAGTAGATCGTCATGCGGACCCGAAATGTAGATGTAATTTTGGAAAGTCGCGCCCATATTCTTACTTGAGTTCAATGATCTTAGCAGGAAAATCCTTGCTGACAAGCCTTAAAACGGTTTCGGCCAAGTCTTTACTCTTCAATCGGGCATATTCCTCCCATTTGCCGCCGTCCTTGATCATAACCATGTATTTTTGCATATTAGTTTTTTCTTTCATGATTGTGGCTATAAATAAGAAATTGAACCAATGCTCGCAAACCCCAAGACTCAATTATAGTCACTCGTCGAGCTAAAAGTAAATCAGTCATTAACCAATTCCATAGATAATAAATGCATATAATAATTATAGCATTAATTAATATCTCCAAGAATAACTTGCTCAAAAAGATTTTCATATATTTTTAATCTGTCTGTAACGTATCTGTAACTCCCAATGGTTAAAATAAGGTAGCATGACCTGCCCATACTGTCAAGCACCTTTCGCAATAAAAGCAAAATTCCTCGCTAAAACCTGCGGTTGTGACGAGGATGAAAGGTTTGTTTCGTTTGAAGATTGGTATGCCGAAACTTTTAGACTAGAACTACACTATCTACATTCTTTTTTTCTATCTTACCAATGATTGTACAATCATGACCTGCATTACGAAGCGATTTCGCGCATTCAACTGCATCATTTTGATCTACAATCAAAGTCATTCCAATCCCCATATTAAATACTTTATACATTTCTTGCTCTGAAATGTTGCCATAATATTGAATATTATTAATTATTTAAATTTAGTTTACGGAGTTCTTCGTCGTCTACAAATTCAAAATCAGTATTGCAAAGATTAACGTGCTGAGTCTTTATCCAGCCTTTGGTATTATGACCAACATCTTCGGTCTTGCCAGTAGTTTCGCAGATAGAATAGCTAATACTTTCTACAAATGAAATAACCTCGCCAACTTTATCATCGCCGCCTGAATAATAAAATCGAAGACCGCCAAACTTTTCTTTGACTTGCACCACTTTTACTTGCGGAATAAACTTATATTGATTTGGAAATTTTTCTGCATATTTATTGTTCTCGTCAATATAATCTTGAACATATTTACTGAGCCAATAAATGATACGAAACCACCCATCGCCGCATTCAAACCCAAAAAGTGAATACGGAGTTTCGCGCCCATCTATTTGATCTTTGGCATACATCAAAGGGAACTTATTTACTAGATATTTTTCGCGCTCTTCTGTCATATATTAATCAATTGTGCGAGTAATAATATTACAATTCAAAAAATCTGTTTTCTTCAATATAAAAGACATCTCTTCGATATAAAGATATTCGCTAGTTTTTTCGTTTAATTGTGTGTAAATGTTTTGCGCCATTAATTCCAAGAATTCACGGCTCTTTTTAAGATCTTTTTCCAGTTGTTCGGCATTAATAGATTCTAAGTTATAAGCATGATAACAACGATAAAGTTTGCCGTTTATCAGATAGTTTATATCTAAACTAATTTTTTTCTTTATTAGTTTTGGGTAAACGGTTTCGATTTTTGGGGCTTTTTTCTTGAATAACATATTAAAAATAGTGGACATGATACATATTAAGTTTATCTAAAAATTCACGGAACTCTTCGCGGCTCATAGATACACGAATCTGCTTCTGTTCATCAACGTCAGAAAGCTGAATAATAATCTTGGAATCAGATTTATTTTTACCTTCATGTATTCCTATACCATAAAGGAATTTACTGTCGAGACTTTTTATTGGATAGTTTACCATATTTTTTCTTGGCAGCGTCGGATAGCGGCAAAGTCTTTGCCAACTGTTCTAGGGCAGTATGATCGTCTTTGAGCGGATTGTCAAGGCGATCTTTGAGCGTCGGGAGTTTATTTTTCATGCCTTATAGTGTAATCTATTGTGATGAAAGTCAAGACTGTTTTTATCAGCGATTGCCATCTTGGCAGCAATTTTTGTAATCATCAGAAATTAGTAGATTTTTTATCTGATCTTGAGTGTGAAAAACTATATATTGTGGGCGATTTTATTGATGGTTGGTTATTAAAACAAAATTTCAAATGGCACAATAATTATAATCTAATTATACAAAAAATATTGCGTATGAGCCGAAAAGGAACTCAAGTATATTACTCTTGGGGCAATCATGACGACTTTTTAGATACATATAACGAGTTAAATTTTGGTGACAATATTTATCTTTGTCGCAAAACAGATTTTGTATCATCAACTGGTAAAAGATATCTTGTTATACATGGCGATCAATTCGATGGAATAATTACCGAGCATAAATGGGTTCAACATATTGGATCTTTTATTTATGAAATTAGTTTAGGATTAAACAAATTATTTAGAATATTCAAGTTCAGCTTTAGTAATTTTCTAAAAGCGAAAGCCAAAGAAGCAGTAAAATATATCAGCAATTACGAATATGTTTTATCAGACTATTGTAAACAACAAAATTATGACGGCGTGATCACAGGACATATTCATCAACCCGCAGATAAGATGTTAAAAGATATTCATTATTTGAACTGCGGCGACTGGATAGAAAATAATACAGCAATTATAGAAACAATCGAAGGAGAAATAAAACTAATAAATCTATGAAAAAAGGTGTATAATATGTATGATAGGGACTATTCCTTCAATTTATACAAATGAAAACAAAAATTTCAGAATTAACTGAATTAGATATAGAGTATGTTAAAAACAACTTTCCTCAAAATGGAGTCAAATTTTGCGCTGATCAATTGAATGTTAAAAGAAGCGTATTAGATAATTTGATATATAAAAAATTAAAATTAAAATTGAGCAAAGAAATCAAAAATAAAATTTTATACAGAAATAAAGAAAATTTTTTAAATACAAATTACGTTTATAATGTTGAAGCTGATCAATTTATAAACATACAAAAAAAAGAAGTAGCTTACATTTTAGGATTGATTTGGGCCGATGGGTATCTATATAAATTTAAAAATAAAAAAAAGAGTATAGTCGCTCTCTCTATTATTAAAGAAGATATGGATGATTTATTGAATATTTTTAAAAAAACTGGGAAATGGACAATAAGCAGCCGCAATAGAAAAAACAGAAAACCGATCACTACTTTATCAACTAGTAATTCAAATATTGTAAATTTTTTGATTAGCAAAAGTTATGTATCCAAAAGCATTGATAGTGCTTGCGAGATTTTAAAATCAATTCCAGAAGATTTAAAATTATATTGGTTCAGAGGTTTATTTGATGGCGACGGTTGTTTATATATTGATAGACAAAATAGGATAACGGTAAGTATTGCATCATCTTATGATCAAGATTGGACTTATATCAAAAATTTATTTAATGAATTAAATATAATATATTGTGTCTATCAAACAATAACGAAAAATGGAAAATCATCAATTATTTGCATAAAAAATAAAGATGGTTGCAAAAAATTTTTAGATTATATTTATAGTGGAATAGAAAATGACCAGATTGGTTTAACAAGGAAATATCAAAAATATAAAAATACAAATTTTATCAAAAAAAATAATCAATACAATTAATTATGAAAATTATATTTGGAACGTGTGTAAGTGGTAATGGACATCAAACACAAGCTATTGCTGTAAAACAATATTTAGAAGAAAAAGGCATTCAAGTTTGTTGTAATTTAGCCGGTAAACCTTTCAAAAAAAATCTTCCCGAATATTTTACTAAAGAATTTAATATTGTTCAACATGATTCTTTTGATTTTGTATTTGGTAAAGATGGCAAAGTTATTATATGGTTGACATTTTTAAAAAATTTGGTAGAAATACCTAAATTAATTTATTCTTTTGTTAAAATCTGCGCCAGAATTAAAAAAGAAAAACCAGATGTTATAGTTAATTTTTATGAGCCGCTTGTTGGCTTGACTGCTTTATTTTTCCGTGATATTAAATATATCAGTTTTGGGCATCAATATGCAATGCAATCTGCGCGATATCCTAAAATAGATGGATTTTTATTTCAAAAGATATTTTTAGGTATTATTAATAGTATTACAAGTATTAGATCAGAAATCGTGGCATTGAGTTATTATAAATTTGATAGCGAGGATATGATTGTTTGTCCTCCTATATTACGCAAAGAAAGCTATGAAACTTTACAAACAAAAGAAAATTTTGTTCTTGTTTATTTAATGAATGAAGATATGGTATCTGGATTAGTAGATAATGCTGCGCTTCATCCAGATTTAAATATTGAATGTTTCACGAAACTTACGCGCAAACATCAAACAATATCTAATGTCAAACTATATAATTTAGATGGCAAGCTCTTTCAAGAAAAGATGAAAGTATGCAGTGCCGTAGTATGTAGCGGAGGTTTTGAAACAAGTGCCGAAGCTATATTGCAACACAAGCCTTTGCTAATGGTTCCGTTGCCGAATCATTTTGAGCAATATGCTAACTGCAACGACGCAAAATTACATGGTTTTTGTAATTCCAATTCGCGCATTGATTTATCTTTAATACCTAATAAACAAATCAGAAATGATGATTGGTTCAGAAGTTACAAAGAAGTTTTAGATAATGTTTTTACATGAGCATTCATCGCGTCAACCATAAATCGATGTTTATAAACGCTCTCATGCAAGCCATCATGACCGGCCATACCATTATCTATGGCGGCATCAATGTATTCGATTAATTTTTTGAATTGATCTTGTTTCATATTATTTTTTACCTGTTACATATTCAATAATATAAACTCGGGGCGCAAGTTTGACTTTAACAATAGTTTGTATCTCTTTTTTTACACAAACGAGTAACGCAATTAAAGCTATTAAAGTACCAGCAGTGCAAAAAAATACAGCAACAATTTCTTCACTTACTATATACTTCTTTGCTTCCTTAATAAGAAAAATAAAAACACAAAATGCAATAATGGATGCTGCTCCAAAGAAAATTAAATTAATAATTGCCTCACTCATCTTCCAAGACAAAAACTCTTGGACAACAAGAGGAGCTTCTTGCATAGCAAAGTCAACTGCTTGTGCTACGCCAGTTTTACCAGCGGCGTATAATTCTGAGCCTGTCTCTTTGACTCCTTTAAGAACGTCAAGAAGAATTGTGTTTATTGTTTCTTGTGTATTAGTCATGATTTGTTATTAGAAATTGTTTGAGTATTGTCTTTAGAATATGTTGAATACCAAATTGGCGTAGGATTATATGGAACTGCCCAAGGATTATATGGAACTGTAGTAGGCACGTTTATCGGTACATAAACTGGCACAGTGCGTTCGTTCAACTGATTCTTCAAAGCATTAAATAATGTATACGCATCTTCGCGGCTCAGTATAAATACTTTGTCTTCGATTTTTATTTCTATTGATGATAATACTTGAATGTTCATTGTGTTTTTTGTAATTTATAATCAGGAATTTGACCGGCAAACCAGAAAAAATCTTCCTCAAAAGAATAAAAAAAAGTAACATCAATCGCAGGATTGTAAGCTTCTATGACATTTCGGTCATTCATGATTCTTACTTTGCCGCGAAATTCAATGTGAGGATATTTTTCTTTTATATCTTGAGGAACATGGATGTTCATTTTTCTTCACTCATATTTTTTTCTTTTCTAGGCTTGTGGATACGCATGGTCACGCCATTAAATCCTGAAATCAACTCTAAACCTTCTCCCTTGGGCAAATCAAGCTTTAAATTATCAATATAATCCCAAGCTTCTTTGTATTTCTTTTTCTTATGTAATTGATTAATTTTTTTGCTTTGCTCTGGAGTGAAAAGATGATCAATATACTTCTTCCAATTAACAATCTCTGGGAACGGCTCATCGCTTGCCTTCAGCGGATCTCTGAAATCTACAGTAGAATAATCAAAATAACCATCGTTATTTTTTACTGCTAGATATTGGCGAAAGGTGCTTTGAATTTCATAAGCAATTCTTGCGTCACCAATTTTGTCACTATTAAATCCATAACTTGCGCCGGGGCTAGACAAGTTTTTATCATTAATAACAAGAGTGCGAACCATCTTTTCAATCAAATCACGATAATCATACTCAATTAAATGATCATAAGCAGTATCCAAAGCGATACCAATTTGACCACTTCGCATCCGAAAATAAACCTCAAGTGCGCGGTTAATAACGCGCAAATGATTGTCTGACAATTTAACGTCATTCATTTCTACTTCTTGATCTTCAATATTCATTTTGATTCACAAACTTAAAGCCAAATCCCAGCAAAGTCAAGGAAAAATGCCAATATTCTTTTTTGTCTGTTAAATAATATATTTCTGTAGGAAAGTCCGCTTTAAATCCTTCGTAATAATCATCAGTCCATTCATTGAATCTCTTCACTATTCCTATGCTCGGAAACTGTAATTCAATGTATAAAAATCTAAAATTCTTTTCGTCGTTTATGATGTTTATTCTCATGATATTTAATGTTTGGTATGTCAGACATTATGCGGGGTAGCGTCTGATATATCAAACTTTAGATAGTTTAATAAAAGGACAATCTGTAGCCCAACAATCACAAATCAAACATTCAAGATTGTGGTCGAAGTTGCACGGCGGTTTTCCATTATTATTACCAATCACTTCATCCACTGTATTGCATAATGCTTGAGATTCATCATCTACGAAACGATGTACTACAATGGGCAACGAACTTTTATAAGTTTTTATTCTAAATGAAGCGGTTTCATTATCATAAATAACTTTGCCATTACATTGATGCGGATCATTGAGGTAAATAGTATTAACTATATCGCCTTCGTAAATGGGATTGCCTTTAGAATCTTTTAATCCAGTATATTCCTGAATTGGACATTTATCATTGTGCAAATGCCTATCAGAATAATTAAAACTACCAAGATCAAAATAAACTAATTTATCAAGTTCTGGGATGTAAACTCTGAATCTTAATTCGCGGCTCATATTAATTTTCTAGTTCTTTTAAATCTGTGTATTGTTGAATTATATAATCCTCTGCATTTGTGTTAGTGAAATCATTATAATAACCGCTATGGGTTACAATGAGTTTACCATTACCAAGAATAGCAAAATGTGATTCTGGTAGGAACTTTTTGTTCTTTATGTCCCACACTCTAAATTTAAATGGTCTAGTCATATTATTTTTCTAGTAAATGTTTATGTTCAAAGATGTTACCAACAATTGAACCATTAAGCAACTCTCTAAAATGTTCTGTGACAGGGTGGTGATATTGATGATAATATGGGCATCTACCTTGCCATTTATATGCAATGTCATTCCACTCTACCAAATAATTTAGTTTACCCCACTCAACAATATCACCCTCATACACTTCAATGTTATTCTTATCTTTTAAGCCAGTAAATTGTTGCGGTTCACTTACAGCACCAGCAATTCCTTGCGGATAATCGTATATGCCAAAATAATGAAAACATTTATCCAAGAAACTATATACTCTGAATTTGAATTCACGGCTCATACTTTTTTTAAATTTTTAAAATCATCTTCAGTCAACAAATATACTCCTTCTTTTGTTAATCCCGTAAGGCAATCTTCTACTTTGAAGCAATAATATTCTACTTCTTTTACTTCTTTAGTGTTACCTAGATAGATATAAAAGAAAGTTTGATTGAATCTATTTGTGTACACATATTTCTGTCCTTCTTGGATGTTTTTATTAGTGATTTTCATACTTCGCTGCTATGAAATAATTTCCATCAGTAAAACTATGAAGAAACGTATTCATAATACCTAAAAAAGGACGAACATTCACTTTTACCATAGTTTTGCCATCTCCTTCGTAATGATTAACTCTATTAGCAAAGTTCCAGAAACAAGTATGATTTGTCTCTTCTAAGCCTTGAGGATTAATAAACATCAAAAAAGGCACCTTATTTTCCAAACAAAATTTCCTAAACTCTTCTACCTTTTCCAAAACCATTGCTTCGGTATCTGGTAGAATGTCGGTATCTACTTGTTTGCCGTCGATGTGAGTGATTTTCATTTCTTATAGTGGATAAAATTAGTGCAGTTTCCCTTATGAGTCAGACTAAAACCATGACCGTTCCAAGTGCGGATGTACTGACAGCCATCTATTACTTTAATACTATTGTTATTTGCTCTCATCCAAAGAGCATAACCAATAGTAGCCAAAATAATAAAAACAAAAACCCCGCCCCAAAATATATCTTTAGTGTGTATTCTCATATCAATTCAAGCTCAAATTTAGTCTATTCATTGGGCTTGGTCTCGTCGGTGCAGAACACTACTGCAAGAGAAATTATCGAAAATTTCATCATCCAAATAGACAGTTGACATTGAACGTAGCTGGGGTTGCGACCAATGGCAAGCAAAGCCACGCCTATAAGCCCAGCGCAACCAACTATCAAGAGGTTTGTTCTGTTAATTTTTAGGTTCATGGAGCAAATAGCTTTCTGAGCAAAGATCACAGAAAATATGCCAAGCAGGAATCAAATGAATCCTGCCAGCATCCGGCGCATTAAACCAAGCGTCATTAAAAATACTAGTAATACTAGCGTCTCTATCCTTAACCATCTTATCTAATTCATCAGACTCATGGAAAGTATACATCAAAACAATCTTCTTAATCTGGGGCCAATAATAATCTACAGTTGCCCAGTAAGTTTCCGAATTATAAGGAACAGAATAATCACTAAAATTCTTCTGTGCTTGATTTACTAAATTGCCAAAGGTTTCTTGGAAATTTTCGGGAACGCCAATGTAGCTCATATTTTTATACTTTAACCAATTTATACTTTACACCATCAATTTCAACCACCTTATTTTCACAAGATGCTTTCTTTGTTTTATTCAAAAACTCACTTTCAGTTAGTCTTACATTATTCAAATACCATTCCTTAATTCCATTTGCACTTTCAATAGCAGGTCCATCAGCACGATGAAGTTTGCCATTCACGTACCAACATTTGTCACCATCTGCACATTCAATAGCAGGCCCATCAACACGATGAAGTTGGTTACTTTCATTATACCAACGACGATTTCCGCATTCATCAACCGTAACAATATATTTAGTCATAATATTTACGCTTTTACCAATTTATACTTTACGCCGTCAATTTCAATCTCTTTGCCTTCACAAGGTGCTTTCTTTGTTTTAGCGAGAAA
>Ga0172367_10009189_pt1 | contig 10890 bp, 9 predicted proteins | sample Lak10m_FD_114542 | JGI IMG/M metagenome (GOLD analysis project Ga0172367, IMG submission 114542) | Freshwater microbial communities from Kabuno Bay, South-Kivu, Congo - kab_022012_10m | ecosystem: Environmental > Aquatic > Freshwater > Lake | place: Democratic Republic of the Congo: South-Kivu...
AAATTCAAAATAAATAACCCAATTTAAGAAATTATCAAAACCATGTGGTGATAGATCAAGATGGTGTCGATACATTTATACTATCCTGCGAAGAATTTTATTCCGAAAATTCGAACACTTTCTCCACGTAGTCCTTTGCGTTTTGACAATTTCCCACCATTTGTTCAATTAGTTTGTCCCAAGTTACCATAGCGCCTTTTGAAGGAAAGCTCCTCATCCCTACACTGACACAACCAGAGCCAACGTTGTAATTCCCAATTGTGATTCGCCACATATCCTCATAAGAGACTGAATTCTCCGGTTCGATTTGTATGGTATTCAGTAACATTTGATTTGTTTGTGTGGCGCTGGCTAGAAGAATTGCTGCCAGAATATCAATTTGCTCATTCCCTTGTACCTTCTTTAAAACTGTTGACCGCAATACGGACTGTTGGTAAGCTGCCAGGCTGGAATATCCTACCGCGCAAGCTACCTCGGAATATACAGTTGTGCAGGTTGCCAGATAATATTGCGAGTTCCACATCAATAGCATATCAACGCCATTCTCGGTAATCTTGCCTAAACCTAATTCATAGGGGCTGTTCGAAATCGGCCAAAATTGCGTTTCTTGAGCAATGATTCCTTTGATCACTCTGGCAGGAATATTATATTTTTTTGCTGCCGCTAAGATAGCGCTGTCGTATTTATTCTGCCATTCAACGTTTTCTTTATAAGCAGCGCTCATTCCGCATGAATTGGCAACTCCACCTGTCAACAACCCTTCTCCATTGCAGCCACCTGCATTGACTTGCCCACTTTGGATCAAGTGTCCAGCCAGGTAATTATAGTGTCTTAATGTGGTTAAGCCAGATACCGACCTTGGCTGCTCAAGGGCAAGAGGGAGTTCTGAAGTTACCGGTGGAAAGATATTCCATATTAAGGATGCGCTAGGGGCTTCTTTACTCCAATCCTGGCTCAGCAAGTCAAAACGGTATTTTTCAGCCTTGGGATCAGGTTGAAAATTGCGGTATTTCATTCTGAAATGCTTACTTTGGTCACCAAAGCTTGAGTCAGCCCAATACTCTATCCAGTTTCCATTTTCCCCTGTCAAAGGCAAAAAAAGTTCACTATTTGCCCCTGAATAGATTTTTTCTCTACCGTTTAGCGCTAAGTGTAGTTGAGTAATCTTATGCCCATCTACTGGTTCGTTAGCATTAATTCTGAGTTTGGGCAACCATGTGCACCAGTTACCTGGTTGGCAGTCGGGCGCACTTACAGCGAAACTCATCGTAGGAAGTTTTTTTACTTTTTTAACAGAAATAGTTGTATTTCCCAGGTTTCTTTGGAATAAACCAGTACATTGGGAGCCGTATCCAGCCAAGGCTTGGGGACACACTGGGGTATTGATCCACGTCTGGAGCACATCGATACCGCAGTAGTTGATAATCTCCAAATTGTTGGGAAGGCGATGGTCTTGAACAAAAATATTGCAAACTGTTTCGTTATTTTTCCATTTAACCAACTGCCAATGCGTCGCTTCCACAGCCGATTCAACGATAGAAATACGTTCTCCGCTGTACTCTGCCTGTGATACTGTGTTTGTGTTAAGGATCCAGGTGGAGGTTAAAATGAATAACAACAAGATGCGCAGCACGGCCCAACTTCTGGAACTTCGCAAGCCGCAGGTAATGTTCCTTTCCGCCGCGCTCAAGCTCACCTAACTTTCTCTAAGATACTCTCCTGGCAAGTCAATAAAGGTTATTCTGTCATGATCTTAGGATGGATTATTGCATAAGAAAGTGGATCATATTGATACCCCATTCATGAGAGGAACGGATATCAGCACGAGGGGAGTTGCCATCTTGGAATTTTCCATTCCATGCGCTTCCATAGCCTGCTGTGGAATAAACTGTCTTGCCAAAGCGGTACACCTCGCTTCCCAGGTATCCGCGCGGTGCTGTTGAAAACAAGAAGGGTTCCGCAAGAATAGGGTCGTCCGCTTTCAGGGGCTGGGGATTTATTTTCAAGCTTGCAAAAAGGGCCATGAAAGATTCGTGCCCGCCGACGCTGAACGCTTCTGCAACAATTGCCTTGCCATTATCCAGGTAGCCGAGCAGCACTCCTGTCTTCTTATCATCCAAATCGAAAGCAGCGTTGCTGAATAGATAAACCAGGTCATAGCTCAATAATTCTGCTGAAAGAGTAACACCTGGGTCTACGATCAAGCGATAATCGGTTGCTCGGGTGATCTCCCTGCTGAGAGCATCCCAACCTTTTTCAACATCGGCAATTTCGTTACTTAAATTACATAGCCCGACGCGCAGTAATTTCTGCTCCCGCGGTCCAACTTTATTGCGGTAACGCAGGTCAAGCTGCCCTTGCCCAGGATGAGCGGGATTCGCTGCGTTATTAACGCTTGTAAAGGATTTAGGGAGTGTGACACGGGCCAGCTCAACAGAAGGACGCTTGGGCAATGAAGATCTGGCAGCAACTACGAACTCATTTTGTGTGTATTTAATATCACTATCTACACCACCAACTTCGCGTTCGCCGTGTCCCAAGAGTAAATACAAAGTACCTTCGGTGTTGCTGCCAAAATCGTAGGCAACAGGCTCAGACAGGATTATTACATTTCCTGCGGGATCTACTGCCGCGCCGGGTGAAATAAACACAAACTTATCGGGTGGGTCATTGGCTACAACCTCCAGACCGGTGATAATTCCACTTCCATGGAATAGAAGATCATGGGACTGGCTGGCTTGACGGTGTTCCTCATGGGCCTGAGCCCAAACCGCAGCCGACACTGACATTCCGTCATATGGTTTTATGCGAGTTTTTGGATAAATGCTTAAAACGCTGGTGTCTTTCATGCCGGACTCCTTTAATTATTCCTTTGTAATAAATTCACAATTTATGTCAAAAGCAACATGTGCGGGTATTTGAGTGCGAACAATTTCAATAATCTTCCGTTGGTACATTTCAGTTGAATATTTTGTGCGCTCAAGCTCAACCTTGGGAATTGATAATTTTATCGAGACCGTGTTTGGCATGTTTTTCTTGCCCAGGGCAATATCTGCGCCCAAACTGCCGTCACCAAGCACAAAATTACGTGCGCGTCTTTCCGTTATATCAATTTGCCCTGAAGTATAAATTTCAAGGTATTTTTTTAAAGCTGAGAGGGTTCCACGGCACTGCGAGAGCATCATTGCGTTTTGAATCAGTAATCTCATTCGATCGAGGGGCAATAAGTCGTCCATCGGCAGCCCCAGCCAGGAAGCCAGCCAGGGGATGAAAGCTCTGGGGGTAAGCATCGGATCAAAATAAGCATCGACTTGATCGATCTGTTTTGATAGTGGCTTCCAAAAGCTTTCGAATAACATCAAGAATCGCGAAGTAAAGTCATCACTCTCATAGATTTCTGGCAAGTATTTAAGATAAGCACCTGTTCCCAAAACTGCTATTCGCAACTCTTCAGAAGTGATGACTTCGGTGCTTGCACTAAGGAGGGAAGCCTGGATCGTCAGATATTGATCAAAATAGAAAGTCTTAATGATGGTCTGAACTTTGATGATGTATTCCTGTCCAACAACAAAGGTATTTGCTAGCGGAATGAGCAAAATCAAATCTTGTTCTGCTTCAATGACCCCTGGCTGAAACCCTGCTTGAGAAGATGATAAATCGTACGAAATTATCTTCATGACGCGCGGCATGGCCAGTTGCAATTTTGCACCCGCTAGATCCGGAGAGATGAATCTCAAGAAAATTGTTACCATTTCGCCTGGATAACGATTGTAATGGTCAACCGCCAGTGATAATTGAGCGGTAGTGCTGGTTCCGGCAAGATCAGTAGCGCTCATAAAGATCAGCCCTTCTTGTAGACAACTTCAATGTCCACACATTCAATCTCATGGTCCAAGGAACAAAGGAGCCCGTCATCCGGTATTTGCAGAACCTTTTCCACAGATGAAAGGGGAACTGAAACGGTGTCTTCGAATATCGAACTTTCTTCAACCGGAACTACTGGGCGGGAAAAAACCTCTACATCCAGTACATATTTAACAGTTGGTACCTGCTGAATGAGCGAAATAACTTCTGCAGTGAAGAGATCGCGCCCGAACGGCCAACCTTCCCATTTTTCACCTTGCTGCAGCAAGGGCTTCTTATCATCAAAAACGAGAGGAGCCAGGTAACGTTGGAGTTCTTCTATCACCTGGCGCGTAACCTCAGCAGGTTGGATGAAATCATGCGGCAAAATTCGGGCTTTTACTTTGACCCCTGTGTAATGCGGTTCGCGCACATTCAACGAGGTTGTGATCAGGCGGTATTTGTCCAAAAAGGCGCGGATATCATTTTGGAGTTTGTCATCAAGCCTTAATGAACTGACTGAGCCAGCCTTAAGCGAATCGACAACATCAGGAACAACCAGGATTGAAACAGTTCCAGTTGTGCCATTGGTGTCATTGGGGGTCAGGCATCGGGCGCGAGCGACTGCCCTACTGGAACTGAGAGCGAATTGCTCATAATCCTGTGCAGTTACTGCCCGGCGTTGCGCCTGAAGCTCACGTTGGGCGCGCATCTTCATTTCTTCCAAAGTTTCCTGGTCCCGTCCGCCCACGGCTCTCACAAGATTTGAAACACGCGAAACGTAGGCAACCGACATTGACATGGTCGTCAAGCTATTTAGAGGTAAATTTCCTCGCACACCCCCGCCATAGCGATATCTTGAAAATCGGATTCGCCGCCCGCTCTCGGGCGTCCTGCCGTACTGGATGACAGTGCCATTGGGTTGGCGCACAGATGGCCCGAAATGGATCACACCTGTGGCCATGTCCAGGTGGTAATGGCGATCGAATTGGGTCGATTTGGAGAAAGCTTCTACCTGCTGCCAGGGTACGAAAACTTCTTCCCCGTGTTGGGTTTCTTCCACTTCCAGTGTTTCGCCGGGTTGGAGGGTCAGTATGGGGGAATGGGCGAGGGTAAAGGTCTGTCCTGCATCTCCGCTGCTGCGGCCAAGCAGTTCCTCCTGTGTATTGACAGAGTGCATGGCTGATGTTTTTGCGCCCAGGCTGAAGGCTTCGATGCCGTTTACGCGCGGTGATTCAGAATACATCCCCTGCAGGGGGTTACGTTGCTCAATTCTGCAGCGCAGCCAAAAAGCGTTGAGACCATATAGGCTGGTTGGGATTGCAGTCAATGGCAAATACATAACCAACATACCGGTCGGGTTGTTCAGACCGCCAGTGGTATCGCGTTCGTTTTCAGCCGTGCTTAATTTCAATTCCTGCCAGATTCCACCCGCGGTCAGGCATTCCCAAACCCAGGGTGGGTCTTCACGGCGAATACCTACGGCCTCCGTTGGCTCGCATTTAAAATCAAGGCGCAGAATATGTCCTGAGATATTTCGGCTCGAATCAAAGCCGAGATAGAAAGTATCACCAATCTGGGGTTGTTTCTGATCAAAAGGAAAAAAGGTTTCGATGTCCAACCGAGGGTAATGATTCCTGTTAAAATCTTGCTCTTTTCGCAGTTGCGTAAGCAGAGGTGACACAATATCCAATGCTCGATCAGTTGTAAAGAGCACTTCTTCGTCACTCATCTCTGAACGCACTTCAAAACCCTGTGGAACAATTACTGTATCAGAACCCTCCTTGGTGAGAGGCAGGGCTGTTGAAAGCCAGAAGGTCAACTCTGTTCGAGCGCTGTTGGCAGGCATACGCTGCAAGCCAAGCATCTCAAGGAACTTGATGTAGTTCTTGTCAGGCACGCGGTTTAAGCGATAGACCATCAACTCGGTCATCCAGGCAAAAAGCTCGATCAGGGTGATGCCAGGATCACTGAGGTTGTATTCGGTCCATTCAGGGCAATAATTAATGATCCGTTTGCGTGCTTCATCAACAAGATCACTTTGAAAACGTAGATCATCCAGGTTTGGGGCAGGTAAGGTCATAGTAAACTCCCAGCTTAGGCGATTTCTTGTTCATCGGCGATATAGAATGGATAGACAATACTGCGGGTATCGTGGATTGCCTTGATTTGATATTGAATTTCCGCCAAAATGAGACCAGTCTGACTGTCTTCGGTCGAAACTTGAACTTGCAGTACTTCAATTCGTGGCTCCCACATGCGGAGAGCTTCAAAGATATATTCCTGGAGCAGACTGATGGTTCCAGCGGAACGTGGTTCAAAAAGCAGCTCATTGGCGCGGCAGCCAAAAGTTGGTCGCATGACGCGTTCCCCAGGCGTAGTACCAATGATGATTCGAATGGATTGCTCAATGTCTTCATTGCCGCTCACGAGGACTACCTGTCCGCGCGCATCGGTGCGAAGAGGGAAATTCAAACCATTGCCTAAAAATTTTTTTGCGTTCTGTAACATATAATCTCCAAAATCTGGAAAAGAGCGAAATCATAATCGAATGATCAGGCAATGATGACTGTCATACAGCCCATGACGATCGAATCTGGTGGACCGACGCACACTGCCATATCGCCTACGCGGGCTGCTGGAAGGTTTCCAATCAATACTGTTGGGCTGCCTGGGCCAGAAATTGGCCCGCCGACATGCGGGATAGGCGGTACCCCTGGTGTCTGCATTGGGCAGGTGTGCATATCCGAAATACGTGCAGCGGGCATTCCGCCAATCAAGACAGTTGGAAAGCCAACCGTGATTACTCCACCATGTGCAGTTGTGTCACCAACCCTTGCGGCAGGAGGCATGGAATTGATCCTTTCTAATTGATCTTGACGATACCGCCCTGGATTTGAACCATGGCGTTACCCTTGATAGATGTTTGTGCCTGGCCTTCAACATTAACTTGTGGCGCTTTCAGCGCTGCTTGAGATGGCTGCAGGTTAAGTTCGGTTGCGGCGACCTTAATGTCCAATCCTCCGGTGCTTTCGATCTTACCGGTGGCTGTGGTCTTAATTTCGAAACCTCCCTTGGCTTCCATCGCAAACTTTCCACCGATGTCCAGGGTCATATTTCCTGTGGTTTTGATAGTCAACTCATTTTTGACTGAATCAAGTTGGATCTTGTTGCCGCTTTTATCCTGGATAAGGATCATTTCCTTTCCAGGGGTATCATCCATCACCACCACATGCCCGCTCTTCGAGCGGATGATGCGCTGGTTTACCTGTCCTCCAACTACGGGTGTGCCAGAGGGACCGGCTGGTGGTTTGTCTTTACTGTTCCATAAGACACCAACAATGTAAGGATGATTGACATCTCCCTGTTCGAACAAAACCAGGACTCCATCATTGATTTCTGGCATAAAGTAAACGCCACCGTCTTTCCCGCTGCCTAGGCTGGCCATTCTGGCCCAATCGCTGCTTATGCGGTTGGGTCTGCGGGCATCCAGGGAAATTTAACCTTCAGGCGTCCTTGCATAAGGGGATCATTAAGATCAGTGACGATCCCAATCACCGCGCCAAAAATCTTGTTTACCTCTGGGTCTTTGCCCATCATGTGACCAAAGGTATAAGGGTTTCGACCCGATACTTCAAAGGCGACTCTGTAGTCTCCGTTTCGGTAAATATGGCGCGCCTGGGTGACAAAATATGTTCCGGCAAAGCGTACGCCAACATTAATCACAACGGCATTACAACCTGCCACCAGGTTCGGATTTCCATTACATTCACCACTCGCGGCAACATAATGGCTTTCGTGCTGTAAAAAGCGTGCGGTTGCTACAACAACCCCGATGGCGGGATTATTAATAATTGGATCGAGTACATAATCTTTGTTTTGAGAGCCAAAACCAGCAGTAGTAATGGCAACGCTACCGGATAATCCTTTTGAAACGGTTGGTGATGAAGGCATATCCAGCGCAGCGGCTGCAGGAATATTAGACCCAACTGATTCTTGCTTGAGATCACTATTCCAGCCGCGAGCCATTACTGAATTAATTGCCCCTGCTGTTACCAGGCGCGGCCGAAAACTTCGCAAATCCATGGCCCAGATAAGATTCACCGGTACCGGGTTGCGCGGTAATCCAGCGGGTCCAAACACCAAACTTTTGCCATCAACATACACCTGATAGCCAAAGAGTCTGGCTCGGGCCCAAAGAAAATCCCAATCGCTCTGGTTATACTGCATGACATAATCATACATAACACCCGCGAGGCCAGCGATATTTACAACAGGCGTCAGACCATTTTCACCAGCAATCTTATTAACAATTTCTGCTTCTGTAACAGTTGGGGCCAAACCTGTTCCCCATGCGCGGGTTTTCTTCCCCAGGGTCAGCCGGTGCGCAGCATCATACCCCCGAATGCGTAAAAGGACCTGTCCGTCTTCTCGAAACTGCGGCTCAATCGATGTGATATAACCTTCAATCAACGCTTTTGAAGCAGGAACTGGGTTTGGCGGAAGTTCCGCTTTTGCTGTGATCTCCACCTTGCACCCGATCCGGAATAGCAGCGCATTATCGGTATGTTTTAGAAGGGGTTGTCCAGTAACAACCGGAGTATCATTGAGAAGGATTGTAAACATTGACGGCATAAAAACATCCGTGTCAACGGTTATCTCCAAAACATCTCCAAAAAGGGCTCCAGGCAGTGGAACGCCATCAACTTTTACAGACAACTCGTCATTCATAATTCCAGCTCTCTACTAAAGATTATCCTGAGGAATTACTAAAATTTGTCCATCAACAAGTTGAAAAGGATCATCAATATTGTTGGCTTCAGCCAGAGTACGCCAGTGGCGTGAATCACCATATTCCTCAAAAGCAATTTGATCAAGGCGCTGCCTTGAATGAGCGATGCGGGTTTTTCTTGGATCAGTCCGGCTGGTCGGGTTTTGGGCAGGAATGATGTCATCGCCTAGTATTTCATTTTGCTTAAATTCGACATCTGCCTTTGCGCGAATAGGAGTGCCGTCTGGGGCAAACATTGTATAACTTATCTGTACACTTGCCACAACGGCGCTAAATAGCTTGATTTTCCCCCAGATAAAGGTCACTGTTGGCGGGTTGGCATAAGGAAGTAAAAACAGGGAATACCCCGCGCCTCGCAAAGTCAGGGTTAATAGCTTATTTGTATATTCGCGCACATCTTTTGGGGGATTTGTATCGGATGTGTCTGCGTAAGAGTCGAAAAATAACGAGAGGCTGTACGTTGCGGAATCACCACCGGCAAATTTTAAAAAGGGCGAGTTGAAACTTGGCGAGGCTTCTCCACTCCAGTTGTTAGTTTTCTTGATCGTTAACTCTGCTGGATTAAATTGACATTCAATTTCTCCCTCCATAGGAGGGATAATTGTCTACCATGTAAGTTTTGCTTTTTCCATAAGTTCACCTCGCGATATTTCTAATAGATCAATCTACCTGATCGTTCTGCTTCGATTTCTAATAATCGTTTGACCATAGGCAAAATTTCCTCTGCCATTTGGGCAAGATCTGGCCCGGCGGGTTGCCCTGTCTCGCTGGCTTGCGCGCCACCGCCGGTCTGGCTGGGTTCAAGTGGGCTGTGTTCTTCCCAGAGGCGCTGAATAGTGTTTTGAGCGCCTGCTGCCTGGGCGGAGGGTGTCTTTTTCATGGGAATTGAAGGTTTGGTCGCAAGACCTGTAGCATTTCCTGATAAACCCTTACCCGGTGATTCTGCTTTGTTGGGTGACGACTGTTTCTTTGATTGACCTTGGGCTGGATTAGCCGAATCTGGCTGGGATAATGTAGTTAAGAATGATAAACCGGGTCGTTGAGCCGGCTGGTTGGGCTTAGGATTTTCTGGCATGCGCGGCGTTTTCGCCAATTCCATCTTAATCGGGTTGGTCTGCGAAGGTAGATTGTCTTCATGGGTAGCTGTCTGAAGGGAGGAAGTGAAAAGCAGGTCGTTTTGTTTCTGAGCCGTCACAGACTTTTGCTCTGGGGAAAGATTCGTCCCGGTACTCACTGGCAAGCTGATATCCGGGGTAGCTATTGAAGTGGGAGTGTGTTTTTTTTGCGAAAAAGCAAGTGGTTCGATGAATTTTCTTTCCAAAATATTTGAATGAGGTGAAATCACCTGGTCAGCAGGTTGCATAGATATGATTTGTCTTGGCGCTTGCTGGCGGTATTCAAAATGTTTTTCCAAGGGTTGGTCGTCAATATTTATTTGTTTGCCGCTGAATGAAGGCAGCAAATTGATAGCTCTTTCGGCATCCTTTGGCTTTTCATCACGTTGAGCAGATTTAATACCCGGTTTCTCTATTTGTCGGAGTCTGGGAGTGTCCTTCTGTGGCGGTAAAGTGATGGCATCTTGTTGGCGTTGAACCACTGCAGCAGTTGGCCTGGTCTCCAGAGTTTTTCGCAAGGTTGCCCGTGGAGCAGCAATTGGTAACCTGCCCGCTTCCACTTTTTTTTCTTTCACATTTTTGACGGGCTGGGCAACAGGTAGCATTGCCCGGGAAATTGGTGCCAGGGGCAGAGATTCTTGAGCTGGTTGTTCAATGACTGGTTTTTGGCCTTGTGGATTTGCAACAATCGTCGCTTCTGTGGTTTCAGCTTGAATTGGCGCAGAGGAATGTGCGGTTTCGTCTTTCGGGACTGTAAGGGTCTGGTTAGTTCTTGCTTCTGCAAAAGTTTGCTTACTCTCCACCTCCGGTTGGATTGGGAGATCGATTTTCCCAATATCAGTATCCATTTTGCGCTGGACAGTTGGGCTGGAAATTGCTGCTGATGCAGATTTTGATGGCGGAGGAGTTGGCTCAGGTTGTGATGGGGTCGGTAAATTACCACTGTCTGGCGTTTCTGGCGTAATCTCCTGGATATGAGAAAACATGCGATCCGTGGGAGCCAAGCGTGTTGGTTTGCTAAGGGTCTGTAAAAGTATAAGTCCGCAGAATGATATTTTAAGTTTTGTCTGAGAGTAGAATTGTGGTTCAAAAACCACACTACCGAGGGCAAACCAATGACAGAAATTATCCACGAATGCC
>Ga0172367_10009190_pt1 | contig 10888 bp, 8 predicted proteins | sample Lak10m_FD_114542 | JGI IMG/M metagenome (GOLD analysis project Ga0172367, IMG submission 114542) | Freshwater microbial communities from Kabuno Bay, South-Kivu, Congo - kab_022012_10m | ecosystem: Environmental > Aquatic > Freshwater > Lake | place: Democratic Republic of the Congo: South-Kivu...
ATGCCCGATGATGCTCATGATTTCCTTCTTGCCGCCAAACGCCGCCAGCGGATAGCCGTTGCCGAGCGCCTTGGCATAGGTCGCCAAATCAGGCTTGAGGTTGTAATATTCCTGCGCGCCGCCGTTGGCAATGCGGAAGCCAGTCTTGACTTCATCCAAAATGAAGACGATGCCGTATTCTTCGGTGCGCTGGCGGATGAGTTCGAGGAAGCCAGGTTCGGGGAGAATCGCGCCGCAGTTGCCCTGGCAGGGTTCGGTGATAACCGCTGCAATCAAATGCCCGTAGGTCTTCATCATCCGCTCGAATCCTTCGACATCGTTGAACGGCAGGGTGATGAGTTTTTCGCCGAGGACTTTGGGAATGCCCGACGAAGCGGGAACAGGAATCGGGGAGCGGCGGTTGCCGTAGGCTTCAGCGGGGGCGTAGGTTGACCAGAGGGTGTAATCGTGGAAGCCGTGATAATTCCCCTCGAATTTCAAAATGATTTCGCGCCCGGTGTAGGCGCGGGCAACGCGGATGGCGTGCATGGTGGCTTCGGTGCCAGAGCAGGCAAAACGCACCATCTCGACGGCGGGACACATCTTGACGATTTTTTCGGCGACTTCGACTTCCAGTTCCCCGGTCATCGCCGCCAGCGTGCCAAGTTCGATTTCTTCGCGCACTTTTTCGTTCACCGCGTCGTAGGAATGCCCCAAAATGATGGGACCAAATGCCAGCCGATAATCAATGTACTTGTTGCCATCCACATCCCACAGGTATCCGCCCTTCGCCTTCGACATGTAAGGGGTGACGCCGTCGCCCCAATAACGGAAATTGGAATGCACGCCCAAAGGCACCACCGCCTGCGCGCGCTTTTGCAATGCCTGGCTTTTCGTAAAGTTTTTCATAACATCTCCTTTTATGATTTGCCAATGCGGAAACAACTCCGCATTAAAAGCCTTTACTGACCGTCGGGGAGCGTATCTGCCATTCCCGGCGGAATGCGCCACTGGTACACATCTTTGAGGACGATTGGCACGATGGACGTGGTTGTCTTGCGAACCCCCTGCATTTTGCGAACCACTTCTGTTACGAAATAATAGATTTCTGCGGTGTCTTTTGCGACGAGTTGAATGCTGATGTCGTTTTGCCCGATGCCGCAGGCGACATAGGTGACGTTTTCAAAATCGGAGAGTTTTCTGGCGATGTCCAAGACATCGGACTCGACTTCGATGGAAATATCGGCGCGGACGGTCAGACCCAACGAGTCAGGACTGACGACAGCCCCAATTTGAATCACCCCCGCGTTCATCATGCGGTCAATACGATAGCGGATGAGGCGTTCGGAAATATCCCCCACGCGGCGCGACATCTCAGAAGCGGACATGCGCCCGTCTTCGAGTAGCAAATTGACAATTTTTACGTCGATTTTGTCGAATTTATACATAAATTGTCCATTATTTTTCCGAAAGCGACAGAACAAATATACCTTATGGATTTTTAATCGTCAAGAGAATTCAAAGACCAATTTACCCCGTCAAGCAAAACCGCCGCCTTGCGGGCGACGGTCATCGACATCAGGGAACCAACTGATACAGGTTTAATCTTTGATCCTTGAAAAGAAGCGAGATTACATCGGGATTCGCTTCCTTGAATTCGGGAAGCCAGGCTGGCTCGCCTCGAAACAGCAAATACTCGACCTTGCTTTCCTTCAAGCGGATCAGGCGTTCTTCGGGCGGAATCCCATCCGCAGTCACTGACCTCCAAACCTTGGTCTGTTCTCCCCCGCCCTGCACGCGGAAGACCAGCGGGTTGAATTTCAACGTCAGGCTGGGGATGATTCCGCTGACGGTGGCGTCTGGCGCGCCGACAATGACAGGCATTCCCGTCACATCCAATTCATTCATCCGTTCGCCAACGCGGACGTAGTTCGAGTAAATATCCACCATGTCGAGATTGTTGGAAGGCAAATTGCTTGCAGCCCACGGGCGGACGTAAATCACCAACCCGACCATCGCGGTAAAAGCGGCAAGATAAAAAGTGGGTTGCAACCAAGCCTTCCAACGTTCGACGAGTTTGATCTTTTGAGCCAATTCGAAGACCGCCCAGAACAAAAATCCGAATGCCAAGCCAAAGGGCAGGAGCCAGGTCAGCCGCCAGAGTTGGAAGGGCGTAGTGAACATGCCGACAATCCAGCCCGTGTAAGGGAACATGCTGACGCCCAACACCGCAAACGCCGCAAGCACGTAGCGGGCAGCTTTGTTCTTCCAAAAGAAGAAGAGAGTCAACGCCACCGAAACGAAACTGATTTCGTAGGGCAAGCCGCGAGTGAGGTAATGGGAGATTCCATAAAAGCGCGTGCCTTCGATGACATCGAGACGGCGAACGCCAAGGCGGGCGGACTCGTCGTTTTCCTCCACGTCTTCCATCGAGAAACTCAAAGTCTGAGAATATTCTCCGCCACCGAAGCGGAAGGTGTACGGAATGAGAGCCACCGCCGCCAGCACCGCAATCAGCGCGATGTATTTCCAGCGGAGATTTTTATCGAGCAAAAACTGCAAGCCATACACGCCGACGATCATGCAGGTCATGCCAAACTGAATCGGGTGAGTGAAGACCATCGCCAGCGCGGACATGCCGACGAGAATCAACTTGCGGGTGGACGGCTTTTCGAGATACTCCACCGCCAGCAGAATCAAAATCAACGAGATGACAAACGCCGCCGCGACCTTATCCTCGGTAAGACGTTGGAAGAAGAGGTTGCCTGGCTGATTCCACTTCGTCAGGCGCATAAGGCTGAAGCCCTGTGCGAGGACTGCAATTCCAGCGGCGGCGCGCGGCAGGCTGAGAGTCCGCCCGAGGGTGTAAATGCCGAGGAAGGAGAAACAGGCTAAGGCGGGGGGAAGATAGACTCCCGTGACGAGCAAGCCGTCCACGCCGCTCAGGTCGGAAATCATCGCCTCAACCAGGGGGAAGTAGGCAATCCAAAAGCGGGGAATCTCCAAACGGTCGAGCGAAACGGGGAATTTGAAAATCAACGCTTCGGCGTGTTGGTAGTAATAAAGAAGGGCGTTATAGGTGAAAGCGTCGTCGTGAATCAGCGGAGGCTGGGCAAGGCTGGCAAAATAAACCGCGCCGCCCGCCGCCAGCAAAAGCGAAAGGACTTCCCACCAGGTTGGTTTCTCAAATCGAAACGTGACTTTGACTTCGCGCGCAAAAAAGAGGATAATTGCCGCCGCACCCCACAGCGCAAATCCCCAGCGAATAAAGGTAAAGTTCAATTGGAGGAGCCGCGCCAGCAAGCCCAGCAGACCTGTGGCAAAAATCGAAATGACAAAGCCGCCGAACAAAACGCGCGGCGAGAAAGTTTTGTCTTCGCTGACGAGTAAAAAGGTGAATACGCCAGGAACGAAGAAAAGCATGAGTCCCAAAATAAAGTGTGGGACGGCTGCGCCCGCGAACCAAGACTGCCACGGAAAGAGGGAGAGAAAAAGCCAGACGGCAACAAAAACGGCAAGGGGGAATCTATTTTTCGACATGAGTTTTCCTGAAAACAAGGATACTGGTCAATTATACTTGTTTCGATTATTATCCCTCCGCGATTAATAGACCTGACAGGTTTCCCAGAGAATCAAAACAAATTCAGGTCGCGAGAAAACCTGTCAGGTCTTCATTTTATGGAGCAATGAATGTCACTTGATAAAAAGAACGCGCCGCGTATTTCGGTCATCATTCCCGCGCTCAATGAGGGACTGGTCATCGGCAAGGTGGTGAAGCAGATTCAAGCGGTGGTGAATCAACTGGACGAGAATCACGAAATCATCGTCATCGACGACGGCTCGGCTGACGACACGGCGGGACAGGCGCGGGAGGCGGGCGCGGTGGTGATTCAGCACCCGTACAACATCGGCAACGGGGCTTCGGTCAAGTCTGGGATTCGCCGCGCGCGCGGAAAAATCCTCGTCACCATCGACGGCGACGGACAGCACGACCCCAACGACATCCCCAGGCTGGTGAATCAAATCGGGGCGTATGACATGGTCGTCGGCAGTCGCAACCGAGACTCGGACACCGCTGCCCATCGCGACCTCGCCAACATGATTTTCAACTCGCTCGCCAGTTACGTCTCGGAGCGCAAAATCGAAGACCTGACTTCGGGCTTCCGCGCGGTCAAGACGCACATCGCGCGGCAGTTTGTTTATCTGTTGCCGAATAAATTTTCCTACCCCAGCACCATCACGCTTTCGGTCGTGCGCGCGGGATACAGCCTCGGCTACGAGTCGATCAAGTTTGCGGGGCGCGACAAAAAGACCAAGAGCAAAATCAAGCCGCTACAAGACGGTCTGCGATTTTTGATGATTATCTTGAAGATTGCGGTTTTCTACGCGCCGCTGAAAATCTTTGTGCCGCTCAGTATCTTCATGTTCCTGGTTGGGGTCGCATACGGCTTGATGAGGATTTTCGTGTTGAATGCCCCCTACGGGCAGACCTCCGCCCTGCTGATGTCCACTGCCGCGCTGACCTTTTTGGTGGGACTGGTCTCGGAGCAAATTGCCCAACTGCGATTCGACCGCAGCGAATCCAACCAACCAATTGACGACAACAAATGAAAGATACCCAGCCCATCCTGATCATTTCAACGGGTCGCACGGGGACGATTTTCTTCTCGCGCCTCTTTGCAGATTTATACCCAACGCTTGTAGCCTCGTACCATGAGCGTGGCGCTTCGAGACTAATCCAAATCCTTACCAACTTGCATTTTTCACATCTCCTTCCTAAAAGCGGATTGAAACTTTCATGGAAATTTCTCAAGGGAAAAGAAATAGAAACCTGTGAAAAAAATTTCCATATGGATGCGAATAATTTTCTATATGGGCTTACATCCCTGGCACCCGAGTTATACCCAAACCTGAAAGTTATTCATATTGTGCGAGACCCACGCACGTATGTTACATCCCAGTTAAATTTTTCCCTCCAAAAAAGGACGAGTTTCATCGCCAATTATTTTGTGCCGTTCTGGCAGCCCAACCCATTCCTCGTCGGCGAATTACCGTTGAGCAGGGCTATCGGCTTTACCCGTTTTGAAAAATACTGCTGGATCTGGGATTTCAAAAACCGCGTGATGGAAGGATTGGAAAACTCATCCACGCCGTACATGCGGGTTCGGTTTGAAGACCTCTTCAACACTGCCAATCCCGAAGAAACCTTCAGCAAAATCACCGACTTTCTCGGTCTGCCGCGTGTGACGGGAATCCGCGAGAAATTCCGCGAACCAGCAAACACCTCTGCCAAAACTGACTTCCCCGAATGGCGCGAGTGGACTCCGAAACAAGCAACTCAACTCCATTCTTTTTGCGGTGAACGCATGAGCAAGTACGGCTATGGCGGCGAGGCGGAGTGGGAAGGGAAGTTGCGAGTGATGGGTGATGCGTAACGAGTTACGAGATACGAGTTACAAGTTGCGATTCGAGCGATTCATTTTTGCTCATGTACGTGTTTACTTGTTTACCTGTTTACCTTTCCACCTCTCCCCATGAAAAAACGCCAAACTCTCATCTACATCATCAGCGCAATTTTGTCCGTTGCCCTGCTTGCCTATCTCCTGCTGAATTTGGATTGGGAGATTTTGCGCGTCGCCTTTGCAGACATCCGCTGGGGTTGGCTGGGACTTGCCTTGTTGGCGTACCTGATCAACATCTTCCTGCGGGCGCTGCGGTTTCGTAACCTGATTTACTCCCGCCCCGTTCAATGGCTGGAACTTGTCCCCGTTTCGGCGCTGCACAATATTTTGATGTACCTCATGCCCGCCAAAACAGGCGATGTGACCTACATCTTCCTCGCCAAGGACAGGCTGGATTTATCCCTGACCGAAGGCACGGCGACCCTCTTCGCGGCGCGGTTCTATGACTTTTCCGTCGTGGCGGCGTTTCTGGCGGTTTTGCTTCCGCTTTCGAGAGACGAAATCCCCGACTGGATTTTCATCCCCGCCATACTTTTCTGCGGGTTGATTTTGCTCGGCACGGTTGGTATTTTGCTTTTCCTCAAATTCCAAAAGCCCAACCACGAAGGCACGGAGACACAGAGAAAAAGCAATAAAGGACTCCGCGTCTCCCTGTCTCGGTGGGTCAACGTCTGGGAGAAATTCATCGCGGGCTTGCGCGAGATTCAACAGCACGGCGCGCACGGACGGGTTGCCCTGCTCACGGCTGGAATTTGGCTCTGTGTTTATTCCAATTTTTACTTTGCAACCAAAAGCATGGGACTGCCTGTGGCGTTCTATCACATTGCCATCATCTCGATGGTGATGATTCCCCTGACCCTGCTTCCCTTGCAAGGCTTCGCCAACATCGGCACCCACGAAGTCGGCTGGACTTCGGTGCTGGTGGCGTTCGATTATCCGTACAAGACCGCGCTTTCCATTGCGGCTGGTTCGCACTTCGTGCTGCTCCTGTCCGTGCTGGTCAGCGGCGGACTGGCGTTTTTGGGGGCGCAGTTTATATTGAAGAAGAAATAGCCTCTTTCACTTCCCCGCTCGTTTCGCATTATTCGACCATTGTTCCAGCAGACCGGGCGCGCGGGATTCAAACGAGCCGTCGGCAATGTAAAGCCGTATCTGTTCCATCAACCGAATCAACGCCCGCAGGTTATGAATGGAAAGCAAAGTCCCCGCCAGCAATTCCTTGGCAATGATAAGGTGACGGATATAGGCGCGGGTAAAGGTCTGGCAGGCATAGCAGTCGCAGGTCTGGTCGATGGGGCGTTCATCGCGGGCGAAGGAGGCATTCATCATGTTCAGGCGTCCCTCGGGAGCAAAGGCGGAATGATGCCGCGCCAGGCGGGTTGGCAGCACGCAGTCGAAGATGTCCACCCCGCGCAAGACGCCGTTGATTAAGTCTTCGGGCGTGCCCACTCCCATCAGGTAGCGGGGTTTGTCTTCGGGCAGCAGCGGGATGACCACATCCAGCGTATCGTGCATTTCCTGTTTAGTCTCTCCCACCGAAAGCCCGCCGATGGCGATGCCGGGCGTACCGAGGGCGGCAATGAACTGCGCCGACTCTGCCCGCAAGTCGGGATTCACCCCACCCTGCACAATGCCGAACAAAGCCTGGTCGGGACGAGTCTTGGCGGCAAGCGAACGCTCTGCCCAGCGATGAGTCCGCTGCATGGCGATTTTGGTGTACGCCAGATCGTTGGGGTCGGAACATTCATCGAACGCCATGATAATATCCGCGCCGAGATTCTCTTGAATCGAAATGGATTTTTCGGGGGTAAAACGATGCGTCGAGCCGTCGATGTGACTTTTGAAGGTCACGCCGTCATCATCGATTTTACGGGTTTGCGAAAGCGAGAAAACCTGAAACCCGCCCGAATCGGTCAACATGGGATTGCGCCACTGCATGAACTTGTGCAATCCGCCCATATCGCGGACAAGTTCATCGCCAGGTCGCAGGTAAAGGTGGTAGGTGTTGCTCAGGACGAGCGAGGCTTTGATGTCTTTGAGGTGTTCGGGCGTCAGGGTCTTGACTGTCGCTTGTGTGCCGACTGGCGAAAAAACGGGGGTGACCAGGTCTCCGTGCGGCGTGGAAAAAATGCCCGTCCGGGCGCGGCTGTTTTTGGATGTGATTTTGAAATCGAACATGAAGGGATTGTAAACGAGAAAAGGCTATTCCAAAAGAGAACGATTTACTTGCCCGCCAAAACCGCCAGATAACAGGGACAAATAACGAGCGCCCAAACAGATATATCTGTTTGGGCGCTCGTTTACCCAAAATACCTACACGTTCGCATCATCCACATGATACGGCACGTTGATGATGACGATCCCATGCTGGCGTTTCAATTGACTGCGAAGAATATCCGCCGTGTTGGTGTGCAGGGTTCCCGCGACGCGGCTTTCCGCCACGAACTCAGGGACGACGATGGTGATGGTTTCGCCATGCTGGCGGCGCTGTGAAATCTCGGAGATGTACTCCAGCAAAGGTTCGAGGAAGAGGCGGTAGGGAGAATCCAGCATGACCATGCGCACGCCCTGCCCCCAGGTCTCCCATTTCTGGCGGACTTTTTCGGCTTCGTCAGGCTCGACGGTGACATGCACCGCCGTGATGTCGTCGGAGAGCATCCGCGCATAACGCAGCGCCGCCAGCGTCCCCTGATGCACGCCGCTGACGGGCATAATCACCCGATGGCGGATGGAATGCGGCGGGACGGCTCCAAAATTATCGAGCGAAAGTTTTTTGGCAAGCTTTACGTAGTGACGATGAATCAGCCAGAGAGCGCCAACCAGCACGGGGATAAGTACCAGGACAACGTACGCGCCATCATGAAATTTCGTGACGGCAAACACCATCATGACGATTGCGGTACAGAGTCCGCCAAAGGCATTGGTGACCATTTTGAGTTTCCAGAGAGGGTCGAACCGCAATGTGGAACCCTGTTCGACGACTTCCTCGCCAGGCTTGAGATTTCCGCACTTCCACCAGCGCAGCGCCATGCCAAATTGTGAAAAGGTAAAAGAGAGAAAAACGCCAATGGCATACAACGGAATCAGCCGCGTCACGCTCGCTTGAAAGACAATAATTAGAACGGACGCAATCACAGCCAGGGCAAAAATACCGCGCGAATAGACAAGGCGGCTGCCGCGATAAGTTAATTGGCGGGGCAGAAAACCGTCCTTTGCCATGAGAGCGCCCAGCCGCGGAAAACCCGCAAAGGCGGTATTGGCGGCAAGAAGCAGGATGACGGTTGTCGCCAGAATAACGGCGATATAGAAGAATCCCTGCCCATTGAAAACGGTTCGCGCCAACTGCGAAATCACCGTTTCGAACTCGGACGGGATGGCGGTAATGTTCATCGAAAGAAAGGAAATGCCAAGAAACAGCGTGGAAAGGATGATCGCCATCCACGCTAGGGTAATGGCTGCGTTTTTACTGCGCGGCTCCTTGAAGGCGGTAATGCCGTTCGAGATTGCCTCGATCCCGGTCAGGGCGGCTGTGCCGCTGGAAAAGGCATGCAGGATGAGGAATGGCGTGACAACCATCAACGCGCCTTCCATGTGAACCATCTCTGGCGGATTTGCCACCGTGCCAAGCGAGCCTGAAAAATACTTCGCCATGCCCATGCCCAGCGTAACGAACATGATGATAATGAACAGGAAACTGGGAACGGCAATTGCCGCGCCAGCCTCCCTGACGCCGCGCAGGTTGATCAACATCATCAGGAAAACAGCAATGACCGCCATAATCACACGGTATTCATACAATTCTGGATACGCCGAAATAATCTGCGCCACCCCCGAAGAGACGGAAACGGAGACGGTCAGAATGTAATCCATCAACAAGGAGGAAGCTGCAATCAAGGCTGCCAGGTCGCTGATATTATCGCGCGCCACGATATAAGCGCCGCCGCCATCGGGGTAGGCATGGATAATCTGGGTATAGGAAACGGAGACGATGACCAATAACGCCACAATGGCAACGGAAATCGGGAAGACATATCGAAAGCCCTGCATCCCCGCAATCGCCAGGATGACAAGGATTTCCTGTGTGGCATAGGCGTTGGACGAAAGCGCGTCCGACGCAAAAACCGCAAGCCCGACCTTTTTGCCGATGGTTTCATGCGCGGCATCCGCTGTGGATAGCGGACGACCGATAAACCAGGATTGCAAAGTCTGGCGCGGCTTGTGGGTTGTGGTTCTTTCGATAATGGAAGTTTGTGAGTTGTCTTTTTGGTTAATCATGGATACCGTCTTTATGATTGAAAGACGCTGTTCCAAGCCCAGATGGAGCCTGCCTCAGCGAAGATGGAGAGATAGAGCAGGGCGGCAAAACGCCAATCCTGCTGGACAGCGGATAGTTTGAACTGCGCCCAGAAAAAAAGCGCCACGATGGCAAGCGACCCCGCCCAGCCAATTACCGAAGCGAGCCAACTGGGGCGCGGCTTTGCCCTGCCTTCGGTAAAGATATAAATGGTGGCGGGCAGTTTTCGTTCCAGCGCCTGACGTAGCGGGCGTTTGATCAGCCCCGTCTGCTGTTCGCCGATGCACAGGATCGCGTCGCCTTCGTTCCAGTTCGATTGGACGAGTTCGAGCCAGTCACTGCCCGATTCGATTTTGGATTCGACGGGGACTCCGCCGCCGCCGACCATGCTGGAGAGCGAGACCATCCGCCGCCTTAGGCTGGGTTCGCGTCCCTCATCCTGGTACAAGCCGAGAATTTGCACACGCCCGCCAAGGGAGTTTGCCAGTTCCAAAACCCGCCGCGCCGCGCTGGACATATCCACATCGGAGTCAGGCACAAGCACAATCAATTGCCGCCCCGCTTCGGGCGGAAAGTCGAAAACAGAATTTACTTCAAGTTTGTTCATATCACCTCATAACAATGAGAGAATCCTACCCGCCCCGCATAAAACGCTGACAAAGATTTTCCCCAACCGTGTAAAGAACAAATAAAAACGCCCTTTTGCAAGGGCGTTGTAAGGGGACGATTGCGCGGACATGAGACTCTGACCGTAAGACTTCCATGTTACAAACATCTGACCGCGAAGCAGTCTAATCTTTCCAGCCGTTGATGTTGCCGCTTCCCGCCGCAGACTCCGAAGGAGTCCCATGTCTATGGATTTTGCATTCCGTGTCCCAAGTGCGACCCCGACGGGGTCGGATGTTTTTTTGGGTCGTGCCTGTTACAAACATTTGACCGCTTCGCGGTCGCCCGCAGACGCCGAAGGCGTCAAATGTTTCTAGCCCATTGACGTTACGGTTTCCCGCGACCCCGCAGGGAGTCGCATGTTTATAGATTGATGTATCGCCAAAAAGCCAGTGCGACCCCGACGGGGTCGGATGTGATTTTGATTTGCGCCATGTTACAAACATTTGACCGCTTCGCGGTCGCCCGCAGACTCCGAAGGAGTCTC
>Ga0172367_10009195_pt1 | contig 10884 bp, 6 predicted proteins | sample Lak10m_FD_114542 | JGI IMG/M metagenome (GOLD analysis project Ga0172367, IMG submission 114542) | Freshwater microbial communities from Kabuno Bay, South-Kivu, Congo - kab_022012_10m | ecosystem: Environmental > Aquatic > Freshwater > Lake | place: Democratic Republic of the Congo: South-Kivu...
CGACCTGAAGGGGCACGAGCTCCTCTACATCAAGAACCAGGACCAGTTCGTCCCGCTCAAGGAGAACTGGCTCAACCACCTGCTCCAGAAGCGGCCGAACATCCTCGGCAAGGACGTGGAGCCGAACCTGACCCGGCTGGGGGTGATGAGCCCCGAGCTGTCGGCGTTCAGCCGCGCGCCCACCAAGTACGGCAGCCACGTCAAGGTGGGCGGCGTGTCGGTCCCGACCGAGCTGGTCCCGGGCATGGCCGCGTTCGCGCACTTCGGCCGGACCAACCCGCTCACCGACCCGAAGTACAAGGACGTCGTCGACGTGCCGACCTTCCTGAAGAAGGAGGGCCAGGCGGTCATCGTGTCGCTGATCCGCGACCTGATGGCGTTCCCCAAGCTCGCCTCGGCCTTCGAGAAGTTCTACGGCGGCCTGGGCTGCATTCAGGACGCGATCAAGGAGGCGAAGGCCCGCGACGCCCGGCTCGGCAACATCCTCGAGAAGGAGGGTCTCCGCCGCCTGGCGTTCGGCGAGATGTCCCCGGACCAGCGGGGCCAGGCCCCGAGCCAGGGCAACGGCGGCGTCATGTCCAGCGGGCACGACGCCTTCAGCTCGCTCGCCGGGTACATCCAGCGGCCGGCCTGGGACCGCAGCCGCGAGCAGTTCTACAAGACCGCGTTCAAGGACCCGACCAGCCCGCTGACGCTCGACGCCCCGACCCCGCCGCCGGCCCCGAAGCCGCCGGCGATCGGGCCGTCCGCCGCTCCCCCTCCCGGCCCGGGCGGAATGGGCGGCGGCGTGCTCGGCGGCGGCCCGCAGATCCAGCCCGGCCAGTCGCCGATCCAGCCGGGGCCTGCCCCGGCCGAGAGCCCGTACGGCCAGGGCGGCACCGGGATGGAGGGCGGGACCGGCACCGGCGCCCCGGACGCCAGCATGGCCCCGGGGTACGTCCCGCCGCCGCCTCCCCGCACGAGCCGCTTCGGCGCCGTCGGCCGGTTCCTGGGCGGCGCCCAGGACAAGGCCAACACCTGGCTCGACCAGCACGCGAAGTGGCTCCCGAGCAAGCTGCCCGGCGGCCGCTCCACGTCCGCCCTCCTGGGGGTCGGCGGGATCGCGGCGATGATGGCGATGATGGCCGCCCGCCGCCGCAAGAAGACCCGCGACGAGCGGCTGGCGGCGATGATGGCGAAGGAGTCGGGCTCGAGCCAGTACAAGCGGCGCGGGCCGGACGGCCCGTTCGCGCAGCTCATCGGCGAGCCGAACACGACGAAGAAGCCGCGCAAGGGCGTCCTCTCCGACATGGCGGACGACACCCCGACCGGCAGCTCCGTGGTCGAGAAGAAGGGCGCCCTGGCGATCATCACCAACGAGACCGTCGCCAACAGCGGCGTGCTCGAGGCGATCACCGACGAGGAGAAGTCGAAGGTCAAGCTCGAGGGGGTGGCGTTCCGCGACGAGCGGCCGGAGAACTCGGTCGCCTACGAGGTCACCGGCCCGCTCAAGCTGTCCACCCCGCACGAGACGGGCATCTACCACGTCCTCACCCAACCGGGGACGTTCGAGAAGTGCCTGGTCGTCCTCGGCCCGCAGGGGCCGAAGGGGGCGGCCGACTTCGCCACCGTGTTCGCGACCTCGGGCGAGAAGAAGTGGCTCAACATCCACCCGGCCCACCTGTGGTGCAAGTCGGACGAGGTGAGCCCCGAGGCGTACCGGAAGTGGCTCGACGGGCTGGAGAAGCCGGGCTCGCTCAAGCCCAGCTACTCGGCCGTGTACATGCTCGTCGGCCCGAACGGCGACTGCACGCTGCCGTTCGAGGTGCGCAAGGCGGTCGGCGGCGACGACGCGGTCGACACCTACGAGGTCACGTTCCGCGACTGGGCGTCGAAGAGCCGGCCGGGCAACCTGCCGCCGGTCGCCGACAAGTGGTCCTCGGGCGACGCGATGTGCTGCGGGCCGGGCGGGTACGACACCCTCCACATCACGAACAAGGAGGGCGGCCGGATCCGCACGATGGGCAACGGCGTGTACGTCCCCGGGGACTACAAGCTCGTCACCCTCAAGGCCGACAACGACAAGGACGACGACCGCCCCCGGCCGTACTACTCGGACTCCTCCGACCCGCAGCCGCTCAACCCGGGCACGATGCTCGACGTGACGAAGGCGATCTACGAGAAGACCGCCGAGCTGCGGATCAACCACGGCGGGTCGATCGTCGAGGTCAACGGGTTCCCGATGGACCAGGCGTACGTCGTGGGCCACCTGGTCCGCGACTGGGCGCTCAAGGAGAAGCAGGCCCGCGACCTGGTCAAGCTGGCCCGCGAGAGCCGCCGGTTCACCTGCCGGGTGAAGCTGGCCGCCGGCATGCCGGACGACCCGACCGCCTACCACGTCGGGTGGCTCCGCGACGTGCAGGAGTTCCTGAAGGAAGCCGCCCCCGGCGACCCGATGGACCCGACGATGCAGGGGATGTCGGCCGCGCCGCCGTTCCTCGAGCCGCCGACCGGCAGCGAGCAGACCTTGAACGGGTCGGTGCCCGCGCAGTATCCCCAGTCCGAGACGGTCCCGGCGATGCTGGCCGACCCGGCCGGGGCCAACAGCGCCGCGTACGACCCGCGCACGCCGCCCGACCCGCAGACGATGCAGACGGGCATGCAGGCCGCCCAGACCGGGCAGAAGGAGGTTTTCGACACGGCGATGGTCGGGTCGCTCCTGAAGGCGGTCCGCGACGACACGATGGTGGACCGGCACCTCGGGGACCTGATGAAGGGCCTCGACCGGATCGGCCGCATCCTGTTCTCCTTCTACTGGCACGGCGAGGAGTTTCAGGAGCGGTACGGGAAGAAGGACATGCCGGAGCTCGAGGACTCCCTGCGGAACGCCTTCGAGCAGCTCGGCGACGTGGTGCTGTTCCTCAAGCAGAAGACGGTCGAGCCGTTCCCCGGGGAAGCGGCCGCCGCCGACCTCGGCGCCACGGCCACCGTGTAAGGAGACCCCATGCTCAAGCCGTACGAGAAGCAGTACCGGGACCAGACGGTCTACGCCGGGCAGCGGACGGTGCTTGCGCTGGGGTTCCCGGCGCGGTGCCAGTTGTCGAAGCTGGTGATCAAGCAGACCGGCCCGGCCGGCATGGTCAACTTCACGGTCGACATCTTCAACGCCCGCAAGGCGGGGTCGGTGTCGGCCAGCTCCGGCGGCGCCGACCCGGAAGGCGAATACACGCTCGACCCGGACGCCTACCGGGTGTGCCCGACGATCCCGTCCGACGAGGCCGGGAAGCTGATGAAGTTCTGGAACAACGACGGCCCGGTGTACGAGAACCAGGACGGCGGACCGACGTCCAAGCTGCACCGGATCTACCTGGAGATCGAGGTCCCGAGCGGGGCCGGCGAGGTCACCCTCGACATCTCCCTGGCCTGCCTGCTGCCCCGCTGAGGTGAGTCGTGCTGCAGTTGCGACGCGAAGCCCCGTTCCGCCCGACCGACTGGCGCTGGCAGATGGCCCGGCTCCTGCGCGAGCAGAGCCGGCGCGTCTCCCGTCGCCGGGACGACGAGTGGATCTCCCTCGCCAAGCGGTTCCAGACCGACCTGGCGCTGTGCCGCGACGACTGGCAGCTCCTCGACCTGGCCGAGAAGTACCCGGGCGTCGCGGACGCCCGGCACATGCGCGAGGACAACGGGGCCGAGTGCCCCCGGTGGGAGGTCGAGGCCCGGCTCCTGGCCGAGGACACCCCCGAGAACATCGCCGCCAAGCTCGCCCTCGACCCCCGCGCCGTGCGGGCGTACGAGGCGCTGTTCTTCAACGTGCAGGACCGGCTCCACGCCCAGAGCTGGATCGTCCACACGGTGATGGGGCGGTCGATCTACGCGAACCTGACCGAGCGGCAGTTCGACCTGCTGTGGAAGATGTACGGGTACTTCGGCGGCCCGTACGTCCTCGACGCCCTGGTCACGACGTTCTCGAACCCGTCGAAGGCCACGAGCGCCGACCGGGTCGACGACTTCTTCTCGGACGACGGTCGGGCGGTGGCCCGCCGGAAGTCGGCGGTCGCCATGCGGACCATGCCGATCAACGGGTACACGCAGCAGATCATCGTCGAGATCGAGCAGAAGTACCAGGAGATCGCCAAGATCGCCAACGGCGGCGGCTCCCAGGGGATGCTGGTCGAGATGGTCGGCGAGGTGATGAAGGGCCTGGCCTGGTCGGTCGGGCGCGGCGACGAGGCCCGGCCGCTCAACGCGGCCACGGTCGTCGTGGACGGCTTCGCGGCGGAGCCCCGGGTCGGGGAACTCATGGCGATCACGAGCGGCGGCGGCGCCGCCCAAGTCGCGGAACTGGAGCGGCTCACTTTCCCGGAGGCGACCAATGTCGCGAACCGTTAACAGGCTTAACAAGCAAGCCGAGCAGCGGCTCACCGACGCCCTGGGTGAAGTGGCCCAGTTGGTCGGCACCGGCTCGGACCCGAACGACGCCATCGTCAAGGTGGCGACGGACCTCGGCCTGCCGGCCGGGCACGTCAACCTGATGGTCCAGACGTACAACATCGGCCGCCAGGAGGCGCAGCGGCGGGCCGGCAACGACCTGTTCGAGAAGTCGGCCGAGTTCACGCTCGCCGACGCCTCGCGGGTGCTCGAGCGGATGTTCCCGTCGAACATCAAGGCGGCCGGCGTGCTCCGCAGCGAGACGGCGGTCGACGAGGAGTACTCCCGCCGGCCGGACTGGGCGCAGAAGAAGCAGCAGGCCGTCAAGGTGGCGTCGGCGGTGCTCCCGCCCATGCGGACGCGCGACGGGAAGGAGATTGTGTCGGCGCCACCACAATTCCCGACCGACCCGGCGATGCTCCTCAAGCACGCCTACTGCCAGGCCCTGGACCTGCAGCGGGCCGTGGGCGACGCGCGGGCCGCAGCGGCCAACGCCCACGACGAGCTGACCCGGGGCATCGCCAAGCTCGGCGAGTACTTCCGGACCCCGGGGTGCCCGCCGTTCCCGCTGGTCCGCGACAACGCCGCCCGGCTGTTCGGCAAGAAGGCCGAGCTGCTCATGAGCATGATCGGCGACCGCAACCGCCACCTGGAGAAGCAGGCCCTGAGCCGGGGCCAGCTCGCCGACCCGGTGCGGTTCGACGTCCCGCCGTACTCGCTCATCAAGGCGTGCGTGGCCCAGGCCGAGACGTACCTGAGCAAGCAGGCCGCGTTCGAGGAGCTGGACAAGACGCACAACGCGAAGGTGGAGGAACTCCTCGACCCTTTCGTCCCCGCCTCCGGTCCGGCGCCGCGTGGGGTGCTGGGGTGCTCTGAGCCGACCGGAGGCAAGAAGGTAGCCAACTTCGTCGGCGGCATGATCGGCGGGATCTCCGCCATGCGGCTGGCCGCCCCGACCCCGGAGTCGGTCGGGGCCTCGATGTCGGCCAAGATGGACGACCCCGAGCAGGACATGAAGATCCGGAACATGCAGACCAGCGGCATGCTCACCGACCTGATGGCGAACGACGACGTGATCGCCGGGTTCCACCCGGACGACGTCCTGCAGCACTACAACGAGATCTCCCAGCTCGCCCCCCGGGCGTCGAGCCAGGAGGGTCTGGTCCGGGCGATCCTGCGGAAGCGGCTCGAGGGCGGCAAGAACGCGATCGACCCGTACGACGTGGACCTGCTCCTGAACATCGAGAACAAGATCAAGCAGCGGGACGACCCGAGCTACGGCAAGATGAAAATGGGCGAAGACGCGAAGGGGGTGCTCAATGCCGGCCGATCTGTCCTGGCTTGACGGCAACGTAGAAGACGCCGCCACCATGCTCGCCGACCGGGCGGTGGCGAGCCGCGCGCTGGGAGGGGTGGTGAAGGCGGGCGAGCGGCCGGCCTGGGCGGCGGACCTCCTCAAGGAGGCCGCGCTGCTCAAGCAGGCCAACCCGCCCGTCGCCCCTCCGGTCGCGCCCCCAGTCGCGCCGACTCCGGCCCCGACGCCGGGCGGCGAGGGGTTCTTCGACCGCAACTTCGGCGGCCTGAAGAAGTGGGTCGGGGAGCAGGCGGGGGCCGGCATCCGCGACACGTTCAAGCAGAACCCGGAGCTGCAGAACGCGGTCACCGGCGGCATCGCCGGCGCCGGCATCGGCGCCCTCGGCGGCCTCGGCGCCACCATGTTCTCGAAGAACAAGCGGAAGCGGCCGATCGCCAACGCCCTCTTCGGCGGCATGCTCGGCGGCCTGGGCGGCGCCGCGATCGGCGGCCTCGGCGGGGCCAGCGGCGTGTTCGGCAAGCAGCGGCCGGGGCCGGGCAAGACGCTCGGGCTCGACCAGAGCATGCAACAGGTGGGCGACGACTTCAAGAACCGCAACGAGGTCACGGTGATGAAGACCCTCCGGGGTCTCAACGCCATGAACAACGAGGAAGTCGCCAAGAGCTTCGGCCGTGGGGCCGGGCTGTACGGCGGGGCCGAGGTCGGCGTCCGGGCGGCCGGGCGTTACGGGCCGTTCATGGGGAACTACGACAAGACCAAGACGAACGCGGCCACGCTGCGATCGTTCCTGGCGAAGGACCTGGCGGCACTCAGCACGGTCGACGGGCTCAACAAGGCCGATCGCACCGACCTGCTCGGCAAGTGGCGGAAGGTGCGGGTGCCGGTGATGCGCGCGCCTGGCGCCGCCCCGCCGAGCGTGATGCCGGCGGCGGTCACCAACTTCAAGGCCCAGGAGGCCAAGATCCGCGACGCCCTGGCCGCGTCCAGCGACCCGGCGGCGAAGGCCCTGGCCCGGACGAAGGACCCGCGTGCGCTCGCCCAGGCCCTCGTCCGCGACGGCTACAAGGCGCGCGTGCCGGTGGCCGACCGGATGAAGCTCATGACCCCCGGCACGCTGCTGCGGTCCGGCAAGGCCGGCCTGCTCGGCACCCTGGTCGGCGCGGCCGGCAAGGGCATCGACATGGAGAACGAGCGGGTCACGCCCGAGTACTTCAAGACGATGAGCACCGGCCTCAAGGCCCGGTACGGCGCCCTGCCGCCGATGAAGTACACCCCGGGCGGCGACGTGAACGCCGACCTGGGCGCCGTGGTCGGCCCGAGCGACCAGACCGTCCAGGGGCGGCTCGACCAGATCATGGGGCGGCTGACCAACCAGGGCGCCGGCAAGCTCACCCCGCAGGAGGTCGACGCCCTGTCCGGCGAGCTCGACGGGATCAAGCAGCGCATGCAGCTCGCCGAGCTGAAGCGCATCGAGGCCGCCCGAACGGCGGCCGGCCGGAAGACCGGGGGATAAGTCATGCCGGATCCGACACCGACGCCGACCGCCGCTACTACTCCCGCCGCCTCCGGGACCGCCAAGCCCGGCGGCGTGGAGGGCTGGTGGAAGGGCCTGGGCAAGGAGCAGCAGTACGCGCTGACCGGCAGCCTCATCGGGGGCGGCACGTTCGGCGCGCTCAACATGCTCCGCCAGGGCAAGCGGAACCGGTTCAAGAACTTCCTGTCCGGGCTGGCCGTGGGCGGCCTGGGCGGGGCCGCCGCCGGCTACGGCGGGGCGAAGCTCATGGACCCGGCGAAGTCGAAGCCGCAGGAGAAGCCGGGGGTGCCGAAGGGCGACGCCCCGGCCCCGACCGCCGTGGACAACGGGAACTTCGTCGGGGTGGGCGGCGACAAGCCGCCGTTCGAGCGCAGCGGCGAATCGTTTTTCAGCGGGAAGAACCTGGCCGAGGGCGGCCGGCAGCTCGGCCGCAGCGGCCTGCGGGTCGGGACGGCGGCCGGGATCGGCGCCGTCGGGCTGCCGACCGTCAAGGCGATCGGGGCGTACGCCGGCCCGGACATCAGCCGCCGGTGGCACAACTCGAACGCGAGCTCGGCCGGCCAGCGGGCCACGGTGTTCGGCAACTCGGCCAACGCCGAGGCGGCCAAGCTCAAGGGCCTGTACGCCCGGAAGGTGCTCGCCGGTCCGAACGCCAAACAGGTGCAGCGGGACCTGCTCGCCAAGCGGAACACGATCCGCAGCACGGTCGCCCACTACCGGGCCAGCGAGGCCACCGCGAAGGCCGAACAGGCGGCCGCTGCGGCGAAGGCGACGGCCGCCGCCGGCCGGACCCCGACCCCGGGCGCGGCGACCCGGGCGGCGTTCAAGGGGCGGCAGAACATCCTGGGGCTCGGGAAGCTCCGGAACCCGGTGCTCGGCGCCCTGATGGGCGGCGGGTACCAGGCCCAGCGGGAAGCCAGGAACGGCGCGGACGAGTAAAGGAGTACTCACATGCTGATCAAGCGGACCGTGCCCGGGGCGTACGACTTCGGGTGCGCCCCGGTCGAGCAGATCAAGACGGCGAGCGCCGGGCTGCGGGGGCACGACCTCCAGCAGCTCATCAAGCGCGCCGGCCACCAGTTCGTCGACGCCATGCGGAACGTCCGCCTGGAGCCGGGCGAGGTGCCGATCCACCTGATCGCGATCGGGGCGACCGAGTACTACGGCCCGAACCGCAACGGCGACGGGTTCAAGTGCGCGACGTGCCGCAAGTTCCACAAGACGTTCGAGACCAAGCCGCTCACCAAAGAGGGGGCGTACTGGTACCGCAACCACCAGAACAAGGACCCGCTCAAGTCCTACGGGACGGTGAAGCTGGCCGCGTTCAACGAGGCGATGAAGCGGATCGAGCTGCTCGTCGCGCTCAACGCCACCAAAGAGGCCGCCGCCCGCAACGGCGGCCTGGTGGCCGACAAGGAGATGGAGAAGCTGGCCCGGGGCGAGGGGGACTGGGGCGTCAGCATGGCGTGCCGGGTCCCGTTCGACGTGTGCAGCGGGTGCGGCAACCAGGCCCGGACTCGGGCCGAGTACTGCCGCGAAGAGACCTGCAAGTACGGCGGCTGCTACAACAACCTCACGAAGGTCGCCGACGACGGGCACGTCCTGCACGTCGACAACCCGAGCCCGACGTGGTTCGACATCAGCGACGTGTACCGGCCGGCCGACCGGATCGCGTACGTCATGGGCGAGATGCAGAAGGCGGCCAGCGGCCGGGTGATCGGCGGGGCCGAGGCGGCCGAGCTGTACGGGCTGAGCGTCCCGCCGTACATGCGGTACGCCGAGGTCGACGACCGCACCGCCCGGCTCATCAAGCTGGCCTACGACCTGGCCGAGCTGGAGCAGTCCCTGGCCCACGGCAAGATGGCCTCGAGCCTGCTCGACCGCCCGATCCGCACCAACGGGTACCGGGTGGTCGAGGTCGCCCCGGTCCTGAAGGACGGCGTGTGGCAGGCGATGGCCGCCGAGAAGATCGCCCTGTCGTACCGGAGCTGGGCGAACTTCCGCCCGGCGATGCCGACCCCGGGCGTGCTGACGAAGGCGGCGAGCGCCCCGGACGCCACCGACCGCCTGCCCGGCGTGTTCGGCCGGCTGGTGGGCGACGGCGACAACCTCGAGCGCATGCTGGCCGACCGGAGCTGCGACCCGTGCCGGGCCGTGGCGTCGGAGCGGGAGCGGACCTGGGCCGCAAAAATCGCGTCCGAGGTCTCGATTTCCCGCAAGCACATCGGCGAGCGGGGCACCCGGGAGATCATTCAGGACACCCCCCGGCCGGGCCTCCGCCCGCTGACCAAGTCGGCGTCCGACGGCGCCGAAACCCTTGCACGGCAATACGCTGTGTACCAGCTCTACTTCCTCGACGAGCTGAGGAACGACCCCGACCAGCCCCTGTACCGGGAGCTGGTCGTGAAGCAGAACGGGTTGGCGTAAAAAACCGCAAGTCGGTCTTGCGGGTATTTCTTCGGTTTCGCAGAATCGGGTCTGTCTAACGCCGGTTGACCGACTGAACGGCAGGAAGCCGGACCCAAAGTCAAAGGAGTGACACGAATGCCCCTCTTCGACCAACTGCGCGGCTTCCTCGCGGAGGTCCAGGGCGAAAAGACGGCGGCGGCCCAGAAGAAGGCCGACACGCTGTCCGAGCCCGGCTCCATCGGTGGCGCGACCAGTCACCCGGTCAAGAACGTCGACGACCAGCTCCAGAACGCCACGGAAGGCGCCCGCTCGAGCGAGAACTCGTCCGACGTCAAGAAGCAGATTCCGCTCGCCGTCGACTCGGCCTCGGACAAGGGTCCGGACCAGGAGAGCCAGCAGTTCAACATCGGGATCACGTCGACCGAGACCGGCAACGACTCGGCCAACGAGCAGAACTACAAGGACAAGAAGGACGACCCGGGGACCTCGCACCCGGCCAGCGTCGACGACAACGAGAAGTACGGCTCGATGAGCTTCGACCAGCTCAAGAAGCTGAGCGAGAAGAAGGCCAACGACATCCTCGCGACCGTCGCGGCGGCGGGCCAGAAGGCGGCGGGCGCCGCCCGCCCTAACCCGGCGGCCCCGGCCAAGCCGGCGGCCGCAGCCCCGGCCAAGACCGCAGGCGCCGCCCCGGCTCAGCCGGCCCAGAAGGCGGCCGCGACCCAGGCCGCCGCGTCCGGGTACCAGGCGGCGGCCGACGCCGCCAACGCGGGCGAGGAGCAGGAGAAGCAGGCCGTCCAGGCGGCGGTCGAGGGCACGATCCGCGACGCGCTCGCGGCGGCCGTCATGACCGGGAACTACCTGGTCGAGTTCCAGAAGCAGGCCCGCAACAAGAAGGCCGCCGACGACGAGGACAGCGGCTCCTCGTCCAGCGACTCGGAGGGCGGCGAGAGCAGCTCGAAGAGCGAGGGCGGCGAGAGCAAGAGCAAGTCCGACAGCGGCGGGGGCGACTCCGGCGGTGGCGGCGGTGGCGGTGGGGGCGGGCTCGGCCTGGACCCGGCGGCCCTCGGCGCGATGGCCGGCGGCGGTGGCGGTGACCCGATGGCCGGCGCCGGCGGTGGCGGCGGTCAGGAAGACGCCGTCAACCAGCTCCTCATGGCCCTGATGGAAATGGGCGTGAGCCCGGACGAGATCATGGCCGCGCTGCAGGGCGCCGGCG
>Ga0172367_10009196_pt1 | contig 10883 bp, 10 predicted proteins | sample Lak10m_FD_114542 | JGI IMG/M metagenome (GOLD analysis project Ga0172367, IMG submission 114542) | Freshwater microbial communities from Kabuno Bay, South-Kivu, Congo - kab_022012_10m | ecosystem: Environmental > Aquatic > Freshwater > Lake | place: Democratic Republic of the Congo: South-Kivu...
GCCGACACCGTGATCGACGCCAATCCCGCCGCCATCGCCGACGACTGCGCCACCGGCTTCGTCTTCACCCCCGGCTCGGCCGCCGACTTCGCGGCTACCCTTGAGCGTGCCATCGAAGCCTACCATCAGCCCGCGCTTTGGCACCGTCTCCAGGTGCGCGCCATGACCCGCGACTTCTCCTGGCAGGCTTCGGCGCGACGGTATCGGGCGCTTTATGAGAGGGTTCTGGCACACCGGAGGTGATGTCCTCCTTGGGGACGCCGCTACCGGGCCTCTTGTCTTCTTGTTGCCGGGGGCCGGGGGCCGCGGCCCCGGCAGGGTCCGAGGGCGCGGCTACGGGAAAATCTCTGCTTGTAGATCAAGTGCTTGGATGATCGTCAGATCGCGCCAAGTTCCGTCGCCATCAGCCGACCGGAAACCCAAGCGACATGATCAAGATTGAGTACCAGTCTGCCCCCACCCCCAGCCCCCGATGGTAACAAATGGACTGTAAAGAATCGACAACCCGCAGTTCAGCCAGGAAAACAAAGGAAACGCATTCAATGCCGCCGGTCGGCGCCAAAAACATCCTCAAGGGTCTTGGCGTCAACGAACCGTTCGCTCCAATCATCGAGTTGGTCGACGTTGGCGGCCCGAATCCTTTCACCAATATCGCCGCGCACCTCGCCAAATCGACGTCGAAGTAGACAAAGCAGCATTTCTCTCCGTCCCTCGGCTCTGCCCTCGGCCCTACCCACGGCTCTGCCCTCGGCCCTCCCCTCGGCCCTGTCCTCTTCCCGCCAATCCAGACCTGGAAACATGACCTTGATCTCCTGTAGCTCCTTGGGAACCGGCCCCTTCACGCCCCTCACACTCATTCCATGACGCACAAGTTCTGTGAAAAGCCCCCTCAATTCATCGTAACCCGGATGCTGGCGGAACCAGTCGATCACATCATCCAGCAGCGCCGCGTACTCTTCCCTGGTCTGTTTGCGCTCAAGCCGGACCAGCAGCGTCGCCAGATTGTCCCGTTGCCTCAGCGGTTCCTCCGGGCACTTCCGCATCGCCAGCAGATAATAGCACGCCTGCGGCTGCCAGGGCCAGAGCGGCGAATCTGCCGGCAGGCCAATCAGTTCGCCGACTCCGGTCGGTGCCGTCCATTCCTCGGCGCCGTTATAAAGCACCACGGTTAATACCGGTGGCAGCTTGCTGTCGCGGGTGAGCTTTTTCTCCGCGACCACCTGCTGAAGCATCAGTCCCTGATAGACCAGCGTACGCAAAGACATCCACCAGTGAACCGTCGACTGAAACTCGAAATGCAGGTAGAGGTAAATCTCCCCGCCGGCATGGGTCGGCAGCCGCCAGACGATGTCACCCTTGCGTTGCCGGCCCCTGCCCTTCTTGCCAGTATAGAACTCGGCCGGGACCAGTTGCATGCGGGAAAAATCGATCCCGGCCGCCATCGCCGGGCCGATGAAGGCGCGCACCAGATGCTCAACCATCAGCGGGTACAGGAAGAACTGATGGTAAAGGGCGTCGAAGTCGGGCATCGGGATAACCGGTGGGAGGGGGAGGCAGGAGGAGGAAGGCGGGAGGGGGGGCAACCATCTGTTCCCCTCTTGTACCAGGTCCGGATTGATTGCGATACCAAAAATCCCGCGACAGACACCGGCTCCGGCGGCTGGTTAGGAAGCAGCGCCGCGATCTCCGGCGGCAGATACGCGAAGCAGAAACTGCCTGGCCCGCAGCGGGTCCGCCGCGAGCATCACTGTCGATGCGGCCTCTGGCCGCTTCACGCGGTCTGGAGACCGCGTCTACGATCCGGCTGTTGCCGAAGGTCGCCAAAGACGGGGCGGAAGGCGGTCGCCGAGCAGGAGACGCTGGCTCCTCTCGGAATTTCTCGACCGTCGGGATCAGCCAGTAGACGAATCGGATCAACTTCTCCAGCGCCGGTCCGGTCGCGCGGGGTGACGTGCTCATTGCACCATCAGTGATCTCTCAAAAAATCGGGCCCGCTCCGCGGGCACCGCTGAACAAGAAACAAGAAAAAACAAGAAGAAACAAGAAAGAAAGAAACAAACAAAAGAGGTAAGGAAGACAGGAGAAAGGAGGTCAAAAAACGGTCCGTACAACCCGGAAGCCGTTATCGCCGTACCGGCTGTCGACGTCGTACCTGCTGCGGTAGGCCGAACGCACAATGCTCGGGTTGTAGATCCAGGAACCACCGCGCAAAACGCGGGAAGAACAGTTACCAGATGTCCATGCGCCTCCATTGCCTGGCGCACCACTGTAATTATCGTGCCAGCAATCCTCAACCCACTGATAAACATTACCACCCATATCATAAAGACCGAAGCGATTGGGGCGGAAGCTGCCCACCGGCGAGGGCCGCTTAACGTCCCACCGGCTGCCGCAACCTTGGCAATTGGCGTTGCCGCGACCGACGTCGTTGCCCCACCAGTAGCGGCTGGTGGTGCCGGCGCGGGCGGCGTACTCCCATTCCGCCTCGCTCGGCAGCCGGTAACGCCCCGGATCGCTGCCCGGCTTGTTCCGGTTCATCCAGTCAATAAATACCCTGGCGTCGTGCCATGAAACCATCGTCACCGGCACATTGTCGCCATAGGCGTTGTTTTTCATGAAGGCGTCGGTCACCAGGTCGGCGTGGGTGGCCAGGAAGCGCTTGAACTGGCCGAGCGTCACCGGATGCACGCCCAACTGAAACGGCTGCCCGATGGTCACCCGATGCTGCGGGGTCTCGGCGTCACTGGCCTCTGAGTCGGCGGCGGCGGCCGAGGGGCAGGTGGTGACCCCGCCCGATAGTGGCGCCTGGCCCAGGAACTGGCGCTTGCGATTCTCGTCGGCGTTGACCGGAATCAGCCGGCAACTGCCCATGAAAAACGACCCGGCCGGGATGGTCGCGAACTCCATGCCGATGAAATTGGTGAAATCTGCCGTCTGTCCCGGTCCGGCCGCCAGGAGCAGTCCCGCCAGCGCCCCCGCCAAGCCTCCGAGTATCCTGTCAAGCCTCATCTTTGCCATCTTCCCTGCCGTGGTGATCCGACCATGCGATCTGCCCGTTCGATAGTCGATAGCAAAATTCGGTTGAAGGGGCAAGCCGGTTTTGTCATGATACATGGGCATTGAAAGTGCGGCGGCCGGTTCGGCGATGCCGGAGCGACGGAGGATTGTAAATGTCCACTTTCTGCGGCCTGAACCGGCGCGGCGTTTCCCATGCGGCAGCGGCTTTCCTGCTGGTGTTCGCGGTTGGCAGCGCGCCCGCCGTGGCTGGCGGCGACAAGTTGAGTGAAGTCCGGGTCTATCACCGGGACGGCTCCGCAGCCAGTGGCCTCCGGGTTGCCCTGGGCTTCGATGGTTTGTTCGGTGGCGTCACCGTAGCCGTTTACACCGACCGGAATGGGGTCGCCCTGATCGAGCATGCCTCGAGCGGGAAGGCCCACGTCTATGTCGATGGCTCCGATGTTCAGACCTTTGATGCCCCCGGCCGCACCGTGGTGCGGCTGAAATGAAGCCCCTACAGAGGAGATTTTCCATGTTGCGTCGTTTTTGTCTGGCCTTTGCGATCGTTGCAGGAATCCTGGCGGCTGGCACCGGCAGCGGCCACGCCACCATGAGCTACACCTGCTATTTCGAGGCCACCAACGCCGGTTTGTTGTCCGGCACCCACGTCAAGATCTCCGCCAACAGCAAGGCGGAGGCGGAGCAACTGGCGATCGCCAAGATCAAGGAGGTCCGCGGCAAGGACACCGTGATCAAGTCGCTGCGTTGCGAGTGAGGAATGCTCTGGCGCACCCGGTCCCGCCGGCCTGAGGGTCGGGGGACCGGCGGTTTTTGGGCGTCGGCTTGTGGGCTGCGTAAGAAAAACGGGTGCAAGATCAACGCATTGCGCGTGGGCAGTCTAGGGTGTCGGCTCCTTGTCCCCCGCTGGGGGCCATGATCGGCCCCCCTTGTTTCCCGGCGGTCCGACCGCAAGCACGTCTACACTGTCACGGCAGAGCCAAGAATTTGCTTTGCGATCAGCAGGTTTGTCTTAACCTAGCGCATATGGGACGCGGTCCCCCGGCACCTTGTCCCGAGACGCTCGGGTTACCCCGCGGTCGGCTGGTCGATCAGATCCAGGCGGCGCATCCGCCGCATCCTCAACTTGCCTCCAGTCACGCCGCATTCCGGGACGGCACTGCGGCAAGCTGAGTCGGGATCATGGCCGCCAGCATGCGGCTTTGGTCATCGAGCCGGGCATGAACGCCGCGCGCCTCGGTCCGGGTCTCGGCCCGATGCTCGGCGATGTCGGCCTTCAACTCGGCGCGCAGACTGTCGACCTTGGCGTCGAGCCGGGCGATGTCGCCCTTCAGTTCGCTCCGCACCGCCGCGATGTCGCCCTTCAGTTCGCTGCGCACCGCCGCGATGTCGCCCTTCAGCTCGTCGCGCAACGCATCGATTCGACCATCCAGATGACCCTTGAGGGCCGCGATCGCGGACAGGATATCTTCTTTGCTCACAGTCATGTCAATACGTCCTTCATCCCTGGTGGTCTGCGTCGCCTAAAATGACGGGGTCTGCCTTGATCTTTTTCGCCCTCGACAAATCAAAACAGCCTGTCTGTATGTCCTGATACCAGTGTGCGATGAAACCTGACTCATTGTCAAGCTCATCGCCGCGCCAAAGCCGCGCGCTCCGGCGAGCAATGGATGACTCATTCTGCTCGCCGGTATGATACGGCCTCGCGCTGTTTGTCTTCGTCACGTCAAGAAATCTCTGCGGCATACCCTTCATTTTAGGCGACGCAGACCACTAGGCCAATTTCGGCACTGTGCCCTCAGTATGGCTCCCTACTTTGACAGAGTCACTCTCGCTGGCATGTTTATTGCTTTCCGCTAGCGGCTATCGGAGACTGTCGGAGAGATCGATACCGAGATTCAATTGATTGCCTTCTGCGTTGGTGTCTCTTATTTATCCGAAGAACCAATTTCTCGGTGGTCTCGGGCTTGCGCAGCAGGATTTGTTTGAGTATCTCGACGACATCTCTGGGGGTGAGTAAGACGATGGTTCCGGTCAAGCGCTGTCGCCCTCAAGGGACTATTCGGTCGTCAGCACCAACTACGCCGCGAGCGCGCTCTTCCCAAACAAGACGCCGTCGCCCCCTCAGGTATCCCCTCATTTACATTTTTTCCAATGAAATAAATTGGTTAGATGATTATGTAACCAATTGATTTCATTGGAAAAAATGTAAATGAGGGGATACCTGAGCGTCGCCCCTTGAGGTGATCGATTTGGACGCCCTCATGACCTATCTCAAGGCCGCACCGGCACAAGCCCTGTCGGCAGCCCCGGTGGGACGGATCACTTTTGTGCCGGGCGCCCAGCTTAATCTGAACGGGGAACCGCAGGACAACGACAAGTAGCCAGACCGCTTGCCGACGGAGGGGGGCGGTCCTCAGACGGACACACCGTCGGAGGACAACGTCCCCCGACACCTCCAGCCAAAGGCCAATCGGCCTTTGGCAACCGGTTATAAAAACAATGGATCGAACTTCAAGCTCGCTGGTATCAGAGGCTCTCAGGCTACCGGCGGCAGGCCGGCCTCCTCCAGAAACTTTTTCGCAGCCTCCAACCGCCCACCGAGCACTTTCGAACCCTTACGGCGTTCGATTTCCGGCTCCCAATCCTTGACCTTCTCAGACTCATAAAGCCAGTGAGCCGTCGCCGCCAACTCAAGTACCGTAATATCGGTCGACGCCCACAATTTTACGAGATCGCGCATCTTGCCGTCCCGCAAATATTCAAACTGGTGGTCGTTGCTATCGGCATTAGCTTTAAAGATACTATACCGCGCCCCATCCGCCTTGCGATATCCGAATTCCTCCTTCACCAACCCGAAAGCGTCAGCGTCAACAATGGCGCTGTCAAGGTCAGCCGAATAAGGGCCATAATGGTGATAGGTGTATCTGAACCCGCTATGGGCGCCGAGCTGGTCCAGAAGGTAGGCAATCTTTTGCAAACGGATGCGACTGACGATCCGTCCTCCGGCCGCCTGGACGATGTCGACGACATGGTATTCCGGCGTCAGTGTCATAACATCCTCCTGGAGCTGCGAGCAGCATCCCGATCTTCCCTCCTAGCGAAGTATAGCCGGGTGAACTGCCTTTTCGGTTCAAGCGCGCGAACAAGGTCCGACAACCTGCTGATCTCCACCGGGCTGCCGACGTCCAGGATATGCAGCCTGTTGTGCATCCCCTCGTCGTCGCCACCGATCTCTGCGTAGATCCCGATTGCAGCCCCGTCGTCCACAATAACTGTCTCAGCGTCTCTTTGATCCCGGAACTGATCCTTGATCCGTTTTAGCCGATTGCGCTGCCGCCCCTTATCCTCCCCGAACTCCGCGATGTCGAGCGTTTTGTACAGCCGGCGGTCCCTCAGGCGGGTAGCGATCTCCGAGACGGTCGGGTCCACCGCTCTGGACAGGACGTCGAGCGATCCAAGGACAAGCGCATCGTCAAGCGCGAGGTAGTTGGCGACGGTCTCGCCACCTTCAGCGAAAAAGCGCAACAACGGATGATCATCGGGCAGACCCGTCTTCGGCGCTTCCTCCCCCCGCCCGCCGGTTGGGCGCGCACAGGTTGGGCGCGCACCGGCCAGGCGCGCAATCGCGCGCAAAAGCTTTCCGATCATATGTTCGACGCAACGGGTCGTCTTATGAAAATACACCTGCTGGTGTAAGGTATAACGGGCCAAGAGAAACTGTTCTGCGGCCGGCAGCGCCTTTTTCTCCAAGCAGAAGGTTGGTACCCGGCGCGGGCGCGGCTCGTCTCCATCCTCATCCGGGGCGTCAAGGACAATCTCCGCGACCCGTACATTGTCAATCAGCCAATCAAAGTCGAGTCCGCCAGCCCCGGTCCCTGTCATCAGCTTGTCGCGGCGCAGATAGTCGAGCCGATCTGCGTCGAAGGAGCTTGACACAATGGCATGGTAGATATCCTCAGGATACTCATTCTCGAACAGCAATGCGACCTGATCACTCATGCCAAGCCGCCGGCCCTCCAGCAAAGGGCGAATTTTTCCATCTTCGTTGCGGATGATGTCGGCGGTCCACTTTTCGTGCCGCCGCTTGATTCCGCGGGAAACCTGCACGCTTTCAAAAGTGTGGCTGAAGGGCCCGTGTCCGAGGTCGTGCAGTAAGGCCGCAATCAGGGCGGTCTCCGCCTTGGTCTCCTCGAATTTTTGGTCGAGGCGCTTCATCTCCCGTCGGATGACGTCGACCAAGGTGCGCGCGGTGTGAAACACGCCGACCGAGTGGGCGAAGCGAGTGTGGACGGCGCTGGGAAACGTGAACTCGGACACGCCGAGCTGGCGGATGCGTCGCAGGCGCTGGAATTCCGGCGTGTCAATCAGGCTCCACGCCAGCATATCGATCGGATCGGTTTCGTCGAACACGATGAGACCGTGCACCGGGTCACGCAGTCGCTTTCCCATCTATCAGTTCCTGACCGGTTACGCCGATAGCCGGTTTCCAAAGGCCTTATGGCCTTTGGCTGGGGGTGTCGGGGGACAGCGTCCCCTGACGGCCGGCGAGAAGCCGGCAAAGTTGCAGGCATCGGAAAGCTTTCGCCCCCCCCCCTCTTATACCGGCGAGCGTAAAGACTGATCCATTGCCTCTCGGCGTTGCCGGCTTACGCCGGCCGTCAGGGGACGCTGTCCCCCGACACCCCCAGCCAAAGGCCGAAGGGCCTTTGGGAACCGGTTATAAGGGCAATGGATCGAATACTAAGCTCATTGGTATTATTCTTCTCAAACGGGAGCACCGGGGTAGATACAGAATCTCTCCCGTGCCGCGGCAACCGCAGCCCGGACCCGGTCTGGTGCCGTGCCGCCGAAACTGGTGCGGCTGGCGACCGAGGCATCGAGGGTGAGCACATCAAATACGGCGGCGGTCATCCGGGGTTCAACCGCCTGCATCTCGGCGAGCGTCAACGCCGTGAGGTCACGGCCCGATTGCTCGGCCAGCCGGACCAGCCGGCCGCTGACATGGTGGGCCTGGCGGAAAGGCAGACCAAGCGCGCGCACCAGCCAGTCGGCGAGGTCGGTAGCGGTGAGGAAGCCGCGAGCGCAGGCGGCCCGCATCGCAGCGGCGTCCGCCGTAAGATCGTTGATCATGCCGGTCATGGCAGCCAGGCTGAGGGCGAGGGTGTCGTGGGTTTCGAACACCGGCTCCTTGTCTTCCTGCATGTCCTTGGAATAGGCAAGCGGCAGCCCCTTGAGCACCACGGCAAGACCGGCGAGCGCACCGATCACCCGTCCGCTCTTGGCCCGCACCAGTTCGGCAGCGTCCGGGTTGCGCTTTTGCGGCATGATCGAGGAGCCGGTCGTGAAGGCGTCTGTCAGCCGGATGAACCCGAACGCCGGCCCCGACCAGATCACCAACTCCTCGGCCAGCCGCGACAAATGAACCGCCGTCACCGCCGCCGCTGCCAGGTACTCCAACGCGAAGTCGCGGTCCGAAACCGCATCGAGCGAGTTGGCCGCCGGCCGATCAAAGCCGAGCGCCCGGGCGGTGGCCGCGCGGTCGATGGCAAACGAGGTGCCGGCCAGCGCCGCGGCACCGAGCGGGCATTCGTTCAGCCGTCGCCTGGCATCGGCAAACCGGCCACGATCACGGCCCAGCATCTCGACATAAGCCAGCAGATGGTGGCCGAAAGTGACCGGCTGCGCCGGCTGAAGGTGGGTGTAGCCGGGCATCACCGTCGCCGCATGGGCCTCGGCCTGCGCGATCAGCGCCGCCTGAAGCGCCCGCAACCCCAGGTCGGTCTCGTCGATCGCGTCGCGCACCCACAGCCGGAAGTCGGTCGCCACCTGATCGTTGCGGGACCGCGCCGTGTGCAGCCGGCCGGCCGGCTCACCGATCAAATCCGCCAGCCGGGCCTCGACGTTCATATGAATATCTTCCAGCTCGGTCCGGAACCGGAACCGGCCCTCACGAACCTCCGCCAGTACCTGATCAAGACCCTCAAGAATGCGTGCCGCATCATCAGCACTGATCAAACCGCAGGCGCCGAGCATGGCGGCATGGGCCTTGGAACCGGCAATGTCCTGCTCCGCCAGCCGCTGGTCAAAGCCGATCGAAGCGTTGATCCGCTCCATGATCGCCGCCGGCCCGGTCGCAAAGCGACCGCCCCAAAGCTGGTTGGCTCCGGCAACGCCCGGCGGGGCGGAGGATGACGCCGAGGACTGGGGGGCCGAGGAAGGCGGGGAAGAGGGCCTGGTCATGGATGAGCCTTCGCGCAAAAGTGAGGGAACGCACAGGAACGCGAACGTAAAAGCCATGCCGCCGGCAATCCGGTCAAGCGCCCTATGCGCTGCCCTTATAACCGGTTTCCAAAGGCCCTTCGGCCTTTGGCTGGGGGGTGTCGGGGGACGGCGTCCCCCGACGGCCGGCGAGAAGCCGGCAACGCCGCATGCGGTGCTACGACTCGTCAGGGGACTTTGTCCCCCGACACCCCCTACCAAAGGCCAGCGGGCCTTTGGAAACCATATAATTGGGAGGGGGACAACCGGCGAAGTTGGAGCAAACCCTTCTGCGCGTCGCCTTACCAATGGACGTCGGCTACGGTTCCCGCAACCCCTCATCCAGCGCGCGCAGGATCGGATAGAGGAAATAATCAATCACCCGCCGGTCGCCGACCCGGACCTCAGCGGTGGCCACCATGCCGGGGATCAGACGGAAATCGGCCGGCACCTCGCGCAAGGAGCGCTCGGGATTTTGCGCCAGCGCAATCACCGCCCGGTACACCGGCCGCCTTCCCTCGGCCGTATCGATGGCAATCGTGTTCTCGCTCAACACCGCCACCCGGCCCTCGATGGTGCCGTGACGCTGGAACGGCAGCGCCTCCAGCTTGATGCGCACGGGATCGCCGACGCGCAGGTAGCCGATGTCCTGGGTCGCGACATCAGCCTGGAGTTGGAGCGGCACCTCCGTCGGCACCAGCCGGATCAGCGCCTCCGCCTCACGCAACACCGACCCCACCGCGCGCTCGGCAATGTCCAGCACCACCGCGTCGGCCGGCGCGGTCAGCGAGATCAAGGTACTGCGCCGCTCCATCTTGCGCACCTCCTCACGCAGCCGGTCCCGCTCGCGGATCACCTCAAGCAATTCGGTGCTGGCCCGCGCCCGCCAGTCGCTGGCGTACTGGGCGCGCCGGGCCGCGGTGGTGGCTGCCTGACGCTCCAGCTCCACCAGCCGGCCGCGGGTTTGATCCAGCTCACGCTGCAAGACCAGCCGATCATTATTGGCCTCCAGCAGATTCAAGCGCGAACCCGCACCGCTCCGCTGCGCGGTCAGGCGCATCGATACCATCTCTTCCAGATTGGCAAGCTGACCCTCAATCGTGGCCGCCGTGCGGATAAGCGTGTCGCGCTGCGCCGCCACCTCGCCCAGCCCGGTCTCGAACACCGCAATCTGAGCACCATAGTCGCGCCGGCGAATCTCGAACGACTCGCGCTGGAGCGCATCATAGGCGGGATGGTCGGAGAACGACGGCGGCGGCGCCCCGGGCGGGACGGTCCCGGCCAACTCAACCCCGAGCCGTTGGCTCTGCGCCTCCCGCGCGGCGAGCGCGTTGCGGGCAGATGCCACATCGGCTTCGGCAAAGGTGGGGTCGAGCACTGCCAGCACCTGCCCCTTGCGCACCCGCTCCCCGCGCACGACCAATATCTGGCGGACCATGCCGGCCTCGAACGGCTGCAAGGCGATCTCCGGCGCGCTGGTGATCAGCCGGGCCGGTGCCGCCACCACACGATCGAGTCGCGCCAGCGACGCCCAGGTGATCGCGGTCACCACCAGACCGGCCAGGCAATAAAGCGTCGCCCCGATCAGCACCGGCGACCGCCCCTCC
>Ga0172367_10009197_pt1 | contig 10883 bp, 30 predicted proteins | sample Lak10m_FD_114542 | JGI IMG/M metagenome (GOLD analysis project Ga0172367, IMG submission 114542) | Freshwater microbial communities from Kabuno Bay, South-Kivu, Congo - kab_022012_10m | ecosystem: Environmental > Aquatic > Freshwater > Lake | place: Democratic Republic of the Congo: South-Kivu...
TCAATTTATGGTTCTATTATAAACAAAAACTCATAAATGTAAATAGTTGAAAGTGTTACCTACTTCACATTTGTGTACATTACCATTCTTTTCAACTGAACATACTCCTCTTCATACTGACCTTCTTGTCGGAAAAGGCCTCTATCATTACTGAAGTAGAGCAAACCGTTTTCTATATCCAACTTTAGAACCATAGGTCTAGGATGTTCTCGTGTCATATAAAGAGCTAACGCAGTACCGCTATTCATAACAACATCTTCTACAAGAATTGCTATTTGCTTACATGGTTGTATTTGAACTAAACTACCTTTCTTCATATCTGTTTGTTAGTTTGCAAGCCAGGTAGGAATCGAACCCACAACCGGTGACTTTGGAGGACACTGCTCTACCAATTGAGCTACTGACTTTTGTTTATCTAAATCCATCTCAGTTTATTCCGTTCACAAATTTTTTCTTGATTTAGAATTTGAAATTTCACTGTTTTAGCAACTTGTAACTTTATAATTTTCAAAAAGGGTTTATTCATCCATTTCAATTTTAGATTATAAAAAGCAATAGGTTCTTCAATATCAAATATATATCTTCTCATAAAATAATCTCAGTGTATAAAATGTTTTTGTGGTGGACTGGGGTAGGATCGAACTACCGACACAACAGTGAAATGCATAGAAATTAAACAAATTCCATTGATTGAAAAATTTACATAATCACCAAATTTGTTTACCTTCCAATAATTTTTAAATGCGTTTTTCTCCACAATTACAATGTTTTTAGTTGGATTTTGCTCAATAACACACTTCATCTTTTCTTTATCTTTGCCCCACCAATATCCCTTTATTTCAAGAAATATATTAAATTCGGGTAAATAAAAATCTGGAGTATATGATTTAATCTTCCCTTCCATTTCATATTTAATTATGAAAGAACTTTTTGATGGTTTAACCCATATTATACCCATGTCAGATAGTTTTAATGCTACATCTCTTTCCCAAGTTCCTTGAACTTTTATACCATTCACGCTATACCATTTACATCGGCCACCAACATTTTGTAAAGACTGTTTTTCTGATAATACTTTTCTTGCTTTTTCACCCATTTTTGTAGGAACAAAAATTCTATCTTTAATTTGCTGCTGAAGAGTATTAGAAATAGCCATTGCATTTTGTAATACTCTTTGATCAGTTTCTTTTGTCAATCCTTTATTCCAAGGAAGTTTATATTCACGCTCTTTATTATATTTTACAAAAGAACTTTCTTGTTTACCGGGATTCATTTTACATAATCGTTCATGGGTTTATTAATGAGTTTTTATTCTTTTTTAATGAACCGCAAAATTGACATTCTATCGATTTTGTATCTAAATGTGTATTGAAATGTCTATTGAAATTTTTAAATGATACTTCCTTTTTACATAATATACAACTTACTATAAGCCCAGTCATTTTTTAATTTAAGTGAAATGATAATGGTGAAGCCGCTGGGAGTCGAACCCAGATACCCTGATTAACCAAAATATCCTCTAATCCATGAAGATATTTTTACGTAAGTCAGATGTACTAACCTTTTGTACGACGGCTCCTATGTGTTTAGATTTAGAAAGATTTACCGTGCCCTTTCTAAACCAATCATAAACGAAGCCTAGAAGGACACTAAAGTTTAAAGCACCATCGCTTACTTTGATGGTGGCATCTAAATCGCTGCATTTGCATTGTCATATGATTTATTACCCTTTAGTGTATGTGGAATTGATTTGTTTGTGTAAAAATATATTTATAGACTTTTAGAAAATAAAAATTTAGCTTCTAAAGCCAATCGTTTCAAATGTTCTGAAATCTCAACTTCATTTGGCATTGCAAATGGTTTATGATTATCAAGCTTTATCAACTTGACAGTATTTGCATCTACTATTTGATAATGAAGTATGTATTCAGATACATAATCACCAAACTCATACTTTTTGTATCTATTTTGTTTTATATAAGTTGGGATGCCAATATGATAATGCCATAAATGATATTTATTTGCATACTGGGCTTTGTCTAAAAAATCTCTTTTATTAGAATTAGCCTCATTAGAATTTTTATTTCTTCCAGGTAATCCTTCAAAACCTTTAGTTTCTAAATGCTCAATAAAATCATCAATTTTATCAACATCAGCAGTATTTTGTCTATCTAACCACTTTAAGAAGTTTTTGTTATATGTTATATTCATTGTACATCAGGCTCAATTTCACCAGCTGCACACTTTCTAACCCACTCTCGTCTTTCTTCACGAGACATACCTTTAGGCATAGTATAAGAAGGTTCATTACATAATCTTTCAATTTCAACTTCCCATTGAACAGTTTCAATTAGATATTGTTCTGGAGTAGAACCTTCTTTATGAACATTCATACCAAGTTCTTCATATAAATTCGACATGATCACTTCTCCTTAATTTTGATCTATAATACCATTTATACGTCAATATGTAAACTGTAAATACCCAGAACTGTTAACTACTTATCAGTTTTTGATAAACTTGAACCATTCATCCAATTGCTTATAACTTCCATAAAATGGTCGAAATAACCTGGGAGTAAATAACCAAAACCTAATATCAAAATATGTTATCTTGAACTTTCTTTTAGTACGATACTGTCTAATCATTCGACATTCATCATACTTATCTTGACGAAGCTCATGATAAGTTATTTTATGTGTTTTTCTAAACCTCATTTGTCATGTCGCAGAGTTCATATACCTTCGGAACTTGTAGCCAAATACGATCACGCATTGTGCTTTTATTATCCACGTCACGTTCCATAATATCAAACTCATATTCAGGAGCACCAGTTTCTTGGATAACCACATATCGTCCAGTTGGTCTTACAATCATTACTTCGCCATCATCAGCAATATGACGATAAGCACTATTCATTTTGATATAATGATATATTTTAGGCATCTTAATTATCTCTGTTCAATCAACGTCAGTGCAATTGGAGATTGCACATATACTTTTTTACCATTTACTTCAGCCCAGAAAAAGTAATAACCTTTATCAACGTCAGAAGTAACTTTCGTTACTGCATGATAATACTTTGGCTGTGTTCCAACATTCAGAACATAAACATTGAAATCATCCACCCCACGAGAGATGAAAACTTCTCGCTCGAGACGATTGACATTATCACCTTTCACGAAAAATTGAAAGTAAACAAACGTCCCAAATAAAAAGAGAATAACAATCAAAATCGGTATCCACTTCTTTATCATTTCTATATTCCTATCATCAATGTTATCAAAACTTGGTGGAGCCTCCACTCGGAACTGACCCGAGAACCGCGGGTTACAAAGCCGCCGTTTTTCCCGTTAAACTATAGAGGCAATAAACTTGGAAGCGGAACTAGGAGTCGAACCTAGATCGAAGGGTTATGAGCCCAACATTCTACCATTAAAATATCCCGCTAATATTCTTAATAATGAACTTGACTTTTTTAATATTCATCAAAACAATGTCCAAAAATTATTTGGTGGCTGGCACGGAGGGATTCGAACCCCCAACCCTTCCATTAACCAAAGTACTCTTAATTTAATAAGAGTACTTTTGCGTCAGTGGAATGCACTACCGTTGTGCTACACGCCACCAAATAACTCTCTCAATTTGTTAGAACTATTATATCAAATTTTTTACACTTTGTAAACATTTATTTATAGAAATACTTGTGATGTTTGCCACACAGAATATAGAACTATTATACTCTACATTTTGGTAAATGTAAACACTTATTTGTTGATTTCTAATACTTTTACTGAAAGTCCATGTTCTGCTTCGTCATCAACAAATTTCGATAAAGCTTCCATGAATTCATTTGTCATTTTTGTTGAATACGTTTTGGAAACATCATCATAATCACATTTCAATCCAAAAGCTCTTCCATCAACTGATCTTATACTTATAACTTTATACATGCAAATACCTATCTCTCAAATAATACTGAACGATTGATCTAACATAAATCAACAAAAAGTCTAACTTATGAAGGATGTTCTCTTTGAGTTTTTTCCACTTACTAAACTTACTATAACGAGCTTGTAGTGTAAAAACGTCACTACATTTTCCAGTCATCGGTTGAACTCCGATAATGTCTTCTGCTAAAGACTTTGGAAAATCTTTACTATTCTCAGTAAAAGCTCTTCTAAAGTCATCATAATTTGCCGAAGAACTTTGCTTTATCCTTCTTAGATGATTATGCCAATAGTTTCGTAAAGACCCAAAGCTAACATGACCATCTAAATCTTTTTGCTTTTCATAGACATCTAATCTTTCATCATACAATTTACCAAGTAATAACGAATTCTTTTTATCAACCCATGAAGATGCTACAATAATTCCATAGCATTTTATTGTATGAGCTTTATAGATTTTTGGTAATTGATAAAGAGCATCTATCCAAATGCTTTTAGATAAATGCCAACCGACATTTATAAAATGAGTATAAAATACTCTTCCGTCTTTATCATGAAATGTTACATATTCGGGTAATGACATTTACTTTATTACTTGACGACTATGGTACCTTCTAAAGCAGAAGAGATTATTCCAGATGCAGATTTATCTTTAGAAGAAGTGGGTAAAGTGACATCTTTGACAGTGCTATACTTTTTAGTATGTGCCGCTTCTCTTATTGCAGTAATCATCAAACGTCGCCACACTTTATCAGATGAAGAACTTACAAATTTTGGAATTCTTACCTTGATTTGAGGTTTAGATTTTTTCACTCTTTCTTGTACAACCACCGGTTTTTTTGCTGCTGCCATACTATTATCTCTCGTTTTGTGTTTATAAAAATACTGTCAATAATTCACTTGCAATTTCTAGTATGCCTACTAGCAATTCGCCAAGTCCTTCCCAAAAATCTCTTCTACTTCTATCAGATTTACATAAATGATAAATCCCAATAATCAATAAAAAGATACCTGCAATAAAAGCTGCTATTTTCATTTCTTCAATACACCCCAACTAGCTCCACATGGTTCTGTTTCAAATCCACAATCTTTCAATTGTTTTTGAACCCATTCAGCTACTTCTTCTTGAGACTTACCAACGAACCATGGATTATTGTGCATGGTCAAAGCAACTTGAAACATAATATCAATCAACTGCTGTTCTTTGCTCATATGTTTTTATCCAAAAAGGATTTGTTCGTTTACTGATCCGTTTTGACCTACTAATGATGAAGCTGGGACGATGTTTTCTTTTAGAGTTGCACCTTCAAACCATTGAACTTTGATTTGCGTTCCCATGATTTCTACGACAGTCATTTTAGGACCACCTGATTTCAATTGTACTGTATTTCCTGGTTGTAAACTCATTGTTATTTTCTCCTTGTTGTGATTATCTATAAGTTACTTTATATCCATCAAATTCTGTTGGATAATTTTCTTCTGTATGAGATAATCCTTCTACAATCAATCCATATCGTCGATGGTGAATTACTTTGAACTTTTCATACACAAGACATTCGTGTTTTAGTTTATTTCGTAGCCTAACACGAAGGCCACTAACTGGTGTTCTAACCTTATCTTCTATCGCCACGAGTATATATCTCAATGGATTTTTGACGAATGTCATCAGGGATGTCAGTTCTTCTCATTGCTTCTTTGAAACCGATACGATGACGTGCTTTATCCGCATATCTTGATGGGGAACCCATCTTGTCATACCATCTTAATAATGAACGACATGCATTTCCTACTTCAAGTCGAGTTTTGACAAGTGTCTCATCCCAGATCTTTCCAGATGGAGTGAAGAGCCTAATACCATATCCTTTACCTTTAAGAAAGGTAACTTTTATTTCGGGATCATATGGAGATTTACTCATTTTCTTCTCTCCTTTATAAATCTAAATGCTAAGTATTGAAAACCATCAACTACTCTGTCTTCACATGCAACACGTTTCCATCCATAAGATCTCAAAAGTTTCATAAAATCAGGATGATTAGACCATTGAAAAAGTTTATCTGCTGAACCTTCAGTACCATCAGCTACTAAACCTTCAACTAAAGTTTTAGACAAAGACTTATCTTGTTCAAAGAAAGTAAAGAACCCAACAAAATCATTTTCATAACAAGTATAAGCTGCGTACAATCTCATTCTGTTTGGACTATCCATCTTATGTCATCTCCACTTATTTATTGATGTACTAATTATACTCTACTTTAGAACAAATGTAAACTACATTTTATCATTTGCCCATCGTTCTAAAGCTTCCATTGCTGTAAGTTCTGGAACAACTTGATTACTATACTTACCAGATGTTGCATGAGCATTTACTCGTAAAGCACACCAATACACTAGTCTAGCTGGAAGTATCCATGCTAGACCGATGATCATTTGTTCCCATTGTCGTTTCATTGAGTATTGAAAGTATTGAAAGTTTGTCATAATTTATCCAGTGAAATTGTAAGTGGTGAAATAGAACCTACCCACCGCCAATAAGCTATGAGTAGTACCAAAGTGATTATGATTAGAAGCTTGTCTTTCCAGGTATTAGGAACTCCGCCAATGTTGTATTGATCACCACATTCAAATACAATTGCAAACCAACCAAATATCAAACCAATACCAAAAACGCACAATACTAACCAACCTAACAACGATAACATATGTCTTATAATCCTGAAGCATAATCTATGAATACTTTCCATCCAAAGATAAGAAGAATGACCATCATTGCACTAAAGGTATAGTCCCATTGATTATTGTACTTTTTGTCTCGTACCATTCCACAAAAAGTTAGACCAACTATTGTTGTAGCAGCAACTAAGCAGATGACCATGAAACTCAAAAGCGAAAATATACCCAACATTAGTCAGAACCTTTAGGTAATTGTAAATACTTTGCTTGAAGTTTTGCAAGCAGTTCGCGTTCTTCCTCTTCAGAAACTGCTTGATGCTGCAATCGTTGAGCTTCTTCTTCAGATGTTTCTGGTCGGGTAGCATAAAAGCAAATATCCTCGGCATCGTGTACTTCGCACACAAGGTCGAACATACCTTGTGCTACCGATTTTTCATACAGTTCCAACAATTGTTCGATGACACCAGAAAGATACTGGTCATCGAACAATTCATAAGCAGGAATTACTTTTATCAGTGCTTTTTTAGTTGTCTGAGTACTCATACTTGTTATGCAGCCATAGCTAATGCTTGTTGGAAAGCTTTGTCTTTCATTTTACCATACACACTGAACTCTGAGTCCCAGAACTGATGTGAGGTATCACGTTTGCCAGTACCATGAGTGTATTGCTGTGTAATTGCATTCACACAACCCCAAAGTGTTTTGCCAGCCATATCAGCACCCATACCAGCACCTTTGTACAAGTCCATCAGATTGTCGATCTTACGTTCTTGAACTTTAGTCAATGGATCTGTTGGTTTGTCGAATACAACCTTACTAAAGAAGTTGTATGCTTTGTTATCAGTCAGTTTGACATTGGACATTTTACGAACATCTTGGATAAACTGCAACCAAGCACCGTCCATCAAGCCAAGTTCAACTTTGACAGTATCAGGGTCCCATTCAGAACGATGAGATACTTGAACAACATTCTTACCTTTTTCACCCATTGCAATGTTGAGTGTGTTGTTGCATACGACCCGAGTTGAAACGAACTTACCAACAGTTTTCATTGAACCATCAACAGCAGTAGTCAACATCAGATGACCAGTGACCTTATCACCAGAGACTACTTCGAAATCTTTACCAAGTTCAGCCAATGCCCAGAACTTACGACCCCCAAACAATGAACCAGCAGTTGAAAGTTTCATGTTGTTCTTTTCGACCAAGTCACGGAAGAACTCTACTACTTGACGAGGTTGAACTACCTTGAAGTCTTTACCAACAACTGCAAGAGGGTCTTTAGTATCAGAACGAAACAGGACTTTGCGATCAGACATTGTTTTGACATCTGGGATAAAGAGAGGTGCAGCACCAGGAATAGTGTATTGAACCTCAGCAGGAACTACTTCCCAATCCAAACCAGCAGAAGTAATCCACTCATCAACAGATGCATCTTGTTGAAGTTCGGTACCTAATAAATGCCAAGGTTTCTCACCAACATAAGCCATTGCTGCAGTGCCACGTGTCATATCTAATTCATGTGCCATGTTACTTCTCCTCGTTGTTTGTTTGAATGTATGGGTCTATTATACTAAGTAGGATGCTATATGTAAATAGTCATTAGTACTAAATTTGTAACAGACTTCACATTATTTGTCAAAACGTTGAAGATACTCTTCAAGACATATATCAGCCCAATACGTAGGAGTACTTGATTTTGAAGTATTAGAAGATGATGCAGTAGCAACCCATGCTCGCAACCAGACATCTTTCTTTTCTTCAATAGATATACTGTTTTCTTGAATGGGTTGTACTTTTGTTATGTTATTTGTCAAACCATTTGACCCAATTGAAACATCATTGACTTCACCATCTATCATATCGTCAAGTAATCGTTTCATGCATGTCTTCAAAACGACTGAAGAAGCTTTACCTCGTGAAACAAAGTCATCTGCGTTTTTATTAGACCATCGCATATCACCGGTTTTACTAATCAAAATGAATGGATTTACTGATACACAAACTGCATGATCATAATAGTCTGATCCAGTAACAAGAATTGGATCAGTCGGACCTTTTGCTGATACTACTATATCACCTACTTCAATCATTTACTTATCCTCATCTTTCCAAACTTGTTGAAACCATTGCCCAAATCGAAAACCAATGACAATATCAATTAGAGATATAACCCACAATGGAACAATGTTATTCACACTAATGACAACAGATACCAAAATACAAACTAAGAAACCGAAAGTCAAAATCATTAGCTTCGCCCCGAAATTAGTTCGAGCCCAAACATGTTTCAAAGTTGGCTTTTTCCAAAATTGTTTTGTGTTGATTTGACCGCTACTCATTACACTTGCTCCTCAAATACTTCATTGATTTCTTCACTATCGACATCCAAGTCCCAGAAGAATGCAAAGAACTCACGAAGGTTGTCTTCAGTTCCACGAAGAGTGATGTCTTCAAAGCCGTGAGGATCATCGTACTTGACATCAACCAATTCAAGATCTAACTCTTTCATTTTCAATTGACTTTCTAATTCTAAAATGCCAGAGAAAGTCCAAGTGATTGTTTTCAATTCAGTGCCCATTATCATTTCCTCATATGTGGATTGTTTGTACTTCAGAATATGTAGCTATTATAAACATTTGTCAAAAAATGTAAATAGCTAAAAGTGTTATCTGGTTATCAAATCTGAAAGAACTTCTTGTGCATATGCACTTGTTGATTGTTGGAGTTCATTGAGTTGAGATGGGTGTTGTCGAAGGAGAGCCTCGTGTATGGCAGCATTCCAAATGAACTGAGCTTGTATTTTGGAGACTGAAGAATTCTTTATGTAGTTATCATAGAGTTGGTCAAATGTCATTTACTATCTCTTTTCTTTGTACGAAAACACCAAGCATTCGACATATCTTGTTGGACTATTTCACAACATACTAACATGTAAATTATCCAAAATCCGACATGATGAATTATTTTATCATACATATTCAGTATATTTGATTTTACTTTATCAATATACCTAAATAGTGGTTTCTTATAAGTAAGACCAGCTAAAATTGTTGATTGTTTTAGTTCTTCTTCACGTTTTGTCATACTTGTTCAAGTCTTCTCAAAATGTTTTCGTATTGCCCATTTTGCTGCAAACAATCCGCGTTCTTTATCATCGTCTTCATCAATGTTATTGATAACATCAAGACATTCTTGAACAACAAGTTTTGCAAATTCTTCTACTTGTGGGTACTCATGCAGATCATAATCAGAAAGATGATACGGGACATTATCTGAAGTCATTCCTGATTGTTTAGCTAACTCTTTGATGTTGCAACTCATTATTGATCCTCCGTCCAGCATAATCCACAATCTGGACATTTATGAACATACCAATACAAATCTTCTGATGGATCATAATTGCCAGTATTACTATCTGCTCGAGTTTCTTTGTTGGGATGTGAGCAAATGTTATGTTGAAGTTCTTCTAACTTCTTTTCCCACTTATAAATGTTCTTTCGAATACGTTCGCGTTCTTTTTGAATTTCTTCAGGGCTGTTTATCATTATGTTCCTTTACGATGTTAGGATAAAGACCTCGAGCAGATATAAGCTTCCATGGTTGTTTGAATGTTATATTGAACGGACCAATATAAATCGTTTTAAAGTTTGCTCCACGTGAGGAAAAGTAAAACTTTGGCCATGGAGCAGCATAGCCATGAATGTTTCTGTGACGTCTCATCCACTTCCAAACTTGTCCAAACCACATTCTACTAAACCGAATTCTTATACGACGAGATGCTTGTGGAAGTTTAGCTTCTAAAGACTTTGGGACTATTTTATGTTTAGGATAGTGAGACCAAATGGACATAAACTTTTAGACCTTTCTTAGTTGCATAATCAATCATGTGTTGTATTCCACGTGACTTTCATTCTTCCTCTGGAAATAAGTTAGGAAGTATCTCTAAACACTTTTGACAATACTCACCTACATGCAAACGCAGCACACATTCTTCTAAAGTTTGACCTTCATTTATGCATGCTGCAATTTCGTCTTCAGTGACATTATTACAAATACAAACTATCATGTTATCAGTTGTTCAAGAAGTGTAAAGTTAGGAATATGAGGAATAATTATATTTACTTCTTCATCATTTACTACTTTATCACGAATTTCCATCCACAATTGACCGAGAATATTTTGACCGACCAAAAGTACAGGGTCATTCTTATCATTTGGATGTGCACCCCAAAAATCATCTTTTGTTGAAAACTCAACAA
>Ga0172367_10009198_pt1 | contig 10883 bp, 7 predicted proteins | sample Lak10m_FD_114542 | JGI IMG/M metagenome (GOLD analysis project Ga0172367, IMG submission 114542) | Freshwater microbial communities from Kabuno Bay, South-Kivu, Congo - kab_022012_10m | ecosystem: Environmental > Aquatic > Freshwater > Lake | place: Democratic Republic of the Congo: South-Kivu...
CACTTCCCTCCTTTTGGCTTCCCAAAAAACTTTTCAGACATTTTCATATGAAAATTTGTGTCTTTGCCCATGTTCCGCCACCGATGCATGGCCAGGCTTACATGACTCAGCTTCTTCTTCAGGCTTTACAAGAGTGGAGAGCCAAAGATTTGGATGCACCAGAGGTTTTTCATGTTGATGCCCGGGTTTCTCGCAAAGCCCAGGAAATTGGGGGGATGCAGTTTGGTAAACTACTTCGGCTTAGCGGCTATATTCTTCAGGCGGTGTGGGCCCGGATATGGGGTCGATGCACCCACCTGTATTATATTCCCGCCCCTGCTAAGAAATCGGCGATACTTCGTGATCTATTGGTCTTATCCGTTCTTCGGCCCTTGTACCCGTCCTTGATTCTCCATTGGCATGCGATGGGCTTGGGGGATTGGGTTTCGGGCCGATTGACCGTCTTTCCCAGCCAACTTGACGGCTGTTTTCGAAAGCGAATTAGGAAACTCCTTAAGGAGGCTGAACAAGCCTGGATCCTGAAGGAGACATTTCGGAAGGAGGTTCAAATATTTCATCCAAAAAGAATCGAGCTTTTGAGGAATGGAATCCCTGACCCATTTCCAGATTATGCCGAAGGCTTGGGCCAACACCGGGAAGCGCGCGCAAACCAGCTCGGCCTTTTAAGTGAGAAGGGCAACCGGATTGGTCCAGTGAGGTTTTTACATCTAGGGCTGTGTTCCCGCGAAAAAGGAATTTTCCTTGAATTGGAATTTTGCCGAAACTGGGCTCAGGCATTTCCAGAAAACCCACCCAGACTCATGATGTGCGGAGCTTTTGATTCTGAGAGGACCGAGGCCCAGTTTCGCGCAGCCGCAGCTGGCCTAGATGTTGAATGCGTTGGTGTTGTGGGGGGAGAAGAAAAAAAGCACGCCTTACAAAAGGCGGACGCCCTGTTATTTTTCAGCCAACTTCCTGAAACCATGGGGCTAGTGGTCGTCGAAGCGATGTCGGCAGGGTTATTGCCGTTGGTAGCCAAGGGTAGTGATCGTGAAAGCATCCTTGAAGGCACCCAACTGCCGGCAATGGAACCGGCCTACCCATGGAAGGAAGTGCCGAGCGCACTCCAGCAGTATCAGCCGGATCGACTTCGAGCCGTATTTTTAGAGCGATACTCGTTTGACGTGTTTTCATCGAAAATTCGGAAAGCCTTTGCAGAGCTGAAAAAAGCCAACGGCAAACGGCCGCCGTCCGTTGTTTAGCTCACGGAGTATGCGAAGGCTCAGAATATTTGGATTCAATCTACAAATCTGCTTTGCTGAGTTCGTTGGTTGAAAGTGTTGAGCTTTGCCCGTGGAAACAGTGTCTCGCTTTGTGTGGTGATAGATAGCTAGAAAAATCTCAGCTTTGAAGAAGATCGGCGGGATTCCCGCCGATCACAGTGCGAGAAGGAAAACTCCTTGTGACGACGGCACCGGCTCCGACGACTACCCTGTCTCCCAGGGTGACGCCTTTCAGGATGATAGCGCGTGCACCGATGAAACAACCCTTGCCAATGGAGACAGGCCGAGAGTTGGAAGAATACTCAGTCTTCCAAGCAAAGCTTTCGCTTGGAACATGGAAGTCGTTATCCAAGATCATGCAACCGGCCCCCAAGATTGTATCGGAGCCAATTTGAATAGAATTCCCAGACACAATGGTGGCGCTACTTAAGCCAACGCGATCGCCCAGAAGAATCCGAGCCTGAGCGTTCATAGTCCGCAAAATGCAAGGCTTATCCCCACCTAAGGGGTTATTGCGACGGGAACTATCAAGACAGACGGACCGGCCAAATTCGATGGTGGAGCCTTCAAAGCGGCTGACAAAGGGGCGGCCGCAGAGAATCGGCGGGGAAGCCGAAGCGACTCCGACTAAATGAAGTTCCCATCGCCAAATAAACCCGGGCAAAAGGCGAAACCGATGTTTCCACATGCCGATAGTCTGCCTCCAACCCATGTCTCAAACTAACCTATCCAAGACCAAGCCCAACGAAAAAAAATCTCCATTCTGACGGAATTTTCATCCCGATTGCTTCCTTGGGTTCGTTTCCGAGTCCAACCCGGCGTTATAAAGCCTGGCTGCCCCAATTGGCCGAAAACTTTGTAGAAGAGAAGAATTTAGAAATTCAAAGGCTGGCTCTGGATCCCTGCCTTCCCGAAGAGCGACCAATCCAATGCTGGGGCCAAAACCATTAGGTCTTGCCTAACTGAAAATAAGGCAAAGCGGCTACTTTATTATAAGGAGATCGCCGGCGTATCCGAAGAACACTAGGGTGCTGCGGCTGGGTTTTGATCTCGGATGGAATTTGGCAAATATCTCGGGCTGGCCGCAGTCTCCTCCAGGTTGCTCAACATCGTCTCCTTACAACGCTGCTTTCTGAATAGTTTAAATTGGGAGGGCTTATCTTGAAGGATCGCCTAATACCCGTAAATGAGATCTGTTTGATCAATCATGCACAAGCGGTGAACACAGGGCTGTTTTGGGCTGTTGAAAAAACAAAAAAGCAGAACGAAAAACGACCTGCTCATAAAATATTGAATTCCGCGAAAGCTTTTGAAGCCCAGGCTAGGCCGGCTCAGCCGGTGCCTTTATGCTCTGGTGGTATCCACGGCCAATAATCGCAGGGAAATCATTTTTGGCGTTCGGCTTTTAGGCTGTTTGGAACTTCAAAGAATTTTACTAAAGGTAGCAGCCAGCCTTAAAAAGGGCTGGACGAGCGCTTTGTTGGTTTGGTTTGTAAAAGGAGGGGGTTTCTTTGCTCGCGCTGGGTCAGGGTCTATGAGCAGCCGGCAAGAAACAAGCAAGGCGGGAGATTTGAAGATGAAAAGATGGACAAGTAAGGTGGAAGCATGAGCTTCACCATTGTGACCCCAAGCTTCCGTCAATTAGAGCAACTTGAGTGCTGCATTGCGTCGGTGGCAGATCAGGAAGGAGTTGAGGTGGAGCACATCGTTCAGGACGGCGGAACGGATGGGTTTGCTGAGTTTGCCAAGAAGATGGAGAAAAAATGGCCAGATCGACCCGGCTACCGGAGGGTGATGGTTTCCGAAAATGACAAAGGAATGTATGACGCCATCAACCGTGGATTCGCCAGGGTCCACGGCTCAATTTGTGCCTACTTGAATTGTGATGAGCAGTATCTGCCGGGAGCCCTAAAAAAGGTTGCAGAGGCCTTTAGAGCTCATCCCGTAACAGATCTTTTTTTTGGCGACGCCTTGGTCTTGGATGAAAAGGGAAGCGCCCGGTGCTGGAGAAGGGTTTTGGTGCCCTTGGTGGGCCACACTTGGACCTGCCATTTCTCGGCTTTCACCGCGGCGATGTTTTTTCGCCGCCGCCTCCTGGATGAAGGAATCCGGTTTGACACGAGTTACCGGGCAGCCGCGGATGCGGCATGGTATTTGAAGGCCCGACAGCAGGGGGCGCAAACTGGGTCTTTGGGTTTTGTGACATCCACCTTCATTGACTCCGGAGAAAATCTCGGGATGACTGACGCGGCCAGCAAGGAACGTGAGCGACTCACCCAGGCGGCACCCTTTTGGGTTCGAATTTTACGACCAGGATGGCTGCTTTTGCACCGGGCCAGACGCTTCTTGGCTGGGGCCCACCGTCCGCGAAGCTTCACCTATAAAATTTTTTCTTCCCCTTCTGCGGAGCGGAAAGAGTTCGTCGCGCCCTCCCTGAGGGCAACTTGGCCCGGTCGTATGTGGGGGTACTAACAGGCGGGCGGCTGGCGGGGATGCCAATGAGGCTGGGGCTCTGACCAAACCATTTCGGGAGGAGTACCGCGCAGCTCGCATGCCGCTTCGTTTGAAGCATTGGAGCGAATGACTGCCTTAAGCCGTTCAAAACGATACAAAAGCGCTGCGATAGGGATTACGGTAATGAAGAAACCGGTATAATCACCGAACACGATAAAAAAACCCAAGACATTAGGCAGCAACAACGCCAGAGCCCAAACCTGAATGGGAGTGACCTCTCTGGGTGGTGTTCTCCATACGCTGGTGAAAGAAAGGAACAGTAGGGATGCGCAATATGTGACAAAGAAAAGCATACCTAATATTCCAGAAACTAGCAGGATGTGAACGGGCCCTTCATGGGGCATGCGTTGTTCGATAAATCCTCTCACATCGGCGAACTCATCCCCGGCTTCTGCCTGGCGGGCCGCGATAGCTAGATATACATCGGTATCCCGCTTGGCTAGCTCCGGGTCAAAATGGTATCCCTGCCCGAGAACTGGAGCCTTTGGGAAATACTCCTTGTAAAAAAGCTCATCAATTTTCTTGCGCCACTTGCTAGACCCCTCTGTTTCTCGTATCGCCTGACTGTCCCAGTTGCCGGGCAAAAAGGCCAGGGAACGCTGAATCGGAAGCGGATAGTTAAGTACCGTGCCGTGGGTGAAAGCCACCGCCAGGGCTGCGGCGGCGATTAGGGGCAAAACAATCAAAGATTTGTAGCGGAGGCTAGCGAAAAGGCCGGCGAGGACGGAAAGGGTATAACGGAAAATGGTATTTCGGAATCCGCTCATCGCACAGAGAAGGCCCCCGATCAGAACCACCGGGAAAGCCCAAAGCCGGCCTGGATGCAGCCAAGTTCGGGCGGGGAAATAACATAAGGTGACCAGGCCGAGCGCAGCCCCCAATCTGGCAAGAGTACCAAAGCGGGTGATGCTTTTTTCGCCGAAAAAATTTCCCTGCAATGTTGATCCATACTCCGCAAGATTGACCCCACTATATACGCGCCACACGATGGGGGCTGTCGCCGGGACAAATGTCGTCAAAAGATCGGGCACGATATCCACAAAGGAGCCCAGAAAGAAACATAACGGCACAAGCTGAAGATCCCGGATGCGAATTCCAGGGAACGAAGCAAGAAGGGGCATGCAAAGGACGGCGAGCGCCACCTTAAAATACTTGCGCCCCCCCCACCCCGTGCCGCCCAAAAGCTTGATCCCAATATCGCCCGAGCTGATCCAGTGGTACAAGAGGATGGAAAAAACGCCGGCCAAGGGAACCCAAAGGATGGCGGGGCCGAGCTTCCAGGCCACGTCCAACCCAAAGATCATGCGAAAAAGCAGATAACAAAACACGGTGATGATGGCTAATTCCTGCATGGAGAAGTTGAGAGGTAAAAAATTGAGATTCCCGGTAATGGACAGACAAAAAGGGATGATCAGCCAACAGCGGTCACCCAGGCCGTAGACAAATAGGAGGAGCACCGCCACAGCGCCCAAGCTGACCAGCGGCAACGTGTTGCCGCTAAGGGTTTCACTGGTAAGCCAAGGAGCCCCGATAAAAAAAATTACCGTGATCAAGGCAAGAACCACTTTTTGGACGGTCAGATTCTGCACAAAATTAAATTACCCAATCCGCCAATCCCTGCCAACCGAGACAAGGGGCCGCCGGTGGTAGAGGGGCCTGATTTGCCTTAACCCGCTCCCTGCGAGTAACTTAAAAAAATGAGTCAAAGAAGAAAGATCGCGATTCTTGCGGACTTTCCCCTGAACTCCCTGCCGGCGTCTCCGTTCCCGCCGGCCTCAGGACACTACGCCACCTGGCTTCCCCAACTAGCCGCAGCCTTTCAGGGGCAAAATGATTTTGAATTCCATTGGCTGACCCTCGATTCCTCGGTTGCCCAAGAGACCACGATCCGGGCTTGGAGCCAGAATTTCCACATTTTGCCCAGTTGGAAGCGCGGAAGAGCGGCCACCCTGTTTTGGGCGGACCGCCGTCGCATTCGGAAAAAATTGAAGGAAATCCGGCCTGACCTGGTGCATGGCTGGGGAAATGAAAACGTTTGGGGCTGGGGCGCGGTGTCGTCCGGGCGCCGCCATATTTTTTCCGTTCAAGGCTTGTTGGGGGTTTACGGGGAGCTGGGTCGTCAGCATTTTCGAGAGAGGCTGATGGCCCAGATCGAAAAGTGTGTGCTCCAAAAAGCTGAAATCATCACCACGGAGTCGCCCTGGGCGCGAGACCGCATTGAGGAGAGAACCGGACGCAAGGATATCCGCTTAGTGGAGTATGGCGTAGCCGAACCCTTTTTCGAGGCCGACCATCGACCAGATCCCGAGCATCCCTTTGCACTCATGGTGGGGACTGCCGATTATCGGAAAGGAATTGATTTTGCGGTAAAGCTTTTTTCCCGCCCCGGTCTCGCGGACTTTCGCCTCAAGATCGTGGGAGGAGTTACCCCATATGGGGAAAGCTACAAAAAAAATTCTCCGTCAAACATCGAGTGGCTAGGCAGAAAATCCCAGACAGAGATTATCCACCTCATGACGGGCGCCGCCTGCCTGATTTTGCCAACCCGTGCGGATACAGGGCCCACAGTGGCCAAGGAAGCCCGGGTGATGGGATTGCCGGTGGTGGCCAGTCCGCACGGGGGGCATGTTCAGTACCTGGTTCAGGGCAAGAATGGATGGGTTTTTGGCTTAAATGAACCAGACAAATGGGAGCAAATTATTCAGAAGCTGCTTCTCCCAAATACGGATTTTAACCGGCTTGGGGGATATCATCAGATTGATGACCGAGCATTGCTTTCCCCGCAAACGACAGCTGCTAGTTTTATAGAGATTTATCATGAAACTCTGAATTAAAATCGTGCCAATGCTAAATACCTTAAGAAATCAAAGCATTTTTTAGCCATCTAGCTGATTCCTCTGCCCAATTCGCACGCAAATTTTCGACTCTATCGAAATCAATGGGTCGACCAAGCACATCACCCAGCCTTTGTGTTTCATTCTCTGGCAGCCAACGCTCTGATAACCCTAATTTTTTTAGAGGCGTGCTGAGCTTTGAGGCGCTGGCAGCAGTCGCTAGGCATACAAAGGGAAGCTTTTCACGAATCGAAAAGAGTGCTCCGTGAAAAGTTCCGCAAACAGCAAAACGAGAAATACAAAACAGATCTGCCCATGACTCCGGTGTGCCGCCGTAAATATTTTCATCAGCCCATGGCTGGTAAATTCCATTCGCCACGATGCGTAAACCATGCTGACGAGCGAAATCGATGATAGGCTTTGCTTTCCAACATGTTTTTTTCGAAATGGTAGGCGCATAAACTAAGAGTATGTTTTCAGTAGTCCGTGCAGCTTGGGAATTGCGAGCTGGCAACTTAGACGGCAACCAAGTGGGATCGACAAGCACGGGGGGAACTTGGCTGATGTTTCGCCGAACAAACCTGGCCGTTGGCTCATCTCGGACGGAGATAGCAGAAAAGGAAGACAACGAAAGCCGACAGTCATTTGGAAGCGGAAAATCTTCAGCCATTGAACCGATACTAGGGGCGTAACTTATCCAGCGCGAGGGTCGACGGTGATTAATACAACCGAAATAAACCTTTTCGTGCCCAAATCCATCTTCCCTAAAATTCCAAACCACGTCACTTCCCACTACTATAGCATCATATTTGTCCCATTCTATACAATCCGGATCTGAGCTTGGAAACCCCCAACCCGAGCGCTCGCATGAAGAAAAAATACTGCGTGCCTTGCGCCAATCATGAAGGAGCTTCAAGGGGCGTCGGTAAACCCAAGGACTAAAACTAATTCCTTGCAAATGGACTTTATTTAAATAAGGAATCATCTCAGCATGGCAACCAAGATTCAAAAGGTAGTCTTGTAGCGCGTGGGCCTGCCAGTAGCCGCCATAGTTTGGCCCGCTATAAAAAGTTAAAATCCCTAACGTCATTAACGGGAAAGATCGAGAATGCGGTTGAGGCTAGCAGCAAATGCCGCTTGAAAGGCCTTCTCGCCAACCGGACTTGCCACTCGATAGGCTTTTGACCGATCGAACTCTCTAGTTCTCAGGCGGATGGCCCAAGATGCGATAGCCTGTTCAAGATCCGAAGAACTTCCGGCGGGAATAATACTGCCATTTTTGCCCTCGGTAATCAAATCTGCTGATCCTGTTTCAGCAGTAATAATTGTCGGCAGCCCAGTGGCAAGAGCCTCAAGAACTGTTCTGGCGCGCCCTTCCTCCAAGCTGGGAAGGCAGAAAAGATCCATGGATCTTAAAAAATCCGCCAAACCAGTTCGGTTCATTGGTTTGTGAAAAATGACAGGAATTGAAGAAAAAAGCTTTCGATAAACCGCAGAAAAGTTTTCGTGAAAAATTTCGACGCAATGAAATTCTATTGGGATACCTCGGTTCAAACAAGCTGCCACCGCTTGAAAAAGATAAGCGGCTCCTTTTCTTAAATCAAGCGAACCTGTCGTACAAAGTTTAACTTTACCTAAAGGAAGCGACTTATCAGCTGGTGGTCGAAATATATCTAAATCTACGGGGTAAGATAAACAAAAACAGTTTTCTTTTGGCCAGCCAAAATTGATGTAACTGTCCCTTACCGGATCTGAGGGACAGAAGACGTAATTGGCGTGTTTCAGCGCTTGAAGCTTTTGAAGATAAAACCGCAAATCCCAAGCTGCACGGGGAAAGCCCCATCGAATATTTTCAGATGTGTTGACGACCCAAAAATTATGAGGGTGGGTGGTTCTAGCCTCTAAAAGGACTGTGCCTCCATGCTGGCGGCAGTACCTTGCTGGGGAAACGGACCAACCAACTCCTGCAGCCAGAGAATCGCCAGGCTGGAGATGACTCATAGCCCAACTATCGTGGAGATTGATTAACCAAGAACGGCAATACTCGATCTGCGCATTGCTTTTTAAAAGCCGATTCAATAGAGAACGAAGCAAGAAGAAGCCAGGCATGCGCTTTTGGAGATGACGGGGAATTATTGGGTCAAATTTTCGGGTGCTGCGCAGATGAAGACGCAGAAGGCCCATGTGGTGAAGGGATCGTGCGATCTGATCGCCAGACGAGTGGTCGATATCAATATAAACAAAAGCCACAATTAACCATACGCATAAATACGATCAAAAAACAACAAACCCTTTAGAAGTAACACTCGGAAGCAACACATATTAAGTGTAATGAACAACTTGGCTTAGAAACGATGGGGACACAGAATGTTGACCTCAAATCAGGGTCCGAAGAAGAAGCTCGAGACAAATGTAAAAAATCCAATAAGCGATGCTAATTCTCCATGAAGGCATTGGTATTTGAGCAGGGGCGGCTGATGGGTGAATCGTAGTCGCAATCAGCCACCCCAATATCCCAGCGCCCAAAAATGCGAAAATCAATCCGTGTATCGAAAAATGGGCGATTCCCAAAAGAGAAAAAACGGTGAAGGCGAGTATTTTGATTACATCTGCAGCCAGGGCCCGCTTTAAATATAAAACGACTGAATCCAAATCAAAGCGAAACCGCTGATCCATATCGACCAAAATAGCAAAACCCAACAGAAAAGGAATCCAACCGACTGCAAAAGGGTCACCCGTCCAAAGCTGGATAAGCCCACTTCCGGCTACCGCGAAAAGGGCCGCTAGCAGAGCGGTCAGGCCATTTTGTGCCACAAGCACGCGAGAGGCCATTTTCTTGAGAGCTTCCGTCTGAAGCGTCGAAGCTTTTTCAAGTAAAAAAGGGAACGAAAGCTGGGTGATTGCGCGCGCAACCTGATTAAAGAGATTCACAATCCGCTGTAAGATTCCCCATCTCCCGGCCTCTTGGAGGCTTAAAAAATGGCCGGCCAGAAAAACCGGCAAGGAGGCGTACAAACCTGAAAGGACCGCATGGGCGAAAAAGGGGGCGCTGAACGAATAAAACCCGAAGAAATCCTTTATCTTCAGGTCTGGCTTGGGCGATGACCGAACCGGGAAGAGTCTCATCGATCGTGCCCCGTAGAAGTTGATCATGTTCGCCACGAGCGCGGAAACAAAAGAGCCCCAAGCAAGGGAAGTCAGGCTACTAGTTTGAATCAGTATAGCACAGCCAACCATCAGGCCGGCGAGAAGGCCGGCTCCCGACGCATAACTCGCCCAGTCAACCCGTTGGTACAGGTAGAGGCACTGGCCGGAGATTTTGCCGAGCTGCTGGACCAGGCTGACAAGCCCCAGAACGCCCATTAGAAGGATGGTCTGCTGCGAATCAAGATTTGTGAAAACCCCTGGGGCTAGCCAGCCTGCGAAAAGATGAGCCAACAAAAGCAGGACACCCTGGGCCCTGAAGGTAAAGAGCCCCAAAAAGAAAAATTTCGCGTACCCCGGAGATGAGCGGTTGTCCTTGAACTCAACCAGTCGTCGGACCAAGGCTCCGGTGCTAAAATTCTCCCAAAGATTGATAAACGTGGAGATCTGCAAGCAGATCACCCAAGTGCCCCAGCCGTCCGGACCCAGGTATTTGAGGCCGAGCGGGACGGTAAGCGCAGTGTAAAGAAACACTAGCGGAATGTTCAGGTAATTGGCCTGCAGGCTGCGGAGATATCGCTGAGTCCGTTCCCCGTGCAAATCGATGCCCAACCTTTTCAGCCAAGCACCAAGGGGGGCGAAAAAAAAATTCATGTGCTTATCGTCGTGATGATTCGATTCTAAATCGACACGGTTGTCATCGAGAAGCCGATTCGCGTCGCCCGCAAAGTTTATGAAGTCTTACTCCCTAAAAAACAGCCTGTCATTGCCAAGGAACCCAAGAGCATGGGTACTTGCTCCGGGAAGGAACCAGGGTGGCGACACGTCTTCGAGAAGATTTTAACGGGATCGAGTCTGGGGCTACGAATCAATCAAGGGATTGGGTAAGGAGGCAAACTTGTTGGGCTATCCTGGCTGGGGCAAAGAACTCGGATATCCGAATCACGGCATCCCGGCCCAGGGGGCCCATCTCTTTCGTGAGCCGACCTGAAAAAACAAATTCGCCCTCATTGAGTTGGGGATTGCCAATCAACGAGCGAAAATAGTGCAGTGATTCCAAGCCATGAGGTCCTTGGGGGATGCACCCACAACAAAGTGCCTCCGCCATAGACAATCCAAAACTTTCGTA
>Ga0172367_10009199_pt1 | contig 10882 bp, 7 predicted proteins | sample Lak10m_FD_114542 | JGI IMG/M metagenome (GOLD analysis project Ga0172367, IMG submission 114542) | Freshwater microbial communities from Kabuno Bay, South-Kivu, Congo - kab_022012_10m | ecosystem: Environmental > Aquatic > Freshwater > Lake | place: Democratic Republic of the Congo: South-Kivu...
CCGATGCTCATGTCGCCCTCGATGATCTGCCAGCCGCCATAAAGGATCACGGCGGAGGTCGCCCCGGTCATCAGCGTGCCGGGCAGCGCCCCGGTCATGTAGGAGGCGACCTGCATCCGCAGCATCGCGCCGACAAAGGCGTCATTCTTCGCCTTGAAGCGCCCGACCTCATGCTCGCCGGCGCGCAGCGCGGTGACGACGCGCATCCCCATCACCGTATCGACCAGCAGGCTGCCCAGATCCGCGCCCCGCTCACGCATGTCGCGGGTCAGCGTGGTCAGCCGCCGCTGATAATGAGTGAAGGCGGCAAGGCTGGCCGGCACCAGCAGTATGCCGACCAGGAACAGCCGCCAGTCGAGCCAGAGCATCATCGCGACGCAGCCGATGAAGAAGAGCAGGTTGCTGACCACCGAGAGCAAGGTGTCGGACGCGATCCGCTGCACGTCGCTCACATCGCTGTTCATGCGCGAGACTAGGTCGCCCAGCCGGAAACTGGCATAGAAGCGCGGCGACAGCGTCTGGAGATGGCGCAGCAGCGCCGCGCGCATGTCATAGAGCATCGCCGCCGACAGCCGGACATAGCGATAGCTCGCGAGGATGTTGACGCCGAAACCCAGCACCGTGACCGTAATCATGATGCCGGCAATCCGCCACAGCGCGCCCATGTCCCGCCGCAGCAGCGCCTGGTCGATCATCAGCTTGGACAGATAGGGCTGCGCCAGCCCCAGCGCGGTCGACAGCACACTGATCGCCAGCACCAGCATCAGCCCGCGCCGATAGGGCCGGATATAGAGGAGCAGCCGGCGATAGCTGCGCCATTCAGCGACAGGCGCAGGCGCGCTCATGCCGCCATCCCCCGTGGCACCAGTCGCAGGCCATGCAGCGCATATTGCGGCTCGGGCAGTGTCGCCAGCAGCCCGGTACACCAGTGATGCCCCTGCATCAGCGCCTCATGCTGGGTGCGCCACCAGTCGCCCTGCCCGCCATCGGCATAAAATTGGGCACAGAGCAGCAGATGTCGGCGCATCGCCGCGATCAGCATAGCCTGATAATGGCTAAGCAGCGCGCCCCGGTCGCCGCCTTGCGCGATGCCGGTCAGCACCGCGCTCGCCAATATCGCCTCGCGCACCGATTGGGCCGTGCCGTCGCCGCAGATCGGATCGAAGCCGATCGCCGCCGTGCCGCAGGCCAGCCAGTCGTCGCCGACCAGCGGCAGGTGCAGGCGCGGCGCGGCGCGAAAGGGGCGCGACGATCCGCCGATCGGATCGACCACCGGCGCGATCAGCCGGCTCTGCGCCAGCAGCGCGTCGATCGCACCACCAACCCCCAGCAGCCAGCCCTCGTCCCCGTCCGCCGGGACCAGAAACAGCCAGCCGCTCTCAACCGCCTCGACCCGCCCTTCCTCGCGGCAGGCCGCATCGCGCAACCGCACACGGGCCGCAACCGCATCCCGCTCGCCAAAGACATGCAGTTCGCCCACAGGCAGCGGCGGCGCGGCATATATGGTGAAACCCGGCGCGGCCATTGGCGCGTCATTCGACACAGCCAGCGCCGCCTGCACCAAGGCGTCCGATGCCAGCACCGCCTCATGCGGCACCATCACCGGCGCCCCGCCCCAAGCGACCAGCCGGCGACGGACGCGCGGCGCATTCGCGAACAGGTCGGGCCGCGCGAACAGGTCGCGCATCAACGCCAGCGCCGCCTCGCTCAGCAACAAGCTGGGCACCGCTGGGCGATAGGCGGGCTCCTGTCCGACGCGGAGCCCCGCCCCTTTCAGCAGATGCGCGCAGGCATTGGCGGCCATCCCACTGCCCCGGATGGCCACGGCCATCGGAGTGTCGGGACAGCCGGGCCAGGTCACGGCACCGCCACCATGCCGGCGCCGGTCGCGTCATTGCCCAGATCCCAGGTGGCTTCCAGCTTCAGCGTCTTCGCGTCATAGACTTCGATGTCGAAGCTGGCGCCATAGATATAGAGCTTGGCCCCATCCATCGACATGCCGAAGCGGAAGCGCGATCGGCAGGGGAATTCCGCCTTGTCCACCACCGCGTTGGTGGAAAGGTCCATGTGCCAGAATTCGCACCGCTTCGATCCCAGTGTGCCGTTGGTCACGACGGTATAGGCCTGCTTGCCGTCGGGCGTGATTTCAAGGCTGGCCATGGCGGCCGGTGCCGGGCCGATCGGGGTGAAGTCGAACTGGCGGCTGTTGAGGTCAAACCGGGCCAGGCCGAACATCTTGCTATGGATATAGGGGTCGGCCGCGTTGAACAGCGACACATATTGGCCGGGCGTGCGCAGCGTTTCGAGCGATCCGCCAAAGCCGACATTTTCCAGCCCCGTGCCTTCAGGCCGGGCGAGGTCGATGCGGTCGGTGGCCTTCAATGTCGCGGTGTCGATGACGATCACCTTCTCGCCAAAGGCATAGAGATATTTGCCGTCGCCCGACACCTTGAAGGCGACGCGAAAGCCGCCGATCGCCTTCTCGTCCTCCTTCTCGATCTCGGCGGTGCGCACCAGCTTGCCGAGCTTCAGGTCAATGACGCCATAGAGCGGCTTGCTGACCTTGTAGCGGTCCATTTCCTTATCGATCTTGGTGACGATCGTGTAGAAATAGCGGCCCGCCGGGTCCGCAACGCCGCCATAGAAGCGCACTCGGTAGGGGCCATCGTTCAGGCTGAACTTGCTCACCACCTGCCGACTGGCGGCGTCGATCACCTCGATCCCGCTGGTGGTGATGGTCGACACATAGATGCGCTTGCCATCGTCCGACAGGGACATGGCCGTCGGCAGGCCGGTATCCAGCTTGATCTTCTGCGTGACCGCGCCCTTGCCCTCGTCAAAGACCAGCAGGACGTCGGGATAGGCGCCCATGAACAGGGTCGCGGCATGGGTGGGGATGGTCGCCAGCGCGGCGAGGCCCGCCGCCAGGACAAAGCGGATTTTCTGCATCGCGCGCCTCATGGGAATACCAGGTCGAGATTGCGCCAGTCCTTGGTCGCGGTGGCGCAGTTGCTGGCCCAGTCGGGCGAATAATTCACATGGTCGGGCACCTGCACCGGCCAGAAGCAGGTGACGTAGCAGTCATAGATGTCGCGCTCGACCGGCTGGCACAGGCCCGCCGTGCCGCCGCCGGCATCCACTTCCCAGCCGGGCGAGAAGGACAGGGTACAGCCCATCGGCACATGCGGACGCGGCGCCTGTTGCAGGGCGACGACATCCTCCTCCATGTCGGATGGCGTGGTGCCAGACGTAGCAGCGGCCTCGATCGCCGCCTCCATCTGCGTCACGGCGTCGTCGATCCGCCGCGCCTTTTTGTTGATGGCACGAAGATGCTTCATGACAGCCCCTTTCGTTCAGCGAAATGCTCGAGGAAGCCGGGGTTCTTCACCGCCAGCTCGCCATAGATATGCAGGCAGGTGTCGGTCCATTGCCGGATCCAGTCGCAATAATGGAGATTGGCGTGGCCGGTGTCGCCATAGCGGACGAACGCCTCATGGTGGCAGCCGCCGGCGCAGAGCGGCCGCGCCCAGCAGCTCTGGCAATCATATTTGGCGCCGACATGGCCGCGGCTCAGAAAATCACCCTGCTTGGCCCGGTCGATGCCGCTCGACACATGGCCCATCACATGGGTGTCGGCGTCGGTGAAGCGGTGACAGGGCGAGAGGTCGCCCGACGGGCTGACCCCCATCAGCCCCATGCCCGCGCCGCAGGGATGCGATTTGTTGACGCCCGAAATCAGCTCGCTGATCGTCTCGCTGACATTGGTGAAGCCATGCACTTCCCCACGCAGCGCAAATTCCAGCCATTCGCGCGCCAGCAGGTTGAACTGCGCCAGCACGCTGTCCATGCCGTCGGCATTGATCGAATAGGCCCGCGTTTCCCCCGTCGTCACCGGCGCGAAGCCGACTTCGTGGAAACCCAGATCATCCTTCAGATGCCGGAAGATGCGCACGACATCGGTCACGCCCTCGGTCAGGGTGACGCGCGCGGTGACGGCGCGGGTGCGATGATGGGCGATCAGCGTGCGCAGCCGCGGCTCGATCACCGCATAGCTGCCCTTGCCATTCTTGTAGACGCGATGCTTGTCCTGCAGTTCGGGCGGACCGTCCATCGACACGGTGACGCCGACCCGATTGTCCGACAGGAAGGTGACGATCTCCGGCGTCAGCAAGGTGGCATTGGTGGTGAGGCTGTAGGTGATCCCCTTGCCCGCCGCCGCCGTCGCACCATTGGCATAGTCCACCACATCGCGCAGAAGCTTGAAATTCATCAAGGTTTCGCCGCCGAAGAAGGTGATGTGGACCGACGGGCGATGGGCCGCCTCGGTGATCAGCAGGTCGACCGACGCCTTCGCCGTGTCCAGCGTCATATATTTGGGCTTGCCGGCCGGGGTCGCGATCTTGTCCGCGCCAAATTCATAGCAATAGGTGCAGGCGAGGTTGCACTGGTTGGTGATGTTGAGCACCAGCGCCTGGAGCGGGAAATCGGCCGGCGGCGCTTCGGGCACCGACACCGGCGCCGCGCCCAGATGGATGAGCTGCACCGCGCGCAATTCGCGGACCAGCGCCTCGGCTTCGGCCAGGTCGCCCTCCTCGCCCGCCAGTTCGCGGACCAGTGCGGCATGGCTCAGCTCCTGGCCATCGAGCCGGTCCAGCACGGCCTGCACCTGCGCATCGATCTCGAAGATCGCGCCGGCGCTCACCAGATAGACGAAGTCGCTGCCGCCGGCGGCAAAGCCATGATATTCGGCGCGGCGATAGGCGGGGGCCTGCATGACGGTCATCGCGACACCTCCGGCTGGTCGAAGCGCTGATACATGGGCACGGTCACGACCAGATAGGACCGCGCGCTCAGGGGCTTGCCGAACTTGTCCTTTTCCGCCTTCGCCGTCGCGACGACCCAGACCTCGCCATAATTGTTGCGGCTGAACCGGCGTTCGGGATTGGGGCCTTCCAGCCCCGGCGTGAAGAAGGCGGTGGGGCTCAGCGCCCCCACATATTTCATGTCGTCATCATAATAGACCGACATGAATTCCTGCATCGACCAGGTCGCGTCGACCGGGCCGATCGCGACGTCGTCGCCGGTGCTGGGCTTGCCATCCAGGCCATTATCGTAACCGATCGCCTCGAACTGCTGGTATCCCTTGGCGAACTTGGTGCCGCCCAGCCGCGCCAGGCTCGTTTCCGGCGTGACCTTGAGATAATCGACCTTGCGATAGACCGGGAACGCCTTTTCCAGCACCGCGCCGCCGATGCCGACATCGCGCTGGCCGGCGGGCGCGCTCGCCGCAACATCGACGCTCAGCACCGCCTTGCCCGGCGTCGCCGACACGACCCTGGCGACGGTGACGCCCGCGCCCAGATCGACGTCCGCCGCCGTCAGCGACGCGGGCAGATTATGGCCCCAGATGGTGACATCGACACCCTTCGCCCCGGCCTTCACCGAGCCCGGCGTCACCGCCAGGATCGCGGGCGCGGCGGTCGCGCGGACCAGCTTCACATCATAGCCGAATTCCTGATATTCGCCCCAGAACCAGCGCCCTTCGGCGCGCTGCTGGTCGGGCGCGAACCACATCGTCTCGCGCGCGGGGCTGCCAAGGTCATCGGGCTTGCCCGGCGCCGCGCCGCCCTTGGACGACCCCCGCCAGCTATAGCCCGAATAGACAAGGCCGGTGCCGCTGCGGCTGATGGTCGCGCCATTGCTTAGTGAGGTGAGCGACGCACTGGTCTTGAATTCGTCGGCGGCCGCGCCCGGCGCTACCGTCATGGTGCCGACGAAGCGGCCCTGCCCCGGCACCGACGCCACAACCAGCCAGTCGCCCGCCAGCCGCGGCGCGCGCAGGCGCGAGCTCCAGGCGGCCCATTCGGGCGTATGCAGCCCCGCCACCTTGGGCAGGTAAGTCAGCGCATATTCGCCGCGCGTCATCTTGTCCTTGGGGTCGCGGCCGGCGGGCTGCTCGCTATCCTCGGCCGGGCGGCGATATTGGGCGTCGGCCTGCGAATAAAGCGCGACATGCAGATCCTGCAGCGTCTTCCATTCCAGCTTCGACCGGCGCCAGGACAAGGGCTGGGCAAAGGCATGGCAACTGGCGCAGGCGCCACGCATCGTCTCGTTGGGCAGCACTTCATCTACGATCCGCTTTTCGGGCAGATACATGACCGGCCGCGCCTCCTCCGGCGCCAGCCCGTGCGAGGCAGAGAGCGACTTGATGACCGCGCGCGATTCCTCGGGGGTGATGGGGAGGCCATTGAGGCGCACCATCCGCTTGATCGCCTGCGCCCAGCCCTCCGGCGTGGTGCGCACCCAACTGATGCGGGACAGGTTGCCCTTGGCATCGGGCGCATGACAGCTGCCGCATTTTTCCTGGACCAGCGGATCGGTGACGGGGATGCCCTCCTCCGTCTCCTTCATCGTGGCGCCGTCGGAACCGCCATCCGCCCCGCTACCCCCTTGGGCCAGCACGACCGACGCAGAGAGCAACGCCAACAGACCGAACTTCACCGGAAGCTGCTTCACCCTGATGTCCCCCTTTGGCGTCCGGTCTTTTGCCCTGGACGCGACCCAATCTCAGGCGGGGGCTTTTTTGCCCCTCTGACCGGCATGACGGATGACGCCATGTCGATCCGCCATCAGATTCTTGACGATCATCAAGATTTTTCAGGCCAAGTAAAGAGGGGTTGGAAAGCAGGGTTCAGGCGAACATCTCCGGCACGATCGGCAGGGTGCGGATGCGCTTGCCGGTGGCCGCGTGCAGCGCATTGACCAGCGCCGGGATCACCGGCGGCAGCGCCGGTTCGCCCATGCCGGTCGGCGGATAATCGGTCTTCACGAACTCGACGATGATCTGCGGCGTATCGGGGATGCGCTGCAACGGATGGGTGTCGAAATTGGCCTGCTCCACCGCGCCGGCCACCTGGGTGATCTTCTGCCCGGCGAGCGCCTGCCCCAGCCCCTCGATCACTGATCCCTGCGCCTGGTGCAGCGCATTCATCGGGTTGATGATCTGGCTGCCGACATCGCCCGCGACCCACACTGTTGCGACCTTGGGCATGCCATCGACCAGCGCCACCTCCAGCACCTCGGCGAAATAGCCCATATGGCTGTAATAAAAGGCAAAGCCCTTTCCCCGCCCCTTGGGCAATTTCCCGCGATCGGCCCAGCCGCTCATCGCCACCACCTTCTCGATCACGCCCCTGGCGCGACCGGTGACGAAGGGCGGCGCAATGGGGCCGCGCGGCAATTCGCGCGGTTCGCCCAGCAATTCCAGCATCAAAGTCGGCAGATCCTTGCCCGCCGCCTGCGCCACTTCGTCCAGGAAAGCCTGGGTGACGAAGGCCAGCGCGTTGGAGCCGGGCGCGCGCAGCCAGCCGGTCGGCATGTTGGTGGCGAGGAAACTCTGTTCCAGCAACACCGTGTCGATCAGGCCGGCGGGGATTTCGGTCGCCGGCATCTCGGCCGACCGCACCGGCTTGCCATCCTTGCCGAAGGTCACGAAATGATCGTGGAAGGCGGTCAGCTTGCCGCCCTTGTCCAGCGCCGCACGGAAGCCGTGCCAGCCAGCCGGGCGATAGAAATCGCGCTGCATGTCCTGCTGCCGGTTGAACAGCAGCTTCACCGGCACGCCCGGCAATTGCGCCGCGATCGCCGCCGCCTGCACCATATAGTCGTTCATCAGCCGCCGGCCGAAACCGCCGCCGATACGGGTGAAGTTGATGCGGATCTTTTCCGGCGGCAGGTTCAGCGCCTTGGCCACCAGCCCGCGCCCGCTTTCCGGATTCTGCGTCGGCGCCCAGATCTCGATCGCGCCATCCTTGAACAGGGCGGTGCAATTCTGCGGCTCCAGCGTGCCATGCGCCAGGAAGGGATAATCATATTGCGCGCTGACCGTCTTCGCGGCAGCGGAAAAGGCCCCATCCACATCGCCGGCGCGGACGATATCGCCATCGGCCTTGCCCTTCAGCCGTTCAGCCGCCTGCGCCGCATAGCCCTCGGTCGAAAAGCCGCTGACCGCGCGCATGTCCCATTCGACCTTCAGCGCCTCGCGCGCCTGATTGGCGCTCCACCAGCTTGTCGACAGGATGGCGACGCCGTCGAACAAGGATTCCGGCGTGCCGTCGCCCTTGATCGTCAGCACATGGGCCACGCCCGGCAGCGCCTTCACCGCGTCCAGATTGGCCGATTGGAACGTCCCGCCAAAGGCCGGGCAGGTCTCCAGCACGGCATAAAGCATGCCCGGCAGCTTGAAATCGATTCCGAACAAGGGCTTGCCTGCCACGATCGCCGGCGTATCCACGCCGCCGATCGACTGGCCGATGATGCGGAAATCCTTCGGGTCTTTCAGCGTCAATGTCGCCGGATCGGGCGCAGGCTGCTGCGCGGCGGCGGCGGCAAGCGCGGCATAGCTGATGCTCTTGCCCGATGCGGGATCGTTCACCTTGCCGCTGCCGGTCTTCAGCGTCGCGGGCGCCACGCCCCATAGCTGCGCCGCCGCCGCGACCAGCATCGCGCGGGCAGCGGCACCGGCCTTGCGCGTCGGCAGCCATTCGCGCGGCGTCGTGCGACTGCCGCCGGCCGTCTGCCCGCCGAATATCTTCTGGTCGGCATGGGTCTGCTCGATCGTCACCTGCGCCCAGTCGACGTCCAGTTCCTCGGCGATCAGCATCGGCAGCATGGTCTTGGCGCCCTGCCCGATCTCGGCATTTTTCGCGCCGATGATGACGCGATTGTCGGGCAGGATGCGCACGAAGGCGGTCAATATCTGCGGCGCGCCCTCGGCCGCGCCGGCCAGCGGGATGTTGAGATCGAACAGCAAACCACCGCCCGCAACCAGCGAGGCGCTCAGGAAGCGGCGGCGCGACAGGATCGGCGCGTTCATGCCTTCGCTCCCGCCCTGGCCGCATCCTTGATCGCGGCGCGAATGCGGACATAGGTGGAGCAGCGGCAGAGATTGCCCATCATCGCCGCATCAATGTCCTCGTCACTGGGGTCGGGCGTGGTCGCCAGCAGCGCGGTGGCGCTCATGATCTGCCCGGCCTGGCAATAGCCGCATTGCGGCACGTCCAGCTTGACCCAGGTCTCGGATATCCGCTTGCCCGCATCGCTCTGCGCCACCGCCTCGATCGTGGTGATCGCCATGCCCTGCGCCTCGCCGATCGGCGTCTGGCAGGCCCGAGCCGGGCTGCCGTCGATATGCACGGTGCAGGCGCCGCACAGCCCCGCGCCACAGCCGAACTTGGTGCCAACCATGTCCAGATCCTCGCGCAGCGCCCACAGCAGCGGCTTGGCCGGATCGGCCTCCACCGATCGTGTCTGTCCATTGACCTTGAGACTGATCGCCATCGCCCTACCCCCGCTCAACCTTTGATCGTCGCGCGCAAAATAGATGGCAGAAAGGCACGGCCTGTCCAGAGCCTTCAAGGACAGTCGCCCAAGCCCCGGAAAAGCGATCGCTTTCGCAAGGCCCGGCTTGACTTGGTGCCCGCGCGCCTGTCTCTCCCTGTCCATCCCCATTCGCGACAGGAATTGCCATGACCGTCCGTATCTCGCTCGCGCTGCTCCTTGCCCTCGGCGCCTCCGCCCCGATCCTGGCCCAGGCGCCTACCGCTGCGCCCGCATCGGCGACCGCGCAGGAAGACAAGGCACTGCTCGCCTTCCTCGACCAGGCGTTCGACCAGCAACTCGCGCTCAGCCCGGAATCGATGACCAGCCTTGGCCTCAAGACCGACTATGGCAAGCTGGACGATTATAGCGAACGGGCCGACGCCCGCAGCCTGGCGCTGCAGGAGCAGCAGTTGGCCGAATTGCATCGCCGCTTCTCGCCCGAACGGCTCGGCCCCTCCGCGCGCCTCAGCTATCGCTTGTTCGAGGCACAGGTGGCGACAGCCAAGCAGCAGGCGCCCTTCGCCAAATATGCCTTCCCCGTGTCCACCAATGGCAGCCCGGCGGGCAACATCCCGGTCTTCCTGATCAACGAGCATCGCGTCGACAGCGTCGCCGATGCCCAGGCCTATATCGCCCGCCTGCGCGACAGCCAGCGGGTGATGAACGAGGTCACGACCAAGATGCGCGACCAGGCAGCGCAGGGCATCGTCCCGCCCAAGATGGTGTTCGCCCCCGCCCGCGCCGACGCGAAGAAGGTGATCAGCGGCGCCCCCTGCGATCAGGGGCCGGACTCCACCCTGTTCGCCGATTTCAAGAAGAAGGTCGGCGCGCTCAAGGCGTCGGATGCCGAGAAGGCCAAGCTGATCGCGGACGCACAGGCCGCGCTGACCGGCCCCTTCGCCAAGGGTTTCCAGACCCTGTTCGCCACGCTCGATGCGATCGAGCCCAAGGCCAAGGGCAATGACGGCGCCTGGAGCCTGCCGGGCGGCGAGGCCTATTATAACGCCCGCCTCGCCTTCTACACCACCACCAGCCTCAACGCTGACCAGATCCACCAGATCGGCCTCGATCAGGTCAAGGCGATCCGGGCGGAAATGGAGGCGGTGAAGGCGCGGATCGGCTTTGCCGGATCGCTGACCGATTTCTTCCAGGCGCTGCGCACCGATCCCAAGTTCAAATATCCCAATGATGCCGCCGGTCGCGAAGCCTATCTGGCGGACGCCCGCGCCGCCATCGCCCAGACCATGGACGCCGCGCCGCGCTTCTTCCGCGTCCTGCCCAAGGCGAAGCTGGAGGTGCGCGCGGTCGAGGCCTGGCGCCAGGAAACCGCCTCGGTCGCCTTCTACAACCAGCCCGCGCCCGACGGATCGCGTCCCGGCATCTTCTACGTCAACCTCGCCGACATGAATCAGGTGCAAAAGCCCCAGGTCGCGGCGATCGCCCATCATGAAGGCGCGCCGGGCCATCATTTCCAGATCGCGCGTGCGCAGGAACTGCCCGA
>Ga0172367_10009201_pt1 | contig 10882 bp, 19 predicted proteins | sample Lak10m_FD_114542 | JGI IMG/M metagenome (GOLD analysis project Ga0172367, IMG submission 114542) | Freshwater microbial communities from Kabuno Bay, South-Kivu, Congo - kab_022012_10m | ecosystem: Environmental > Aquatic > Freshwater > Lake | place: Democratic Republic of the Congo: South-Kivu...
AGAAGGTGGTACTGGATCGATCTCAAAAACATATTCAGAAAACGTTCACGTTGTAGACGTTCAAAGTTTCTTAGAACTAAACTCAATCTTAACCGATGTTGAGAATGGATATACAATGAACGAAAAGAATGAAAAGGTTCCGGTTGCCTATTCAACCATTGTGTTTGATAGTGCTACCCAATTAGAATTCTTAATGAAGAAACATCTAATGGAATCAAGTCAAAAGGATACCATGAACTTAAACTTATGGGGGCAAGCCAGAACCAGTCACGAACAAATTTGGAACTTAGCAAAATATTTACACAAGAAAACTGGTGCAAGTATCGTTGTGATTGCTCACCAAAAAGAAGTATCTGATGAAGAAAATACTTCCTTTAATAAAGTAATACCTTCCTTAATGAATGGTGCAGCTTACGCTTTATGTGCCAAGGCATCCTTTGTTTGGTATACAAAAGTAGAAGTTGAAAAAGTTATTGACGCTAAAACTAATGAAGTAAAAGATGAAATTCGTTACTATACATATTTAGATGCCCATCCTTACTTGTTAACAAAGACTCGCAAGCCACAAGAAATTACGGTACCATCTAAAGTTCAAAATCTTACATTTGAAAAATTCAAAAAGAACGTGCTAGATAAATTAACTGCACAGAAAGAAGGAAAACCCAATGAATCAACCAAGTAAAATTAATGTAGAAAAGATGTTTGCCTCTATCATGTCTAGTGTTAATGTCTTAATCGACAAAATTGAAACTCTAGATCCAACTACTGAAGCTTATGGAATCGCTTTAACTAACTTAGCTAAAGCGTTTACAATCTTAAGTGGTACTGCTATTCGCGATGAGAAAGCAGGTAAATAATATGAAATATAATTTAGAATTAACCGAACAGGAATTAAATATTATCGCTGCATCATTGTATAAACTACCTTATGAAACGGTAAGTCTTTTAGTTGAAAACATTAGAAGTCAAATTGAAAAACAACAAACAAAGAAAGAAGGAAAATAATATGCCACTAATTATTACACAAGGTAAACAAGATACATCAAAAGATGTCGGTAAGTTTCCACCAATTGTTGGACGTAACATCTTAGTTACAATTACACAGGTCAAACTAGCTGATAACCTACCAAATACAATCTATGTTAAAATGCAAGTACTAGAAGGAGAACATAAGAATCGTTATGTAGATGACAAAGTTACATTCGATCCTACCTCACCCTTAAGTTGGAAGTATCGCAACTTACGTAGAGCTGTCGGAAGTGCTTACCAAGAAAACGAACCAACGAATATTGATATTGAAGCTATCTTATTAAACAAAGCAATGAGAGTTGATCTTGGTATTAAAGATGGTATTGATAAGAAAACTGGCGACAAACGTCAATATCAAACGATTACTTACAAACCATTACAAGAAGTATCACTACAAACTAGTAATGCAATTCAAACACAAAAGGTATTTAAACCGGTTGTCAATTCCGCACAATCAAATGTACCAGTACTAGAAGTTATAAAAGAAGATGAAGATCTTCCTTGGTAATGAATACTAACAGATTAAAACTTGCTAGGATGGAAGCCGGTCTTTCACAAGAAGGACTGGCCAGGATCTGCGGGATAAGCAGGGAGACTATTAGAAAAATAGAAAACAACAAGCTAAACCCATCGATCTATATCTGTAATAAACTTGCTAAGTCTCTAGGCAAATCAATTGATGAGTTGTTTGGAAACTGATCGTAACATTCGTTAAGGAAAGTGAGGAGGAAAATGAACTTTAGAGATTTCAACAACATCGTAAATAGTCAAGAAGAATCTATGTACGTAGTTTCTCGAGTTGGCCAACCACCGCTCAAGGCTAACGGTGCGTTGGTTAAAAATCTTGGTTCCGATCCAACACTAGAAGTGTCATGGGTTATTCCTCATGGTTACATGGTAATAGAAACCGAAGAGGTTAATATCTTACCAGTAATTATATCTAAGAACGAACCTGTCTTTGTCTTTACTAAAAATGATTCGACATTATATATCGTAACAAAGTCAGACTTTAACAGAACTACTAACGTTAACAGGCTAGCTTGCGGAATCAATGCAAACACCATTGGTCCTGGCAAAGTTATATTGCTTCCGTTTAAAGTTCCGAATAGTATCTCAACTATTTTATCTAAATATAAAATTGAATATGGAGAATTCATCGGAGCTATTCCTACTTGGCTATTGCCAACAAGGAAGATCTCAAACAATATCGTTGATGGAATTAAACTTCCTATTCAAAGTAATAATAATGTGGTATTAATTGACATACTAAGCAAACTTAAAGCACTAGGCATTAGCACCATCATGCAAAATGAAGTGGTTCAACTAGTAAATAAAGAGTTTTCTCAAGTCCCTTTATCTGATATAGAACTTGAAAACGTTTTAAGAATAAGTGAAGAACAGTTGGTAAAACAATTTGTAGAAAAAGATAAGTTTTATCACGATAGGTTAGGCAATTACATAATAAAAAATTGCTACGTAAAAAGAGATAGCATAACTAAGGACCTTTATTTCTATAACGAAAGAAAAAAAGTTTATTCTACAGACAGAGATTATCTCTTGGGTTACATGACTAGATTAATACCAAGTTTAAAAGGGTTTCAAAAAGATGAAACATTAAAGTATATTGAACATTATCTATTCGATGAATCAGTAAAGTTTAACGAGAATCCTTATACAGTTGTATTTAAAAATGGAGTGCTAGATGTTAATACACTAGAGTTTAAATCAATGACACCGGATTGTTTAGAATCAATTCAGATTAATGCTAACTATAATCCAAATGCTAAGTCAGAAGTTGTAGATGAGTTCTTTAAAACAGCAACTAAAGGAAACGCAAGCATTGAATCGTTATTATTCGAAGCGATCGGTTACTCTATGTTAAAGACAAATGAATTACAAAAAGCTTTCTTGCTCGTTGGAGGAGGAAGAAATGGTAAGTCAACATTCTTAGATTTAATAAAAGAAGTATTAGGAAAAGAAAATACAACAGCAATCGCATTTAAAGATTTAGCTAACAACTTTAGAGCATCTGCTATGAATAACAAACTGGCATCACTAGCTGGTGATATAAGTAGCGCACCTTTAAATGATAGTGATGTCGTAAAGTCAATCATATCAGGTGAAGACATTATGATAGAACAAAAATATAAAGACGCTTATGCTAGATCATTATTCGCAACTATGTTTTTTGCCGCTAACAAACTACCAAGAACACCAGACCAATCATATGGTTTCTATAGACGTCTTACTATCATTCCATTTACTGCAGACTTGACATCAGTAAGTAGGGTTGAGGGTATGAACTTTAAAAGAAAACTAATGGAACAGGAATCATTAGACTATACAGCTTACAAAGCAATACTTGCTATTCATAGATTATTAAAGACCACTAAAGAATTTACTACACCTAAAGAAGTTGTTGATATGATGGAACAATATAAGATTGATAACTCATCTGTATTATCGTGGTTCCATGAGGTTTGGGATGCAGATCCTAAAGAGATTCAAAAGATGTCAGAAGCTGTCGCATATTCAAGTTATAAAAAGTGGTGCGCAGACTCACTGAGACACGCATTGAATCAAACAAACTTTACGACAAACGTTAGAAATGAGTTAGGTATTGACTTAAAATAAAGTCATGCTATAATAATAATGTAGGTTGAGCCCACGAACTCACCTACACCTCCTTTCTGGGGGTCATGGTTTTGTTCATTTCCATGGCCCCTCCTTTCAAAAGACTCATGGTGTCTCCCCCTTCACTATGGGTTTTTTATTTTAAATACTTTTTGAACAAAAAATGTTGCAATCAAAACGTTAAAGATCCAAAATGGAGTAATAGGTAGCATCACAAAAGTCCAAATAGATGCAGCAATTACATAAGCATTTGCATCTTTAAAAATAAATCCATAGATTAGAGGAAGTGCCCATGGCAAAGACGTAATAACGTTAGCGATAATCCATGAGATCCATCCATGTGGAGTAAGAAATAAGTTCTTTAGAAGGATCTTAGCTTTATCAATTATCTTCTTCATATGAGTTTACACCTTCATAAGAAATAGTATAGGGTAAACCTGTCTGTGGGTTAACCGGAAGATTAGAGTTGGCTTGTTTAGAAGAGTTTAATATTTCTTCTTGTTCTTTAACTTTAGCTTTAACTTCTGCTAGTTCAGCTTGTGTTTCAGCTTTGACTCTATTAGATTCTTGATCATCAATGGTAATAATAACTGGATCTTCTTTAGGTTTTAAAGGAGGTTGTGTCCCCATGTATGCGTTTTCTACTTGAATAGAAAACTTAACTTGTCCAACAGCACCTTCGTCTTTCTTGGCGTTAGCAGCCACAGCTTTGCCCGATGCATCAATGATCGTCTTAGCTGCAGCAGCGGCTAATGCTTCGTCTTTGGTTGTAGACATGATAAACATAAGCTTAGAGAGCGCAAGTTCACGAGCCTCTGAAAGCTCAGTCATAAACTTTTTATCCTTTTGGGCTGATAGTTCTTCTAATGTAGAAGCAACATCAGGATCTGATGCCATTCGGTTGGCTAATAACTTAGGGTTACGGATCTCCGGATCAATTGCTTTCATAGCTTGTTCGCCGGAATAACCACCGAATACAACAAGTTCAACAAATAGCTTTTGTTGTTCGTTTAAGATATTATATTTAGAGTACTTCAGCTTACCAGATTTAAGTAAGGTTAAGAACTCTTGCTTATCTTGGATGACTAAAGGTTGAAAGATTCTTTCTGTTTTGGACATATAAAACATTATAACATATTGAAAATGATTGTGATATAATTACTTTATGGATTTAAATGCTTTAATAGATAGTAAGATTAGTAAGATCACGCTGCGTAAGAAAAGAAAAAGATTACGTAGTAAAGAAGAGATCTTCCAATCTAATATCAGACAAGCAATCCGATTAGTTAAGACTGGCGAATACAATGAGAACAAAAGATCCCATCGTATCTTAATGGTCTTGGCAAATAAACATGGGTTCATCAACCGTAAAGATCTAACAATATTAAAGGAGATCTAGAATGAAAGAAGAAAAGAAAAAGAATAGTAATACTCAGGAGTTTGATCCTGAAGTTTTACGTTCAATGATTAATGGTGGGGAAAACCAAGAAGGTATGGTAACTGTCATGCCTGAGGGTGATATTGATCCACGCACTAAACAAGCTTTATTTACAGAAGTAGAAGAAAAGAATCAAGTTAAACCCGGTAAGGTTAAAAAGAAACTTGGTAAATACGTAGAAAAGTTTTTATTCGATATGAAAAAAAGCCCTGAGAAATATCAGATCATGACACCTCGAGGTATGATGACGATTGAACAGGCTATTCAACAAGGCTTTGACCCAGCAACAAAAGACTTTACTGACAAAGGAACTAAAGCTGAGTTTGAAGAATCACTTGGACAATTATCACAATCAGGAAGAGAATCTATTAAACGTATTACGTCACCGGAAAATATTCAAATGCCAGTAGCTCAAGCTGAAGGCATGGGTATCGATGCTGAGAATCCAATGGTTGCAAGTATGGGGCCTGCCGAAGGCGCACCCGTAGAAGCTGCACCAGAAGGCGCACCTCAAGAAATTGATCCAGCTTTACTAGCTGCATTAGGTGGAGGACAATAGTATGGCAATTGATGTGTTAGCTAAAGCTAAACCTAGTATGAAACAACAAGCACCTGAGGCTGAGATCACGCCAGTTCTTGGGACAGGTACAGAAGTAACACCTAGAGTTCCTAACATTCCAGAACAACCAATTATTCAGGAAGCTACCGTGTCCGGTTACGAAGGTACCGGGACACCAGAACCTATTGTCGATTCTATGGGTGAAGGTAATTTACCTAAAGGTAATTATTATACAGAAACCGCACCATTGGTTTCGTCATGGGAATCTAAAGCTCAACAAATGTCTGAGTCACAATTTAGAGTAGACTTAAATAAAGCTAACCAAACAATGTTACGTAGCCGTCAACAAATGGAACAAGAAGGTCAACAAGGTCAAACAGAATTGGCATTAGGAGAATACATGCGCGGTCAATCAGCAGAAAAAGCTGGATGGACTGGCGGTTATATGCTAGATCAAAAGCGTCAAGGTGATTACTTGAGAGCTTCTATCCAAGCTCAGATGTATGGAGCTCAAGAGCTACAGAAGTATGGTATGGATACACAACTAGAAGCAGCAAGATTATCTTATGACTTAGGTAAACAAAACTTAGCATATAAATTATATCAAGATGCACAACAGATGGCAGTAACGGAAGCACAAATGTTTGGTTACTATGTTTCACCGGAAATCCGAGACTTATTAAATCAACGTACCGCAGCACAGTCTGTTCTTTCTGGGTTAGATTCAACAACCGAAGAAAAAGAACGTGCTCAAAGAATTATAGAACAAGTTGATACGTGGTTCGGTGAACAGAATTTAGATCCAAGCGACATTTCTAAGTTTGGTCAGATCACAATGGAAAGAGAACAACAAAACCAAGCAAAGCTTGATGCTGTTTTAGCTACCATCGGTGATGATCCAAGTACATTTTTAGCTAGAAATGCTGATGGATCTTATACGATTGATAAAGCAACAGGTCAATATGTTAAATTAAACTTTGCGGATCTTACAAAAGAAGATCTTTATAATTTTTTACGTAAAGATGATGCGTCAGAAAATAAATTTGCTGATGGTGCCTTTAAAAGCTATGCTAGATTCTTAGGTCAATCATCTATTGCTGCTTACTTATCTTCGTTAGATGAAGATGCAGAACCAACTCAAGCTGGGTTTGCTGCATACATTGCTACAGAAGGCAACGACAGATTAGCTGCATACTTCGAAGAACTTGGATTAACAAAAGAAGAAGCCCAAGCAATAATTGGTGAATCATTCACAGCTTCGTTAACATCTGGTGGTAAAACAATAAGTTATGGTTATGGCAGTACATCAAGTTCTGGTGTAAGTGGACAAACCCCAAACACAGAACCTGAATTTGACTTATCAAAACCAGAAACAGTAATAGATTATTATAAAGATCCTTTTACTGGTTCAAAAACAACCTGGGAAAATATCACAGATATTTACGGAGAGTTCTCAGATAAAACAAATCAAATATTAAATTCACAACAAATCGCTTTATTATTTAAATCAGATGTAAATTATTTTAATAAGCTTAGTACTACAGCTATATATGAGGGTAACCAAATTCCGACAGCCAATGATAAAAAGAAAGTATACGACATATTTTTTAGATTACATCTAATGAGTAATGAAAGTGATCCAACTAAAACTGGTATAAATATTTTTGCAAAAAGATTTGGCATACCAGCTAATGCTATTCAATGGAGTTCAGAAAAGTTTACATCTGATACTATAGCTGGAGCTGGATATGGTTTTAAAATTAATGCAGCAAAATTGAATCAAGCAAAAGTAAATCAACTCAAAGCAATGGGTTTTAAAGAACAAGGTGGTCTTTTAGTTTTTAATACAGTTATGTCACAATCACAAGCAGGTGGAGAAACTAGAGCCTGGTCTGTAGAAGATCAAGATGGTTCATATGCTCACTACCCACCTGGCTCTGGATGGAACACAGGAAAATGGGGAGAACTAAAAGTTTTAGCCTCTCTCATGATGTGGTTTGAAAGCGATGTAACTGGATGGAAATCTTTAGTTGGTAACGATTCAGATTCAGATTTAACTACGACAACCGAAGGAGAAAGTAGGTTCTAATGAAAGTTGTATTAAATAACAACATAGTAGTACAGTTAAAAAACAGTGTCGAACTTAAGAATGGCATCAACCTCAAGGAAACTAGAGGTAAAAGAGATGTGGTTACAGCAACAGTCTATTTAGCTGACCCTAATCTAGCAATAAAGAAAGGTGCCATCGTATGGTTCCCTCTTTATGCAAGCAATGAAATTACGATCGAAGGAATTCAACTTGCTGTTTTAAATGCCAATGATATAATCATGGTAGAGGATAATGCCTAACTACTTTATCGATCGAGAAAAGTTTCTTGAGATCGTGTCACAGTTTCAAGGTGACATACCGTTTCTTCAAAAGCTTTTTAATAAAGTAAAAGAAATGTTACCCGAAGAGTACTATAAGCAATTGATTGCTGACCAGTACCACAGTTATGTGTATGACTCAGACTATTATTTAGCTGAGCACTACATATATTCGGATGACAAACATTACTTTAAAGAGTTTGAACAACTGTATGAGTTTCTAAAAGAAAAGAACTTAGAAAAAGAAGTTGTTCTGAAACGTAACAAAGTAGACATAGCCATGAATACTCCTTATCCAATTAGCGGATATAAAATAAGCTTTGTAAAAAAAGGAGTAACACATGATTAAGATAAGAATCAAAGACGGTAACAATGAAAGATTCGTATTGATAAACCCTGAAGCAATCGTCAGTGTAGAAGAAAAATCTAACAATCTTTATCAACTTTTTTTAGTTGATGGTAGAATTATGTATATGACATTAGAAATGTTTGAAGAAAACTTCGAAGAAGAAGCTGAGGTAAAAAGATCATGAAAGATTATCGATTAAAGAATGCAGGAGTCTCTGGGTTTAACCAACCAAAGAGAACTCCAAGCCATCCTACTAAGTCACACATTGTTGTGGCAAAGGAAGGCGATCAAGTTAAAACAATTCGCTTCGGACAACAGGGCGTATCTGGATCACCAGCAAAGTCAGGTGAGTCAGCATCTTACAGAGCTAGACGTGAGGCGTTCAAAGCTAGACATGCATCTAATATCCGTAAGGGTAAGATGTCAGCAGCTTATTGGGCGGACAAAGTAAAATGGTAAACGAAAAAGGCATACTAGTTGAGTGTCCAATCTGCAAAGGCGCAGACTTTTTCCCACATGAACGCAATGGTGCACAGATGTTGAAGTGCGTAAAGTGTGGTAAAGAACATAAGATGGAAGAGATCTTCAAACCAAGTAATTGCGAAGATGGAGCGTGCAAGATATGAAGAAAGATTCAAAAGTAAATCAAGCTGGCAACTACACCAAGCCAGGTATGCGTAAAGAACTATTTAAAAAGATCTTATACGGCAGCAAAGGTGGCGATGCTGGAGAATGGTCAGCCCGCAAGGCACAGTTACTAGCCCGCCAATACAAAGCTAAAGGTGGAGGTTACAAGTAATGGCCAAGAGTTTAGCAGCGGCCCAGAAAGATCTAGTCGCATGGACCAAACAAAAGTGGCGAACCTCAGACGGTAAACCATCAGAAGGTAAGAAGAGATACCTACCAGACAAAGCATGGTCAGCACTGTCAGCATCCGAGAAGGCAGCTACCAATGCAGCCAAAGCTGCAGGAAACAAATCGGGAAAACAATTCGTTAGACAACCAAAATCTATTGCACAAAAAGTTGCAAAGTACAGGAGATAAGTATGAAGAAACTTACACCACAAGAAAAGATGTTGTTAAAGAAAGACGGTTATACTGACCGCGAGATCTTAAAAATGGAAATGGAAATGGATCCCGAAGAAGAAATGGAAGTAGAGGGTGACGAAGAAGAGATGGAAGAAAAAGAACTTCCAACTAACGGTGAGAACATGAGAAAGATTCCCTGGGCAAAGATGAGAGCCGCAGGTAATATACAAAAAAAGAAAGGTAGGATGGAATGATGGCAGAAAAGAAATGGATTCAATCCGCAATCAAGAAACCAGGCGCGTTACGTAAACAACTTGGTGTAAAGAAAGGCGAGAAAATCCCAGCGGGCAAGTTAAAAGAAGCCGCTAAGAAACCAGGCAAGCTAGGCCAAAGAGCCCGGTTAGCAATGACTCTAAAGAAGATGTAAAAAAAATAAAGCGTACTGTTGCAATCAGTATGCTTTTTTGTTATAATAATTAATAGGAGGTAGAGTGTATGGCGTTTATTGAAACCAGCTTACCGCCTATTAAAGTCTGGGTTAGGGATGGATTCTTCTTTGATGATCCCGATAACCAAGAATACGTAGGCAAATATACAAAGGCGATTCTTATTTCTGTGAGGTGTAACGAAGGATCAGCTGCACTATTCCAAGTCTTGACAGAACACGGCATGATGAGGGACAAGCTTCCTATATCAGCTATCTGTTGGAAACAACCAGATACAGAGGAAGTATGGAAAACATATCCTTTCCACTCATTACAGCTCTGGGACTGCTTCTCTAAGGTGTTTACCCTAGTTGGGTTAAACTACGTCTATAATGCAAATGTAGAAGTGTTAATGAAGAATGGCGATACGTTAGGTGGAACCTACCTACTAACCATCCAATGGGGTAGCAATGAGAACACTGGCGTCGATCTTACATTAGCCGAAGATTTCCAAGAACACAAGTCACACCATATGATCATGTTAGACAATGGATTGTTTGCACTCCAGCCTAACAACCGAATCGTCAAGTGGTATGAACCAAGCTTCGTCACATCAGATTACAAAGGCAAGCCTTGGAAAATCAACACTCAAGAGTACAGCTGTGAGCAGTACGACAAGTGGATGACCGAAGATTCAGACAGCTACTTATATACAACTAAAGAGACTGTCAAAAATGGTATCCAACATGTCGCTAAAGAAGTAGCTGGCAAATGGGTAGAGAAGGTTGAGAAAGAATACGACAGATTTATTTACGACGATTACAATCCAAAAACAAAGGAGGCTAAAAAGCCTATGAAGAAACAACCAAGACGTAAGTTAGCTGCGCCGATGCCAAAGAAAGGTGCTAAGAAAAAAACCACCTATCTATATGGAGGCCCAGCCAAATGAAAACATCAGACATCAAGATCATCAAGCAAACATTCCAGAAGATCGCAGACATGGTAGTCCCAACGATGGGAGCTAAAGGCAGGATGGCTGTCATTCAAGATGA
>Ga0172367_10009202_pt1 | contig 10882 bp, 11 predicted proteins | sample Lak10m_FD_114542 | JGI IMG/M metagenome (GOLD analysis project Ga0172367, IMG submission 114542) | Freshwater microbial communities from Kabuno Bay, South-Kivu, Congo - kab_022012_10m | ecosystem: Environmental > Aquatic > Freshwater > Lake | place: Democratic Republic of the Congo: South-Kivu...
CACTCGAGGCCTCCAACCAGGGGACCAAGGGCATTGCCTTCTCCCTCCAGGTCGAGGACCAAGGGGACAAGTTCGATGATCCGCGCGATCATAACAGCAGTTTCGATGCAGCAAAAAAGGTTGTGCGGGATGTTGCCGAGCGTGTCCTGAAGCACGGGTTCGATGCCGATACAGATGTTATCAATGTCAACATCCCCTCGACCGTGAAAGGGGGGTATGAAGTGACCCGCCTTGCCCACAAGCTCTTCCACACGGGGGTTGAGAAGCGGCTTGACCCCCGGGGCAGGCCGTATTTCTGGATAAACGGCCCCCTGGTCGAGGATGCCGAAGAGGGCACCGATGTCCACGCTATCCGGAAGGGTAATGTTTCTATCACCCCCATCACGCTGGACTGCACATCGTACAGGGCCTGTGAAGCGACAAAGAAAGTCTTCCATTAACTACAAACAAAATCCTCTTTTTCCAGGCTGGTGGATCACCACCTTAATTATTCCGGCAGGGACAAATATCCCGGTAATGGACAAGAAGGCAGAGGCACTGGTAGCGGCAAAGCGTTCAGCCGGTTACAAGGCTGCAGATATGATTGAGGATGGCATGGTTGTCGGTCTTGGCACCGGGTCCACAGTCTATTATATGATCGAACGGCTTGCGGTGCGGGTGAAAGGCGGCCTTAAGGTTGCGGGCATCCCGACATCATTCCAGACCGCAATCCGGGCCCGCGAGTCCGGTATTCCCCTTACCACCCTGGATGACAACCCGGTTGTCGATATCGCTGTTGACGGTGCTGATGAAGTCGACCCGGAGCTCCGGCTCATCAAGGGACGGGGGGCTGCCCACCTGCGGGAGAAGTGCGTTGCTGCAGCAGCAAAGCATTTTGTTGTCGTTGTCGATGAACAGAAAGTGGTGAAGAAACTGAGCACCCAGGTACCGGTGGAAGTCCTGCCTTTTGCCATTATGCCGGTCATGGCACAGCTGCGCGGCCTCGGGTGCGAACCGGTCATCCGGGAGGCCGTAAAGAAAGACGGGCCGGTCATCACCGACAATGGCAATTTTGTGGTTGACTGCACATTTGCCGATATCAAAAACCCTGACAAACTCGAGGCAGCCATTGCAGCAATCCCCGGGGTGATGGAGAGCGGGCTCTTCTGCGGGTTTACCGATAAAACCACCATCATTATCGGCGGCGAAAAAAAGTGTAAGCTGATTACTTCAGCGGATGTAGTCGCGTAACTTCTGGACAAGGGCGAGCTGGTTGGTCGCCTCTTTCTTCTTCTCTTTTTCGATGCTGTCCATGATCTCATGGATCGGCTTTGCGAGTTCGTAGATCTTGACCGGGCGGCCCTTGCTCTCGGACTTGCTCTCGCGGCTGTTGATCCAGTTCTGGTCAATCAGGTAGCGCATGGCAATGCTGACTTCCGGCTGGCGGAGATCGGTACCGCGCTCGATGGCCCGGGATGTTGCTTCAGGAGTGTTTGCAAGGAATACCAGTACCTTAGCTACATTCCTCTTCGTTCCAATCTCGATGAGAAGGTTGGCGAACTCCTCTTCCTTCTCAGTGAAATACATAACATTCTCAGTTCTCATACCATCACATCCACAATATTTTCTCTGAGCTATATCCTACAATTATGAGACTTGCGTATATATAGGCTCTCGTATTGCATGGCAATGGACAATTATTTTATATGTTATTAATTTTTTTGAGAGAATTCTTCGACATATACCTGTAAAAAGGAAGAACCTGAAAATATTATAAAAAATGGTTTCGTTCTACATCAGGCCCAGGCTGCGCAGGTCCGAAAGAATCTTGATAACTGCCTTCTTTGCATCTTCCGGTTCCTTGCCGCCCGTTATGATAAGTTTGCCGGATCCAAAGAGGAGGACAACAACTTTGGGGTTATCAAGACGATAGACGAGACCGGGGAACTGCTCAGGCTCGTATTCAATCCGGTCAAGGTTAAAGCCAACCGCAATCTTGTTGAGGTTAATTGCGGTTGCGAGATCGGCAGAGGTCACGATGTTCTGGATCTTGTAATCCAGCTTCTTGGGGATATCGATACCCTGTTTGCGCAGCAGTCCGCCAAGGATGTTAAGTCCCTTGCTTAAACTGTCAATACTCTTTGCACCGGTAAGGACAACTTTACCGGAACCGAAGACGAGTGCGGCAATCTTGGGATCCTGCATGCGGAGAACGACACCGGGGAACCGCTTCTTGTTGTATTCTGCATCCTTGATCTGGGACGCAAGTGCGGGAAGATCCAGATAATCAGTCACCTTTGCGGAGGCAACGATATTTTCGATCTTGAGGGAGTCCTCTGGTCTAACCTTCATATTTATAAATGCCACAAAACAGTATTTAAAAAGATAGGTTTATATCCGGCCCTTACTCATCAAGGGTCGAGACATCGCCCGGGTCCATCCCCATCTCTTTTGCCTTGAGTACCCGCCGCATGATCTTACCGCTGCGGGTCTTGGGAAGCGAGGTGACGAAATCGATCTCGGACGGCATGGCGATCGGCCCGAGTGTGATCCGGACATGGATTAAGAGTTCGTTCTTCAGCTTGTCGCTCGGGGAATGACCAACCCGCAGGATGACAAAGGCCTTGATGGTGTTCCCCTTGACCTCATCCGGCTTTCCGATGACCGCTGCCTCGGCTACCGCCTTGTGGGAGACGAGCGCGCTCTCGACCTCTGCCGTCCCGATATTATGCCCGGCAACCACGATCAGGTCATCGGATCTCCCGATGACCATGATGTAGCCGGCGGCATTCTTTACAGCAAGGTCGCCGACAGCATAACACCCGGGAATGGTGTTCCAGTACTTCCTGTACCTCTCATCATCATTATATACGGTTCGGAGCATGGAGGGCCAGGGTTCACGGATTGCAAGGAACCCCCCGGTTCCCGGGGGAACGGACTTCCCGTCCTTATCCACAACATCGGCAACCACACCGGGGATCGCTTTTCCGGCAAAGCCGGGGTACATCAGTTCCCCGAGCATGGTCGTGATCATGTGCATGCCGGTCTCGGTCTGCCACCAGGTGTCGATGATGGGGCACCGGTTCCTGCCGATGACCTTATAGTACCACTCAAAAGCCTCGGGGTTAAGCGGCTCTCCGACAGAGCCAAGGATCCGCAGGGTGGACAGGTTGTACTTGTTCGGCCACTCCTCACCGAGTTTCATGAACATGCGGATGGCGGTCGGGGCGGTGTAAAGGATGGTGACCCCGAACTCCTCGACCATGCGCCAGTACACGCCCGGGTCCGGGAAGTCGGGAGTACTCTCGGTAATAACGATCGTTGCTCCCATCGCAAGAGGACCGTAGACAACATACGAGTGCCCGGTGATCCAGCCGGGATCTGCCGTGCACCAGTACACGTCATTGTCCTTGATGTCAAAGACGTTCTTTGTCGTGTAATAGGTCCCGACCATGTACCCTCCGCAGGTATGTACAATGCCCTTGGGGGCACCGGTCGAACCGCTGGTGTAGAGAATGAAGAGGGGGTCCTCGGCATCCATGACTTCCGGCTCGCATTCAGCTTTGACATCCTTGATCATGTCATAAAAGTCGATCTCCATCTCGCGGTGGATCTCAACCGGCTGGGTGCGTTCCCGTCGCAGGACAACGACATGCTCCACGCTCGGGGCATTGATGATCGCTTCCTCAATGATATGCTTGAGCGGAATGGACTTTCCGCGCCGGAAGGTAACATCGGCCGTGATCACGACCTTGGCAGCTGCCCCGGTAATGCGGCTGTTGAGGGCCGCTGCGCCAAAACCGCCAAAGACCACGCTGTGGACTGCACCGATCCGTGCACAGGCAAGCATGGAGATGATCTGTTCCGGGACCATCGGCATGTAGATGCAGACACGGTCGCCCCGGGTCACGCCAAGTTTTTTGAGACCATTGGCCACCCGCATCACTTCGCGGAAGAGCTGGCGGTAGGTGTAGATCCGTTCGGTATCATCCTCACCACGCCAGATGAGTGCCACCTTGTTTCGGCGGGCATTAAGCACGTGCCGGTCAAGGCAGTTGTACGTGATATTCGTCTTGCCGCCAATGAACCAGTGGGCATACGGAAAATTCCATTCCTTCACTTTCGAATATGGAGAGAACCAGTGAAGCTCACGCGCAATCTTATCCCAGAACGCATCAGGATCCCTTTCAAACTCTTTGTACGCCTCTGAATAATCCCCGAGCCAGCTGTTCTGCCGGTACAGGGGATCGGGCGTGTACTGCTTTTCGGTAAGTTTGACATCAAAATCTTCAGCCATGCAAAACCCCGATTTTACACTATTAATAATGAGTTTTGTAAATTAAGGGTTGCCGTTTGCTGTTCGCGGAAAGACTGAATTATCGGCGTTATCTGGCATTTATAGATTCCATTTCTATTAAATGCGGCGCTGCGGTTTGTTTTTTTGAATCCGGGCAAAAATAAACCGATTTTTCACACCCTTTTGCGCGCGTTCCGCAAAGGCACGCGGTTTCCTGTGTATCCAACAAAGCTTTGACCGCGGGATCTCCCCATTAATTTAAAAACGGACTGCCATGACTGTTAGAAGTTCTCCGGATTGGTTGCGTGCGGCCCCCAAAGGATCTCTTTTGTTCCGATCCAAAAACCCGCGCTTCCGGCACAGGCGGACTCTTCCCAGGGATACAAATGAAGACGCTCATGTTATCAGAATCTGAGGGGTATGACCTCCTCAGGAACTATGGTGTGCCGGTACCGGAATACCGGATTGTCATGACCCCCCACGATGCGGCAGATGCAGCGGAGGCAATCGGATTTCCGGTGGTTATGATGATCATCTCCCCCCAGATCGTTCACAAGAGTGATGCCGGCGGCGTCATTGTCGGGGTTGGCAGCAGGGACGCTGCTGCGGCAGCATTTGACCGGATCATCACCGGGGCAAAGAAATACCGGAAAGATGCGGAGATCCAGGGGGTCATCGTGGAACAGCAGGCTGAACCCGGCCTTGAACTGATCATAGGGGGAAAGACGGACCCGGCTTTTGGCAAGGTCATCACCTTCGGCATGGGCGGTACCCTTGTCGAACTGATGAAGGATATCACGCTCCGCATCCTCCCGCTTGATGAGGAGACCATCCGGGAGATGATCCGGGAGATCGACGGATACCCGCTGATCCGGGGATACCGGGGTGCAAAACCCCGGGACGAGGAAGCCCTTGTTGCAGCGCTGACCGCCATTCACCGATTCTTCCTTGAGAGCGAGAATGTTGTGGAGTTCGACATCAATCCTCTCCGGCTGTACGAGAGCGGGTCCCTGGCGGTCGATGCCCGGGTCATCATCACCGAGGAGCTGGTCCGGCGCACCCGGGCCGAGCCCCAGCCCGTACCCATGGAGTACTTCAACCCCCGTTCCATTGCCGTGATCGGGGCGTCGCAGGACTCAACCAAGATGGGCTACGCAGTGATGCACAACCTCCTTCATTTCCCCGGGCAGCTCTACCCGGTCAACAACAAGCGGTCCGAGATCCAGGGGCTGAAGGCCTACCCGAACATCACCGCAATTCCGGCCCCGGTCGACCTTGCCGTAATTACCGTTCCTGCCATCCACGTGCCCCGTGTTATCGAAGGATGCGGCCAGAAGGGCGTCCCGATGGTTGTGATCATCACTGCCGGGTTCAAGGAGATGGGCGAAGACGGCAAAGCACTCGAGGACCGGGTCCGCGAGATCGCAAAGCGGCACGGGACACGAATTATCGGCCCCAACTGCCTGGGCATGATCATCCCCCGCGGGGGATCGACACCACCTATGTCCACCAGACCCCGAACCCCGGCAACATCGCCTTCATCTCCCAGAGCGGCGCCATCATCAACACCGTCGTGGACTGGAGCCTTGCCAACGGCATCGGTTTCTCAAACGTCATCTCGGTCGGCAACCAGACCGATCTGGATTTCCTTGATTATCTCCGGTATGTCCAGAAAGATGAGAAGACAAAAGCAGTCATCCTCTACATCGAAGAGATCAGCGACGGCCAGGCATTCATGGAAGTGGTCTCCGAAGTAGCAAAGACAAAACCGGTGGTTGCCATAAAATCCGGGTCTTCCCGCAAGGGTCAGGCTGCCGCAGCTTCGCACACCGGATCTCTTTCCGGCTCCTATGAAGTGTACATGGAGGCATTCCGGCGGTCCGGCGTCATTGCTGTCCATACCCTTACCGGTGCGTTCCTTGCTGCCCGGATGCTCGCCCACCCGAAAGGGTACCCTAAAGGGAAAAGGGCCGTGGTCATCACCAATGCCGGCGGGTTCTCGGTGCTCTCATCGGATTATGCCGAGCGGTATGGCGTGGAGATCATCGATCTACCGGGGGATGTGATCGAAGAGCTCAACGGCTTCCTCCTCGAGTTCTGGAACAAGGGTAACCCGATCGACCTGCTCGGTGATGCAACAGAACGGCGGTTTGAGAAGACCTTTGAAGTCCTCTCCCACCACCAAGACCTCTGGGACATGGCCTTCATCATCGGGTTCCCGAACCTTGTCCTGAGTTCCGATCACCCGGCAAAGAAGATCCTGAAGTTCTCCGAGATGACCGAGAACCGGATCCTGGTCACCTTACTCGGCGGTGACTCCATGGATGCAGGCCGGGAACTCCTGAAGGAGCAGAATATCCCCAGTTTTGAGGAACTTGACTTCACATTCCGGGTCATGGGACGTGTCCTCTGGCAGAAGTACCGGGTGAAGGCGCCCGGTCTTCTTTAAAAAAAAACTATTTTAAAAAAAATTTAAAAAATCAATCGTACTGCCGCCAGGTGTGGTCGCATTCCACACACCGGAAGAACCGCACTTCGCTCTCATCAGCAGCCCGGAGCTGGCGGAGCCACCAGAACGCAAGGTTGTGGCCGCACTTGGGGCACTTGATCTGGATGGTGGGCATGGTTTTGACCTTGTCGTCCTCGTCATCCACGATCATGATCTCTTTTTCCTTGCGCAGCTTTTTTGAGGACATCTTGTCGTCTGATTCAATCTTGCGGATATACCCGCACTTCCGGCACTTGAGCTGACCTCCCGAGGAGATCAGCAACGACTTGCATTCAGGACAGAACATCGGTATACTATGCGTGATGCTACAAGATTAACTCTCGGGTTGGCAAAAAACAGTAACGGATTACGGGCGGCAGCCCCGTAATAGTACAGCGCAGTCCGGTTGTCTCTTCAGAATCCTTTTTTTGGTATCGGGTGGATAATTCTATAATGATCGAGTATCTGGTGCTGATCTCCTTTATCGGATTTGTAGCATTCCTCATACCCGGTCCCCACCGGAAATATGCTGCTGTCATTGGCTGGACAGCGATCATCCTCTTCCTCTTTGCCGAGCTGCCCGCGTACTTCAGCCAGAATAATTTCCTGTACCCCCTGATGGCCGCCCTCTCGGTCCCGTTCCTGGTCATCACCGCCAAGTACCTTATGAAAGAGGATGACCGGGTCATGCACCTGTCCCGGGCAGCCGCGGTGGCATTTATCATCTATGCCCCGTTTGAGTATATCCCGGTGCTGGGGGATGCCCTGATCGGTATGGTTGTCGGGCAGATCGTCTGGCTCTGCAATCTTTTGAATTTCCCGGTCACGCTGGATGCCTGGAATATCATCATGAACAACGCCTTCCGGGTCGAGATCATCCTTGGATGTACGGGCATCCAGAGCATCGCCATCATGCTGGGCGTTGCAGCAGCGGTCCCGACCACCCTGCGCCAGAAGGTCCTGGCCTTTCTCATCATTGCCCCGACCATCTACTTCCTCAACCTGCTCAGGAACGTCTTTGTGATCATGGCCTACACCGAGCAGTGGTTCCCGTATTACCCCGTGATCGCAAGCAATGGTGAACTCGGGTACGAGAGTTTCTTCTGGGCTCATAATGTCATCGCAGAACTGCTGGCCCTCATCTGTCTGGTCTTTATTGCATACGGGTTGTTTCTCATCATCCCGCGACTCGGCTCCTTCGCCGATAACCTGTACCAGCTCTATTACGGGGAAGTCATGCGGGCACTCGGAAAGGAGTGAGATTTGGCCACCTGATAAGAGACAGCAGATACTCCAGTAAACCCTACTGCCCGTAACCCGGTTATATTACCGGGAATGAAGAGAAGATCCGGATTTTACTCTCCTGACCGTTGACTATCCCTCTCTTATTATTCCTGCAGGATCAGGCAAGCGTCCGGTACAGGTAGATAATCCTCTGGATGGCAGAGAGGTTGGTGCAGACTGCTATGATGATGACCGATGCCCAGATGAAACCGGTTACGCCACCGATGATAAGGACAAGGAACGTCTCGGGCCTGCCAAAGAACCCGACACCTTCCAGCGGGTCATCAATTTTGCCCTCCACCTTTTCCCGGTACCCGATCTCGGCATAGACAACCGGCTTGATGAACGTGTTCATAAGGGAACCAATGATCGCGAACGCCACGATGCCGAAGTCCGTGCCCGGGGGAACCGGGTAATACTGGCTGACGATGGCAATGCCGGAGAGCCCGATACCGAGGATGGCAAGTGCATCAACGTATTTATCGACGATCCAGTCAAAGACTGCCCCGAAATTGGTGTGGGCACCGGTCTTCCGGGCAACGCTTCCGTCAATGAGATCGAAGATGGCCGAGACAAGGAGGAAGAGGGCTCCAAGCAGGAACTCGCGCCGGATAAAGAGGAGGGCGCAGATGATACCGGCAATAAGGGCAAGAAGCGAGATCTGGTTGGGCGTGATCTTCAGCCGGACAAAAACGTCTGCCACCGGCTCGAGGTATTTCATAAACCGTGGCCGGAGTGCAGTAATGTTCATACCGTAAATTCATGGGTAAAAGAACCTTTAATAGTTGCTCATCCGGCACGGGAAACCCGGGTGTATTTCCAACAGCCTCCAAAACCATCATCACGTTATTTATATCCCCCGTCCAATCTAACCGGAGAGTAGAGTGACAATGACAACGCAAACCAGCCGTCCCCATGTCCTGATGATGTCAGAGATCACGGCCGACGGAAAACTCACCCTCAAGAAAGGAGCCTCCTCCAAGATCCTCATGAAATACATGTCCCATGAGACCGAGCTCCTCCTTCACAATACCCGGGCCGAGTATGATGCCATCATGGTCGGGGCCAATACCATACGGATCGATAACTCCTACCTGACAGTGCGGTATGTCAAGGGAAAAAGCCCGCTCCGGGTCATCCCGTGCAGCATGGCAGACCTCCCCCTTGATGCGAACGTGCTTGGCTCTGATGCCCCAACGGCGATTGCGGTCTGTGAAGCAGCACCGGAAGAACGGATCGATGCGATACGGAAGAAGGGGGCATCAGTCATCGTGGCCGGGAAAAACCATGTCGACCTGCCGCTGCTGATGAAGATCCTCAGGGAAAAATACGGCGTGAACAAACTCATGATCGAGGGTGGGCCGACCCTGAACTGGCACATGCTGCACGACCGGCTGGTCGATGAGATCCGGCTCATCCACCTGCCCTTCATTGTCGGGGGAGCTGATACTCCCTCGCTGGTCGGCGGTATGCACATCAATTCTGAGGAGGAGATGATCCGGCTCAATTTAAAGAAGTTCTACCTGTGCGGGAGCAACCTCGTCTCCGAGTTTGATGTCCTGTACACCGGGGCCTGATCCATGGACAACACCTACATCATGGTCCCCCCGGTTTCTGCACCTCCCGCAGCCGCACCGGCACCTGCAAAAAATCCCGGCCTGAAATGGTTCATCTTCATTGTTATCGGCCTCCTGGTCATTGCCGGCACCTGCCTTGCCGCGTACTACCTGGCACGGGATGATACCCGGGGTGTGACAGTGGTCCGGATGGAAGGGGAGATGGTGACCGGAGATATTTCTGAGCCGGATATGATCGGCAGCGAAGTCGTTGGCGAGGAGCTCCGCAGGGCAGCGGACGATCCCATGGTCGAAGCGATCGTGCTGCGGGTGAACAGCCCGGGCGGATCCCCGGCTGCAGCCCAGGAGATCATCGGCGATCTTGAATATGCCAAGACAAAGAAGCCGGTCTTCGTTTCCATGGGGGACATGGGGACGTCGGCAGCCTATTATGTCAGCGCCCACGCAGACCGGATCTATGCAAACCCCGATACCTTCACCTCCGGTGTTGGCGTCATCTGGCGGTTCACCGATATCAGCCGCTACAACGAGAAGGAGGGGTACAATTTTAGCGTCGTGAAGTCTGGTGTCAAGAAGGACATGGGGACAACGTCACGGCCCCTGAGTGCTGATGAGCAGGCCTATGCCGAGAAGATCGTTGACGCGAGTTTCGAGAACTTCATCGCCGACGTAACGTCCCAGAGGACGATCGTGAGGTCGGATATCGAAGACGGCAGGGTCATCCGCGGTGCTGATGCCGTGAAGCTGAATATCGTTGACGAACTCGGCAACCTCAACGACGCCATTAACGGCGCAAAGAAGATGGCCGAATCCCGGCGTTAAATCATCTGTGCCGGGTCGGCTTTCATGTACTCGCGGCAGACGGTTGTCGCGTAATGGCCGGGGGGGAGGGTGAAGTTCAGCTTCAGGGCCGACCCCTCAACCTCATGATGAATTTCCGTTTTTAATGCTATCGGGCGGTACGCCCCGTCGAATTTCGTGTGCACGAATGCCGCAGCCCGGGCAAAGTCCTCGCCGGTGATCTCTGCCTCGGCCAGCAGCGATGCGGTGATCGGATCGACTGCGGGAGATGAAGCAGCCTGTTCCCTTCCCGGCATGAAGAGGGCGACCGTGCAGCGCCCCCGCCGGATATGGATCCCAACGGTTGCCAGGTTTGCTGCCGTAGCTGTATCCGTCCTGCCATTGGCGAAGATCAGTTTGTCCCCGGCAACAGGTTCATTGAGCAGGTGCCCGTCATCGAAGCGCCGGCTTAAGGCG
>Ga0172367_10009203_pt1 | contig 10881 bp, 9 predicted proteins | sample Lak10m_FD_114542 | JGI IMG/M metagenome (GOLD analysis project Ga0172367, IMG submission 114542) | Freshwater microbial communities from Kabuno Bay, South-Kivu, Congo - kab_022012_10m | ecosystem: Environmental > Aquatic > Freshwater > Lake | place: Democratic Republic of the Congo: South-Kivu...
TAGGAAGGCTTCGAATTGGGCACCCCGTGCTTTTATGTCAGCGGCGGGCTGTTCCGATTTTTTGCCTTTGAACGCCACGGCTCCCGGAAAGACACTGCGCAGCACGCCCTTGACGGACGAACCCGGAATCACCGGCAAGCCGGTGGTGTAATCGAAGTAAAAGCCAATTTTGCTCTCCCCCAGGCGGCCGGTGCCGTGTGGAATCCCGGTGCCGAGTAGCAGACCGGGGTAGGTCGTGGTTAGCTCCAGGGGATGAAGGGTAGTAGGGTACAGTGCCTCCAAATCAGCTTTTGGTGGTAGTTTTGAGGCTTTTATTTTCCCATGGATAACTTCGAAAATAGGTTTATGGTGCTCACTTTGGGGACTCAGCGTCCAGTTAATCCCATCGTAGTACTTCTTGTAATACAGAAGGCTGTTGTTATAGTTACTCATTTCAGGTCAGTTTATAGGTTCGGATTGCTAGTTTCAACGCCAGTGCGGCCTGCATGAGGTGGTGACTGAATTCTTTCCTTTGGGCGTTATCTGCTCCGCTGAGGTCGCGAAGTACCGTATCTATCGCTGCCATCTGCTTCCCCCCGGCAGAAAGTCGGCTATCCGGATGCCTGAGGACGGCGAGCAAGGTCTCCAGTAATACATCCCGTCCAATATCCGCATCATTTTCTTTATCTAAATAAACCGCCAGCGTAGGTAGCAAGCCCATTTGCAGCAGGCTGGTACCGAAGCCGGCCAGTGCACCCTGGTATCCGGAGGGGATACTATCGCTATTTTCGGGCAGTAAATGCGTATCAATAGCCTGCAAGGCGGCGGGGATGAGGTATTCTATTTTCTTAAGCATTATCCTATTTGATTAAAGTGACATAATCCATACCCTACGGTGGCATTAGCGCCTAATTGTACAAAGCCATTTTTACTATCTAGGAAGGCGCCTAGGTTGTTGTCTTCATTTGGGCGACTCACCATGGTTACAAACCGGGCTTCGCGGGGCACCACCTCTTCATACCAAAGGTTTTTGCTGATGCCATTGTCGAGGTAATTGCGGGCGATAATAGGCAAGGCACCTGCCAACTCGGCGAATTGTTCGTTGGAAAGGAGGGCAATACGTTTACCTAATAATTCTTCTAACTCGTTCAAATAGGCGGCATTTAACTCTTTGATTTCGGCAGTCCAGTCTTCCAATTGTAAGTTGGGACGCAAATCGCCAAAGTATACCGGATTATTACGGATAATTATTTTTGCCAATTCCCCCATAGGCTGGATATACCTGTTTGTATCATCTTGTGATTTTATCAACTGGCTGCAAGATTCAAGCAAATATGGGCAGGTCGCCAGGTAGTAAAAATTATGGCTGCTGCGGATAGGCAGCGCCAGCAACTGGGCATCGTAGAAGTTGTAGGTTCCTTGCTGGATGTCTTTTTTAGGGTTGCCTCCGAAAACAGTGCTAACGGAAGGATTTTGAACGAACTCCATCGCTTCGCGCAGCGCACCCTTGATACCACTGGCGTGAATGGTGGGGAGGCCGGTTACCGGATCTCGCTGCACTTGTTTATCCACTACACTGAAGTCTCCTTCGCCGCTACCTGCATGGATGTTACTGACGGCCTTGATTACATAAAAATCTGTCGTTTTCATAGGATGGCGATTTGGTTGTAACCGATTTGTTTAAAACCGAAATGTTTGAATAATTTTGTAATTTCTGTTTCTTTCTCTTTTTCAAAATAGACGACGCTTCCGCGTTCCAGCAGGTAGTACTGGCCACTTTCTGTAACGGCATTCGGGTTGACGTTGCGCTTGCTCTTTTTGTGGTAGGAATTGGTGTCTGCCACGATGGATTGCATAAAGCGGAAGCTGACCAGCTCCGAAATGACCTGTACGGAGTGTGTGCGCAAGGCTTGCAAATCGACGTACGCCGGGCTGAGGCAAACCAGGCGTCTGATGTGACTCTCCAGACCGGCATCTAAGAAAGTGTGGTGGTAGCTTGGTCTATGTTGGGGCAAGCTAGTGTCATGAAGCTTAACTACTTCCATTTGGAATACGCTACGTTCGCCGCCAAACTCGACCAGGGCGTTTTGGAGGGTAAACAAGCCCCCAGTATTTTCGGAAACGGCAACATCGCTCCATTTGAAGGCCGCGTCAGTAGATGGATATGAAATTTCAACATTCAGTTCCACAAAACAAACAAAGGCAGCCACATGGAATGGTGGTTGACCGTCGGTAGAATCCGGCTTGCGGAACTGCTTCGGCTTTGCAAACTGCAGGAAGGTCTGCCTGTAGTATCCGGATTGATCATCCGCTACGAGGTTGCCGGAGGGCTTTGTAGCTTTGAGGATGCCTACGCGCGTAGTTGACTCGAATAAAGTATCTAAATTGGCATTTTTTTTAGGTACCTCTGGATGCTGAAATTTTAATACCAGGCCTTCTTTGGGCATAAATCCTTTCAACAGCGGCTGCCGGTTTTCCCATTTGAAAACCATCTTTTCCCCATCCTTCCTCAACTGATCGTCGAGGGGAGCCGGCACGCATATAGCCCCATCCGTTCCTTGTAAATAGACCGGGCTAATGCCTTTAATGGCACCGAAGTCCGGGGTCTTATTATCTGCGTGGAAACTTCTTGGGCCAATCAGCACGGCCGCTTTCTTCCTATTAGCGGGGTCTAAAGGCTTGGTGCTATCCGTCAGCAGGCCGCTTTGGAGCAGGAGTTGGTGGCGCAGCAATCCCAGCACGCTGGTTTGTTGCGGAAAATGCTGGGAGCGCAGCAAGTAGGAACTTCGGCGTTCATCGGTCTCGTTATTTTTGTCAAGCTCCTTAAAGCTCCCTTCGCTGCCGAAGAAGAAAGGCTTAGTTGGCCGTAGGGTGATTTTGAGTATCATCTGCGTTGGATTCTTTGGGTGAAAACATGAAATCAATCAGGCGCATTACATCATAGAATAGCTTGAGCCAAGGCTTGCCTGCTTTGGCATCTTCGGTTGCTTGCGGCGTTTCAGCATAGATTTGCAGCAATAAATCGAGGGTTGCCTTTCGCTGGGCATCAAAAGCGGCGTCCTTCCACTCGTTGAAAAAGGCGTCGAAAAAGGAAGTGAGCCGCTCCCGCAGCGCCTGCTCCGGGTTAGCAGTATCGGCTACCTGCTTGGCGAGGGCATTTAGTAAGCCTTCCATGCTCCGAATTTTGAAAATTAGGGAGCTGACCACGCCCGATCGGTTGCCGACCTGGTGTTGTGCAAACTGGTTCATAGTAGCCAGGGCACTGCGCAAAAGCTCTTTGGACAGCACGCCATGGAAGGCGCCCCCACTGTGCTTGAGCAGATTGAATGCGACGCTATTTTTTGTTTTCCCTTGTTTATTTTTATGGCCTTTTGCTTTTTCCAATAAGGAATAAGAGGAATCAATGGCTTCAAACAGGGGATACTTGTAGTACACCATTTGGACGGCGTAGGAGACCGTGAGTCCTAAGCCGGTAGCGTGCATGGCTTCGTCGAGCTTGGTAATAAGGTCAAAAACGGTTTGTTCTCCGTTGTACACCGGTGCCAAAAAGAGCAGGTCATCGCCGCCGATATAAATCGGTTTCCCCCCAAAATCATTGATGATACCGGCTGATTTGGCGGCGAATACACTCAGTTTTTCTGAGAAATCGATGTATGCCTCTTTGGTGCCGAGCTTTTCAAGTGCGGTTCCAAAATTATCACCATCTGCCTGAACGATGCAGTAATAGCGGTGGCGTGGACTGAGATAATTGGTAAACTCTTGATCGCTTTCAAGACGTTCAAATTGATCTTCAGGCTCCTCTTCCTTCCATTCTCTCTTCCATTTCGCAAGGAAGTTCTCTTTTCGTAGTAGTTCATACAGTGCGATTTCAACGGTAGAAGGGAAATAGGAGCCATTGCCTAATATTTGCGAATAAGCCCCCCTGCTTCCCCCTTTGAGTTGATTCCCTAATTGGGAGCCAAATAAAACCTGGGGTTTAAACCAATTAAGCAAGGCGTTATGGCCGGGCGTTTTTTCGAAGCCTACGGCCTCCAACTCCATGGTATCGAGATAACGAGAGGCTTCGGTACTGAGGGATAAGATATCCTGTAAAGGCAAGAGGACATAGCGAATACGGAAAAACTGCTTCCAAAACTCTACAGAGTTCTCTAATACAAGCTGATTTTCCAAACATTCAGTTGTAATATTCCTGATGGCAACATCGATAGCGGCTTCCACCATTTCCTTTGAAAGGCTGTCTGCGTTTAGGAACAGCCGATCCGGGTACAATCCGGCACCATACAGCGGCCTTCCTGCAACCTCTGCAGGCACGCGCGGTATCAGGGTACGCGAACCATCCGGATCCAGATAGGCAATCAAGTGCTTCATCAGCGCCGAGAAGAGGGCGCTGGCGGCCCATAGTTCGCGGGTTTTACGAGCCATCTTCATGGTTTTAAAAACCGGGCCGATGGTGAGGGCGAGGTAGGTGGATGTCATAGTTGTTCGTTTAGTTGTTCGTAAATCCGATCCAACAGTTTAATATTTTCATTTTCTGTATGGGCATATTCAGCATAACTTTCCACACCGGCATCTTTATCTGCAATAAATTGTATTGCAAATTCCAAGTAATCCCGCAGATTGAATTCGGCTGGGGTAGCTAGTGTAAATGATCTGTTAGGATTCGAGTTAGAAATAGTAAATTCCTGGTTAAGCATGTTGTTATCCACCTCCTCATCGATGATATATACCCGAAATTGATTTCCATCCAAAATGGGCTTAAAGGTGATTGGAGATTTGTACCGATCAATGTTAGCATGGCTTTTTGTAATTGTCGTACGGTTGTAACTTAGCCAACTTTCCGAAGAAGACAATCCCAGCAAGTCGCGGTATAGGAAGGGCGGCCAGTTTTCAGGTATATTATCCTGGTAAAAGAAATTAGCTTTTACCGCTTTTTTATCCCATGTATGATACTTAGATTGGGCATACTGGTAGAGTAGGGATTTGAAATAGAGCGTAGAACCATTTCGGTTCCTTTTATGAATCCCCGCCCGCAAAGTTCGGTAGAACAAATCAATAGAGTTAAATAAAGACCTCTTGGCTCTATCGTTCGCGGTATTGGTAATAGAGAAATAGAAATACTTATTAGCTAGCCCCTCATAAGATACCGAGTTCATATAAACTCCGAAACTCCCAAAGCCTTTGCTTTGACGAGTTCCAAAATTGTGGAGATTGAAAAAACTAATTATCTGTCCTTCCAAAAAATTAATTAATTCAGAGTGCATAGACCAGATACGAAACTCAATGTCTCCCACATTAAAGCGAAATTTTTTTACATCTTCCTGATTGTCTAAATCTGCAAAAAACAATGGAAATGGTATCCACTCTAACTTTCCATTTTTCATTGTTTGGTTACCATTATTATCCAATTTTGGTTTTTTAATTAATTCAGTTTTATTATCATTATCATTTGTTGTAATTTTAATTTTATAGTCCAGCGCCCGGTATTTATCCTCGTCGAATTTTTTTTTCAGATCCGCCTGATTACTGCCATGATAGCCAACCAGGAATTTTTTTCCAAGCTCAAAATTATTCTTCCACACCCTTTCCCAGATAAATCGATCCAGCTTCGGCTTCACCTCCGTAGCGCGCAGGGTAGCGCCTGGTTGGTCGGATTGGAAGTGAATAATCGGCGTATATTGCCGGAGGGTAAATTTTAATTCGTTTGGCATATTCTATTCATTTTGAGGTTAAAAATTGAGTATAATTATTTGTTAGTTGATTGTATCCGATCCGGTGACAACTGTTTCCAGCTTCGATCGAGAAATGCCTGTGCTTCTGAAGAAAGGGCATTCTTTTTTTCTTCCGGTAATGTTTCCATTTGTTTTTGCAATTCGATTAAATACCGGGCAGCACGGCTAGCTTCTTCAATCGGAGAAGCCTGTGATTGGGCCTTGCGATATTCCAGTTCTTTCTCGAATTTAAAGGCGTGCAACCAGGTATAAAGCGCCCAGGAAATAGCCCCTGCCAGCACCACATAAAAGCCCAGGAGCACGGTGTAGCTCGTCCAGGGAATAGCAGCATACACGATATAAATAAGGATAGCGGCCGGAAATAGCAGTAACGCTAGAAAGGCGAGGATGAACATCCAATGATTATGTTTCATAGGTATATAAATTTTAAAATAAAAAATTGGGTGGGTAGAAAGCGGACTCGTACCTATTCCTCTATCCTGAATGAAAGACATATCGTTGGTAGCCGCGTAGGGGAAAACAGTGATACCTGCTGTACATTGGCAAGGGCTTTATAGTGTTTATTAATAATCGGTACTATCCCTGTATTACACCTTTAGTGGTAATTAAAAATGATCAGCTCCCCGAGGGATTACCGCTAGCGCTTCCATCCCATCCAAAGCGGATATCCCAATACAGCCAACATCAGCAGGATCAGTACAGCTAATAAAACGACTTTTTTTCTGGGGCGGATGGCACGGAAATACAACCAGGCAAGCCAGGCGGAAGCGATAGAAGAAAACGCGATAAACGTCCAGTCCCGCTTCCAGTCCACCCCTCCTATGCCGAAATAGGTGCCGATAAAGGAGGGTACGATGAAAAAGGCTCCCAACCAGGTGAGCAGGCCGATCTGATCGTTTCGTTCATCTTCCTCAATCATCGATACATACTGGTGCAATTCCTGAATTTCGTGTTCCAGTTCCTTTACCTGGCCTTCCAGGCGCATCTGTTTTTTCAATAAATCGTATAATTCAATCCCCTGATCCTGTGCCGTCACCTCCCGGAAATAAATTTTATTGACGAATCGGAGGTATTGTTTAAAAAGACTTGCCACCCGTCGGTTGATTTGCTTTTCCTTGCGCGGCAGTTGGCTAATCGCCGTCACCTCCTTCGAAAAGCGGAGCAGACAGGCGCGCTGTACCAAGGCCAGGGTGGCCATTTTATAGTACATTGTCTGGATATGTGAAAGGAGGATTTTGGAGAAACCATTATGCGAAAATTGTTCTGTCAGCAGCACAAAAGAATAGCGACTCACCCCATAAAAGGTTTTGTAGTTGATCCAGCGCGTGTAGGTAGCTTCCTGTATGTACGTTTGTTTTAGGTTGTCGCTGGCGCAGGTTGGGCCGTTGTGATCCACAAAAACAAACTGGTACCACCAGTCGGTTTGCATATCAAATGTAGAAGCTAGTTCCGTATGTCCATACCAGGAAAGAGTGTACATCCGGTCATCGAGTACGGGTTGTAATCCGATTTGTTTGTGCAGGTCATGCGAAAACAAGCCGTGTATGAGTGGAGGTAACCGGTCGGGAATGGGCTGGGCAATCCAGGAGTCAAAATCGGCAGAAATCATACGGCCGTTGAGATCCAGTAAAATGTCCTGTGCTAATTCGGATTCATACGTGCCATTCAGGGCCTTTGGCCAATTGGCGTACTCAAAGAAAGCCTGCTGACCTATTAACGATGTATCTGTACCCATAAAGGGTGGATACAGTCTTCGTCCGTAAAAATTGATATTTAGGATATCCTGGGGGGCAGACTGGCTCTTTTTTTTATTGTAGAGGGAAAAAGAAAGGTAACCAACACCGGTATTAAAAAAACTGACTACTATATCATCGATTTCCAGTTCGTACTTTTTTTCCTTACAATGAATCGTATAGGTATTTGGATAATCCCGTGAAAGTTTGAAATAATAATGCCGCTGCTGGGAATCCACCTCCCCGGAATCGTATAGGGCATTTCGAACAAACTCATAGAAATAAACCACCTCATTGTACTGAACCACCGATTTAGGTTGGGTCCAGGAATCCCGGCGTTCCCAGTCCCTGTCGTGCGCCAGGATTGGCTCTAATTGACCGAGATCCGTTTGGTCTTCGAGCAATGCACGCGAATCACCGCCTTTGTATGACCATTCAAATGGAAATAAAAAAGCATGGTAGCTGTACACTGCTTCTTCCGAAGCCAGTTGGGTTAAAAGGTCCATAGTCTTATGGGTTTAGACTATATGAGGAATTTGTTCTACAAGAGCTAAAATATCCGAGGTGGACAGGCTTCCGCGTGCGATGCCCCAAAATCCGTTTTCTCCCCCACCGCTATATGCCTGGTGAGTCTGGAGAAGGGAGGAAAAATGGGCATCTAGGCGGTTTTTATGCCGACCGTAGTACGTCAGTTCAGCTTCTGTGAATATAAGTAATTTTTCTGCTTTGCCAAATAATCGATCTGCGATAGGTGAAAAATGCGAACCTAACGCGTGTACCAACAGTACATCTCCGACTGATCGGGTATTTTCTGCAATAGCGCGTTCGGCGAGTTCCTCATCCAGCAGGCCGACCCCCTGGCAGGCGCGATCAAGGGAGCGAATGTATGCAATTTCCTCCTCGGAGGCACCAGCACGCTGAAGAGCTGGAATATACCCTGCATCATTCGCTGCTACGAGGCGATGCCATCGGGTCATTGGTATCTGCAGGAGAGCCGCAACCTGAAGCAACGAAGCAGCCTGGTCTTGCAGGTCATTGTGGTGGTCAATCCGCAGGTATCTGTCTGGTGGTGAAATATCTTCGGTCAGCTCAATCGCTACGTTTATGCGGCTCGTATGAAAATGCTGGGCATACGCACTCAGGCAAGCACCCCAGGAAAGTCCAAAATCCAGGAAATCCAAACCTTCCTGATATCCGTTTTCCTCCAGCATCTGCCTAATTTCTTGCATTTCCAGGTCGTATCCTCCCAGTAAAAAAAACCAGGGAATGAGGGGTCTGTTTTGTAGTGATTTTGGCATTGGCGTAGTTTAATTAAATTATGGTTTTTTTACCTATGTAATTTCGTTGGTACTGGATTCACCGTATCAGTAGGATGATATCCAAAGCCAATATACACAAACTATATTACCCTGTCTTTACAGATGGTCGGCTGAATGTAGGAAGCTAAAACCATGTAAATGGGCAGACCAAAAAAACATCCGCTTACCTTGTCGGAGGCGATACGCCGGCTAAAGGAAGCAGCTATTCGGGAAATAATTCCACCTTCTTCTCCGGAGGAGGAAGAGGATGCACTAGCTCCATTGCCCGAACGGCTCCGCCAAATTTTGCAGATTGTACAACCGGCTCCCCTAAAAGCAAATCAAATGACCTATCTCATCCTCTACGACATTTCAGATAATAAGGTGCGCACCCTGGTGGCTAAGTACCTGAAAACCAAAGGGTGTGTACGGATTCAAAAATCCGTTTTTTTAGCACATACCGAAAATCGTTTTTTTCAGGAAATATTTACTACCTTACAGGAAATCAACAGCTATTATGAAAATGCGGATAGCATTATGTTGGTGCCGGTAAATGCCAGCGACGTGCGCAGTATGAAGCTCATTGGCAAAAATGTGCAAATTGATGCCATTACCGATAAACCCAATACGCTGTTTTTTTAAAATTTGATGCTAGATGTTCTTTGAAAATATGGTTTTTAGCTTTTTACGTATTTATTTTTTACGCACTTGATGATTTTTTATAATATAATGCCGAAAAACAAACGAAAACTCGGACGTGTGTGTATTGTTTTTTAATAGAACAAGCTTGTATTCGACTGATTATGTGTTGATTACAAAACATACTCCCCGAGAGGGTCATCCATTAGAATAGGGATTAAGACACTTTTGCCTTCAAATTTAACAAATTCATCACCCTTCCCCGAGAGGGTCATCCATTAGAATAGGGATTAAGACCACTATCGTCTTCTTTGGGAATAATTTTACTCCCAACCCCGAGAGGGTCATCCATTAGAATAGGGATTAAGACTGGGTGCAATACATCGGAAACCCGGAGTGCATGTCATCCCCGAGAGGGTCATCCATTAGAATAGGGATTAAGACTCTGAACAAATCCAGACGAAGAATAAAGCAACAGCACCCCGAGAGGGTCATCCATTAGAATAGGGATTAAGACCGGTACTGTCTGGCACTGTGGCAACAACACCCGGCCCCGAGAGGGTCATCCATTAGAATAGGGATTAAGACCGAATGGCTGCGCTTTTTGCGCCGTTCTCCAGAGGTCCCCGAGAGGGTCATCCATTAGAATAGGGATTAAGACAAGTTGCGTTAATTTTTTCGGCTGCGTTTTTCATGGCCCCGAGAGGGTCATCCATTAGAATAGGGATTAAGACGTTTATAGGGATAGTATTTTACTACTATCCCTATATACCCCCGAGAGGGTCATCCATTAGAATAGGGATTAAGACCTATCCCTATATACTACTTTAGAATTCTCCGCCATCCACCCCGAGAGGGTCATCCATTAGAATAGGGATTAAGACCTCTGGTGTTGGTTGGTGTACACTACACCACAAGAACCCCGAGAGGGTCATCCATTAGAATAGGGATTAAGACTTGCAGGAATCCATAATGGAATTGTAAATTTTGTGACCCCGAGAGGGTCATCCATTAGAATAGGGATTAAGACCTAAACATGAAACAAACTATGCCTATCTTTTAAAGCGCCCCGAGAGGGTCATCCATTAGAATAGGGATTAAGACTAGCAATCGTCGCCACCACGGGCGGCCACTTCGCCCCCGAGAGGGTCATCCATTAGAATAGGGATTAAGACTGTAGCGCGCATTCCTTTCCCAGATACCGTCAAAAAATTGCACGGCTTCTACGCCCCCCGCAGCCGGAGGCGCGAAAAAATACCTGTCCCGTAGGGTCGCCTTATAGAATAAATGGCGGGCAGGAAAGAAAAGGTAAAGCGAAGTATGCTCCCTCCGCCGTTTAGGCTATACAGCGAAAGGTGTTTTTTCGACGCTGTTAGGCGTAGGGGCGCCCTTTTTTTGTTTCTTTTTTTGGGCGTGCAAAAAAAGAAAGTAAGCGAAGAACGGATATTCAGGGTATGCACCCGCCATAAAAAGGAAGCACGGGCAGACCCCGTACCCAGAATA
>Ga0172367_10009204_pt1 | contig 10881 bp, 8 predicted proteins | sample Lak10m_FD_114542 | JGI IMG/M metagenome (GOLD analysis project Ga0172367, IMG submission 114542) | Freshwater microbial communities from Kabuno Bay, South-Kivu, Congo - kab_022012_10m | ecosystem: Environmental > Aquatic > Freshwater > Lake | place: Democratic Republic of the Congo: South-Kivu...
AAGGCGTAATAGGCCAAATACGCAAAGCAAAGCAATCCAACCACAAAGGATCCTCGAATACCCAATGCAGGAATACCAGCCAAATACCCTTGTAATACCGAAACGAACCCTCCGCCCATGATCATCATGATCAAGGCCGATGAAACCTTGGTGGTGGCTGAACCCATGTCTTTGACGGCCAAGGCAAAAATGCATGGCCATAGGGTGCTGCAGCATAAACCCACCGCAATCAAGGCGTAAACACCCGTAGCAGGAGGGGCTAACATACCGTACAACAAAGCGACCATCCCCATAACCGAATACAAGGCCAACTGCCGATCCGCCTTCCCTCCGCTCCACGCATCCGCTAAAATCAATATCAACAAGGCCGGGCTGTACGTCACATATTCCCATGGACTGTGCCCCCCCAAATACGTCACCAACAAGAAAACCCCAAAGGCCGCCGAAGGCAGAATCAAACGCATGATCCACTGAGAAACTTGCACGCTCAATCCCCCAAAACCCTGCTTGACCATGGCGGCTGTTCCCGTCCACCTCCCGATCATCAGGCTTGCCCAAAACAACGCCACATAAGGTGCCAACGACTCGATAGGCATACCCAATTCAGCTCGCAGATACTCTGGCAAATTTGAAGCCGTAGCCACCTCAACACCCACATACAAAAATATCGCGATCATCCCACCCCAAACCTGAGGCAATGAGAACACAGGTCGCTCGCTTTCCTCTTGATCCCCCTCCGAATTGGATTGTCCTGGCCTTCCCAGGTCTTTGAAATAAAAAACCAAGGCCGCCACCGTGAACAAAGCCCCCAACACCAAATAAGGAGTTTTGACTGCGGACAAGTCCAAAGCTCCGGCGGAACCACCGGCCGAGGAAGACTCGGCTCCCATAGGACCAAAAATGGCGTAACTCACCAAAAGGGGCCCCAAGGTTGTGCCCAAATTATTGATACCACCCTCCATGCTGAGGCGCTGAGGCCCTCCTGATGCTGGACCCATCATCAAAACCAATGGATTGGCCACGGTCTGTTGCAGGCTGAACCCAAGTCCAACTACCATGAGACCCGCTAACAACAAAGGGAATGAGGCTTGATCCGCGGCGGGGATAAACAGCAAGGTTCCCAAGGCAGAAACCAAAAGCCCGTAGGCCAAGGCCTTGGAATAGCCCCAGCGACTTATCAGGTCTTTGTGATCAGGACCTGACCACTGCGCAGATGCCCACAAATAGATCAAAGAACCCAACGTATAAGCCACATAAAAGGCAAACGAAATCATTTGACTTTGGGCCTGCTTAAGGTTCAAGGCCTGCTTGAAAACCGGAATAAGAATATCGTTCGAAGCCGCAACAAAGCCCCAAAAGAAAAACACGCCGATCAAGGTCAACAAGGAACGCCAAGGGGTACTTAATGTTCCTTCAGAGGTAGAAGATGGTGCAGTGAATGAAGTGGATGGTGACCTACGGGGGCCACCTAGGGGGTGGGTCATGGCGCTAGATTTCAACGAATATAGCACCAAACCTTAGGCTTACGCTGCCTAGGACCTAGCAGGCTTACGCTGCCTAAGCCTTACATCACTTCGTGCGTTGCGTATTCCTTAAGGTATGGATGACGGTGCTGAATGATCGAAGCCGAAGCCAAGGCCCTGGTGACCACCCACAGGAACAAACCTGCATACCCTGCAAACATCCCGATCTCCATCCAACCAAAATGAGCATGTCCACCTACGGTGCCCGGCATGATCCCCAAATAAAGGTCCAGGTATTTGCCCGCGATCAACAGAATCGCCACGGCCATCAAGTAATTGGCCTGACGTTTGGAACCGCGGGCCATCAGAAGAAAGAAAGGTAACACAAAATTTACCACCACGTTGACAAAGAAAGGAATCTTGAAATGTTCCAGCCTTTCTTGGAAATAAATGGTTTCCTCAGGGATGTTGGCGTAAAAAATCAACAAGAATTGGGAGACCCAGATGTACGCCCAGAATATAGAAAACGCGAACATAAACTTCCCCAAATCGTGCAAATGGTTATCATTCAAGTGTGGAAGATAGCCTGCCTTTTTGAGCAGAACCGCAACAATCGCCATAAAGGACAGGGCAGCAACCCAAGCCGCAGCAAAATGATAGACCCATAAATGGTGGAGTACCAGTGGGTATCTACCGACATGATGTGATCCCAAGTGCTCATCGCCCAAGTCACGGCAAAGACAGGCAAGAAAATGGAGGCCAGCGTTTTGATACGGCGGATACGCAAGAGACCCCCTTCTTGATCCTCCAACAAAGAATGCTTACGGATGGCCCGGTACAAAAGAATCCAAAGACCAAAGAAGACCGCCATACGCGCCGCCATAAAAGGAACGTTGAGGTAGGGAACTTTGGAAGCAATGATGGGATCGTATTCCGGATTGGGCTGTCCCCCCTCCAAGAACTCTTCGGCGATGCCGTGATGAGCCCAGTGATACAAATGATTCCAATGCAACGATGTCGAAATCATCAGGACCGTAAACCCTGCAAAAGCCCAAGGCAAATAAGCCCCCATGGCCTCGGCAATACGACGATAACCCAAGGACCAAGCGGCATTACTCACCGATTGGATGGATACAAACAAAACGCCCGCGAGCGATAAGCCCAAGAAGAACCAATTGTTCAACAAATAATTTGCCCAAAACCGATGGCCGTCGGTATAAACCCCGGCAGCCACCGTCACAACACCGATTCCAATCAGGATTCGGATGATCGTGGTCAAGCGTGACGAAGGAGCAAAGCGCTCTTCTTTGATTTCAACGGCGTGATGAGAACCCATTTCTTTATCTTTTAAACACCAAAAACATGAGAGCTCCCCTTAGGAGGGCTCCTTGTAACCTCTTAACTGATTAACATAGAGCACAATCTTCCAGCGATCCTCGGGACGGATCTGGGAACCCAAACCCCACATCCTGTTCTTGCCCAAGGTAATCACATGGTAAATATGACCCGAAGGAAGTCCGGGAATACGGGAATCCTTGTAATTGGGAACCCCTGCATACTTCTGACCCACTTTGCCCTGACCGTTACCCTCTGCCCCATGACATGAAGCACAATACACCCCGTAGAGGTATTTACCTTCGGCGAGGAGGGTCGTGTCCTGGTTATCCAGGGGGTTACGCAGAATTTTGCCCGCATAATCCACACTATCCCTACCAATTGGGTAGTTATGCATTAATTCCAAAACAGTGTTATCGTAACCCGTTCCGTTGCGGGCAATGGTACCGGCAACGGGGGCACGCATATTCTTGCCGTCGGCATTGATGGAGTTTTTCTCAACCTGCGAATACGGCTCGTAGGGAGTGGAGACATACATCTGCGGTGCATATTCCCAACCCGGCTCCTTGGAATCTTCGATCAAGGCGCAAGAACTCAGGGCCCACAGGCCGATCCCTACCCCTAGGTGATGAATTGCAATCGATGTTCGCATGTTCAAAAGTTTCATAATTCGACCTCCTTTTCTTGGACTTCGGCACCCAATTGACGCATACGCGCACTGACCGAGGCCGATGCTCCATCGGCAGGGATAGCAATACAAAAAACGTCCGAGGTGATCCTTGGATCAGGCATTTTGGGCTCATTCCCAGGAATAAACTCCGATGCAACCAAATACGTTGCTACCATCCCCAAAGCTGTAATCAAAACAGTGAGTTCAAAGGTCACCGGCACGAAGTCAACCCAAGCCAGAGCCGGCTTACCACCGATGTTCATGGGCCAATCCACACCCAGCATCCAAGCCTGCATGCTGAGACCCAGCGTACCCCCCAAACAACCAAAAAGGAAGGCTGCACGTGGAAGACGGCTGCGCTTGTAGCCCAAGGCATCGTCCAAACCGTGAACGGGGAACGGGGTGTACACCTCGTGAATCGTATTGCCTTCTTTGCGGAGTTCGTGAACCGCATGAAGCAAGGGCTCTTCGTCGCGAAACAAGCCCAAAATATATTTCTTAGTCATAAAAAACGTTGACAGGATAGGTTGATAACGTTAGACGATTTAGTGAGCACCGTTGGTATGGGCATGGGCCTCTTGAAGATTAATTCCTTCTTTGGCAGCAGTTTTGGCAATCTCCTCTTCGGAGGATGTTTTGTAGATGGACTTCACCTCGGCCACCGCAATCACCGGCAGGAATTTGGCAAAAAGGAAGAACAAGGTAAAGAAGAGTCCTAGGGAACCTATGTACATGCCAATTTCGACCCAAGTGGGCGAATACATCAACCAAGAGGACGGGAGATAATCCCTATGCAGGGATGTAACAATGATCACAAATCGCTCAAACCACATTCCGATGTTCACGAAAATGGAAATGATGAAAGATGCCGTCAAGGAGCGACGCAGTTTGCGCGACCAAAACAATTGAGGGGTGATCACATTGCAAGTCATCATGGTCCAATAGGCCCACCAATAAGGCCCGAAGGCTCGATTCACAAAAGCATATTGCTCGTAAGGCACCGCCGAATACCAAGCGATGAAAAATTCAGTAATATAGGCTGATCCCACGATGGAACCGGTCACCAAAATGATTTTGTTCATCACATCGATATGATTCAAGGTGATGTATTGCTCCAAGCGCATCGATTTGCGCATAATGATCAGGAGGGTCTGAACCATGGCAAAGCCGGAGAAGACAGCACCTGCTACGAAATAAGGAGGGAATATCGTCGTATGCCAACCAGGAATCACGGAGGTAGCAAAGTCGAAGGATACAATGGTGTGAACCGATAGAACCAGCGGTGTTGATAGGCCGGCCAAAATCAAAGAAACACTTTCAAAACGCTGCCATCCTTTGGCCGAACCGTTCCAACCAAAACTCATCAACCCGTAAATCTTCTTGCGCAGCCCCATCGCACGATCGCGGATCGTGGCCAAATCAGGAATCAGTCCCACATACCAAAAAACCAAGGATACTGTGAGATAGGTTGAAATCGCAAATACGTCCCAAAGAAGAGGGGAATTAAAGTTGGACCATAACGAGCCGTAGGTATTGGGAAGAGGAAAAACCCAATAAATCAACCATGGTCGACCTGCGTGTAACAAAGGATACGAACCCGCACAAATGACCGCAAAAATGGTCATCGCTTCAGCGGAACGGTTTACTGCGGTCCGCCACTTTTGGCGGAACAAGAGAAGTACGGCCGAGATCAGGGTGCCGGCGTGACCAATCCCTACCCACCAAACGAAATTGGTGATATCCCAACCCCAGTCCACGGTTTTGTTCAAACCCCACACCCCTACTCCGGTGAAGAGTAGATACGTTACCGAGAGTAACCAAAGGCCAAGACCAGCGAGCGATACGGTGAAACCCAAGTACCACCATTTGGTAGGTTTGGCCTCGATGGGCTTGATAATGTCCTCGGTGATTTGGGAATAAGATGTATTCCCGGTGATCAGAGGTCTTCGTGTAGGAGATTCGAACATGGGTTTCTGGTTAAACCAATTGTGTTAAGCCTGAACAGGAGTAGTGTTACGAACTTTGGTTAAGAAATTGACCGATGGAAGCACGTTGAGTTCCTCGACCACACCGTACGTCCTTTCGTTGAGGAACAGACGGGAAACCTCGCTTTGAGGATCGTTGAGGTCCCCAAAAACAATGGCACCCGCAGGGCAGGACTGTTGGCAGGCGGTTTGTATGCTTCCATCAACCGGACGCATACCCTTGCGCTTTCCGTCCAATTTGCCGGCCTGAATGCGTTGTACGCAGAAGGTGCATTTCTCCATCACACCGCGAGCGCGCACGGTCACATCCGGGTTCAGCACCATGCGGCCCAAATCCGTCTGGGCAGGGTTGTTGTAAAACTGCGGGTTGTCGATGTACGAAAACCAATTGAAGCGACGGACTTTGTACGGACAATTGTTGGCGCAATAACGAGTTCCAACACAACGGTTATATACCATTTGGTTCAACCCTTCGGAACTGTGAACCGTAGCCAAGACCGGGCAGACCGACTCGCAAGGTGCGTTATCGCACTGGTGACACATAATGGGCTGAAACAGCACCGAAACTTGATCAGGCTTATCAATGCCTGCGTATTCGTTTTCTTGGTTGATACGCCTGGAGGTTGTCCCCTCGCCTTGATTATCAAAATTGTAATAACGGTCAATACGAATCCAATGCATTTCGCGACGATTCAATACCTCTTGTTTGCCGACAACAGGAACATTGTTCTCGACTTGGCAGCTCACCACACAAGAACCACAACCGGTGCATGCATTGAGGTCAATGGCCATGGCCCAATGATGACCTTCGTAATCGCGTTTCTGCCACAAAGTAATGGCATCGCGGGATACCCCCGGGTAAACCTTCTTGGTGGATCCATCCTCTTGGCGTACCGAAACATAGGGGCGTACATTCCCGGAGGCCGGATTGGCCGCGTATTCCTTCAAGGTGGTTTCCTTCACGTGGAGACGCCCTTCGATGGTATGATGGGTTTGGGTTTGGGCAATTTGGTAAGTTTCTCCGGTTTTATCTAAGGATTGAATATTCACAAAACCGCTTGAACGAATCCAAGGTGCGGCATTGACCCCAACGCCCGTCCCCGCTTTCCCCGCAAATTGTTGACCGTAACCCATCGCAAGGGCACAGGTATCGGCAAAAAGCCCCGGCTGAACCAAGACCGGAATTTCCTGTTCTACACCATCCGCCTTGATGCGAACCATGTCGCCGTCCTTGAGGCCTTTGGATTGTGCGGTTACCATGGAGACCATAAGGTAATTATCCCAACATGCCTTGGTAATGGGGTCAGGCATTTCTTGCAACCATGGGATATGAGCCAATCGACCATCCCCCATTCCCAATTTGGAATACACCACCAAATTCATTTCTTTGGAGGATATTTCCAAAAGTTTGGAGACTTTCAATGAATTGGTAATGGCCGATAAATCAAAGCCTTTGAAGGTAACTTGTGCAGAGCCTCGCTTTTCCAAAACACCGTCGTGCAGGATTTTGCGCCAAAAAGCCGAGAAATCCGATGCGATCCCTAAGCCGGCAGCTCTGGCAATCCAGGAATTCCGTAGTACATCGTACACTTTTTCTTGACGCCCCAACAAACCCAACATGACTTCATCCCATGAACGGGAATTAAACAAGGGAGCGATCGCGGGCTGCATCAACGAGAAATGACCTTGACGTGGTTCGGCATCACCCCAAGATTCCAAAACGTGGGAAGCAGGCGCCAAAGCTCTGCAAAGAGCCATACTTTCGTTACGCCTTAAGGCAAATCCGTAACAACGAACACCTTTGAGGGCTTTGGCCCAGGATGAACCCTGCGCAGAGGCATAGACCGGATTAACTTGATTGATAATAACAGTCTTGTATTGACCTGATTGCAAATCGCTTAGGGCCTGTGAAACTTGAGAATCTCTACCCTGAAGGACCTGCCATGGTGAGGACCAATCCAGGGTAGAACCATAATTCCCTAACATATCGTTTATGCCGTTCACCAGCAATTGAACTTCCAGGACATTGGAACCGCATACCACCAGGGATGCGCCGCGGGCTGCCCATAGTTCTTTGGCTGTCTGGGCAATTGCATTGCCTGCCAATTCCAAGGCAGGGGCATCCAATGGATTCCTGCCTGCAATCTTGGCCAATGCATTGTAGAGATTGGCAACGACCAAGGCCTCTTGAGAAGCCCGGTAGGTGTAGCGGGCATCGGCATTGGACCCTGTTAGGCTAAGAATGGTCTCAAACTGTATATGCCGGGACATGACCGGGCTTTCTTTGGATGGACGACGACCTGAAGACCATTGACGGGTGAATTCGGTAGGTGATACCCAATTGCCCAAGAAATCAGCACCGATACCGAGAATGACTTTGGCCTTGTCGAAACGCAAAGATGGAATGGCCGCCAACCCGAACGATGCCTCGTTGGCTTCCAGAATTCCGGAAACCGATTGATGATCCATCACCACATGCTTGATCGCGGGATAACGTGAAATCAGCTGTTGCAACAACGATTTGGTCAGTGGAGAAACCACCGAAGGGGTAAGGAGCAGCACCGAGCCTGCCGATGCACCGGACAAATCCTGCACCACCTCACCCAACCATTCCTCCCAACTCGCCTTCTGGCCTTCGATTTCAGGTTCTTGGATTCTTTCTTCGTCGTAAACCCCCAAAACAGAGGCTTGAACCCGGGCATTAAGGCCACCTTGATTCAACGAAGAAAGTTTGTTGCCTTCCAATTTAATTGGCCGACCTTCACGGGTTTTGACCAAGACCGAAGCATAATCATGGCCATCAAAGTAGGTGCTGGCATACCAATTCGGCAAAGAAGGAGAAATCTCCTCCGGATGCATCACGAAAGGGATGGCCTTCTTAACGGGGGTTTTGTTGCAAGCCGCCAAAGCCGCTGCGGACAACCCAAACCCGCAATATTTCAAAAAATCACGGCGATTGCTTTGAACACCTGCGCCATCAGACCATAGGGATTCGATGGGCAGCTCTTGGGCAAATTCCCGTGAACTCTCCTGAACAAAGGCGTCTGTTTGTTGAAGTTCGTCCAGGCTTCTCCAGTATTTCTTTTCCACGTGCAGTGAATTTAGAGGGATAATTTTCGGCAACGGTTAATAATGGCATTTGGCACAATCCAAACCACCGAGGTTGGCAATGGTCAAGCCTTTGTCGGCCACGGCTTGTTTGAAGGCCTCAGAATTTCCATGAACTTGTTGGTAGTACCCGTTATCCAAATTGACTTTGGTCTCACGATGGCAATTAATACACCAACCCATGGTCAATTGGCTATGCTGATACACTTCGGCCATTTTCTCGATAGGTCCATGGCATTTCTGGCATTGAATGCCTGCCACTTTGTAATGTTGGTAGTGATTGAAATACCCAAAATCAGGGAGATTATGAATCCTAACCCATTCTATGGGGGTATTGGTTTCGTAAGCGGTTAGAATCTTCTTGATTTCGGGGGATTCCTTCTTGATTTGGTTATGACAATTCATGCAAACATTCACCGAAGGAATGGTGGCTGATTTCCCGCGCTCTGCGCCGGTGTGGCAATAGGTACAAGCAATTTCGTGAGCACCTGCGTGCAGTTCGTGAGAAAAGGCTATAGGCTGGGTGGGTTGGTAACCTTGCTGGATGCCAATATTGGAGGCCATATCCACGCCCCAACCGATCCCCGATACCAAAATCAAGGTGAGACCTCCACCAACCAGGTGCAATGGTTTGGGACGTAGGGCCCAAGCGAATTGACGTAATTCGCCTTGGGGGATACGCCCGGTGGCCAAGCGTTCTTCGTAGAGAAGCCGATACTGACGTTGCAATAGGCTTAACAACAGAACAATAATCCCAGCCGCAAACAAAACAACCCACATGGTAAGGCTGGTGAATTCACCTGCATTCCCACTACCAGTCCCTCCAGTTCCTGCTCCATCACCCGTCCCTGCAGCGGCTACCGGTGCCTTCGCACCTTCTTCTTTGATATAAGCCAAAACAGCTTTGATCTCCTCATCGGACCAATCAAAGGCAGTCATGGCCGATTTATTCCATTTCTCGTACAATTTCACGGCATAGGGATCTCCGGAGGCAATCACCGCCTGGGAATTGCGTATCCATTTGAGAAGCCAAGCCTGATCCCTGCGCTGTTCGACCCCCTTGAGTGCCGGGCCGACCAAATCTTCGTGAATTTTGTGGCAGGAGGCGCAATTGTTGGCGAAAAGCTCCGCCCCATTGGGTTGAGCCACCACCACTTGAGGTGCAATGAAGGAATGAAGAAGGAAGATGCTCAAGGCGCCGCGGCCCAAAACGGTAAGTAAGCGGCTCAATATCATGAGGGAAAGTTTAGGTCTGGAAGGATAAAGCAAAAACGGTTTTCCACCGGGCAAAAATAAACGCCAAGCCCCAAAATCACGGTTTTTGGGCATAAAAAATCAAGAAATTCTGGGGCGATGCCGTTCTAAACAATCTTAGGGTACTATACATATTATATCATGATGTGGGAGTTGCTGTTACCCCGGTCCATGAGCACGCCCTTGGTCCTCCAACCATGCCTTGTACCGCCCCCCGATCACGGCCATCAATTGCGCAGGTGTACCAAATTCCTGCACCACCCCCTTGTCCAAGAACATAATTTGGTCGGCATCCCGAACCGTGCTCAATCGATGCGCAACAACAACGGTAGTTCGACCTTTCATCAGACTGTCCAGTCCCAGTTGAACTGCATTTTCAGAATCGGTGTCCAGCGCTGAAGTCGCTTCGTCCAACAACAGCAGGGAGGGATTGCGAAGGATGGCCCTGGCAATGGCCACCCGTTGCCTCTGCCCTCCGCTCAACTGAATACCACGCTCGCCCACCACGGTATCGAGTCCTGCTGGAAAGCTTTCAATGAAATCAAGGGCATGAGCCTGGGATGCCGCCTCCCTAATTTGAGCAAGGGTCGCATGGGGACTGCCGTAGGCAATATTCTCGGCGATGCTACCCCCAAAGAGCATCAAATCCTGGGGCACTACGGCGATCCCTTGGCGGTAATCGCTTAGACAAAGGCTCCGCAAGTCCACACCCTGTACAAGAATGGACCCATGGTCAGGCGCATAAAAGCCCAACAACAAACTCACCAAAGTCGATTTACCAGCACCGCTGGGGCCAATGACGGCCAACCTTTCCCCAGCGTTCAAGCTCAAGTTAACCTTGGACAAAACCTGCATCTCCGGTCGAGTTGGATAGGCGAAGGACAAATCCTGCAATTGCAGCGATACCCCTCCCTGAGGCCATTGAAAAGGCTTTTTCCCTTCCCACCACACCCCTTCGCTGGACTCTTGAAGCAAGTCATGCACCCTTTCGGTGGCTCCCAAGGCTTTTTGAACCTGCCCATATAGCTCCGCAAAGCTCCCCATTGCGCCTCCCACAAAAGTGGAA